>Ga0209456_10000316_pt1 | contig 26604 bp, 24 predicted proteins | sample COG_11_FD_184755 | JGI IMG/M metagenome (GOLD analysis project Ga0209456, IMG submission 184755) | Pelagic marine sediment microbial communities from the LTER site Helgoland, North Sea, for post-phytoplankton bloom and carbon turnover... | ecosystem: Environmental > Aquatic > Marine > Neritic...
CCCGTAGTCCTCCCTGCCGCGCCCTGCGCTTTGCTTGGGCTTGGCGGCGCATTCGCGCCGGGCTTCGCCTTCGGCTCGCGCTGCCGCCTGCCGAAGGCGTACAGCGTCAGTGTGAGTGTCAGCGATCATGTGGGTGGTTTGCGGTTCGCGGTTTGGCGGTTCGCGCTGAGCCGCTGGCGTCTATGCTTCAAATTGCCCGCGTTCTTTGAGGGCGTGGATGATGATCTCTACGGCTTTGTCGATGCGCATTTGGTCTAGCGCGACGGTGATGTCGGGATCTTCCGGAGGCTCGAAGGTCGAGAAGTCGGCGTCGGGGCGGCGTTCGCGGCACAAGGCCTCGTCCGTGTTGACGTAGACCTGGACGACGCGATCTTCGCCGATACGCGCCTTGAGCTTGTCGCGGTCGGTGCGCGTGGGGCTCGGGAACGCGCAGATGTTGATCAGACCGGCGTCGGTCACTGCCTTGGCAGCCGAGATCATCGAGCGGAGGTCCTCACCAACGGGGATCACCACGGTGGCGGTGCGTCCCTCGTCGAAGAGCTTGCGCTCGAGCGCATAGGCGAGCGTCCAGCGGCCCGAGCCCTGGAGGCCCGTGAGCCACACCGTCGCGCCGCGCTGGCCAAAGCGTTCCATGCGTTCGTTCGGGCTGACAAACGTCTTGGGCTCCATCGCCGACTCGGCATGCAACTCCTTCATGACGTCGTCGATATTCTGATCGCTCCCTTCGAGCGAAATCATCCCCGCCGCGACGGTGTTGTTGGTAAGCGAATCGATGACGATGAACGCTCCGGTTTCGCGATTGCGCTGGTAGTCGTCGACGTAGAGCGCGCGGTGGCAGCTGAGTCGCACTTTAGCGATGTCGTTGAGCTCGACACCGTCGCTCGGTTTCTCTTCGAGCGTGTCCATGTCGACCTCGAAGTAGATCTTGTCAATTTGGGCGCGGACCGTCTGGGTCGTGTGCTTGACCAGGTATGCCTTTTCGGTATCGAGCGGCCTTTCGTGCATCCAGACCAGGTGGGCATCGAAGCGGCGGGTGACCCGCGGGAGGTTTCCCGGCTTGACGATCATGTCGCCACGGCTGATGTCGATCTCATCTTCGAGCCGGATCGTCACTGATTGGCCCGCAAACGCCTCTTCTAGCTCCCCGTCGTAGGTGTCGATCGCCGCGACCTTCGACTCCTTCCCTGAAGGGAGGGCCACGACGCCGTCTCCCTTCGCGATGACGCCCGCAGCGACCTCGGCGGCAAATCCGCGGTAGTCGAGGTCCGGCCGGATGACGTACTGCACTGGGTATCGGAAATCTTCGAAGTTCCTGTCAGCAAAGACGGGGACCGTCTCGAGATACCCGAGGACGTTCGGCCCGTCGTACCAAGGTGTGTTCTCGCTGTCGCTCACCACGTTGTCTCCCACCAGCGCGCTCACTGGGAAGAACTGGATGTCTTTGAAGCGAAGCGTCTTGCCGAATTCCGTGAAGTCGGCGCTGATTTCCTCGAAGACCTCCTGCGAATACTCCTTGAGGTCCATCTTGTTCACGCAGACCGCGAGATGTGGAATACCGAGCAAGGACGCGATGTACGCGTGACGCCTCGACTGCTGAAGCACGCCGTGTCGCGCGTCGATCAAGATCAACGCGACGTCGGCAGTCGATGCGCCCGTGACCATGTTGCGCGTGTACTGAATGTGACCCGGGGTGTCAGCGATGATGAATTTTCGCTTGTCGGTCGCGAAGTAGCGGTAAGCCACGTCGATGGTGATGCCTTGCTCGCGCTCCGCCTTGAGGCCGTCGGTCAGGAGGGCCAGGTCGGGTTCGTCACTTTGCGAGGCTGCCCGAACGGCCGCCATTTGGTCTTCGAACACCATCCCGGTGTCGTAGAGGATGCGTCCGATCAGCGTGGATTTGCCGTCGTCGACCGACCCGACCGACACAAATCGGAGCAATTCCTTCTTTTGATACTTCGCGAGATAAGCCTCGATGTCGTCGCGAATCAGATCCTTGTCGTCCGTCATAGCGTTCCCTAGAAGAGCCCGCGGCGGGCCTAGAAGTAGCCCTCGCGCTTCTTGACTTCCATCGACCCTTCTTCGTCGAAATCGATGAGGCGCCCCTGCCTTTCGGAGAAGCGGTTCAGAAGCATTTCCTGGATGACCTTGGGGACGGTATCCGCCTCAGATTCGACAGCGCCACTCAGGGGGTAGCAACCCAGGGTCCGGAAGCGCACCTTCTTCATCTGGGGCTTCTCGCCCTCCTCGAGCCGCATCCGATCGTCATCGACGAGGATCCACGTGCCGGAGCGTTCGACCACCGGCCGCTCTTTCGCGAAGTAGAGCGGCACAACCGGGATGTCTTCGAGCCAGACATAGAGCCAAACGTCGAGCTCGGTCCAGTTGCTCAGCGGGAAGACGCGGACGTTTTCCCCCTTCTTGATCTTGGCGTTGTAAACATTCCAGAGCTCGGGGCGCTGATTCTTGGGATCCCACTGGTGGTGACTGTCGCGGAACGAAAAAATGCGCTCTTTGGCGCGCGACTTCTCTTCATCGCGGCGCGCTCCGCCGAACGCGCAGTCGAACTCGTACTTGGTAAGCGCCTGTTTCAACCCATCCGTCTTCATGACGTCGGTGTACTTCTTGCTGCCGAAATCGAAGGGATTCATCCCCATCGCCACGCCCTCTTCGTTGACGTGCTTGATCAGCTCGGCTTGGACGGTGGCCTCGATCTTGTCCCGGTAGCGATACATGTCCTGGAACTTCCAGGTCGTGTCGACGTGCAGGAGCGGGAAGGGAAGCGGCCCCGGCGCAAAGGCTTTCTCGGCCAAGCGAAGCATGGTGGAGGAGTCCTTGCCGACCGAGTACATCATGACGGGATTGTCGAACTCGGCCGCGGCCTCGCGGATGATCTGGATGCTCTCCGCTTCGAGTTGGCGGAGCTGGCTTAGCTTGCGCTCGCTTGGTTGCACCGGCGATTCCTAGGGCAGTCCTCGATGGGACGCCAGTCTATACGCGAGTTCCCGCTGAGTTCAATGCCCGACTCCCTTCGGTGCAGCGATGTGGTTTGGCCCGTGCTAAGAATGGGGCGCAGCACATGTCGGCTATCGTTTGGATGGATATGGAGATGTCGGGGCTCGACCCCGAGACCGATCGCATCTTGGAGGTCGCGGTTTTGGTCACCGACGGCGAGCTGAGCGTGGTCGCTGAAGGCCCCAACCTGGTCGTACATCAGTCCGATGAGGTGCTCGAAGCGATGGACGAGTGGAACACGACCCACCATGGCCAGTCGGGTCTAACCAAGCGCGTGCGTGAGTCCACCGTCGACGAGCAACAAGCCTCAGCGGTGCTCCTCGACTTCCTTGCCGAGCACACCAAGAAAAAGAAAGCGCCGCTCGCCGGCAACTCGATTCATCAAGATCGACGCTTCGTCGCTCGCTACATGCCCGGCGTCGAGGAATGGCTCCATTACCGCAACGTCGATGTGTCGACGATCAAAGAGCTCGCACAGCGATGGTACCCAAAGCAGTACACCGGGCGTCCACCGAAAAAGGGAAGTCATCGCGCGATGGACGACCTCAAGGAGTCGATCGAAGAGCTCAAGTACTACCGCAAAGCCCTCTTTCTTCCTCCGCAGCCATGAGGCTCCCTGCGTTCTTGTTGATGGCGTGCGTGGGCTGTGTCGGTGCGGCCAGACCGGACCCTCAGACGGCCGAGTCGATCGTCCGTAGTCAGTCGGCACCACTTTCCTTGGTAGACGCAGCCACGGGGAAGTCGATCACGGCCGAAGCGTTTCTCGCAGCGCTCCGCATGAAGAAGGTCGTCTACGTGGGCGAGCGCCACGACCAACCGCTCGATCACGGGGTCCAATATGCGATCCTCCGGCAGCTGCATCGGGAAGAAGCGTCCCTCGGGATCGGAATGGAGATGTTTCAGGTCCCGTTTCAAGAGCCGCTGACCAAATGGAGCGCCGGGCTCATCGACGAGACCGTGCTGCGGCGAGACACGGAGTACGACGAAAGATGGGGGTTCGACTTCAGCATGTATCGACCGATCCTCGAGTACGCGCGCAACCGGGGGATCGAAGTCGTTGCGCTCAACGCACCGCGGGAAGTGGCGTATGCCGTCGCAAAAAGCGGCATCGACTCGCTGTCGGCGGAGCAGGCCTCGGCACTGCCGGAGCTCGATCTCGGCAACGAGCAACACCGCGCGCTATTCGACTCGGAGTTCGATGCCGGGGAGCACGCCGTAGAGGATGGGATCGATCAGTACTATGAGGCGCAGGTCGTTTGGGACGAGACGATGGGCTCGCGGGTTGCCGAAACCCTCGATCGGGCAGACGGTCCTGCCAAGATGATCGTATTTGCCGGCCGGGTGCACGTGAAACGTGGCCTGGGCATCCCGGACCGGGCGGCCAAGCGTGGCGCCGTCCCCTATGCGGTAGTGCTGCCCGTCACGGACAAGGAGCTCGAGGCGGAGCTCAAGCTGGCCCGCGAGGAGCGCTCGGGGGACTTTTTCTGGGTCGTGGGGCAATGAATTCACGCCTATTTGCGCTCGGGCCCCGCTCAAACTAGAACACGTTCCAGTTTCGGCCCGAGAAAGGAAACTAGATGACGGATTGCTTCATCTACGATGCGGTGCGCACCCCGCGCGGCAAAGGACGAAAGAAGGACGGCGCCCTCGCCGATGCGCCGCCGCTCCGCATGGCCAAGAGCGTGCTCCAGGCGTTGCCCGAACGCGGTGGCTTCGACAGCAAAGAGATCGAAGACGTGATCTTGGGCTGTGTCGAGCCGGTCGGCGAGCAGGGCGCCAACGTCGGCCGCATGGCAGCGATGATCTCGGGATACGACGAAAGTGTTCCAGGTGTTCAGCTCAACCGGTTCTGTTCGTCGGGCCTCGAGGCCGTGAACATAGCGGCGGCGAAGGTGAAGGCGGGTGACGTTGATCTGATCGTTGGCGGCGGGATGGAGAGCATGAGTCGCATCTCGATGGGTGCCGCCGGAGGCGCCTGGTCGACGGACCCTGAGCTCGCGTGGGACACCTCATTCGTTCCACAGGGGATCGGTGCCGATCTGATCGCGACGAAGCAAGGGTACAGCCGACAGGATGTCGATGCCTTTGCCGTGGAGAGCCAGCGGCGTGCTGCCGCAGCGTGGGAAAGTGGCTACTTCGACAAATCGATCATTCCGGTGAAGGACAGCGTTGGCGTGATGATGCTCGACCGCGACGAGCACATGCGTGCGGGTACGACCATCGAGGACCTTGCTCAACTGAAGCCGAGCTTCGAGATGATGGGCCGCAACTTCGGCTTCGATGCGGTGGCGATTCAGAAGCACCCGGAGGTGGAGCAGATCAATCACGTGCACCACGCGGGCAACTCGTCCGGCATCGTCGACGGCGCTGCCGCGGTGTTGGTCGGAAACAAGGAAGCCGGGGAGCGCCTGGGGCTCGAGCCGCGAGCCCGGATTCTGAAGTCCGCCACCGTCGGAAGCGAGCCGTGCATCATGCTCACAGGCCCGATGCCCGCTTCGCGCAAAGCGCTCGCGAAGGCAGGGATGCAGACCTCGGACATCGATCTCTGGGAGATCAACGAAGCGTTCTCGGCCGTCTGCTTGCTCTTCATGGAGGAGATGGGCATCGATCACGCCGTCACCAACGTCAACGGCGGCGCGATCGCGTTTGGCCATCCGCTTGGTGCCACCGGCGCGATGCTCCTTGGGACGATGCTCGACGAGCTCGAGCGAAGGGATCTCAACACCGCGCTGATCACGCTATGCGTCGGCGCTGGCATGGGCACTTCAACCATCATCGAGCGGGTTTAGAACAATGGCAATTATCGACTATCGGGTGGAAGACGGCGTTGCCATCCTCACGTGGGACGACAAGGACCGTCCGATGAACGTGCTCAGCGGTGACGCGCTTGCCGAGCTCAGCGCAGGTATCGAGAAGGCCGTGGCCGACGATGCCGTAAACGGCATCATCTTGACGTCGGGCAAGCAGGGCGTGTTCGTTGCGGGTGGCGATCTGCAGCAAATCGAATCGCTCGGCTCTGGGCCGATCGACGCGGCCGACCTCTTGAAGCGCACCAGCGCGGTGCTGGATCAGCTTCGAAGGATGGAGACGTGCGGCAAGCCGGTCGTGGCAGCACTCAATGGAGTGACGCTCGGGGGCGGTTACGAAATCGCGCTGGCATGCCACCGGCGTATCCTCGTTGATCAGCGACACGCGCAAGTGGGGTTGCCGGAAGCCGGCCTAGGCTTGATGCCGGGTGCCGGAGGCACACAAAGGCTGCCGCGATTGATCGGTATCCAGGGCGCGCTCGGCCTCATCATGCAGGGAAAGCAACTTGCTCCCGACAAGGCGCTCGAAAAGGGTTTGGTCGACGAGTTAGTCGAGCCGCAGGATTTGATCACGGCTGCCAAGAAGTGGATCAACGAAGACGGCAACGCGACGCAGCGCTGGGATGAGAAGCGCTACAAAGTGCCCGGGGGCGGGGCGGACTCGGTCACGTTTGCTCAAACGATGATGGGCTCGAACGCGATGACCCACGCCAACACCTACGGAAACATGCCTTCGCAGCAGGCGATCTTGCAGTCGGTGTACGAGGGCTTCGGGCTTCCGATGGATCGCGCTGGCAAGGTCGAGACCCGTCAGTTCATTCGGGTGCTTCAAGACCCGACCGCCCGCGCCATGCTGCGGACCTTGTTCTTCAGCCTCCAGGAGTGTCAGAAGGGCGCGCGCCGACCCAAGGATGTGCCCCGATTCGACGTGAAGAAGGTTGGGATCATCGGTGCGGGGCTGATGGGGCAGGGCATCGCCCATGTATCGGCCAAGGCGGGGATCGACGTCGTCTTGCTCGACCGGGACCTCGCGAGTGCGGAGCGCGGTAAGGAGAAGGTCAGCAAGACTCTCGAGCGCCGCCTTCAGAAGGGGCGCACGACCCCGGATCGCGTCGAGGGGATCTTGAGCCGCATCCACGCGAGCGAAGACTACAGCGACTTCAAAGGCTGCGACGTGGTCGTCGAGGCGGTGTTCGAGGATCGCGACATCAAGGCCAAGGTCACGACGGCCACCGACGAACAAATCGGCGACGACGCGATCTTTGCGTCGAACACTTCGGGCCTTCCGATCACCGACCTCGCGAAGGCATCGAGCCGTCCGAAGAACTTCATCGGCCTTCACTTCTTCTCGCCCGTCGAACGGATGCAGATGGTCGAGATCGTCGTCGGAAAGGAAACGTCGCAGGAGACTCTCGCCAAGGCATGGGACTACATCCTCAAGATCAAGAAGGCCGGTATCGTCGTCAATGACAGCCCAGGCTTCTACACGAGTCGGGTCTTCGGCACTTTCATCTCAGAGGGCAACCACCTCCTGGTCGAAGGGGTGACCCCCGCTTTGATCGAGAACGCGGCAAAGGCGGCAGGCATGCCAATGCCGCCGCTTGGCATTTCGGATCAGGTTGGGCTTGGGACGATGTACAAGGTCGCCAAGCAGGCCGAGAAGGACGCCGCCGCTGCGGGCAAGAAGTGGGAACCGTCCCCGGCACAGGCGATCATCGCGTCGCTGATCGAAGATCACGACCGATGGGGCGCCCATCCGCCACCAAAGGAAGACGGAACACCGCGAACCCCAGGTGGGTTCTACGACTACCGCGAGGGTGGCAAGAACCTCTGGCCCGAGCTCGGCACTGCGATGAACCGCTGGATTGAAACCAACGACGAACAACCCAACGTGGACGTCGTGCGTCGGCGCTATCAGTTCGTGCAGTGCTTGGAGGCCGTTCGCTGCCTCGAGCAAGGCGTCATCACCGACGTCCGTGACGGCGATGTGGGGGTCATCATGGCCGTGGGCTTCCCCGCCTTCACGGGCGGGCCGTTCACGTACATCGACAACTACGGTGTTGCCGACTTCGTTCGCGACGCGGACGACTTGAGCGCCCGCTACGGCGAGCGTTTCGAGCCCCCCAAGCTTCTGCGGGAGATGGCGGCAGAAGGCCGAAGCTTCTATTCGTAGCGCTTGACTCTCAGCGGTAGCCCGCTGCCTGCAGGGTGAAGAGATGGGCGTATTGCCCCTCTTGTCCCATCAACGATTCGTGCGTTCCTCGCTCGGTGATTCGCCCGCGTTCGAGCACGACAATCTCGTCTGCCATTCGAACGGTCGAGAACCGATGAGAGATCAAGATGACCATTTTGTCTTCAGCGAGTCTCCCGAAGCGCTCGAACACGGTGGCCTCCGCTTCCGCGTCCATCGAGGCGGTCGGCTCGTCGAGGACGAGAAGGTCTGCGTCGTCGCGCATGAACGCCCGTGACAGTGCGATTTTCTGCCATTGGCCGAGCGACAACTCCTGTCCGTCATCGAACCAACGCCCGAGCTGCGTGCCGTAGCCTGCGGGTAGGCGGTCTATGAATTCGTGCGCCATTCCCTTTTCCGCGGCCGCCTTCCATCGGTCCGGATCGCTGAACGCGCGCACGTCCCCGACACCGACGTTCTCTCCTGCGGCGAGTTGGTAGCGCACGAAGTCTTGAAAGATTACGCCGACCCGTTTGCGAAGCACGTCGATGTCCCAAGCGTCTAGCTCGAGCCCATCGAGCACGATACGACCCTCCGTCGGTCGATACAGCCGCGTGAGGAGCTTGATCAAGGTAGTCTTTCCGGCACCGTTCTCTCCCACCAGAGCCAGCTTTCGCCCGGGTCGCAGGTGAAGGTTCACGCGCTGAAGCGCTGGCGCTTCGACGCCGGGGTAGGCGAAGCTCACGTTCTCGAACCGAATGCCATCGCCCGGTTCCGGCCCCTCGGTCGCCGATCCACCTTCGTTCGGCGTCTCATACTCGAGGTACTCGTAGAGGTTCGATAGATAGAGGCTGTCCTCGTACATCCCGCCAATCGACGTGAGAATCGCGGCCAATGCGGCCTGTCCCTGCTTGAACACCAGCAGGTACATCGTCATGTCGCCGAGGCTGATCCGCTTCGCGGCGGTCTCGAGCACGATCCATGCGTACGCTCCGTAGAAGGCCACAGTGCTCAAGAGGCCGAGGATGAAACCCCACACGCCGCGCCGTAGCGTGAGCGCGCGATCCTCGGCGTACAGCTCACGAAAGATGTCGCGGTAGCGATCCAAGAAGACCGGCCCGAGATCGAAGAGCTTGACCTCTTTGGCGAAGTCTTCCCGGGCGAGCAAGACCTCGAGGTAGTTCTGCTTTCGGGTTTCGGGGGCACGCCAGGTGAACAGCCGAAACGCGTCGGCCGAGAACCGCGTCTCGACGAAGAAAGAAGGGATCGCCGCGACCACCAAGACGGCGAGCGCCCACGCCGATAGCTGCAACAACAGCCCGCTGTACGCGATCAACGAGAACGAGTGCTGCGCGAGTTGGAAGCTTCGCATCACCAAACTGAGTGGCCGCTGGGATGCTTCTCGTCGCGCGCGGGTCATCCGGTCGTAGAGCTCGGAGTCTTCGAAGGCGGCCAAGTCGAGGGTCAGCGCCTTTTCGAGAATCATCTCGTTGACCCGTTGTCCGAGAAGCGCTCGCAAGAGCTGTTGACAGGTACTCAGTCCCTTTTGCGCGCCCGCTAGGACAGCCACCAGCCCCAGCTCCACCACAACCCAAGTCAGCGCCGTGTGTTGATCCTCAACAGAGCCCGTCTGCGCAGCACGGACCACAGCGTCGACGATCAGCTTTCCGACCCAGGCCGCCCCCGCCGGTAGAACGCCAGCCACCAAGCTCAACAGCCCGAGCGCGAAGCTCAAACCGCGGCTCGTTGTCCAGACGAGAGTGACCCCGTGCTTCAGCTGACGAAACACACCGAGCAGCTGCGGCCGCCCGGGGCTGGGTCCGGAATCCATCGGCGGAGTCTAAGGCGCTCATCGCCACACGCCATAGCCCCCGAACAGGCTCCGTGGTACGAATCGCGCAAGCGCGATTAGCTCATGACGGAGCGAGACAAAGGTCCACGTATTCGAAAGGTCCCGGCCGGCGACAATCGCCGGCGTTTGGTGTGCCCCGACTGCGACTACGTGGCCTACGAAAATCCGAAGGTCGTCGTCGGCGTGGTCGCGACGTGGGAGGACAAGTTACTGATGTGCAAACGCGCGATCGAGCCGCGCCTCGGCTACTGGACACTGCCCGCTGGTTTCATGGAGATGGGCGAGAGCCCGCAAGAAGGAGCGGCGCGCGAGGCCTGGGAGGAAGCGTACGCAAAGCTCGAGATCATCGACCTCCTCGCGGTGTACAGCCTGCGTCATATCAGTCAACTTCAACTCTTCTACCGCGCGCGGTTGCTTTCACCGGACGTCGCGGCGGGACCCGAGAGCGAAGAAGTCGGGCTCTTCACGTTCGACAGCCTCCCGGCGACCGACCTCGCATTCCCTTCGGTGCAGTGGGCCATCGATCACTTTCAGCAAGTACGCGGCGCTGAAGTGTTCCCGCCGTTTGGAAATCCCTCCGGGCGAGCTGGCAACATGCAGCGTGGCCGTTGACACACGACCGCGTCTCGGCTGACACGACGGCGGTGGACAATCGGCGCAAATCGCGTGTAATTCCGTCTGGCACGGAGTGTGCTGTGTCATGGGGCAGGAGGTTCCATGAACATCAAGTCCAGAACGCTCACGCCCATCATGCTCGTCTTATTGACGGTCGTGGGCTGTAGCGAAGCAACGCCATCCAAGTCCGACGCGGTCGAGAAAGCCACCTCGACGACACCGACGCTGACATCGGCGGCGCCGCCTGCATTGCCCAAACCGGCGGAGGAGAAGAAGCCCGAACCCGTCGCCCTCGAAATCGAGGAGGCCCCCCTCGTACAAGAGGAGCAGTCCTTCGAGCCCGATCTTCAGAGCATGGATGGCCTCACGATTCGTCGCTTGGTCACGGCGCCCGAGGTCGAGCATCGCGAGCCTGTGGCGGCATCATCCTTTTTTGGACGTCGTAACGAGCAGGTGTACGCCTTCGTCGAGGTCAGCAATGAGTCTGAAGAAGCCAAGGCGTTGTTGGTTCACTTCGTCGGGCCGGACGGACAGGTGAGCGGAGGCATCGAGCTGAACATTCCCGCCTCCGCGGCACGGTGGCGAACTTGGGCGCGCACCAAGCACGCAAACAAGCCGGGCTTGTGGCGCGTAGAGATCCGAAGCACGGACGGAGGCCTTCTCGGGGCCCTCCCGTTCGAGGTTGAGGCCGCTCGCTAGGCCAAAATGGCGCAACGCGATCGCGATCCGGTATGCTGATGGGGTGGACGATTCCTCCGTCGTGTCCCGGATCGCGCACGAATCCTGTGCGCGGGCGCCATCGCTTCTAGCCAGAGGGCATTGGTGGGAGCAGCTCGATCGCGACTTTGCACGCCGCCCCGAGGGGTTCGAGCTCGCGTTGTCCGATCGTCTGCGGGTAGGCGCTACGGCGAGTTTCGACGTCGTGTTGCGCACGGCGGGCGCTTCGATGATCTCGAGCATGGCGCTTCCGCTTGGGTACAACCCGATCGAGCTGCGCAAGGCGATTCGCGATACGGAGCTCTATGCCGACATCGCGGAATCGGCCAATCCCGCCCGCTTTTTCGCGACGCCGCCCTCGGGGGTTCGGGTGCGCGCGAAGAAAGGGCGTTGGCTTCCCCGCTTCGAGCCCGAAGACGGAACGTGTGAGGCGCTGAGCTTCGACAGCCCGTTCCAGCCCGTCCATCCCAGTCAGCACAAGCCGTACTTGCGGCACAGCGCCAACCGTGTTGCACACGCGCGCATGCTTCGTCATCGGGGCGACGAGCCGCGGCCAACGATCGTTGCGATCCACGGCTTCACTGCGGACTGGTACCTCATCAACGAGTGGTTCTTCGCGCTTCCGTGGTTCTACCGCATGGGTTGCAACGTCGTGCTGTTTACGCTCCCGTTTCACGGTCCGCGACAAACACGGTTCTCCCCGTTCTCCGGGCATGGCTACTTTGCGGGCGGCTCTTCGCGGCTCAACGAGGCCGTCGCGCAATCTGTTTTCGACTTCAGGATCTTGTTCGACTGGCTGCAGCGCGAGCGAGGAGCGGAGCAGATTGGCGTAACCGGATTGAGCTTAGGAGGCTTCACGACTGCCATGCTCGCGAGCGTCGAGGACCGGTTGTCGTTTGCGATTCCCAACGTCCCTGTCGTGAGCCTGGCGGACCTAGTCCTCGAGTGGCAGCCGATCGGCCTGCTGCTTCGAGGAGCGCTTTCCACCATGGGAATGGACTTCACAGACGTGAGGCGAATGGTTGCTGTGAGCTCTCCTCTCACCTATGCGCCGGTGCTCCCGCCAGAGCGCTTGATGATTGTCGCCGGCGTCGGAGATCGCCTCGCTCCGCCAAAGCATTCACGCCTATTGTGGGACCATTGGGGCCGATGCCGCATCCATTGGTTCCCTGGCAGTCACATCATTCACATGGACCGGGGAGCGTATCTCACGGAGATGGCGCGGTTCATGGTTGGACGCGGCTTCCTGCCGCAGGGCGAGCTTCCGCCGACGCATTAGCTGTAGATTTTTCGCGCGGCCCGAGTAACCTCCCCCGGAACTTCGCCGAACGAGGGTTTCATGGAACGCGTCATTCCGCTGTCTCGCCGCAAGGGCGACATCGTTGTTCTGGTCTTCTTCTGGATCAACATTCTATTCATCACCTACATCGTCGATGTCGAGCAAATCGTATTGCCGGACATCAGCGGCGATTGGGAATACCCGTTGTGGCCGCCCGCCTTCTGCGTCGACATCATTCACTGGTACGGCAACAACTTTGATCCCGTTTTGATCGCGCGTCCGGCTTGGTGGCGCATGACGATTTGGATCGACTCGTTGTTCTTCGGACCGTTTTACGTGTTTGCGATCTACGCTTGGACGAAGGGCAAGAACTGGATCCGCATTCCGAGCATCATTTGGGCCGCCGTCATGATGACGAACGTCACGATCATCCTCGGTGAAGAGTTCATGGGCCCGCACCCGACGCCGGCTCCGCTCTTGGTTCTCGCGCTGAACGCACCCTGGCTTCTGATTCCCGTGTACGTCATCAAGCGGATGTACAACACCGAGACGCCCTTCACCGAGACCACTTGAATGGCTGCCTTTGTCGAGCGCTACGGACCGTGGGCAGTCGTTGCTGGGGCGTCCGAGGGGATCGGCGCATCGTTTTCGAAGAAGCTCGCGGCGCGCGGGATGAACCTGGTGTTGGTTGCGCGCCGCGCGGGGCCGCTCGAAGAGCTGGCGGCCGAGCTTCGACGGGACCACGGCGTCGAGGTGAAGGTGCAGCCCCTCGACCTCGGTTCGCCCGACGCGGTTGCGGGCATCAGCGTCGCGACCGAAGGCTTGGACGTTGGTTTGCTGATCTACAATGCGGCGTACTCGCCGATCGGGACGTTCCTGGACTGTAGTGTCGAGGAGCACCTCAAGGCGGTCGATGTCAACGTCTGCGGGCCACTTCGCCTGTCGCACTACTTCGGGCACCGACTCGTCGAACGCGGGAAGGGCGGAATCATCCTCATGTCGTCGATGAGCGGCTTTCAAGGCACGGCTATGGTTGCCAACTATGCAGCAACCAAGGCGTACGACACCATCCTAGCTGAAGGCCTTTGGTACGAGCTTCGCGAACATGGGGTCGACGTACTCGCCTGTGTGGCGGGCGCCACTCTCACGCCGAGTTACCAATCCTCGACGGATCGCATCCCGACCAAGGGACTCGCCCGGCCCATGCAACCGGACGATGTCACCGAGCAGGCACTCCGCGAGCTCGGCGAACGCCCCGGCGGTGTGTCCGGGCGGCGCAACCGGCTCGCTTCCGTGCTGCTGCGCAGGCTCTTACCGCGCGCAGCCGCCATCGAGATGGTCAGTAAAGAGACCGAGCGCATGTATCGTTGAGCTCAGGATTTCCAGAATGCGGCGACGTCGCCCGCCCGATCGGGAAGTGTGTGAAGCTCGTCGGGAAGCCCAACCACGATGTATCCGATGCCGCGTTCGCGGCCAATTCGGCGTTGTATTCCGTTGAGGCGGAGAACGGAGACCGCGCCCGAACGGATGAGGACCAGGACCCGATCCGCTAACCGGGCAGCCCGTCGAAGGGATTGGCCCTCCAATGGCCCATCCCATGCCTCGAGCTGGAGGTGACCGACAGGATCAGCCATGCGGATTGCCTCCGTCGCTGGCGCCGAGGGTAGCAGAGCAAGCGCGACCGAGTGTGCGCCCGAGTCGCCAATGGGATATGGGCCTCGCGGCGGTGGGGTCTGCAGGGGAGCGCGCCCGGAGGGCGCGGCCTCCGCGCTGCTGGGAGTCGCAGCACTTTCGTTCGTCAGGAACCAATCGTGGTTCATTCGATCTGCAAGCTGGCCAGCGTATCGTGACTCGCCCAGGGAGTCTCCGATGAGCAGCAGACTTCCTTTGGCATGCGGCGCGAAGTCGTCGAGGCTGGCAACCAGCTCACCTAGCCCTTGCGGATCGTTCGGCCACGGCGTCGAGGCAAGCACCGGCCCCTTCCCCCAGAAGGCGACCTCCGCCGGTGTTTCCAACCTGAGCCCTCGGAACTCTCGGTGCAACACGACCAACAATACGAGGAGCACGCTGACGATTGGGAACGCTAAGAAGATGACGATCTTCATCCTGTCCTCCACCGGGTACTCGGGTACGGCTCCCGGGTCCAAGACGACAAACCCGCTGGGCGGGTCACGCAGCGCGTCCTCGAGAAGAGCCTCGACGCCATGCAGTCGAGCCGCCAAACCCTCGTTCACGTTGACCTCGGCCAGCAATGCAGCCGCTTCAACCTCGATGTCGGAGAACCCCCCCAGCCGGTGCGTTGCCCTGTCGGCCATCTGACTGAGCCCTTTCTGACGCGCCCGAAGAGCTGCTAAGTTCGACTTCACCGTTCGGAGCTGTCCCTCCACGGCTTGATAGGTAGCGTTCTGTCCAACTAAGCCTTCCCCGCTCGAGCTCGCACCACCGCCGGCCCGAAGCTGGGAGCGCAGGTAGGCTACCTGCTGCTGCAGTGATTGGACACGTGGGTGATCGGGAGAGAGTGAGGCTCTTGCGTTCGCCAGCTCCCCTCGCAAGCGGTCGTACGCGGCCCGTTCTGGCGAGCCCCCACCCGAGACGAAGCTGGTCTTGGGTGTGCTCGCGAGTTCAGCCTCGAGGCTACTGATCTGGGCCTCGAGGACGCCGATCTCCAACCCAGCCAACTCACTATTCGCACGGAGTTCGGCGGCCGATTGCACGATGGACTGTTGCTCGCTCGAAAGATCGGAGATCCCATGCTTGTCCCCAAATTCGTTGTAGAGCCGGCGGGCCTCTTCCGCCTCGTCCTCGGCGGCATCGATCCGCTTCTCGGTTCGCGCGATCTCGGCCTCGATTCGCCGTAACTGCCGGTCTCGGTGATAGGCCATGAACACCTTAGTGACGACTCGCGCGTATTCAGCCGCATCTTCTCCGGTCTCGCCGGAAACGGTGAATCGCAAGGTCCCCGCGCGGAAATCTATTTGATATTGGATCCAGTTGGCCAGCTCTGTCGGGCTGCCCTCGAAACCAAGTTCTTCCTGGATCTTCTCCAGAACCGACTGGCGCTCCAGCGCTTCGGCGGCCGGTGCAAGAGCATGCGCGGATTGGCGCTCATCGCCGATCTGCACGTCCCCCTCATGCTTCAAGAGCACGGTTGTCTCATAGGCACTGCCCATCAACACTTTCACGTAGAAGAGGCCGAGGAGCAGACCGAGGCCTCCTGCTCCGATCAGCCAGAATCGGGCCCCCAACAACGCGCGTTGAAGGCGATGCGGATCGACGGGGAACCCCTGGCGCCGCGCGCCGCCAAGTCCCGTCGGCCCATCGGACCAGGGCTCGCCTACCTCATCCACGTTCAATCCGTCCTTTCGGTCAATACGCGTTCCGCCGCGCGCCGGCACCAAACACTGTCATGAAGATGATCTGCAAATCCCAAAGCAGACTCCAGTTGCGAATATAGTCGAGATCGTGCTCGACGCGCTTTTCCATCTTTTCTAGCGTGTCCGTCTCGCCTCGCCATCCGTTCACTTGCGCCCAGCCAGTGATCCCGGGTTTCACCTTGTGTCGAAGCATATAGCCCTGGACCTTCTTGCGGTAGAGCTCGTTGTGCGCAACGGCGTGGGGCCGGGGCCCGACGATGCTCATAGTGCCTGCGAGCACGTTCAGAAACTGCGGGAGCTCGTCCAGGTTCGTGCGCCGGAGAAACGCGCCGAGCTTGGTGATGCGAGCGTCCCCCTGGGTGGCTTGCCTGATTTCGGCGCCATCTTCGGTGACGGTCATCGATCGAAACTTCAGGACGTAGATTACTTCTCCGTTCAAGCCATAGCGGCGTTGTCTGAATAGCGCGGAGCCGGGGGAGGTTAGTTTGATGCAGGCGCCGATGATCAGCATCGGGATCGCGAGGACCATTAGAATGAGCGTTCCAAGCATGATGTCTTCAAGACGCTTCAGCCATCCATCGACGCCGTAGAACGGTGTTTCGTGCAGGCTCACCGTGGGCACGCCGCCGAGCGTCCCCCATCGAGCATGCAATAGGTCGAACACCAAGAAATCTGCAGCGAGATAGACGGTCGCCGTCGTGTCCGACAGTTCCCGCAAGAGTTTGTTGATTCGCGGTTCTGCACGCAGCGGAAGTGCGATGTAGATGAGATCAATCTCCCCTGCTCTCGCTGCCTCGACTACGTCTTTCAATGATCCAGCGCGTTGCCCGAGCGACTCCGGAATCGGATGGCAACGTTCATCAAGACGGTCGTCATAGAATCCGTAGACCTCGAGGCCAAGAGAAGGCACGGCCTCCATTTGAAGGGCGAGTTGCTCGCCAAGCTCTGTCATGCCGATGATCGCTGCCGCGCGGCGATTGTACCCTCGGCCTCTGAGCTCGCGCAGTGCGAGCGTCGTCGTCGCGCGCCAGATCGAAACGAGAAATGGCGCCAACACAAACCACGAGGAGACGACGATGCGGGAGTATTCCTCGGACTGCTTGGAGATGAAGAGCAGAAAGAGCAGGACCGGCACGACGGCGACAAACCATCCGGACCAAATGCGCATCAGCTGAGCTCGGAGACTAGTACCGCGAGCGCTTTCGTAGAGCCGGAGCGATTGGCCTATCACCATGAAGAGAACCGCCGCAATCGTCGCGGCAGCCCATGACCTCTGCTCCCACACTTCTCCCCGAGCGTAGGTCGGCAGCCACAGGGCGACGTAAATCAGCGCGAAATCCACGAGGCGCATGATCGGGGCGAGCTCGGCATCTGCGCCGCCTCCCCATCCAGTGGGTTTCTTGCTCGTCATCAGGGATTCGTAGACAGTATAGGCATAGCCGTCCCGTATCCCACTTCAACCTTGCGGACGGCAGTTGGGCACGTTAACCAACAGTATGCGTCGGTGCACGGCATTCTTTCTTGCGATTACGCTCGTCACCGCGTGCGCGCGGAATCGCTATCCCACGGCGCCGACCATGCCGGGTGATGACCCTTCTTTTTCGGCGCCGGAGCGGATCCGGCCCCGAGGTGTCGACTCCGATCCTCCCGAGGCGCTCAAGTTGCTTCCCGGTGATGTGATTCAGCTCACCACGGTCTCAGCCAAGACAGAGGTGTTTAACGGCCTGATCGTCGATGCTCTGGGTCAGCTCCACGTGCCATTGGCCGGTGATGTTCAGGTCGCGGGCCTCACGCTCGGCCAGGCCGAGCAGGCCGTCGAAAAAGGACTTCGAAGGTACGACCGATTCGTTCGGGCGAACCTGATCATCAGCACGCCGGAGGGCCATTCGGCGTCGGTGCTTGGGCAGGCGACGACGCCCGGCCAGTTCCGGGTCCGCCCGGGGATGCGGTTGGCCGACCTGGTTGCGGACGCCGGCGGTCCCGCGATAGCCACGGTTCACCAGGTCCCTTCGTTGATCGGGAACCTGGATCTGGCGCGCCTCGTACGCAACGGCGAGACGGTTCCGGTCAGCATACCGTTGGCGATTCAGGGTGACCCGAAGCACAACATTCGCGTCCGCCCTGGCGATCAGCTCTACATTCCCCCGGTCACGAGCGAGGTAATCATGGTGTTGGGCGAGGTCCGCACACCTCAGCCCATGGCCTACCGCGAAGGCATTCGCTTGACCGAGGTGTTGGCGCGCGCGGGGGGGACCAACATGGCCCGAGCCGATCGGAAGGACATTCGGATCGTGAGAGGCCCGCTCAACGAACCGCGAGTCTACACCACCAACCTCAAGGCGCTGACGATGGGCAAGGCCACCGACGTCGAGCTCCTTCCCGGCGATATCGTGTATGTGACCAAGAGCTGGTACGCCAGCACGGCCGACGTGCTCAACGCGCTGTCGCCACTCATCTCTCTCGCGAATTCGTTTGCGATCCTTGCTGTCGCGGGCGCCATTACCACCAGGTAGATGCGCCAGCCGCTCTTCAGACGCTTGCTCGGTGCGCCCATAGAGACCGAGGAGCTCGATCCCCATTCGGTCGAAGGTGGGCTCTTGAAGGGCGAGCAGGAGGACGTCGCTGGGGCCGCGCAGACGCGGATCGAGCAGTTCACCGCCGGGCGTGTTTGCAGTCGGATCGCGCTCGGCCGCTTCGGAGTCGCTTCAACGACACCCATCCCCCGTGGTGAGGATCGAGCCCCGATTTGGCCGCCCGGTTTCGTCGGCAGCATTTCGCACACGGACACGTGGTGCGCGGCCGCCGTCGCCCGAGGCGAGGATGTACGATCGATTGGGATCGACTTGGAACCCGCGACGCCCTTGAAGGAGTCCTTGTGGCGGAGGGTCTGCACGGCCAAAGAGCGTGACTGGTTGCGCGAGCTTCCTGAGCCGGGCCTCACGGGCAAGATCCTGTTCAGCGCCAAGGAAGCGGTCTACAAGTGCCAGTATCGGATCACCACCAAGTTTCTCGGGTTCCACGCGGTCGAGGTTGAAATCGATGACGGTTCGTTCCGGGCGGTCTTTCAGCAGGAGGCCGGTGAGTTCCAACCCGGCGACGTGATGTCGGGCCGGTACCTCGTCGAAGAGGGGCTCGTGGCCACCGCATGTGAGCTCGCTGCGTGACTGGGGAGGATCTCACGGTCGTCATCGACGTTCCGCGGGGCAGCTTCATCAAGCGGGATGACGACGGCGTGGTCGACTTCCTTTCACCATTTCCTTGCCCCTTCAACTACGGCCACGTGCCCGGCACATTGGCAGCGGACGGCGACGCCCTCGACGCAGTGGTGCTTGGGCCAAAGCTGGCGCTCGGAAGCACTGCAACCGTCATCACTAGAGAGCGGATTGATTTCATCGACGCCGGACGCTCTGACCCCAAATGGGTCTGCGCCGAGGCCCCGTTGAGTCGTTTCCAGAGGCTCCAGGTCGCAGGCTTCTTTCGCTTCTACGCGGTCGCGAAACGCTTGATCAACCGGGTTCGTGGGAAGCAGGGCCCGACGCAATACCTCGGCTGGATCTAGCCCCTCCCGTCGTGCAGACTCTGTCACTCACTTGCGTGAGTCGATCGACATACGGATCTTGTCCTCCCTAGGGTCGGTGGACGCGGACTCCTGGGACCAGCTGGTCGGAGAAGACGACCCGTTCGTCGAGCATGCGTTTCTGTCCTTGCTCGAACAAAGCGGGTCCGTCGGAAGCGGCTCAGGGTGGGAGCCGGCGCATGTGACTGCGTGGCGCGGCAAGCGGTTGGTGGGCGCGCTGCCTCTGTATCTCAAGACCCACAGCTACGGCGAGTACATTTTCGACTGGGGCTGGGCCGACGCGGCTTCTCGCCTGGGTCTCAGCTACTATCCGAAGCTCGTCGCCATGGTGCCGGTGACACCTGTGACGGGACGGCGGTTCCTCTTCGCAGCCAACGAAGATCCAGCCGAGCTCGTATCCAGATTAATCGATGGCTGCCTCGACGTCGCGGAGTCCACGAAGGCGTCGTCCATCCATCTCCTCTTCTTGAGTCCCGAGGAGCAGGATTGGGTTGCCCGCGACGGTCGGCTCATGAAGCGCCTCTCCTTTCAGTTCCACTGGCAGAACACTGGATACGACGCCTTCGACGATTTCGTGAACGACTTCCGGTCGTCCATGCGGAAGAAACTACGAAGAGAGCGCCGTGTGGCCGCAGAAACCAATCTGCAGATCGAGGAGCTTCGGGGTCACGCGCTGAGCGTTGAGGATTGGCGGGCGCTCGAGCGACTCTATCGCGCAACTTGCGGCCGCAAGGGTTCGCATCCTTACTTGACGCCGGAGTTCTTCGAGCTCGCGCCGTCGCTCCTCGATCGGTCTCCGCGCGTCTTTGCCGCGAAGGACGAGGGCCGCATCGTTGCCGCGTCGATCAATTTTGCCAAGGGCGGGCATCTCTACGGGCGCTATTGGGGCGCAACTCAAAGACACGATATGCTTCATTTCGAGCTCTGTTACTATCGCCCCATCGAGCACGCCATCAACCATCGCATGCGCCGCTTCGAGGCGGGTGCCCAGGGTACGCACAAGTTGCGGCGTGGCTTGATGCCGGTCCCGATCCATAGCGCGCACTGGATTCGTCACCCGGTGCTCGGGCAAGCCGTTGCCGACTTCCTCCCGCGCGAAGCCTTTTCGGTGCAACAGCAGATTCGCGAGCTCAGTCACCACGGTCCCTTCCGGCGACCCGATGACGGAGACGTGGTGCGGCCCCGAGCCTCCGGATGACTCTGATCTTCGTCTACATGGGGATGGCACTCGGAGTGTCCTTCCTCTGCTCGATCCTCGAGGCTGCACTCCTCAGCATCACACCGTCGCACCTCGCGAAGCTCGAGCAAGACCGGCCCAAGGTCGGCGCTCGGCTGCGGGCCCTCAAGTCGCACATCGACCGGCCCCTTGCCGCGATCCTGAGTCTCAACACCATCGCGCACACCGTTGGCGCCGCTGGTGTCGGCGCCGAAGCGCAGCGGCTCTGGGGTTCGGAGGTGCTGGCTATCACATCGGCGGTCTTGACCCTCCTGATCCTCTTCCTCTCGGAAATCATCCCCAAGACGCTGGGCGCGATGCATTGGCGCCGCTTGACGGGCTTCATTTCGGCGGTCCTGCCACCGCTGATTCTGTTACTGCTTCCGTTGGTCTGGCTTTCCGAGGCGATCACCGGCTTCATGAAACGTCAGCGCGCCACCGAAAAAGTCTCTCGCGAAGAATTCGCGGCGCTGGCGCGCGTTGGGGAAGAGCAGGGCGTCTTCGACGAATCGGAGATGAGAATCCTTCGGAATCTATTTCGCTTCGGCTCGCTTCGAACGAAAGACATCATGACACCGCGCACGGTGATGTTTTCGCTCGAAGAGAACACGACGGTACGTGATGCGGTCGCCGAGCGTGGCTCCATGATTTTCTCGCGAATCCCGATTTGGAAGGAGAGCCCGGATCAAGTGACCGGCTACGTCTTGAAAGACCAGCTGCTGCTGCGCGCTGCACGCGACGAGCTCGATGTACCCCTTCGTGCCTTTGCGCGAGACGCGTTGATGGTCCCCGATACCATTCCGCTGCCTTCACTCTTCGAGAAGCTCCTCGACAGCCGCGAGCACATTGCGGTGGTCATCGACGAGTATGGGGGCGTCGACGGCGTCGTCACGATGGAAGACGTTCTCGAGACGCTCATTGGGCTCGAGATCGTCGATGAGATGGACTCGGTCAAGGACATGCGGGCGATGGCCCGCGCCAAGTGGGAAGCGCGCGCCAAGCCCATCGAGAGCAATCCTGACGACCCGCCAAAACCGGTGGGCCCCACCCAGGGCTCATGAGAGCCTCGCTCACCGATGGCAGCGTTCCCAGGTCGAGCCTCGAGCGATGGATCTATGCTCTCAAGCCGGCGAGCTGGCCGAAGCTATTCGTGCCCGCGCTGCTCGGGCAGGTCCTCGGGGCGAGCCCCGCGCAAGGGCTCGACCTCGAGGCGTTCGGTTGGGGGCTCGGCTTCACGGTGCTTGGGCTCGGCTTCATCGTCTTGCTCAACGACTGGGGCGACCGCGACGTGGACGCGATCAAGCGAAGAATGTTCCCCGATGGGTGCTCCCCAAAAACGATTCCGGACCAGATTCTCGATGCGCGCGCAGTCGGGATAGCAGGTGTCCTCTTTGGAGGCGCCACCTTGCTCGTCGCCGCCGGCGCGGAGGTGGCCCTGCAGCGACCGCTTGCGTTCGAAGGAGGGCTCCTGTGCATGTTGGTCTTCGTCGCATATACGCTGCCACCGATCCGTCTGAACTACCGGGGCGGCGGGGAGCTTTTGGAGATGTTCGGCGTCGGCATGGCGCTCCCTCTCTACAACGTCTATCTGCAAGCGGGCGTCATTGCTCCACGAGCCTGGCCTTGGGTCGCGGGGTTCTCCGCGTTGAGCCTTGCTGGCGGGATTGCGAGCGGGCTTTCGGATGAGGAGAGCGATCGCGCTGGCGGAAAGCGCACCTGCGCGTCGACCTACGGGAATGCCGCGGCACGCAGGCTGACCGAAGTGTGTGTTCTACTCGGTGCGGGGATTTGGGTTGCCGCTTCGTTTTTCTGGCCGGATTGGGTCCCGGTGTGGGCCGCCGCACCCGCCGCGGCGATCGTGGTGTGGAACTTCGCTGCGATGCGGAAGGTCAGCAACACCGCTGTCACCAACGCGTTTCAGGCACAGGGCTCGTACAAGCGCTTCCTTCATCGCGCGATTTGGCATAGTACGACGGTGGCCGCCGTGCTTCTATGGCTGCGACCGAGCTTGTCATGACCGCCCACGCAATAGACGACACAAACACCGCTCTGGCGGAAGTGGAGGCGGGGATCCAGCAGAGCCCTCGGGGCCCTCTGAGCCTCGACCCGAGCCGACCGGTTGCTAGCTCGCTGAGCGAAGTCGTCTCCAAGTTGGCCGACGCGCGTCAGTTGCCACACCTGGCAAACGCGGCGTCGGCGGTGGCCAAAGCCCAGCTGCAAAGCTTTCCAGAGAACTTGTTCTGGGATTTCGATTTCTATCTAGCGTCGATCCATCGGCATGCTTCGGTCACGTCGGATTACGCGGACTACCTCCGGAACGTCACGCGTATCACCGTCGGGCTGATGAGGCTGTATGGCCAGCAGTCGGCGATTCGGTTTCGATACGTGCACGACTTCATGTATGGGTTTGATTGGGCGCGATGGGTCCGCCGCGACCCCGGGGCGCGCAAGGGGGTCGAGCCCTTTGGGATCGAATTTCTGCGACAGACCGAAAGCCGCGGCCAGAACATTCTTGCGCTGATTGAGACGGATGACGACTGGTACCCGAGGCTCATCGATGGGGTCTCACGAAATCCGTTTCCATTCTCACGTGAGCCGGAAGACGAGCTGCCTCTCTATCAACTCCTTGCCGAGCGCGCGTGCGTGCCCGTCGAAGCGTGGCTACTCGACGCTCAGCCCGATGCCAGTCGAGATTTCGATGCGCTTCGCGAAGGCGCGGCCGCGTCGCTCGGACTGGACCGCTAGAGCCCCAAGAGCATCGCCAGCATCCAGAGGGCGACCAACAAATTGAGTGCGATGCTCGACCACCACGCGGCGCGGAACGAATCCCGGGCGCGTGCGCCTATCAGCAAAGGCGCTAGTGGCGCGATCGCCACGACGGCTCTAGCTGGCATCGAGACAGAAGGGGTCCAAAGGAACACCCCGAACGCGGCGAACGCAACCCCACCAGAAGCGAAGCGGCGGGCGGACGGCATGCCATGGCGTACGGGCCAGGTCCTCTTATCCGCCCGGGTGTCGTCCTCGACGTCGGGAAGGGCGGTTAGGACGTTGCTGCAGACGCCGAGCAGCGTGGCAGGGCCAATGACCCATCCCGGCGCGAACACCCCCTCGGTTTGGAAGTAGTAGCCGAGAGAAGGGAGCCCGACACCCACCCCGATGCCCTGAAGTAGCTCGCCGCCGCCACGATAGCTCAAACGCACCGGTGCAAAGCTGTAGAGCCACATCAACAAGAGCGCGGCGAGCCCATAAAGAGGAGTCCAGGTGCGCCCGAGGACGGTCAATGTACATGAGTAGAGCAGAAGCGCGATCGCCGCTGCCTGCGCGGCGCGCTCCAGCTGCCGCGGGCTGAGCTTGCCCTCCGGAATCACGCCGGACCCGCCGGAGAGCACCGTTCTTCGCCCGCTGTCCGCTTCGTGGTCCGCAAAGTCGTTCGCGAATATGACGAACAGATGATCCAGCACACCCCAAAACAGCGCCGCCGCGAACCAGAGCCAACTGAAGCGTCCAGTCACGTGCCATGCCGCTGCCTGTCCTAGAAGCAGTGGCACGGCAATATTGATGTGCGCGAGTGGCCGTGAGGCTTGGATCCAGCTCTTCATGCGAGTCACGTCCCTCGATAACACGTTTCGATCCTGCTAGGTGTTCGAGGTGCACGCGCCCACTCGGGAGCCCCTCACGCGGCCAGTTCAGTTCTTCACCGGCAAGGGCGGCGTGGGTAAGTCAACGGTTCTTGGCGCTCTCGCGACTGCGGCAGCGCGACACGGAAAGCGACCACTGATCGTCGAGCTCGGGATTCACACCTCGTCGTCGCACTTGTTTCACAGCCCGGATGTTGGGTACGAGCCGACGGAAGTGGCTCCGGGCGTGCACGCGACACGCGTCCAATTCGAGCCAGCGCTGGTTGACTACATCACGTTCCGGTTGAAGCTCCGGCCCATCGCGAGCTTGGTCGCCAAGAACAGCTGGCTAAGGCGCCTCTTCATGGCCGCCCCCGGAGTGGACGAGATCGTGACGCTGCACCGCGTAGCCCAGCTCGCGGCCGATGACCGATGGGGCCCGATCCTGGTCGACCTCGAATCGACCGGGCACGCCTTGATGTTCTTCGACCTCCCAAGCGTGCTCGAAGTCTTTCTCAAGGATGGCCCCCTCCGCCAAGTGCTCGATAGCGCGACAGGGCTCGTCCGCGATGCGCAACGGTCTGCCGTCCACATCGTCACGGTGCCCGAGCCCCTTGCCGTCAATGAGACGATTCAACTCTATCGGGGGCTTCGTGAACGCGAGGACCTGCACCTCGGCTGTCTGTTCATCAATCGCATTCCGAGGGTTTGGCTCGACGACGAAGAGCAGCGGTTGGTGAAGACCGAGCTCCAAGGCGCCAGCGTCGGCCGGCCGTGGGAGTCCAGTCTTGCGCTTGCGGAGTATCTCACACAGCGTCGGCAGACCGCTGACAAGTGCCTGCGCGGGCTTCGTCGAGACATCGACCTGCCGACGATGGCCTTTGACGCGTACGGCGAGGACAGCTCGGCCATCATCGAGGCGCTAGCCCAAACGATCGAGCAAGAGGAGCTCTGGTGATCGAGCTTGCTGACGATTGCAGGCTTGCTTTTTGTGTCGGAGTCGGCGGGGTGGGCAAGACCACATTCGCGGCGGCGCTGGCGCTCCGGGAGGCGCTGAGGGGAAGGTCGGTCCTCGTGCTGACCGCCGACCCGGCGCGACGATTGGCCGATGCGCTCGGCATCTACGGTCTCCGCGACGTTCCTTCCGACATACCGCTTCCCATCCGAGCGGCCGGCGGTGAGCTACACGCGGCCATGCTCGAGACGAAGGCAAGCGCTGACGAGATCATCCGACGTGCGGCGGACGACGAAGCGAGGGCACGGCGTGTCCTCGATAACCGCATCTACCAAGCGTTCTCCAATACGCTGGCGCGGTCTCATGCCTACGCGGCGATGGAGCGAGTTCACCAGACGGTGCACGACCCACGCTACGACCTCGTCGTCGTCGACACCCCGCCCGCGCAGAGCTCGATCGAGATTCTCGACGCCCCCGCACGCCTCGTGCGCTTCCTCGACCAACGCGTGGTCCGCTGGTTCCTCCAGGCTTCGGACGACGCGCCACAGTTGCGCGGTGGAGCCATCGCGCAGAGGTTGCTTCGAACGGTTGCCGGCGACTCCTTGGTTTCTGCCCTCACCGAGTTCCTGAATGAGATGGCATTTCTCCGAGAGGGTTTCGCGGAACGAGCCAAAGATGTCCGTGACCTGATGCGGTCATCGAGCACCAGCTTCGTGCTGGTTTCATCCGCGGACTCGGTGGGTATCGAGGCGGCCCGGTCGATTGCCGCAGAGGTGGTCGGGCGGGACTTCGAGCTCGCCCACGTGGTTTTCAACCGGGCGTTCGTTCCTGAGATCGGGGGTGCACGTCATGCGCCGGTCACTTATCCTGACCGGCTCGCTGCGCTTGCTCCAAAGCTTGAACGAATGCGCATGCTACTGACCGAAGAAGAGGAGAGGAAGCACTCGAACATGGCGGCGTTCTGCAAGGAGCATAGGGCAGAAGCGTGGTCACTCCCCGAGGCGACTCGTCCGCTTGGCGATACCTCCGCACTGGCCGCGTGGATCGAACAAGGGCGCCCGGTCGGGCCTCTCCCGTAGCGTCGACCCATCCTTTCGTGCAATCCTGCGGTCCACCGAGGGGCTTCATGCAGCACATCATCGAACACGACCTCAGTCCGGAGCTGGCCAAGAAGGCTGCCGAAAAGGCCGCAGAGCACTACACGAAGAAGTGGGAGAAGTACGACGCAAAGACGACTTGGACCAGCGACACTCATGCTGAGATCACGTTTCACGTCAAAGGCGTGAGTGTGGCCGCCACAGTGGACATGCAGCCCGGACGAGCCGTCATCGACATGACGAAGGTCCCGCTTCTCCTCCGGCCATTCAGGAACATGGCGCTCGACGTCGTGCAGAAGACGATGGAGAAGTGGAT
>Ga0209456_10000321_pt1 | contig 26282 bp, 15 predicted proteins | sample COG_11_FD_184755 | JGI IMG/M metagenome (GOLD analysis project Ga0209456, IMG submission 184755) | Pelagic marine sediment microbial communities from the LTER site Helgoland, North Sea, for post-phytoplankton bloom and carbon turnover... | ecosystem: Environmental > Aquatic > Marine > Neritic...
TTTATATTCAGTAGCTCATAATTCCTTTTCCTTACCTAACCGTTACTACTGCCCAGCTAAGCGGGTGCAAATATAGAGCACTTTTTTTGCTTGCACAACCCTAAATCAAAAAAAATTATCCTTTAAAAACAATTAAATTATAACATCCTGAATATGAAGCTTTCACCATTAAAAATGGTTGATATAATACCCGAATTTTTTAGCTAATAATCACCATAGGCACAAAAGAAGTTCCTAACAAACCAGCAGATAAAAGTCAGACCTACAAACTGAACCCGTGTTTATTTGCAATTTTAATATATACTTAGGAAAAGAAATTCCATACTAACCCAAACCGTATTACAAAGTCACGATATGGGTAATCAGGGGCAGCATAAAAATTATTCTTTGAAAATGAAGAATTAAAGTGTTCTGCTTTAAGATATATCCTCGCAGTTTTGACTTTTGCATTTATAAAAAAATCCAATAATGGAAATCCTCCAAGTTTGTCCCGGTTCTGTGTATAAAATTCTGCAAGTACCGGATTATAAGCGTCCATATTATAGCTGCTAAAATATTTAAAGGTTACTCCCGTTTGTAAGAACATCGCTTTCTTGAAAACATGCTTAGAAAAATAAAGCGTATTTCTTGTGACAAATGTGGGGAGGTTTAATACCTCATTATCCTGTGTGACATTCTGATACATTATAGTATTGCTCAACGCCCAGTCTCCAAGTCTAAATTCTTTAAAGTAATTTACTTTTAAGTAATTTACACTATTCGCTTCCTGAAATGGTTTTATATAAGCATTCTCCAAATTGGCATCAGCTTGTTCATCATTGGCAAGAGAAGTAAAATAAGTGTAATTGTCTGTTGTTGTATATTTTGCGCTTATATTACCCCATACCTGCGATTCCAGGTTAAATTGCAGACTGCTCAGACGTTCTTTTTCAAAGCTTTGGGCATTGTACCAATTGTAATTTTCATAATCAGACTGATACAATAAGAAATTAAAATCTGGTAATCTGGATGAAGAATGTAAGCTGGCACTAATTTTATTCTTTTCATTAATTTGGAAACTGGCAGATACATCAATAATATTACCCGTTAATTCTCCAGAGATATTGTAAGCGATACCGCCTTGTAGCATAAAACCTCCTATCTGCTTTTTGTATTTTGCGCCTATAGCTATTTCATCTCCCTTTAGCTGATTTGGTATAGCGCCTTCATCTGTGGTAATTGTGCTATTGAAAAAATAATTGTAGTTATACAAACTAACAGAACCTTTTAAAACTCCCAGGGTACTGTTAGAAAACTCTACATTAATTTCATTATACATGGTCTTTAGGTTAGCTTTATCGCTTATGGGACTCACTAAAGCATCTCCAAAAAATTCGTTTTCACTATCCTGTTGAAATTCGTAATTCTTGGTTTCGTAAGTAAAGGTGTGTCCAAATCCCAGGTAATTGGATTTGGAACTAACCGAATCAGTTTCATTTTTATTAATTCTATATTGGTGTTCGAGAAAATATCTTTTACCAATTAGTATATTCTGCGCATCTGTAAAAAAAACATCTATTCTGGAACGGTCTTTAAAATCAGGGTCTTCGGATTCAAACTGTAGTTCTTTATTAGAAATTCCGCCATTTTCTTCTCCTTCAATTTCCTGAGACGTCCAGTGTGCTCTTAATCTGTACCGGCCGTTCTCTGTCACATAATTGGCGGTAGATCTAAAATTTCCAGATTTGACCTGGCTCCACTGGTATTTCCCTAAAGACCTAAATCCTTTATATGCTATTGAGAAGTTAAATCGGCGCGATGTGTTAAAGGTCAGTATTGCATCTAGCAACTGTCCCTGTTCAAAAGTGGTCTTAAAAAAAAGATCAGTCATAGGTGTGGCCACGTTATAGTAGGATATATCCTCCACTTCCATATAATTAAAATGTCTTGCTTTAGAACCAATAGATGGGTAAAGGGTATTGCGATCTAAATTGAGACCAAGGTGATTATAAGGCTGACCTACATTGGCAAAAGGCATTAATTCAAAATCATCCCGACGTAAATAATTGTATTTGTATTCTTTTTGTATACTAAGAGTAGTGTCTAAATAAGTGGAGTCTTTTGAGTAAGAAACAATTTTATAATCCCTTATTGTAATTTCTATACTATCTTTCAATTTGGCCTTTTTAACTTTCTTCAGTCTAAACGCGGAAGTGTCTTTCACTTTTGAAGGTGCAATGGAATCTTTCTGGGAAAAAAGTGAATGGCTCATTAAAACCAGGAAAAGCAAAAGGAGATATCTCATGTAAAGACTTTGGTTAAAGTTTTTGAAATGCCTGATTCTTATACAAACGTTTAGAATAATATTGTAACAACAAATAAATGGACTATTCTGCCTAAGGCAAATAATTATAATTTGATACTGTCAGCAAAGTTAATTTTTTTGTTCCTAATTAAATGTGAAAGTTTTTCGTCTGTTAAAACTGCTATAAAATCAATTACCCACAAATTATGAATATATTAGGTCACAAATTACTGCAGTTCGGCAGATAAAATTGAATATTCTTGGTTTTTTCAGGATATTTACAAAAAAAATTACATGTTAAGAAAATTGGTAGTTCTCCTCTTGCTAGCAGGTTCCTTTTCGCATGCGCAATTTAATGAAGGAGCGCCATGGATGAAAGATTTGAAAAAATCAAAAGCTTCTAAAACGAAAGCCAAGGCTGCAAGTTCCTCAGAAGACACCTATTCCATTTATGAAATATCCGAAGCATTCCATAAGTATTGGGAAGGTAAAGATAGCAAAGAGAAAGGAAGCGGTTTTAAACCCTATATGCGTTGGGAAAATTACTGGATGAATTTTGTGGATGCTAATGGAAATCTACCTACCTCAGAACAATTATGGTCCGCATATAATAAAAAACTGGAAAACCATATAGGTAAAGCTATCAATCCAGTAAGTAATTGGACATCAATAGGTCCTTATACACATGGGACTCAATCAGGAAGTCTCCCGGGACAGGGAAGAATAAATGCAATAGCTGTTGATCCCAACAATACTGATGTTTGGTATGTTGGTGCTCCTGCTGGAGGATTATGGAAATCAACAAACGCCGGCAGCAGCTGGATAAATCTGTTTGATAATTTTTTACAAATAGGAGTTTCCGGAATAGCTATTGACCCCATCGACTCTAATATAATTTACATTTCCACGGGAGATGACGATGCAGCGGACTCTTACAGTATTGGTGTTTTCAAATCTACAGATGGCGGTACATCCTGGCAAGAAACGGGGCTTAACCCGTCTACACCAAATATTAATCTCTTGACAAACGAAATCGTGATAGACCCAACGAATTCGAATATTATTTGGGTAGGTTCAAATCGTGGGCTTTATAAATCAACAGATGCGGGGGTCACCTTTGAGGTAAAACGACCCGGAAATATTGCCGATTTTAAACTGAAACCCGGCGATCCGAATACAGTCTATGCCGTTTCAGTCTCCTCATACTACAAATCCACTGATGGTGAAACTTTTACAAGAATTGCGGATTTTTTGCCCGATGATTCAGGTAGGTTGGTAATTGGAGTTAGCCCGGCAGATCCGGAAGTTGTATATATCTTAAGCGCAAATACCCAAAGTAATAATTATAGTTACCAGGGATTATTCAAATCTGTTGATAGTGGTGAATCATTTACTGAAACTGCAAACACTACAGATATTCTGGAGTCCAATCAGGCCTGGTTTGATCTTGCCATTGAAATATCTCCTACTAATGCAGACGAACTATACGTAGGTTGTTTAAATATTTGGAAAAGTACAGACGGAGGAGCTAGTTTTAGCCAGCTAAATGAATGGTTCAGCAATACCCCTGCATATACCCATGCAGATATTCATACCTTAAAATTCTTCAATAATAAATTGTACTGTGGTAGCGATGGGGGCATTTATGTTTCCGAAGACGGCGGCATCACTTTTCAGGATTTCACAATTAATGGTATTGCCGTCGGACAATTTTATCGTATTTCCGTGGCAAAAGACGACTCCGATAAGATGGTGGGAGGATTACAGGATAATTCAGGGTTTGTAAGAAACAATGATGTCTGGAATGTTTATACAGGTGGTGATGGAATGGATTACGAGGTAGATCCCAGCAATAATAATATTGTTTATGGTTTCGTGCAATTTGGAGATCCCTTGTTTGTCTCAACCGATTCCGGCCAGACTGTAGGCAGTATTGATTCTCCGGCAGGTAATGGCAATTGGATAACACCGCTGGCGTTAAGTAGTGAAGGAGATGTATTTGCAGGTTATGATGCCGTTTACAAATTAAATGGAAACACCTGGGAAAGACTGTCAGATGATCTCGGAAATACGCCCATTGACGATTTGGAAGTTGATCCTAACAACCCATTGGTTTTATATGCCGCTGAAGGAAATACAGTATTCCGCAGTGAAGACGGTGGCATAAATTTTAGTGAGTTTAATGTTTTTGACTCAGGCATCTCAGATATCGCAATCAACACTACGGATGGATCTTTTATCTATGTTACCACTTCCAATCGAGTTGGTATCCCCCAAAATGAACAGCAAGATTTAAGAGGAGTTTTCAAAGTTCCAGTTGGAATGGATGGGTCAGCAGGAACGGTTGTTGACTTAACACTAAATTTACCTCAAGACCAGGCTTACTTTGCAATAGTTCATCAAGGTAGAAATGTGGACAATCCCATCTACGTTGCAACAAGCTTGGGTGTCTATAGATTAGATGATACGTTAACGGAATGGGAAGACTATTTTACAGGATTGCCTAGTGTCGCGGTAAGTGATTTAGATATAAATCTGGTTGATGACATCCTAACCGCTTCCACATATGGAAGAGGAGTATGGCAATCCCCTATCCCAATCAAAGTTCCTGATGATGATTTAGAGGTAATATCCGTTACCCCTGCTTCCGGTATGGTGATTTGCGGGGAATTTGCACCGGTAATCGTAGTCAAAAATAAAGGTTTAAATGCCATTACCTCAATTGACGTCGTTTATAGTCTTAATGATGGTGGAGACCAAATTTTTCAATGGACCGGTAATTTGATTAGTGATGCTGAAATTACAATAACTTTACCATTTCAAAATTTAAATCTTATTGGTCTTGTAACCTTAAATGCAGAAGCCACGATAACAAACGATGCTTTTGCAGATAATAATAAAATCAAAAGCACTTTTTACGGTAATGAATTTGGTTTAGGTGGATTGGTAAACACCTTTGAAACAATAGACGACGATCTATTGACTTTTAACGACAGAACAGAAGATATTCTTTGGGAGTTAGGAGTTCCAACTGGCACGAAATTAGGTACTGCGGCATCAGGGACACAAGTATACGGTACCATCCTTGACGGAAATCATCCAGACAACACAAAAGCATTTCTAGTCAGTAACTGCTACGAGCTTACAAATATCGTAGCTCCGGTGCTTAAATTTCAAATGGCCTATGACCTTGAGCTTAATTTTGACATTGTTTACGTTGAGTATTCTACAGATTCAGGAGTTAATTGGAACGTATTAGGGAACATTAATAGTGAACCCAATTGGTATAATAGCGACAGAACTAATGATTCTTCAGGGACTGATGATGATTGTCAGAATTGTCCCGGTGCACAATGGACCGGGGAAATTCCAGATGGCCAAATAGGTGAATTACAAGAGTACGCCTACGACTTTGTAGCCAATGCGGCATTAGGTGAAACAGATTTGACAGGAGAAAGCAATGTAATTTTCCGTATTGTTTTCCAGTCCGATCCCGCAGTAACTAGAGAAGGAGTGATAATTGATGATCTTGTTGTTGATGGTTTCCAGGATGATGAAGATGATGACAATGATGGTATTTTGGATGTAGATGATAACTGCCCGTTGATATCTAATTCCAATCAATTAGATACCGATTTGGATGGCGAGGGGGATGTTTGCGATACGGATGATGATAACGATGGAGTTTTAGACATAAACGATAATTGTCCACTTATAGTAAACGCAAATCAAGCAGATGTGGACGATGATGATATTGGGGATGTCTGTGATGACGATAATGATAATGATGGAGTGCCCAATACAATAGATGCCTGTCCGGATACCCCAGCAGACGCTGTTGTAGATGTTACCGGATGTACTGTATTTTCATTACCAAGTACAAATTTCAGGGTATTAACTATTGGGGAGTCTTGTATTTCCAGTAATAATGGAAGTATAGAAATTACGGCAGAATCTGCCTTAAACTATACAGCCACACTCACGGGGGCAGGAGTTGGTGCTTCCATTAATTTTACCGCCGCTACGACTTTTGAAAATTTGACCGCCGGTAATTATACTATGTGCATCACTGTTGAGGGACAAACTGATTACGAAAATTGCTTTGATATAACAATATTGGAACCAGATGCACTTTCTGTTTCTTCAAAAATAAGTTCTCTTAATAATGAGGTAATTCTAAATTTCAGCGGGGGAAAAAACTATATTATTACGCTTAACGGCGATAGATATGAGACAGCAGAAAGTTCTATTACCTTACCTCTTTCTCAAGTTGAGAACACACTCTCTGTAAAGACAGACAAAGATTGCCAGGGAGTTTATGAAGAAACCATTGTCTTAACTTCTGAACTTTTCATTTATCCAAATCCCGTATCAAGCGGTGATCTTACAGTTTATTTGGGCAATTCCAATAAGACAAAGCGGGTACAATTAACACTGTTCACTATTAACGGATTAAAAGTGTTCAGCAAGCCGTTTAACATCATAGGCAATGAAGTTAAATTTAATGTAGATGTTCTTGCCAAAGGCATCTATTTACTTAATGTTAAAACAGAGAATACATTGTTAAATTATAAGATTATACGAAAATGAAAATAACATCTAAAGTTTATTCAGTAATTACACTGCTTTTACTGGCGGCCTGCGGTGGTGAGTCCAATACTGATAGTACGCCTCCTGCGCCAGTAGTAGCTACACCATCTGCGGCCACGTTGGTTTTCCCGGCTGATAATACGGAATGTAATGAAGGTGTGATATCCAGTACAGATGAAACAAAAAGTGCGGTCACTTTTCAGTGGAATGAATCGGAAAATACAGATAGTTATGAGGTTAATCTTAGAAATATAAATACCAACACCTCCACGAAATCAAATTCGACCACTAATGAGTCTACCATAACAATTGACAGGGGAACCCCGTACGAGTGGTTCGTAGTATCAAAAGCAAACGGCACCAATGAAACCGCTTCAAGTGCAAAAGCAAAGTTTTACAATCAAGGACCAGGAATTGAAAACTATGCTCCTTTTCCTGCAGAAGCGATCAATCCGGCAAGAGGATCAACTATTGCTTCCGCTACAACTGTGAATTTACAATGGGCTGCCAGCGATATTGATGATGACATAGTAGGATATAGCGTTTTCTTTGGAACGGAAACAAACCCAACAACAGAATTAGGAACAACAGAAGAAAGCAATTTAGACGCCCCTATAACTTCTGGAGCAACGTATTACTGGTCTGTAATTACTACAGATAGTCAAAATAACTCTTCTACTTCTGAAATTTTTGAATTTAGGGTAGAATAGCTACCTATTTTAGGGTGTGTTAAATTTAAAATTAAGAGCACTGTTGAATAAGTTGGTTTGTGATTTCGCCTATCCTCTGTTGAGTTAAAACCAATGATAGTTAAAGGCTACTGATCTCTAACATCTTTTTAGTTACTCACTCAAAATTTAATCGGAATTAAAGTCAATTTATCAAATTAAATATTCCCATTCCAGACTTTTTTCCATAATTGGATTAATCTTTTACTACAAACTCTATAATCACGATAATGCTCGCTATAATTAGAATCCCATTCGCTGTTGCATTGTCATAACCACCTATGAAGTTAATAAGCTTTACACGCGAGATTTAGCTTAGTGAAATCAATTCTAACTTAAAGAGATCGGACCGCATTTATATCCAAATAAATGATATCTAAGCTATTGGTAAAACAACAATAGGTATTGCAAATAAAATTAACATCAATAATTCGAGCTCTAGAATAGGTAATGTCAGTTTATATGTATTTTAGATATTACTAATTTATTAATTTATGACATCAATATAGGGCCATAGAAAAGGGTTGCAATGTACATTGCAACCCTTTTGTCTCAATAATTTAGTGCCTATTAACCTTTAGTCAATATCTAAGATATTCACAGTCGTAGATTTTAGGAAATCTGTTCCTCCACGACCTACTTCCAAAGCTCCTTCAGCATTAGACGCACTGTCCAAAGTTACTATCAACGTCTTATCGCCATCGGCTACATCATCTGGCAAAAGTTCCACGATGATATCATCATTAATAGGTCTGCCGTCAACAGCAGGGCTATCTGGTAAAGCTATGTCCAAAGAACCACCTGCACTGGTTGCCCCGTCTACAATAAAATCTGTTCCAAAGACAGCTGTACCACTGAAAGAGTAATTTACCGTGACCGTAGATAAGGTTCCAGTAGGCACTTCAACATTTAACTCTAAGGTGCCTTCATCTTCCGTCACATCTACAGGGCCCGGATTCACATTTGTACCAGGTGAATCAAAAGCCACATATGCCGGAAATTCTTCAACCGAAAGTCCTCGGTCATTAAGATCATATTCTTCTGAACATCCAGTTAAAATGAGTGCCAACGCGGATGCTATATATACTATTTTTTTCATCTTTTTTACGTTTAAATTAGTTTTCAAACCACATTGGTGTTTCCGTAGGTAAATTAACCGGCGTATTTGGATTACTGGTAACCTCATCTGGTGGATAGTTAAATCTCCTCAAATACGTTCCAATTGTAGAAGCTGGAGGTGCATCTAGTACAGGGATCTTATTTCTCCTCATATGAGTCCAAGCCATAACTGGCATCAGGAATGCGGAAAGATATTGTTCATTGTAAACATCCACAATGGTTGGAGCGCTCAAACTACCAACATAGCCAGTGATTTCAGCTTCTGTAACCGTTGCCAATACTCCGGGAATATCTTGTCCCCACCATCTAATTGAACTTGTAACACCTGCTCTGTAATTGGCATCTGCAGATCCGGCAGCAGCAAACCCATCAAGTGCCAATTCCGCTTTATACAGATAAATTTCTGATGGTAACATTAACATATCAGGTAGATCAAATCTTATGATATTGTTACTCAACACAGAAGTGGCGTTATCTGGAAAGAAAGCCAGTTCAGGCGCTGGCAAATCATTTCTTGCTACCCAGAGGTCGTATCTTGGATCACCAGAGCCTCTTAAAAGATTGTCTATTGGTGGGCCAGGACCAAATACATTCTGGCTTTCATTATCAGGTCCAAAAAATGCAGTAATAATAGTCTTCATAGCATTCTGAGCACCTGGGTCACCAGAATAAATAAGATATGCAGCTTCGTCATTTGTTGACATCAATGGTTGACCTAATGTTGCATTAATCTGGGCATCTACATTGGCTCCCCCATTACGCAACAGCATTAAAGCCCGCAATTTTAAGGAATTTGCTAAAATTCTCCATTTAGCCATATCACCACCATAGAACTGATCACTGCTAGAGCTAATACCAAACTCTCCGTCGAGTTGTCTATTGTCGATAAGTGCAATAGCCTCATCATATAAAGAAACCACACCGTTAAGTACTAACTGCTGCTCATCAAAATTTGGTGAAGGAAAATCCTGACCATTAAGTGCCTCGGTATAAGGAACATCTTCCCAAATACTCGTTAACTCGAAAAAAATATGAGCACTAAGAATAGTGGCTATTGCATTAACGTTATTACTGGTAGCGCCAGCTTCCGCAGCATCAGCCTTAACCAAAGAAAGGTTACCCAAAATCTGATTGTACATCATGCCCCAGGTATTTCCCGTAAGGAAAATACTGGTGCTACCATTTTTGGGACTATTGAATGTATTTGATATATATTGTGATACATCACATATCCTGGTTCCCAATTCCGTTACCTTTCTTGAAGAATACTGTACAAAAACAAAGGGTAGTACAGCATTTGGATCAGCACTCGTGGCTGCCAAGGGGTCAGTATTTATATCTAATTTGTCATCACATGATGAAAAAGTACCCGATATAAACACAAAACCAAGTAAAATTAATTTTAATCTTTTCATGTCTTATAATTTTTTTTATTAGAAACTTAACCTCATATTAAAACCAATACTTCTTGTAGATGGAACACTGGCTCTTTCAACTCCAAAACCATCTGCACCTGAACCGAACAATGTAGCTTCAGGATCTATGTGAGGTACTTTTGCATATATAAGGGCAACATTTCTTCCTTCAATCCCAAGTACAAGTCCTTTGATAAAACTATCTCCCAACAGTTTGGAGGGAAAGGTATATGATAAACCAATCTCCCTTAATTTAACATAGGTTGCATCATAGATATAAGGCTCTGCTACACTATTATCATTTAAAGACTGCCAAAAATCCTGAGCATTTAACAAAGGAACATCATTATCCCTTCTGTCAAAAGTTCCATCACCATTATCTGTAACGATTATACCTTCGGTATCTATAAAAGTTCCTTCCCTGTTTAAAAGGGTTTCTTTGACCAAACCACCGGTTTGTAAAGCCTCAACGGTTGAGGATTTCATTACACCTCCCCATCTGGCATCTACAGTTGCGTTTAAACTTAAGCCTTTATAACTAAAGTTATTCACCCAGCCTCCTGTCCAATCGGGCAGAACAGAACCTAATGTTGTAGCTTCTCCTGCTTGTCTTCTACCTGTATTGGGATCTATTATTGGTCTTCCGGTTTCTTCATCCCTAAGATGAGGAATAGCAAATAGTTGGAATTCTTCACCTGGAACCGCAACCACCTGAACACTATTAAAGGCAGATGCTATAACCACACGTTCCAAACCTTCAGTCAAAGATATCACTTCAGAATCTACACTAGAGAAGTTCACAAGTGTGTTCCAGGCAAAATTTCCATTTTTGCTTTGAACCGCAAGAGCATCAAGAGATATTTCAAAACCTTTCTGATCTACCCTACCAACATTTGTTGTCCTAAATGCAAAACCGGTAGATTCTGGAATAGGAATGTTCAAGATTTGATCCTCATTTTTATTATTAAAGTAAGCAACATCCAAGTTTAACCTGCCGTTAAAGAATTTCATATCAAATCCAAATTCATAGGAAGTCTGTTGTTCAGGAACTAAGTTACTAGGCGGTATAGTATTTGATGCCGAATAGGCCAATGCCCCATTGAATGGAAAATTGTTATTTAGGCTATATTGCCCTGTTGCCGTCGTTACAGGATTGAAATTAAAATCAAGTAGGTACGGAGTGGTATCATTACCAACCTGTGCCCAACTTGCCCTAAACTTACCAAAGCTCAATCCTTTACCCTGGATATTAAAGGCATCGGTAAATACAAATGCTAAACTAGCAGAAGGATAAAAATAAGAATTGTTATCCTCAGGTAAGGTAGACGAAGTATCATTTCTTCCAGTTAAGGTTAAGATTGCCCAATTGCTATAGTTTACTTCTGCAGAAGCATAGACACCAAACAAAGTCCTTTCGGTGAAATCCCTAGCTGGAATTGATTGTGCCGCATTTGCAGGGCTAAATAATTCTGGTATCAAAAGATCAACACCTTGTATACGCTGTCTTTCAAAGGTTCTTGAATTGAATTGCATACCGCCAAAAACGGTCAAACCCCAATCTTCTGAAAAATCGTTACTGTACGTAGCTATTATATCTGAAGTGAGTTCGTTCCTATATAGGTTGTCCGAATCAAAATCACCAAAAAGACGTTGTATGGTACCCTTTCGGTTTGAAAGTAAACGTCTATCATTGGAAAGGTCAATACCTACTCTCCCTAAAATACTAAAATTTCTTATCGGCTTCCAAGTAACCTGAGCATTACCAAAAACACGATCCTCATCCCTATTATTATTATTCTCATACCTTAACCAAAGTGGGTTATTGGATAATACTCCCTGATTATCAACAATTTGGTTTATTTGATTACCTGATTCATCTATCCAAGGATTAAAAAGTCGCTGATCCAAATTACTGCTGAAAGAAGACATGCTAATAATGTTTGGGTCATTAGCACCTGTGGCACCTGTACCCTCGGTTTTACTAGTAGTATACTGTACACTAAATCTAGATTCCAACCATTCACTGTGTCTTATCCCGGCATTCAAACCAACGGTAATCCTGTCCAAACTAGATCCTGGCAAAACCCCTGTCTGGTTCAAAGAAGTAAAACTTAGCCTATAATCCATTTTTTCATTGGCATCCCCTATGGCAAAGTTGTTGATCAGTGTTAGACCGGTTTTAAAAAATTCGTTTATTCCATTATCCTTTACGGCTGTAAGCTGCCCTGTTGTATTTGTAACTGGTGCATTCGGAACAGTTTGTCCTACAATTCTAGGTCCCCAGTCAGTTCCAACGTTACCGGAATCGTATTGACCATTGGTCCCCATCGCATATTCCTGCTGATAATCCGGTATCCTGAACAAATTGTCGAATCTTGTAGAGGAATTGAATGATACTGTTGCTCCGCCATCTTCTCCGTCTCTACCTTTTTTGGTAGTTACGATGATAGCTCCTGCCGCAGCACGAGAACCATAAAGAGCTGTCGCGGCCGCACCTTTCAAAATATTTATTGATTCAACATCATCTGGGTTAACTACTGAGGCTCCATTAGAAAAGTCCCTGTTACCTGTAATTCTACTTCCAGTAGGAGTCTGCGAGTTGTTAATCAAAACTCCGTCTACAACCCAAAGCGGATTGTTTGCTCCACTTAAGGAAGACACTCCCCGAATAATGATTTTAGAAGACCCGCCGACGTTACCTCCAGTATTGGTAATTTGCACACCTGTTACTTTTCCTTGTAATGCGTTGGTAATGTTGGTTGCTCGGGCTTTTACCAACTCCTCACCTTTTACAACATCTGTACCATATCCCAGGTCTCTGGTGCTTTTTTGAATACCAAGAGCCGTGACAACTACTTCCTCCAATGCCTGAGCATCCTCTTCCATTTGAAGATTGATAGTGCTGTCTGAACCAATTGTTCTGGTTATGGTCTTTTGTCCAATATAACTAAAGCGAAGAACATCTCCTTCACTAGCTAGTATGGAATAATTACCGTCAAAATCTGTTTGTGTTCCCGTAGTTGTTGAGACAACTACAATAGAAACTCCAGGGAGTGGCAAACCGTTTTGGTCTGTCACATTACCTGAAATCGTTTTCTCCTGTCCATAAGAGAAAGTGATGAATAACACCAAAAGAGGTGTTAACATCCAGGTTAACTTAGATCTCATTTAAATAGAATTTTTGAATTAGTCACTGCAAAATTGATAAATAATGGCTAACTACGCAAGAAATGTAACTGTTCATCGATGGTATATGTTAAATTAATCACAATTATTACGAATATGCTATTTTTTGAGTCAATTAACTAAATTATACTCATTTTTTTTATGTATATGATGGTAATATTTTAATTTTTACTTAATATGTGTTAATAATATACTCTAAGCCAAGGCTTAAAAATATGCTCTTAAAATGTTAAAATACTATAAGGTAAGTGACTATGAGGCTGGAACTGATGAAGCCGGAAGGGGCTGCCTGGCAGGACCAGTTACTGCAGCTGCAGTGATATTGCCAACCTCATTTGCCGAAGAATCGCTTAATGATTCCAAGAAATTATCCGTATCTAACAGAAACAGGCTGCGCCCTCTTATTGAAGTTAGTGCCATATGTTATGGTGTAGCACATATTCAAACAGATATAATTGATAATATTAATATTCTTAACGCCTCCATCCTTGCCATGCATAAGGCTATAAACAAGCTGTCTATAGTTCCTAACTTTTTAATAGTGGATGGCAACAAGTTTAAGCCAATTAATGAAATCCCTTTTAAATGTATTATAAAGGGGGATAGCAAATTTCAAAGTATCGCTGCAGCATCAATATTGGCTAAAACCCATAGAGATGCCTATATGGAAAAAATTCATAAAGAATATCCGATGTACAATTGGAAACAAAACAAAGGCTATGGCACTGAAGAGCATAGACAAGCAATAATAGATTACGGAATTACCAAATATCACAGAAAGAGTTTTAAATTATTGCCCCAACAACTAAAGCTTGACCTATAATGCACACCTTTCGGAACTTCCTTTTGAGTTAAGTTCCCGGAAAGCCATTTCGTTTTTTTTTACCATAAATAACTTCCCTGCTTACGGCATAGATAAAAGTAGATAAAGTTCTAAATTTGCTACAAAGCATTATACATGAGATTTATATTAGTTTTCACCTTCATTGTTTTTTGTTCTCTTTCATGTCAAAAACAAAAAGAATCTACCACACCTCTATTAGATTATCTCCCCCAAAATGCTTCGGTAATAATTAAAGTTAATAATCTGACGAACCTAAAAAGCGAACTTAAAAACAATGATTTCTTAAAGCCACTGTATTCCATTACGAATTATGACCATATCCTGGGAAGGACCAAAGCACTTGAATATGTGCAAAGTGATACCAGTGGCATCCTTGCCTTTACTGAAATTGATTCTCTAAATTCCGAATTCATATATGTCTCTAATAAACCACTGAGTTTAATTAATCCAGATAAGGAAGAAAGCCCCACCATTGAATCAGTAACTTTTGAAGGCAGAAGCTATAATAGATACGAAATAAAGCAAAGCACTTTTTTTAGCATTGAACTCGATCAGCAAATAATACTTGGATCATCTCTTAATCTAATAGATGACATCATTGAAAACATCGATAATATCGAAATTGACCCGATTCTTAATGTGCTGTTTGAAACTTCGAGTATTGATAAATCTGCCTCTATTTACCTAAATCTGGAACAGAGTAATTGGATGGACGATTATGTTCTTAAAAAAGATACTACAATACTATTTTCAGGTTTTGCAGATTGGGTCACCTTAGACATAGAACCATCACAAGACTTCCTGCAATTGAATGGTATATCAATTGCCCAAGATTCAACCAAAAATTTGCTTAGCTTATTTAAGGATACAAGTCCTTCGGTTGGCAACTTAAGTGTAAAAATGCCTTCAAATACAGATGCCTTTATTTCCTTTTCTTTTGATAATTATGATGTTTTTGCCCAAAATCAGAAAGACTATTTAGATGCGGCGTTTAAAAGAGACAGTGTATTCAATACCGTTGAAGAAATTGGCGTGCTGTTTATCGAAAACAAAAAAGCCGTTATCTTAAGCACCTATGGCGCAGAAAACATCACCAATTATCTGGAGGATAAGAGTAGCAACAATGCCATATATATGGGTCGTGAAACTTTCGAACTTGTTAGCAACAAATTTCTTTACGAATACTTCAATCCGCTGCTTAAGGAGTTTAAAGCCAATTATTATACTATACTCGAAAACACCTTTATTTTTTCAGAAGAACTTGATGTCTTGCAAGGGATAATTAGGGACAATAGTAGTGGCTCTACATTTGACAAAAGTATGCTATATGAAACTTCGCGTAAAGTTCTCGCAGATGAATCGAGCATTGTTGTTATGGCTAATGCAAAAGGTATGGAAGACATCCTGAAAATGCATTGCACAAAGGAACTATTTAACGATTTTAATAAAACCGAAGCTTCCAATTATATTTTTGCCGGACAAATTGTTGCCGATGCAAATTTTTATCATACCAATCTACTTGTTCACAAAAAGTATAAGGAAAAAGAGCACAATACTATATCTGCACTATTCCGGGTAGAATTAGATAATGATTTAGCTACTAACCCCCAATTTGTAAAAAATCACAGGACCAACAAAAAAGAAATTGTGGTACAGGATCAGGAGAACAATTTGTATTTAATATCCACCAAGGGTAAAATATTATGGAAAAAACAATTAAAGGGAAAAATTCAAGGCAAGATAAGTCAGGTAGACCTATATAAAAATGGACGATTGCAATTAGCTTTTACTACCGGAAATGAGTTCCTTATTTTAGATAGAAACGGTAAAGAAGTTGCCCCTTTTAATATAAATTTCCCTGGCGGGAACTTAAATGAGCTTGCGGTATTTAATTATGAAGGTAAAAAGAATTACCGCTTTGTCATTACCCAGGGATCAAAGGTTTTTATGTATAATTCCAAGGGTAAAATTGTAAGGGGTTTTAAATATACAGATACGGGCAGCCCAGTAATATTAGCACCAAAACATATGAAAATTGGCAATAAAGACTATTTGGTTTTTATGTTGGAAACCGGTGACCTTAAAATAATGAATCGCGTAGGTAATACGAGAGTTAAGGTAACTGAGAAAATTGATTTTTCTGCTAATGGTACGTATTTATACAAAAATAATTTTATTGTAACTGATAAAAAAGGTACGCTCTATTCTATCGACACCAAAGGAAATGTTTCGAAAACAAAACTTAACTATTCAGAAGATCACGGACTGGATGCTACAAGCAAAACACTGGTTAGTAATAATGAAAATATTCTGAGTATCAAAGGAAAGAATGTAACGCTCGATTTAGGGGTCTATACCCATCCTGTTATATTTTATGTTCACGATAAAATTTACGTCAGTGTAACGGATATCCAAAGTCAAAAGGTGTATCTGTTTGACAGCAATGCGTTACCAATTCAAAATTTTCCGGTATTTGGATATTCCAGGATAGACCTGGATGATATAGATAATGACCGTAAAATAGAATTTGTTTGTAAGGATCAGGAAAATGCACTTGTACTTTACAAAATAAACTAAGCCTTTTCTGAAGACCATCTACACAGTATAAATATCCAATCATACAATATTAATCCGAAGGGTGTCATATTTATTTACTTTTAATAAAGTACTAATAATTAGTTATTTGTAAGTTTTTTTTAACGAAAAAAGAAAGCCAAACCTCCCCTGATTTGCCTAAATTTTTGTATTTTAAGAGGCACTTAACACCGCAAAAATCATGAAAACACTCGCTCAGCAATTCCGTCTTATTCTTCCTGTCCTTCTATTCCTGTTTGCAACTCCGGACGCAAACGCTCAGTTATTAAAAAAATTGGGGAAAGCAGCGGAAAGAGCTGCAGAACGTACTGTTGAAAGAAGGGTAGAAAAGGAAACCCGGGAGAAAACGGACGCTGCTTTAGACAGCATTTTGGAACCAGGGAGTAAAGGAAAGCAACAAAAAGGACAAAACCCGGTCCCAAATGATACTGGCAACAATCCTAATGCTTCAGGTGGGAACGGTAATTCAGCTCAATCTAGTGGACCTAAATCACTAAAAGTTTATACCAATTACGATTTTGTTCCCGGTGATCGCTTACTCTTATATGACGATTTCTCTGTGGACAATATAGGAGATTTCCCGGCTAAATGGAATACCAATGGTTCTGGTGAAGTGGTAACGCTAGATGATAGTCCGGACAAATGGCTTAAACTATCCGATAGAACTATCTACGTTCCAGATCTTCCTGAGACCTTACCCGAAGAGTTTACCGTAGAATTTGATATGATCACCACAGGCCTTGATAGGAATACGAGTTCCACTGCCCGCTTAAAATTGTTGTTGGATGATAATAATTCCTTACGTAAAGGAAGGAATTATGCAGAAATGGGCATTCCATTAGCGCAATATATTGATGCTGGTGTTTATGTTTACAATTATTTTAATAGCGAAAATTCAGTTCAAAACTACATTAAAAAAGATGTAAGAAATGATGTGCTACAGTTGGCACACGTGGCTGTAGCTGTTAATGGCAAGCGATTTAGGATGTGGATGAACGAACGAAAATTAGTAGACTTGCCACGTTTTATTGAACCTGGTGTTTTAACGTATATGAAGTTTGAACTTCAAAACATGCCAAGCGAAAAAACGCAACAGTTCGTTTTTATTACCAATGTTAAGTTGGCTGAAGGCGGAGAGGACTTGCGTAGTAAATTACTTAAAGACGGTAAGTTCTCAACTACCGGAATTCTTTTTGATTCGGGTTCAGAGGTAATAAAACCAGAATCCTATGGTACCTTAAAAAAGATAGCAGATGCCTTGCAGCAGGAATCAGGTATGAATATTATGATTATAGGCCATACAGATGCGGACGGAAGTGATGCCTCGAATCTTGAACTTTCTAAGTTGAGAGCCGCCTCGGTAATGAACGCTCTTACGAACGAATTTGGAATTGACAAGAATCGTTTGCAAACCGATGGAAAAGGAGAATCAGATCCTGTTGGTGACAATGGTACCACCGAAGGTAAGGCACAAAACAGAAGAGTGGAATTTATAAAAATCTAAAAAGATGAAGAAACTAGTGTTTTTAATAGTAAGTATTTTACTGGGTTTTCAATTCACTGTTGCACAAAGCGACTGCAGCAAATACTACCCTTTTGAGGAGGGCGCAAAATTTCAGATCACTAATTATAATAAGAATGATAAAGTAGCGGGGGTAATAGATTATGTAGTAACGTCATCAACGGGCGATACGGCTACCCTTTCCTACGAAATGCGGGACGACAAGGGGGATATAATCCTAACCTCAGAATACGGGATCAGCTGCGATAATGATGGGATATCTATAGATTTTAATTCTTTGGCCGCTCCTGGTATGCTGGAGCAATACCAGGACATGGAAGTGGATATATCGGGAACCAACCTTCATTTACCCAATGATTTGAGTCCGGGCCAGATGCTCCCCGATGCGGATATGCTTATGAATATTTCTATGGCCCCTATTAATATGAAAATGACAGTCAACATATTTAATCGCATGGTGGAAGCCAATGAGACCATAACTACGCCCGCAGGTACTTTTGACTGTACTGTGATTAGCTACGACATGGAAACCAAAATGGGCATGAAGATTACGGGCAGGGCCAAGCAGTGGCTCGCCCAAGGGGTAGGAATGGTACAGCAGATCAACTATAACAAAAATGGAAAAGAGGTTGGTAAGAGCGTATTGACCGCATTTAACAACTGATAAAATACTTGGCTAAACCCTACTTTTCCTTGGTAATCTGTGCAGCAAAAAGTTCCGCAAAGTGCCGCAGCAGCTTTTCTTTTACCTCGCCCAGGGGTACTTCTTTTTGTCCCAATTCCACATTCAAGGAAGTGACCGCTTTTCCTTTAATCCCGCAGGGAATCATCAGATCAAAATAACCCAAATCCGCATTCACATTCAGAGCAAAACCATGCATAGTTACCCACCTGCTGGCCCGTACGCCCATAGCGCATATCTTTCTGGCAAAGGGGGTGTCAACATCCAACCATACCCCGGTTTCACCTTTTGAGCGTTGCGCTTTCAAGCCATATTCAGCCAAAGTCAGGATCACCATTTCCTCAAGGAAACGCAAGTATTTATGGATGTCCGTAAAGAAATTATCAAGATCCAAAATTGGATAACCCACGATTTGTCCAGGCCCGTGGTAGGTAATGTCCCCACCTCTGTTTATCTTGTAGAATTGGGCGCCCTTTTCAGCCAATATTTTTTCATCTACAAGCAGATTTTCAATATCCCCACTTTTTCCCAAAGTATATACATGCGGATGTTCAACAAACAATAAATGATTAGGGGTCTCCAGGAGGGTTTCCTCCCGCCTGTTTTTGATTTTCAGATCAACGGTTTGCTGAAACAACAGTTCCTGGTAGTCCCAGGTTTCTTTATAGTCTTTTAAGCCTAAATCCTGTACGGCAACCTTTTTATTCATCAAAGCCAAAGATACAACCTTCAGCTGGGATTATTAAGGATCACCAAAGCGGCTATTACCCCGGGAACCCAACCGCAAAAGGTTAAAAGCAGAACAATAAGAAAAGATCCGCAACCTTTACCAATGACCGATAAAGGCGGAAAAATTATGGCCAGCAACACTCTCCAAAAGCTCATAGTTCAGGTTTAATGATTGACCCCGTCCTTTGGCGGGACAGGTGTAATTATTGGACGTAATAATTTGTGTTTTGTTACAGCAAAAAGGATCAAATTTTATAGGAAATTTTTATTAAACTATAGGCCCTGCGCTTACAGGGCCTATATAAACTAAACAACTAAACAACTTTAAAGACTACTACTTTGAAATTATAAAGAATTTTTATCAGATTCTGATATTTCACAAAGTCCTTTCAGGGTGTCCTCAATATCACCAGGGGTACTCATTATTTTCATAAATGTACCCATTGTCAAGTCTGGCCAATGCAACGCAATTCTATATTTACCATGTAGCATGGTTGCCTCATTACCCTGCAATATAATTTCATACGGCATTGCAGCTGCATTATCCATTCCTATTTTAGGTAAAAAATGGGATTCACCGTCTTCCTTACTTTTCAATCCCACACCAAATACTGCAACCTTTTCGTTACTGTAAATAATCTTATAAACCTGCAATGTTTCCCCTTTTTTAGCTTTTAGATTACCTTCAATTACCCTAAGCCCTTCTTCAAATGAAGAAAATTCATTTAGGGTAACAGGATCTGTGAAATAAGGCATCATTATTTTATAATGATATTTTTTAAGCTTATCGGCCTCTACAGTTCCACCAAAAGGGACAAAATCATTACCAAGGGCGGAAAAGGTTGTTTTTAAATCTGTACTGAATTTTTCAAAAATACTTTTATATGAGTTATAATCATCTCTTAAATAAGCTCTTAAGATATAATCAGGATTTGTATACGAAATGGTAACCTCGCCGTCTTTCTGCACCAGACCTACCTTAAATGCTGCTGCAAGAGCTCCTCTGTCAGCTACCTTTACAACCGTGTTTTTTAAATCCCCACGAGTAAACACAATCACTTTTAAAGAACTCCTATTCGCAGGATGGTAAGATCCCAAAACCTGAAATGAATTTTCTTTAAGTGCAGCCAATACATCCTCAGATAGCTGCTGAATGTTATTATTCGATTTGCCAATCTCAATATATGGCGATATTTCCTGACTACTAGAATGTAATGCGAAACCTATTAAGGCTAAAATACTGAATATGATTTTTTTCATTTTTTAAAAGATTTATTTAAAAACTATAGTTAACGTAATTTCTGTTTTCTTCTTAATATATTGACTAATCCCAAAAATCATCGTGATTTATTCAATAAAAGTTAGTCATTTGAAATAAAGATCAAATAAAGAGCAGATTGCGTAAGTAATCTATGATTTTTGTCATGATTATGAATTAGTTTAATAAGAGAAAACCTATTTCATAATAGATTGAAAATATTGGATTGATAGATTAGCTCATTGTACCTATATTTGCAGCTTTAACGACCAGTTTATGCAACTTTCTGAGCAAGAAATCGTACGAAGAGAAAAATTGAGCAAACTTCGGGAAATGGGGATTAATCCTTACCCTGCAGCTTTGTTCCGCGTAGATGCCACTTCTGTGAGCATTTCCAACAACTATGAAGAAGGAAAAAAGGTTATAATCGCGGGGAGATTAATGTCCAGACGAATTCAGGGAAAAGCTTCATTTGCAGAATTACAGGATAGTGAGGGGCGTATTCAAGTCTACTTTAACCGGGATGAAATTTGTCCTGGTGATGATAAAGTCAAATATAATGAGGTTTATAAAAAACTGCTGGATATTGGCGACATCATTGGAATAGAAGGAGAACTATTTATTACCCAGGTCGGGGAGAAAACCGTAATGGTTAAAGATTTTACTATCCTAAGTAAAGCCTTAAGGCCTTTGCCCCTGCCCAAAAAAGATGCAGAAGGCAATGTATATGATGAGTTTAACGATCCTGAGCAACGCTATCGCCAGCGTTATGTGGATCTGGTGGTTAATCCTTCCGTAAAGAATACTTTCATAAAGCGAACTAAAATAACTAATAGTATCCGTGAGTTTTTAAATGAGAAGGGGTATTTGGAAGTAGAAACACCTGTATTACAGCCCATACCTGGAGGAGCGGCTGCAAGACCCTTTATAACACACCATAATGCTCTGGATATACCACTTTACCTCAGAATAGCTAATGAACTTTATCTAAAGCGACTCATTGTGGGTGGTTTTGACGGAGTATATGAGTTTTCTAAAGATTTTAGAAATGAAGGGATGGACCGCACCCATAATCCCGAATTTACCATTATGGAGCTTTATGTAGCCTACAAGGATTACTATTGGATGATGGATACTACCGAACAGTTACTGGAAAAAGTAGCCATAGATGTCAATGGTTCAACTAAAGTTACTATGGGTGAGAAGGAGATCAATTTTAAAGCGCCCTATCCGCGAGTCCCAATCCTTGACGCTATTAAGGAACACACCGGTTACGAAGTTGCCGGGATGGATGAAAAATCGCTGCGCGACGTGGCAATAAAACTAGATATAGAAGTCGACGAAAGCATGGGAGTTGGAAAGCTCATTGATGAGATTTTTGGTGAAAAGTGTGAACATTACTACATTCAACCTACTTTCATTATAGATTATCCTAAGGAAATGAGTCCACTTACTAAGGAACACAGGACGAATCCGGCCTTAACAGAGCGGTTTGAACTAATGATTAACGGAAAGGAAATTGCCAACGCTTACTCAGAATTAAATGATCCTATTGATCAGCGTGAACGCTTTGAAGAGCAGCTAAAGCTGTCGGAAAAAGGCGATGATGAAGCGATGTTTATTGATCAGGATTTTATTAGGGCCCTGGAATACGGAATGCCGCCCACTTCGGGGATTGGCATAGGTCTGGACCGCCTGGTGATGCTATTAACAAATAATGCCTCTATTCAGGAAGTTTTGTTCTTTCCTCAAATGCGGCCCGAAAAAAAGCCCCTGGAATTAAATGAAAATGAAAAGGCGATTTTAAACATCTTAAAAACCCATAAAACCATACCATTGGCCGATTTAAAAGAAGCGGCCGGATTAAGTAATAAGGCTTGGGATAAGGGTCTTAAAGGTTTGAACAAATTGGGATTAACTAAAGTGGTTAAGGAGGGGGATACCCTTCTTTGCAAATTAAATGAGTAATAAAAAAGATATTTTATTCTTATTTGTTTCATTATCAGTATTTTATGCCTAGTGCATTTCATCGAATGAGTGTTAAAAATTGAAATAAAGACCCCGGTATTTTCGTTCTAATAATAGAATCCCAAATCTGTTTTTATGAAGAAAATCTACTTTCTGATCATTTTAGCAGCATTTTTCACTTCCTGTTCTAAGGACGTATCTCCTTCTGATCCTGATCCCAACTCAACATTAGAGGCATGTTTTGAAGTGAGTAAAGAGATCCTTTTGGTAGGTGAAAACCTGCAAATAAACAACTGCTCTGTAGGAGCGAGTGCATACTCTTATAATCTTGGCAACGGAGAAACACGTTCAGAAGAAAACCCTACGGTAGTTTACGGAAAGCCAGGAGATTATACCATCGCCTTAACGGTTTCCAATGAAGTTATGGAAACGAAAACAGTTTCCAAACAAATTCTGGTAAATGACGCTATAGTGCAAGACTTTTTTATTTTCCCCGATATAGCAGATGGGTTTAACGGAATGCCCATGGAAACCGGTGTAAATCCAATAAACGGTTTAATCTATTCTATCGAACTATTAGAAGACCTGGAAGGCACTGGAGGTACGAAATTTTATTATCAGGAATTAGATGAAAATTATTTATCCTCCTCAAATTATTTGGCAGACAGACCTTATAATTCAAATAGTGCTTTTGTGAACTTCTATCCGAGCGGAAATATGAATTTTGTGTTTTCAAGAACTCTGGATGGGCTTTATGGAACTCAGGAAGTTACCTATAACAATGCCTGGAATTTTATGAATGGAATTAGTTCATCTTCCAAACACAGTTATGGTTTCCTGACAGAAGGTACCAACTTCTTTTACTTTGGTACGGAAGAAGATAGTGGTTTCTACAAAACAGCTGTTGAAACAAGGAATTCCTCGGGTGATGCATTCGCGGTGGTCCTTAATTCGTTTGGAGATGCAGATTCCATGATTGGTGATATGATTGAAGTTGAAAACGGTTTTATCGCTTTTGGAGCAGTTTTCAGCAAAAATGATACTAATCCGAAAATAACAGACTATAAACCCTTGTTAATCTTCTTTGACTCTGGTCTAAATGTTACATCCAATGTTATATATGAAGATTCTGTATTGGACTCCAAAATCAGTTCTGCCAATGACCTGAACGGAAGTTATCACATAGAACAGCTTTCTAACGGCAATATCGCCATGTACGCTAATGGCGAACTCACTGTTGCTAATGCAACCGGTACTAAGATATCATCATCTTATTTTGAAGGAACAAAAAATAATCAGGCTATGGTGTCCTTAGGAGATTCCTTTGTACTTTCCAGCGATGGGAATTTAAGAAAATTTGACAATAATGGAAGTCAAATTAAAGAACTTAATTATCCGGGGAATTATCTACCTGAAATACTGAATATTGATGGCAATTTATTTTTTATTGCCGGATTTGACGTAGAAGGAGAGGTAAAATTGTTATATGGCCTAACAGACACTAACCTGAATCCTATTAATTTAAATGAATAGCATTTTATATATTATTTAAAAGGGAGCAAGCTTGCTCCCTTTTATTTTTAAAACTAAAGTAAAAGGTATAGTTTAGGGCCTAAAATACACTAAATGGGCTTTAACAAGAAACTCGGACTTATATCCGGTCCGCTGCTTTTCTTCATTTTTACAAATTTACCAAACTTTATTCCCGAAAATGAAAGTGCAAATGGCGTTATTGCCGTTGCCTTATGGATGGTCATTTGGTGGGTTACTGAAGTCGTTTCCATTTCAGTAACAGCACTTTTGCCACTCGTTCTTTTCCCTGTCATGAAAATAATGTCGATAACAGATGTGGGCGCCAATTATGGAAGTCCAATAATTTTCTTGTTTTTCGGAGGTTTTGTTTTGGCATTAGCCTTGGAAAAGGTAAACCTCCATAAACGAATCGCCCTCAACATCATTAAAATAACCGGCACTACCCCCAATAAGGTGGTTCTGGGCTTTATGATAGCAACGGCTTCACTGAGCATGTGGATAAGTAATACAGCTAGTACAGTAGTTATGCTCCCCATAGCCATGTCTGTAATTGGTTTACTAATTAATGACGAAGACGGTTATACTAAAAACGATCAAAATTTTGCCCTTAGTGTTATGCTTGGCATAGCCTTTTCTGCAAACGCAGGAGGTATTGCCACCGTTATTGGTACTCCTCCCAACTCTGTTATGATAGGGCTATTAGAAAATGAATATAACATAGAGATCTCCTTTCTAAAATGGATGACCCTGGGTCTTCCTATCTCTATAATATTACTAATCATATCTTACCTGGTTCTGGTAAAATGGATGTTTCCAAACAGACAACTTCAATTCAAGGCATCCAGGGAAGTAATAAACTCAGAATTAAAAAAATTAGGGCCCACTTCAGGTAAGGAAAAAATGGTTTTGGTCATTTTCGGGATAACAGTATTTCTATGGATTTTTAGAACCCTGATAAACAAAATATTCCCAGGTTTAGGACTTTCAGATACTATCATTAGCATGATGGCTGCAATTTCTCTTTTTGCTGTTCCCTATAATATCAGAAGAGGTGATTTTATTATCAAATGGCATGATACTCAAAAATTAGCCTGGGGCATTCTCATTCTCTTCGGAGGAGGACTGGCCCTTGCAAATGGAATGTCTGTCAGCGGTATTGTAGATATTGTCTCCAATGCTATTGCTGCCAGTGAGATAAGTATTCTGTTTACGGCTTCGCTTCTCATAATCCTTATGTTATTTATGACCGAATTAATGAGTAATGTTGCCCTGGTTGCTGTTTTGGCTCCAGTGGTAGCGGGAATTGCGATAGGCCTGGACATACCAATAATATACCTGTTGATCCCGGTGACAATTGCCAGTAGTTGTGCATTTATGTTACCAATGGCCACCCCCCCAAATGCAATTGTTTTTGCCAGTGGCTATATTAAGGTTCATCAAATGGCAAGAGTTGGTATAATTTTAAACCTTATTGCTGTTGTTTTATTGATCTTAGTTTTCCAATATGTAATCCCAATATTGTTTTAATAAAAAAGCCCCGATACAATGATCAGGGCTTATTAATTTTCTAATGTTTTAATTAAAACAGGGAATTATTATTTATTGATAAAGTTCTTGCATAAGGATTAAAGTCCACTGGTAAGTACTGTTCAGTTTCGAACTCCAATTGTATTTCGTCCATTGGATCAATGTAACTCACATTTCGGAAATCCGACGGATTTGCAAATACATCAAAATGTCTTGGTAAATTCTTTTCATTATCAATATAAACATAAACATCCTCCACATAAGAAATGGAATTCAGATCAAAATAATATTTATAAGGATCG
>Ga0209456_10000323_pt1 | contig 26273 bp, 20 predicted proteins | sample COG_11_FD_184755 | JGI IMG/M metagenome (GOLD analysis project Ga0209456, IMG submission 184755) | Pelagic marine sediment microbial communities from the LTER site Helgoland, North Sea, for post-phytoplankton bloom and carbon turnover... | ecosystem: Environmental > Aquatic > Marine > Neritic...
TTGACTGTTGGGAAGCCTTGCGAAGGGTATTGCTTTCTTCTTTGGAAGGATTTGCAATTACATCCGTAAGAATTGATAAAGTAGAGCATGAATTTTCGGTTATTGAAGGTGTTGTGGAAGATGTCACCGAGATCATCCTTAACCTCAAACAAGTTCGATTTAAAAGACAAATTGAAGATGTTAATGAGGAAACCGTTTCCATCTCTATAAGTGGTAAGGAACAACTTACTGCAGGAGATTTTCAAAAATTTATCTCTGGTTACCAGGTGTTAAACCCGGATCTAATTATTTGCAACATGGATCCTAAGGTGAGCATAAATATGGAGATAATCATTGAAAAAGGTCGTGGTTATGTACCGGCAGAAGAAAATAAAAAGTCTAATGCACCTTTGGGAAGTATAGCTGTTGATTCCATTTTTACACCCGTAAAAAATGTAAAATACAGTATTGAAAATTTCCGTGTTGAGCAAAAAACGGATTATGAAAAATTGGTATTTGAGATCGTTACCGATGGTTCTATTCATCCAAAAGATGCATTGACAGAGGCGGCAAAAGTACTGATACACCATTTCATGTTGTTTTCTGATGAACGTATTACGCTCGAAGCTGATGAAATAGCGCAAACGGAGACCTATGATGAAGAATCTCTGCATATGCGTCAGCTATTAAAGACAAAACTTGTTGATATGGATCTTTCTGTTAGAGCATTAAATTGTTTAAAAGCTGCAGAAGTGGATACATTAGGTGATTTGGTTTCGTTCAATAAAAACGATTTAATGAAATTCAGGAACTTTGGTAAAAAATCATTGACAGAATTGGAGGAGCTGGTTATAAACAAAGGCCTTAATTTTGGTATGGATCTTTCAAAGTACAAATTAGATAAGGATTAATTTATCAATGAAGACAGGACTTGTCCTGTTTTTATTAAGCATTTATATAAGTAACAATGAGACACGGTAAAAAAGTCAATCATTTAGGAAGAAAGTCAGCTCATAGGAAAGCTATGTTGGCTAACATGGCTTGTTCGTTGATTGAACATAAAAGAATTAATACAACTGTAGCAAAGGCAAAAGCTTTAAAACAGTTTATAGAGCCATTAATTACTAAATCTAAAGCTGAGAATAATCAGACTACGGAAAAAGGAACACATAACAGACGTATCGCATTTAAGAACCTAAGGGATAAGTATGCGGTTACGGAATTATTTGGAAGTGTTTCTGACAAGGTAGGTGAGCGGCCAGGAGGTTATACCCGAATTATTAAGTTGGGAAACAGGCTTGGCGATAACGCAGATATGGCAATGATAGAGCTTGTAGACTATAATGAGATTTACAATGCTGGTAAAACTGCTAAAAAGAAAACTACAAGAAGAAGTAGAAGAGGTAAAAAGGCTGATGAGGCTGTAGTTGAAAAAGCTAGTGAAACCGCTGTAGTTGAGGAGGCTGCTGAAGTAGTAACAGAAGAAATTAAGGAGACAGAGGCAGTAGAAACCGAGGAAGCGACTCAAGAAATTGAAGAGGTTAAAAAGCCAAAGGCAACTGAGAAAGAAGATTCCGAAGAAGAGAAAAATGATTCCGAAGAAGAGAAAAATGATTCCGAAGCATAAATTGTTTATAAAATATTTAATATTTAATAAAGGATAGACCTAAAAGTCTATCCTTTTTTTATGTTTATTTGTCAAACGTAATCTTATTTAACAATATGAAGTATCAATCCAAAAAGAAAGCACTATTATTATTGGAAGACGGGACTATTTTCTTTGGTAAGGCAGTAGGTAACAAAGAAGGAACGGCATATGGAGAAGTTTGTTTTAACACCGGGATGACTGGTTATCAGGAAATATTTACTGATCCTTCTTATTTCGGTCAACTCATGGTTACTACAAATGCTCACATAGGTAATTATGGGACTAATATGGATGAGGTGGAATCCGGTTCTGTAAAAATAGCGGGATTGATATGCAAGAATTTCAGTTATGAGTATTCAAGACCCATAGCTGATCATAGTCTGGAGGAATTTTTGGATGTAAGCAATCTATTTGCTATTTCCGATGTAGATACCAGAGCCCTGGTAGGCCATATTCGGGATCAGGGTGCTATGAATGCCGTAATCTCTACGGAAGTAGAAGACATAGACAGCTTAAGGGAATCCTTAAAAAAAGTGCCTAATATGGAAGGATTAGAACTTGCTTCGAAAGTATCAACCACAGAACCTTATTTTTTTGGAAACGAGAATGCCCAATACAAAATAGCAGCCTTGGATATTGGAATAAAAAATAACATTTTACGCAATCTGGCTAAAAGAGATGCTTATATAAAAGTTTTTCCTTACAATGCTACCTACCAGGAAATGAACGAATGGCAACCTGATGGTTTTTTTATTTCCAACGGGCCCGGAGACCCGGAACCTTTGCATGAGGCTGTCGATGTAGCTCGTAAGATTATGGCTAATGATAAACCTTTATTTGGAATTTGCTTGGGTCACCAGGTTATTGCATTGGCTAATGGGATATCTACCTATAAAATGCATAATGGTCATAGAGGGATAAACCATCCGGTATTGAACCTTTTGACAGGTAAAGGTGAAATTACCTCTCAAAATCACGGGTTTGCCATAAGCAGGGCAGAAACGGAATCTAATCCGGAAATTGAAATTACTCATGTCCATCTAAACGATAAAACCGTGGCCGGTATAAGGCTGCAAAATAAAAATGTTTTTTCAGTTCAATATCACCCTGAAGCCAGCCCGGGACCTCATGATGCAGATTATCTTTTTGATCAATTTTTTGAAATGATCGCTGCCACAGTTAATAAGGATACATTGGTTTAAGGAATTGTTATATTCTGGTCTTTATAAGGTCCAATATAGCGTTGTGTCCATCAGCCTTTTGTATCTTTGTTAAATAATTCAACCTTAAAATTTAGCAATATGAGTACCATAATTGATATGCATGCAAGACAGATTCTGGATTCAAGAGGAAATCCAACTGTAGAAGTAGATGTTATAACCGAAAATGGCGTTTTAGGACGCGCTGCAGTTCCTTCCGGTGCTTCTACTGGTGAACATGAAGCCGTTGAATTACGTGATGGAGGGAAGGCCTTTATGGGAAAAGGTGTTACCAAAGCCGTAGAAAATGTCAATAATATTATAGCCAAAAAAATAGTTGGGATGTTGGTCTTTGATCAAAACCTAATTGACCAGACCATGATAGAACTGGATGGTACTCCTAATAAATCTAAATTGGGAGCCAATGCAATCTTAGGAGTGTCTTTAGCAGTAGCTAAAGCGGCTGCCAATGAGCTGGGAATGTCCCTGTACAGATATGTAGGTGGTGTTAGCGCTAATACTTTACCGGTGCCTATGATGAATATAATTAATGGTGGTTCGCATTCAGATGCGCCTATAGCCTTCCAGGAATTTATGATTATGCCAATCAAAGCAAAAAGCTTTTCGCATGCTATGCAAATGGGGACTGAAATATTTCATAATCTTAAAAAAGTATTGCATGGTCGAGGTTTGAGCACTGCAGTTGGTGATGAAGGTGGGTTTGCGCCTACACTGGATGGCACAGAAGATGCTATAGAGACTATTGGACTAGCGGTTAAAAATGCCGGATATTCTTTTGGTGATGAGGTTATGATTGCACTTGATTGTGCTGCTGCAGAATTCTATGAGAATGGTAAATATGATTACACCAAATTTGAAGGAGATTCGGGCGCGATTCGCACCTCAGAAGAACAGGCAGCGTATTTGGCCGATCTCAGTAAAAAATATCCAATTATATCTATTGAAGACGGGATGGATGAAAACGACTGGGATGGATTTAAGACATTAACTGACATGATTGGTGATAGCGTTCAATTAGTTGGAGATGATTTATTTGTTACCAATGTAGAAAGATTATCAAGGGGAATTAAGAACGGCATTGCCAATTCAATACTGATAAAAGTTAACCAGATTGGTACGCTTACAGAAACGATTGCCGCTGTGAATATGGCTAAAAATGCGGGATATACTTCCGTAATGTCACACAGATCTGGTGAAACTGAAGATAATACCATAGCCGATTTAGCTGTTGCACTCAACACTGGTCAGATAAAGACTGGTTCTGCGTCTCGGAGCGATCGAATGGCGAAATATAACCAGTTATTGCGAATAGAAGAAGAATTGGGGGATGTTGCCTACTATCCCCAGGAAAAAGCATTTAAAGTAAAATAGAGATAATCCTCAAAATTATAAAAGCCTTTCTTACTAAGAAAGGCTTTTTTGTTGAAATGGAGATATTAAAATAATGAATAATTAATCTCGAACTCGAAAACCATTTGTATAAGAATTTAGCTGTGTGGCAATATTGAGCGAATCTAAATGAAAATGATCATTCGAACTTTAAAGTGGCTGTTATTTAGAACAACTATTTTCTTTAATTTTTACACTTCTTATTCGCCTCAGTAATTGTTAACGTCCTTCCTTTTTCTTAAATTTACACTACCGTTCTATAAATCAAAATCAAGCACATGTCAGAAAAAGCTACATTGCAAGTTAATGGGGAAAAGTATGAATTTCCTGTTGTTGAAGGCACTGAAAATGAATTAGCCATTGATATTAAAACACTACGTTCGTCTAGTGGTATTATCACCCTGGATCCCGGTTACAAGAATACCGGTTCATGTGAAAGTGCTGTTACTTTTCTAAATGGGGAAAAAGGCATTCTGAGGTACCGTGGATATGCTATTGAAGAATTGGCGGAGAAAGCAGACTTCCTTGAAGTTGCATACTTACTCATTTTTGGTGAATTACCGAACGAGGAACAACTAATAAAATTTGATAAGGATATTAAAGCAGAGTCACATGTAGATGAGGAAATGAAAAAAATCCTTGATGGATTTCCCAAATCTGCACATCCAATGGGTGTTTTATCGTCATTGACCAATGCTCTGATCGCTTTTAATCCAAGTTCTGTAAACGTGTCTTCAGATGAGGCCATGTATCACGCAATAGTTCGGATTTTAGCAAAATTTCCTGTCCTGGTCGCCTGGACCCTGCGCAAGAAAAAAGGTCTGCCACTGGAATATGGAAGTAGTTCATTAGGTTATGTGGAAAATATTCATAAAATGATGTTTAGAAGGCCTGATCAAGAATATCAAAAGAATGAAATCGTAATTGAAGCTTTGGATAAATTATTAATTCTTCACGCAGATCATGAACAGAATTGTTCTACTTCTACTGTTAGAATAGTCGGTTCTTCTCATGCAGGATTATTTGCTTCGCTATCTGCTGGTATTTCTGCACTTTGGGGCCCTTTACATGGGGGTGCTAATCAGGCCGTGCTGGAAATGCTTGAGGCGATTAATGATGATGGAGGTGATTCCAAGAAATACATGGCCAAAGCCAAGGATAAAAGCGATCCGTTCAGATTGATGGGATTTGGACACAGGGTTTATAAGAATTTCGACCCAAGGGCAAAAATTCTTAAAAAAGCTGCAGATGAGGTTTTAGGAGATCTTGGGATTGCTGATCCCATATTGGATATTGCGAAGGGACTAGAGAACGAGGCTTTGGAAGATCAGTACTTTGTAGATCGGAAGTTATATCCAAACGTTGATTTCTATTCCGGAATCATCTATCGGGCTTTAGGGATACCTGTTGACATGTTTACGGTGATGTTTGCCTTAGGCCGCCTTCCGGGATGGATAGCCCAATGGAAGGAAATGAGGCAAAGAGGAGAACCAATTGGAAGACCGCGGCAAGTTTATATAGGAGAAAATTTAAGACCTTTTAAAGCATTGGAAAAACGATAGCTTTACATAGACAAAAAAATGCTGCATTTAAACGTCTATGATGAGACATCCAGGTTAAGATCTGTTTTATTGGGTACAGCTCAAAGCAATGGCCCAGTACCCAAACCGGAAGACGCTTATGATCCTAAATCTCTGAAGCATATCCTGGCCGGTACATATCCCCATGAAGAAGATATGATTGAGGAAATGGAGGCGTTTGCGGCTGTTTTCAAGAAATATGACGTGGAGGTGTTCAGGCCTGAGATAATAGCTGATTGTAACCAGATTTTTTCCAGAGATATTGCCTTTGTCATAGAGAATAAACTCATCAAGGCCAATATACTTCCACACCGGGAAGAGGAATTTCAGGCCATTCTTCATGTACTTGAATTTATTGCCCTGGAAAACATTTTATATCCACCAGAGGAGGTCCATATAGAAGGTGGAGATGTTATGCCATGGCATGAGTATATTTTCGTGGGAACATATACAGGGCATGATTACCCTGATTATATTACGGCAAGAACCAATTGGGAAGGTGTGGAATATATAAAAAAGATGTTTCCTCACAAAAAGGTAAAACCCTTTGAATTGCGTAAATCGATCAGTCATCCAAAAGAAAATGCCCTTCATCTCGATTGTTGTTTTCAACCCATTGGTCATGATAAGGCCATCATTCATAAAAATGGTTTCCTAATTGAAGAAGATTACGAATGGCTTGTTTCCCATTTTGGCAAGGAAAATATCTTTGAAATCACCGGAGATGAAATGTATCACATGTTTAGTAATGTATTTTCTATTAGTCCGGATGTTATTGTCTCCGAGAGAAATTTTACAAGGCTGAATAATTGGCTAAGAGATCAGGGTTTTACTGTAGAGGAAATTCCATATGCAGAGGTCTCAAAGCAGGGCGGGTTATTAAGATGCAGTACCATGCCTTTGGTCCGGGACTAACACTTTTCTTTGTCTGATTCTTTTAATTCAAAATTAGCTTACCAGGATTTATAGGTTGTATTTACCCATTAAAATTTACTTTCTTCTAATTGCAATTTTTAGTACTTCTGTATAAAAATTTGATTAATGATTAATGTCCATTGCCATAGTGATTAGTTACATCATAAGTTAAAATTTGCAGTAAAATGATTGGGGAAATGGTTACTTTTATCCTGAATATTTAAGTAACTAATGAAGCAGATTACCAATACTATTTTGATGATTCGCCCGGTACAATTTCGCATGAACGAACAGACCGCAGTGAATAACTATTTTATGGAAGACATCGACCTCCAGAACAATGCAATTAACCTAAAAGCACAGAGGGAGTTTGATAAATTTGTTGATGTATTAAGGAATAAAGGAATAGAGGTTATAGTGATTGAGGACACGCCTGTTCCCGATACACCCGATTCAATTTTTCCAAACAATTGGATTTCTTTTCATTCTAACGGTACGGTAGTCATTTATCCTATGTTTGCCGAAAATCGCAGAGAGGAGCGAAGAAATGATATTCTTGATATTCTTGAAGCCAAAGGTTTCCGTATTGAGAATGTAATGGATTATACTTCTGCAGAAAAAGAAGGGTTTTTTCTTGAAGGAACGGGAAGTATTTTAATGGACCGCGTAAATCAAAAAGTATATTGCGCACTTTCAGATCGCGCACATGAAGAACTGGTAATTGAGTTTTGTGAAGACTTTGAATGTACTCCGGTAATCTTTACTGCATATCAATCCGTTAATGGAGAGCGGTTACCTATATACCATACCAATGTTATGATGTGCATGGGAGAGGCCTATGCCGTAATTTGTTTAGATTCTATAGATGATAAAAATGAAAGGAAAAATGTAGTAGATCATCTTAAACAGGACGGAAAAGAGATTATTAGCATCACCGAGGAACAAATGCATCACTTCGCAGGAAATATGCTTCAGGTAATTGGGACATCGGAACAACGATATCTTATAATGAGTTCTTCGGCATATCACAGTCTGCGACCAGATCAAATAGGTGTTTTGGAAAAGCACAATCCTATAGTGCATAGCCCTCTAGATACCATTGAGACCTGCGGTGGCGGGAGTGCCCGTTGTATGATGGCGGAGGTGTTTTTGCCCAGACAATAGTTTTAAAACATTTGGACCAAACTAACTCTTATTTATCAGACACTGTAAATTCACGAATAGCCTTATTGGGTTCCATAATATCATATCCTTCCCAGAATTCAGGATTGTAACTGGAAAGGTATGTGGCTTTAACAGTTTCATTTTCAACCGAATTGGAAAATTCACCAGTGCTTATTAGCTCGGAATCAAAGACAACCAATTCGTATTTCTCTGTATTGAAATTAACAATATCCAGCTCCATAGACAATTCATTTTGCTTCCTTCTTCCCTTTACATGCTTGTTTTTCTCTATTACACTCAAAGGTCTTCTTATACCCATTTTACGACCGAATACCTTATCAATAAATCGCAAATCATACTTATTATTACTTCCCTTACTGAAAATTGTAGTTCCTTTATAGGTGATTTCCTCATATGAGAAACCTAATAATTTTATTCTTTTCAATGAATTTACATTCTCATAGTCCATTCTCATTATTGCAAAATCTTCTATGTTCACATAGATTGTTCCTCTAAAATCTTCCGACCTTTTTGGGTCAAATTCTATCACATATACGCCTTCGTCTTCCAGGGCTGTAAATCCTTTTAATCTAAAATCATAGCGGTTAGATTTGTCAATAAAATTTAATTTGGTGTCATCATTATAGAAGAGTTCAGAATAAAGATCGTGCAGTTGACCTTTTTTAGATGACAGAAAATGTTTATTACCATCGTCTTTGAGTTCATCTTCTAACTCATCGGTCTCGTCTGAGGCATCAAATAAGGAATCTAGCTCTACTTTTTGACCAAACCAGCCCGACTTAATTTTTAAATAGGAATCAGGTTTTACATTTTCTTTAAAAATGCGCTCTAATTTGGCCGAAAGAGCTTCCATAGAACCTTCATTATTTTTATCGTATAATTCAGCGGCTTTTTCTATGTATAGGCGGTGCTCATCGGGTTTTCTGTAAAAATCACACAGACTTTCTGTATAGTAGGATGCATTTCTTGGTAAAATGGAGACCACACTGTCCAGAAATTTTTTATTTAGCTCTTCAATGGTAGATTTTTCAAATTCAATATCCATCTTAGTCAGGGTATTGAGGCTGGATTGTCTAAAGAACAAGCGCTGTTTTACGGGTTCTCTATTATAATTTGCCGGTAAATTTTTTTTCACTTTTTCAATGATATCTTCAATACTGAGATCATTGTTAAAAAGATAGACTTCATTTAGTTCGATAGCCTTTGGTTCTATATATATAACACTGTCCAAAGTAGATTTAAAGTGGACAGCTGTTTTTTTATAACCCATACTGGATATATAGATGGAATCTTGCTGTTCCAGCCTGGAGTTTAAATTTATACTAAATCTACCTTCCTCATTTGTAATAATACCACGATGCTCGGTAAATTGAACCGTTGCATAGGGAATGCCTTCGTTTGTTTTGGTGTCTACTACCCTGGAGGAAATAGATTGGCAATGTATTGATATAGAAGCAAGCAGGAATATGTAAGTAAAAATGTTAGAAATGGGTATGCTCATAAGTCAAATTATTGATTACTATTTCATCTAAGACGAAGTAACTCTGCAATATGTTACCAATGTTTATAAAATAATTTTGCCTTTACCAGATTTCTTATCATTCCTTCAAAAATGAAAATGACAAGAAAGTGCATTTAACCAAAAACCATAAAACTTTATGGACCAATAAGTTCCAGCAATAGCAGATAAAGACATCTTATTATATTCAATAATTCCTATCATCAGAATTTTCATCGGTTATAAATCTTCAATAGAGGTTGGCAAATTGTCTGCTTTAAAATCCAGTATTTTTTTAAAGAATTTCTGAATGGCCTTGGTTTCCGATTTCACTTTTATAAAGTAATGGTCGCGAAAGATAGAATAAATGGCAAAATTACCTTTATAAATAGTTAGCTTATAATAGGGAATTACTAACGCATAGGTCTCTAAAAGGGATCGGAATCGCACAATTATCCCTTTAGGACGCATTTCCACATTACAACTATTCAGATTATTATCTAAAAGCAGGAGATTTCCAATTTCAATACTGGTTTCAGTTATAAATAGTTTAGGAGATCCTATTCCGTGCATCACCCAACGTTCTTTTAACGTAAAAGGTTTACCTACTTCGTTATCAATTTTCCTTGTAAGATCCCTGTTGTTATAGGATACATTTACCAGCATGGTTATAATTTTATTATATTTTCTGCAATGACATTAATTCTTGAAGGTAGCAATTACCAACAAAGTTGACGAAAACTCCATATTTTTGTAAACACCAAAAGCTACGAGCTATAAAAGTCTAAAAATTCATTAGTTTTGCAGCCTTAATTGGGGAAATTTTATGAATATTCAGGAGGTTATTCAGACAAAGGTGATAGAGGCAGTAGCTTCGCTATATGATATAACAATACCCTCGGTTGAATTTCAACCTACCAGAAAAGATTTTGAGGGAGATATCACTGTAGTCGTTTTTCCAATGCTTCGCTATATAAAGGGTAATCCCGAGCAAATTGGTATTCAAATAGGCACCTATCTGGAGAGGGAACTAAATGAGGTTAAGGGATTTAACGTAATAAAGGGATTTTTGAATTTAGTAATTACGGATAATTACTACAAGAAGTTCTTTGATTCCACAAAAGAAGATGAAAGTTATGGGCGTAAGCCAGAGCAAGATAGCAATGCCATCTTAGTTGAATATTCTTCACCCAATACCAATAAACCACTGCATCTTGGTCATATCCGGAATAATTTACTCGGGTATTCTGTGGCAGAGATTCTAAAAGCAAATGGTAAAAGGGTATATAAAACCCAGATCATTAATGACAGGGGCATTCATATCTGCAAAAGTATGTTGGCCTGGCAAAAGTTTGGAAACGGAGAAACTCCTAAGAGTACCGGATTAAAAGGCGATAAATTGGCTGGGATGTATTATGTAAAATTTGACCAGTTATATAAAGAAGAAGTAGCGCAGCAGATTGCCACCGGAAAGGATAAAATTCAGGCAGAGCGAGATGCTCCTATACTACTTGAAGCTCAGGAAATGCTCCGCAAGTGGGAAGCCGGAGATTCTGAAGTAGTGAAGCTATGGAAGAAAATGAACGGCTGGGTTTATGCGGGCTTTGATCAGACTTACGCAAATTTGGGAGTAAATTTTGATAAACTCTATTATGAGAGTGAGACTTATTTGTTGGGGAAAGATGTAATTGCCGAAGGGATAGATAATGGGATATTTTACCGGAAAGAAGACGGGAGTGTATGGATAGACCTCACCGATGAGGGACTGGATGAGAAAATTGTTCTTAGGGCAGACGGCACGGCTGTGTATATGACACAGGATATTGGCACCGCTATTCAGCGCGTAAAGGATTTTCCAGATATTGGCGGAATGGTATATACCGTGGGTAATGAACAAGATTATCATTTTAAGGTATTGTTCCTAATCCTAAAGAAACTCGGTTATTCCTGGGCGCAACATTTATACCATCTAAGTTATGGGATGGTTGACTTGCCGGAGGGGAAAATGAAAAGCAGAGAAGGAACGGTGGTGGATGCGGATGATCTGATTGACGAAATGACGAACACGGCTGCACAAATCTCCCAGGAATTGGGAAAACTGGATGATTACTCTGAAGAAGAAAGACAAAAACTATATCGCATCATTGGCCTGGGAGCATTAAAGTATTATATATTAAAGGTTGATCCTAAAAAACGAATTTTATTTAACCCTGAGGAATCGGTGGATTTTCAAGGAAATACGGGACCCTTTATTCAATATACTTATGCCCGGATTCAGTCTATTCTTCGGAAGGCTAACCTAAATTCAAATGATCTTTTAAATCAGCCGGGGCAGAGTATTGAGTTACATATGAAAGAGAAGGAATTAATAAAACTGCTGGAAATTTATCCTGAAACTGTAAAACTTGCCGCCGAAAATTTCAGTCCGGCCTTAATTGCTAACTATACGTATGATTTGGTAAAGGAATTCAATTCATTTTATCAACAAGTCTCTATATTAGGTGAATCGGAAGAAGAGATTAGGGTATTTAGAGTGCAGCTTGCAAAGAAAGTAGGGGAAGTAATTAAATCTGCCTTTCAGCTGCTTGGTATAGAAGTCCCTGTAAGAATGTAAGCCTCCCAAATTATTGTCCTATTTTCTTGCAGTTATTAACCTTTCTTATATGTTTTTGAAATTATTTATCCAAAAGGGTTAAAAAGATATTCGAAAACTTAGATTAGGCGTGAATCCTAAGGAAACACTTTCAATGGTCACAATTTCGTCCTGCTCGTTTAATCTGTAGTAAGTATTTAATATGTTTTCTTTATTCAGAATATTTAAGATGGACGCACCTGCGGTTGCCTTTACCCTTTTTGAAATATTAAAGTTATAAATCGCGGAGGCATCAGCCCTTAAGTAATCAGGGAGTCTGCTACTGTTTGGCTCCTGATAATTGATTGAGACAGGGAAAGTTGTAAAATCAATTCCGTCTGCTCCTTCCTGGGGCTTTGTAAAAGGTTTACCCGTCCTGTAATTAATACCTATTCCAATTTTTAAATTTTCATAGGTATAGGTGCTGGCAAAGGTTAAGGTATGGCGGATGTCCAGATTATTAGGAAAGACATTCGGAACGATATCCTCAAAGGTGTAATTATTTAAATTATAAGCATAGCTCAACCACGTACTGAAAAGCTTGTTTTTGTGATTTATCAAAAATTCCAACCCTTTCACATCGTACTTTCCAATTTCACCATTGAACTGATTCTGGTTCTGAAAGCCCTGCGTTATCGTACTTATACCATTTACTTCTTTATAATACCCTTCCAGGCCAATAAACCATTGTCCCTTATCATAATTTATTCCCATAGAGCCTTGTTTACTTTTCACTATAGGCAAATTTGGATTTCCCGGAACTGTATCATTCTTGTTGTTGGATAACATCCAGCGCCTTTTTTCTATCCCCAGAAAATTCTGTTCCAAATCAATTATTTGAATTGTTGTCTGGTTTTTAAACTCCCCTTTTACTTCTAATTGAAGATTTGGGTAGAGCGCATAACTTAGGTTTAATCGGGGTTCAACAATAAATTCATCAAAATATTGAACATTTACAATATAATTCAAACGGCCACCTCCTCTTGCAACTAATCTCTTATTTGGTGAGGCATAGGAAATTTCACTATACAATGAATTTGTACGTATGACTCCCTTGATGTTGCTTTCATAAGGGGGTTGTGTAACATCGGTAAAATTGGTGATACCAACTTCTGAAAATTGATATCCATTGAGCCAGTTTAAATGAGTTGTGAGTTCGTAGTTCGAATTTAATTTTATAGAGGTCTCTATTACCTCATTTCTTTGATCAAGGATTTGTTGTCCGTTGTTGATTCGATTCTCGGAATCAAGATTATAGTTCGAATAATAAGCATTTAACTTTGTTGAGAATCTGTCTGTCCATTCACTTTCAAGAATTCCTCCAAAAGAAAGATTGGTTTGATTCAGATTGCTCTGATCTGTTCTTGATGAACTTACCGCCGTTTCCGTGTACTCAAGATTGTTGTTGATATTAATAAAACTAAATCGGGCCTTATGTTGCTCATTAATATCATATAACACTTTGGCTGTAAAATCATAGAAATAGAATTTTTCATCCTGGTCTATATCTACATTACTATTTTGGGTTGAACCTCCTCCGACCTCAGTATCCTGAAAGGCTCTTTTAAAAAACTCCTTATAGGTTGGAGTCTCGATTAAATCTGTAATGGAACGTCTTGCAGAAACTTGCAGAGCTAATTTATTTGAGATTGGGATCTGACCAAAGAGGTCTCCGTTAATCATGTTGATGCCCGCTCCACCAAAGAAGTTGGCCTCAATTTTATTTTTTGATTGCATATTAATTATTCCGCTAACTCCGTCTCCATATTCGGCGCTGGTCCCATCTTTTATTATGGTAACAAGTTCAGTCAAATAGGGGTTAAAAGCGGAAATTAATCCAAAAAAATGACCGGATTGATACATCTTGATATCATCCCAAAGAATAAGGTTTTGATCGTTAGTCCCTCCTCTTATATTAATATCTGATACAGTCTCATCTATACTTTTTATTCCGGGCAGGGCTTGCACAGTTTGAAGAACGTCGGGTTCTAAAAGTCCAGGAAGAATACCAAATTCTTCAGTATTAAGAGTAATGCTGCCATCAGTTTGTTTGGTAAGTCCTGTGGTCAAAAATTTATAAACCACAACTTCATCCAGCTGTTGGTAGTTTAAACTGAATAATAAGGTGGTACAGGGGTTTTTTCTTACCAGATCTTCGGCGGTTACATATTTTGGTTTATAACCTATATGTTTTATTCGAATGGAAGCTTTTCTGGGGATATTATCCAGAGAAAACCGGCCGTTCATGTCTGTTACCGTAGAAATACTGCTGCCCAATACTTCTACTGATGCCCCTGAAGTAGTATTCTCATTGTAATTATCAAGGACAAATGCACATATATCTACTGTAGTACTTTTAGAGAGTGTATAGTAGCGTTCATTTAGCTTCTTAATGATCAATTGGGTCTGATTCTGGATATCTTTTAATATATCCTCAAGAGAACCAGCGTTAGGAATATCTACAACTAAGGGTTGAAGGTCTTTATCAACATAAGAAAATTTTACATCAAAATCCTTCTCTAACTGACGGATATAAGAAACCAGGCTAATATTTTTTGGAAAGGTATCTACCTGTGCCCTGCCTGAAAAAAGGGCAAACAAAAGTATTAGGTTTAAAAGTAGTATCCTATTATGGCGCGTTTTCGGCATAGAATAGCACGTTGTTCCCTTCTAATTCATACTTTATCTGAGAAGGAGTACTAATACTCTGTAACGCCAAATTTATGTTTGTGTTGCTAAAAGAGCCGGTAAATAATTGCTCAAGATTAACATTTTGAGTTTTAACCTCAATGTTGTATTGTCTTTCAAACTCATCCAGGACATAATTCAATGGTATACTTTTAAAAGTACTTTCATTACTCATCCAAGAAGGAGTAGTATTTGCTGGCGACTCTGTTTTCAATACATTACCACTAATTGCTATAAAAGAATTCCCGGCAGGAAGTTTTGTTTCTTTTCCATTAAAAATGACACTTACCAAGCCTTCATAACAGCTAACCTCAAAAAATCCTTTTCTATTTTCAACATTAAATTGAGTACCCAATACAGTAACTAAACCATCATTGGTAGAAACCGTAAATTTTTGTCCTTTGGCTACCTTAAAGAAAGCTTCTCCTTCCAGGGAGATATTTCGTTCTTTATCCCAGTTCTTTTCACTATAGGTAATCCTTGAATCTGCGTTTAAGATAATCTCCGAATTATCCGGAAGTCTTACTTCATTGCGTTCTGCATACTGTGTAGAAACAGATTCATCTAAAGTCGATATATAAAGGTAAGATACTACAAAAATAACTGCTATGGCAGCTGCAACGCGCCATAACTTTCGCATAGGATTCATCCTGATTACTTTAACATCTTTTTGCAGTTGATTGTTTTTGAAATCTTTGAAATCATTAAATGCCTTATCCATATCAAAATTCGGCGCTTCCAAAGTACCGCTAACCTTCATTAACTTCTCATAAGAAGCATACTCAGCAGATTTTTTAAATACTGCGAGTTCTTCCTCAGAGAGGTTATTATTCAGCCATTTTGCTAAGTAATTTTCTTGCATGATTTCTATTCTTTATAACATTAAAACAATTAATTCTAAAAAAACCCTACCCTCAAGGTTAAAAATTATTCTAAAATATCTGGCTAATATTCCCGGACATGTCCGTTATATCCCTTCTATTTGATCTCTTAGCGCTTTTAAGGCCAGATGCATGCGCTTTTCTATAGCCTTCACACTTACCCCCTCCATTTCTGCTATTTCCGCATATTTTTTACCATCAATCCTATTTAATAAGAAAGTGGTTCTTTGATTTTCAGGAAGACTATTTAAGGCTCGATCCAGCTTTTCTTTATACTCTTTTTCTTCCAGCAAGAATTCCGGAGATTCATAAGAAGTATGATTTGACCTGTCTGCATACTTTAAACGGACCTTTTCCGCTTTAATAACATTTAAATAAAGATTATTTGCTATAGTATATACATAAGATTTTGCTTTTTCAGGACTAACTTTAGCACAATTTTCCCACAGTTTAACAAAAGCTTCCTGAACTACATCATATGCTTTCTCTTCGTTTCCGAATTTATAATATATATAGTTAAAAACCGTTTTGGAATTGGTTTTGAAGAGGTTACTGAACACTTCCTCCTCACATACGTTGTCCATATTTTTTTGTTCTTATAGTTGGTTCTGTTTCAAAGATATTTTAAAAAAAATTAAAAAAAGAGTAGGGTATTTCAAATTGTAGTTGTTTTAAGGTTGTACGAACAACAAATAAATCCAAATCGTTATGAAAAAGTTTTTAAAGTATTCATTGCAAACCCTACTTCTAGTAGTGGCATTTTCATTTAATGCCTGTCAGGAAGCATTTGAAGAATTACCACAACCAGATGAACTGCAAACTATAAATGCAAGTTCCTCTACAGCTAAGCTTATTGAAAATACCGCTTCCAATGATGGTTCTTTCGATAATATTGTAGATGGCGCAAGCTGTTTCGCTCTTGAATTTCCTTATTCTGTTAGGGCAAACGGAATTGAGATTACCATTGAATCTAAAGAAGGCCTTCACTTAATTGAAGAAATATTTGATGAATTGGAAGGTGATGAAGATTTTCTTGAGATTATTTTCCCGATAGTTATTACGCGTGCTGATTTTACCACTATGGAAATTGAGGGTATAGATCACTTACGCGATTTGGCCAAAGAATGTATTGAAGGTGGAGAGGATGATGACATAGAATGTATAGATTTTGTATACCCCATTACGATATACACTTTTGATCTCAATGAGGTTGAAACAGGTTCTGTTACTGTTGAGTCTGATAAAGACCTTAGAACATTTTTTGCCGGCTTGGACGACAATGACTTAATCGGGATTGACTTCCCTGTAGCCTTGGAACTTTACGATGGTACAAAAATGGAAGTGAGAAATAATGCTGAATTGGCCAATGCTATTGAAATGGCTAAACATGCATGTGACGAGGATGACGATGATGATTATAACGATGACGATTTTACTCAGGAACGTTTAGAAAATCTATTGGTAGAATGTCCATGGTTGATTCATGAGGTTGTAAGAGATGAAGTAAATCAATCAGATCAGTACTTTGAATACGTAATGAACTTTACTGAAGATGGTGCCGTTAATGTTAAAGACAGAATGGGTAATAATATTACGGGTGTCTGGAGTACACGTGTTACCGATCATGGAATACTTATTAAACTTGAATTTGATGTATTGGTTGATTTTAACCTTGAATGGTTCGTATACGAACTAGGAGAAGGTAAGATTAAACTCTATGCCGAAGGTGGAAACAGGATTATAATGAATATCGCTTGTGATCTTTTTAATACAGACCCAAATACCTTAAGAGAGATCTTGAATGAATGTAGCTGGGTAATAAAAAAGGTGAAAAACCAGGGTGAGGAAATTGACAGATTACTTGGTTATGAGTTTAACTTTATGCCAGAAGGTTTACCGGTAGGTACTGTAACCCTTAGTAATGGTCAAAATACATCTGAAGGTACATGGGAAATTACCACCAATGAGCAAGGTAGACTTGTCATGGCAATTAACATGCCATCAGAAAATGGAGTATACTTTGAATGGCCCTTATCTGACCTGAGAAATGACAGATTAAAGTTTGAAGTTGAAGATATAGGTTACGAGCTTGTTCTGCAAAGAGTTTGTGATGATAATAATGATGATGGTGATGTTACTGAGATCAGAAACTTTATGATGGACGGTGATTGGACAGTTGCCCTTTATGAAGACGGTGAGATGAATGAAACTGAAAATTATATGGGTTACAACTTCAATTTCATGGCTAATCATCTAATATCTACAACACTTTCAGAAACGGGTGTCTCTTATCCAGGCCTGTGGCGAGTTCTTAGAAATAGTGATGGTAAACTTAAAGTATACCTGAACTTCGGAGATGTAAATCCTCTGGCCGAGCTTACAGATGATTGGGAATGGGTTCCTAATATGGATGGCAATATTAAACTGAGACATGTTAGCGTTTCAAATGACGGTCTTACCGAAAAAGTGAGTACACTAATTTTTGAAAGGCAATAGACAAACCCTTAAGAGGAAAAGTATTTAAAATACCTTATTTGCCCCCCTATTTTGCTGAAAAGGGTAACTTCTGAAAGAAGTTACCCTTTTCTCTTTTATATTTCTTTCTTCAGTCTTCCATCATCCCATTGTTATTATTAAATTTGCACTTCGCCATAATTGACATAAAAAGATGTTTGATAATTTAAGTGATAAGCTGGATAAGGCATTACATGTCCTGAAAGGGCATGGGCAGATTACCGAAATTAATGTTGCTGAGACTACTAAAGAAGTTAGAAGGGCGCTCCTGGATGCTGATGTTAATTTTAAAATTGCCAAGGAATTTACTAATAGAGTAAAGGAAAAAGCCTTGGGTCAGAATGTTTTGACCTCCTTACAACCAGGCCAGTTGATGGTGAAAATTGTTAAGGATGAACTCACCCAATTAATGGGTGGGGAGACAGAAGGCATTAATCTTTCCGTTAATCCATCCGTTATACTTATGTCTGGTCTCCAGGGATCTGGTAAGACCACCTTTTCAGGCAAACTCGCGAATTATCTAAAACAAAAAAAATCTAAAAATCCTTTATTAGTAGCCTGTGATGTTTACAGACCAGCTGCCATTGATCAGCTGCATATTGTAGGAGAACAGATAGGCGTGGAGGTATTTTCAGATAAGGAAAACTCGGACCCGGTAGCACTTGCAAAAGCAGGGGTGGCGCATGCTAAAAGTAATGGTTTCAATGTCGTAATTATTGATACCGCAGGCCGGCTGGCTGTTGATGAGCAGATGATGACCGAAATTGCTAACATCCGCGATGTGGTAAATCCTCAGGAAACCCTCTTTGTTGTAGATTCCATGACAGGTCAGGATGCCGTGAATACGGCAAAGGCATTTAATGATGTGCTGAATTTTGAGGGTGTTATTCTTACCAAGCTGGATGGAGACACACGTGGAGGTGCGGCCATTTCTATAAAATCTGTTGTTGATAAGCCCATAAAATTTATTGGTACAGGTGAGAAGATGGATGCTATAGATGTTTTTCACCCGGCGCGTATGGCCGATCGAATACTGGGGATGGGTGATGTTATTTCTTTGGTAGAACGGGCTCAGGAGCAATTTGATGAGGAAGAAGCTCGCAAAATTCAGAAAAAAATTGCCAAGAATAAGTTTGGTTTTGATGATTTCCTCAAACAGATACAACAGATCAAGAAGATGGGTAGCATGAAAGATCTAATGGGGATGATACCTGGTGCGGGTAAGGCACTAAAAGGAATGGATATAGATGATGATGCATTTAAGCATGTTGAAGCCATTATTCACTCTATGACTCCTGATGAAAGATCGAATCCTTCAAAACTTGATGCCAATAGGAAAAAGAGAATTGCCAAGGGCAGTGGGCGCACTATACAGGAAGTAAATCAATTGCTAAAGCAATTTGACCAAATGAGTAAAATGATGAAAATGATGCAAGGGGGTGGTGGTAAAAAAATGATGCAGATGATGCAGAATATGAAATAACAGTTTAAACCAATAATTATTTAGTAAATGACCATTCTCAACGGAAAAGAAATTGCAAATCAAATTAAAGATGAAATTGCCGCTGAGGTTAGCGAGATTAAATTACGTGGGGAAAAAGTACCCCATTTAGCCGCGGTACTTGTTGGAAATGACGGTGCCAGCCTTACCTATGTGGGTAGCAAGGTACGTACTTGTAAACGCATTGGTTTTGAATCTACACTAAAACATTTACCCGAAGACACTTCAGAAGAAGAATTATTAAAACTGGTAAATGAACTCAATTCCGATCCGGAAATAGATGGTTATATAGTGCAATTGCCTTTGCCTAAACACATTGATGAACAAAAAGTGCTACTAGCAGTGGATCCGGATAAGGACGTAGATGGTTTCCATCCTGCAAATTTTGGTAAAATGGCTTTGGATATGGAATCTTTTATATCTGCTACCCCGTTTGGTATCATGGAATTATTAAGAAGGTATGAGGTGGATGTTGAAGGGAAACACGCTGTTGTTATCGGCCGCAGCCATATTGTTGGTAGGCCTATTAGTATATTACTTAGCCAGAAAGGCAAATTTGCCAATGCCACAGTAACCTTAGTGCATAGCAGGACTAGAGATATTAAAGCCTTAACCTTACAGGCAGATATTATCGTTTCTGCGTTGGGAGTACCTGGTTTTCTAACTGAAGATATGGTGAGCGACGGAGCTGTAATTATTGATGTTGGTATCACAAGGGTTCCTGATGAGAGCAAGGAGAGAGGTTATTATTTATCAGGTGATGTAGATTTTGAAGGGGTGAGTAAAAAAGCATCTTATATAACACCCGTTCCAGGTGGGGTGGGCCCAATGACTATTGCCATGCTTTTGCAAAATACACTACTGGCGCGTAAAAGGCGTACTCAAAAAAATTAACAAAATTGTCTTTTTAATCTGACCTGAATAATGCGCATAGAAATTTGAAGATTTACGGGAAATGAGTACCTTTTGTCGCGAATCCAACTTCTATGTTCAAACCTGTTATTTTTCTTAGTTTTCTAATTATTTGCTTGTCTGGATGTCAATCGACTGAAGAAAAAACATCCGATATCAATGTTAAAGTTTCATTCTCTGATAAAGTCACTTCCAAAGCGCAAGATGGTCGTTTATTGCTTATGCTATCCACTAATAATGAAGATGAACCTCGCTTCCAGATAAATAGCGGACTTAACACACAGGTAATATTCGGGATGAATGTAGATGGAATGGCACCCAATTTTGAACAGACTTTTGATGCTTCAAATTTTGGATTTCCTTACCCCAGTTTAGCAGAAGTACCCCCCGGAGAATATTGGGTACAAGCCTTATTACATATCTATGAAACCTTCAATTTAAGTACTGGTCATACGGTAAAGTTACCCATGGATAATGGAGAAGGACAGAAATGGAACAGGTCTCCCGGTAATTTGTACAGTAAACCATTTAAAATTACCATCCCGGAAAATGGTGATTTGGAAATAGCTGTCGTAATGGATCAGGTGATTCCACCCATTGAAGAACCGGAAGACACAGAATGGATAAAACACATTAAGATGCGATCCGAAAAGCTTTCGGAGTTTTGGGGAAGGGACATATATTTAGGGGCTCATATACTTTTGCCAAAAGGGTTTGAGGAACATCCGGAGGCAAAGTATCCGCTTATGATATTCCACGGGCATTTTCCAGATGATTTTGGAGGATTCAGAACGGTTCCACCAGATCCAAACCTTGAACCGGATTATGCGGAACGCTTTAAGGTTTCAGGTTATAATATCATACAGCAACAAGAAGCCTACGATTTCTATACAAGATGGAACGAACCCGATTTTCCGAGGTTCCTGGTCATTGAAATACAACATCCTACTCCTTATTATGACGATTCATATGCCGTGAATTCTGGCAGTCAGGGTCCTTATGGCGATGCCATAACCCATGAGCTCATTCCATATATTGAAAAAGAGTTCAGAGGTTTAGGTGAAGGCTGGTCTCGTTTTTTATACGGCGGATCTACCGGAGGCTGGGAGGCACTGGCAGTTCAGGTTAAATACCCGGAAGAATATAACGGTTGTTTTGCTGCCTGTCCGGATCCTATTGATTTTAGTGCATACGTCCTTACCAATATTTATGAAGATGAAAATGCATATTATTACAAAAGTGACCATAAAATGCTGGAAGTACCTGCGCACAGAGATTATTTAGGTCAGATTCAATCTACCGTACGTGACGAGAATCATCTGGAATTAGTATTGGGAGATAAATCCCGCTCGGGTCAGCAGTGGGATATTTGGGAAGCCACCTATTCCCCTCAGGGAAAAGAGGGATACCCTGAACGCATATGGGATAAAAAGAGTGGAATTATAAATCCTGAGGTAGCAAATTACTGGAAAGAGAATTATGACCTCCGCCATATTCTGGAGCGGGACTGGGATAAACTGGGCGAGAAGTTAAAAGGTAAAATTAATATTTACTGTGGGGATATGGATAACTATTATTTAAACAATGCGGTTTATAAAATGGAGGAATTTCTTGAAAATACCTCCGATCCTTATTACGATGGGGAAGTTTTATATGGTGACAGGGCAGAACACTGCTGGAATGGAGACCCAAAGGAACCCAACCATATTTCCAGGCTGCGATATAACAGCATGTATGTTCCTAAGATTATGAAAAGAATTGCAGAAAGTGCTCCCCATGGAGCTGATCTAAAAAGCTGGAGGTATAAATAAGATAAAGATTAAAAATAGTATAAGAAGCCTTAATTACCCTTATGAATACTAGAAGATTTGGAAGAATAAACTGGGCAGTTAGTGAAATTGGTTACGGAATGTGGGGCATGGGGGGATGGACTGAATCTGTTGATATCCATTCTGCAAAGTCTTTAGATCTTGCAGTAGAAAATGGGATTAACTTTTTTGATACCGCATGGGGCTATGGAGAGGGGCATAGTGAGCGACTTCTTGGTCAGCTCCTTCACAGACATAAAAACACCAAACTTTATACAGCAAGTAAAATTCCTCCGAAAAATTTTAAATGGCCAGCAAAACCCGAGTATTCATTTGAGGAATCATATCCAACGGAACACATATTGGATTATACTCATAAGACCTTGAAAAATTTGGGATTAGAACAGATAGATCTTATGCAATTTCATACCTGGGATGACGATTGGACTGAAAAGGAAGAGTGGAAAAGAGCAGTGGAGGATTTAAAAAAAGCTGGCAAAATTGCAGCCATGGGAATTAGTGTAAACCGATGGGAGCCAGAGAATGGAATAGAGGCTTTAAAAACCGGATTGATTGACGCAGTACAGGTAATTTATAATATTTTTGATCAGGCCCCTGAGGATGTCTTATTTCCTTTATGCAAAGACCTTAATATAGCTGTGATTGCAAGGGTTCCTTTTGACGAGGGTACCTTAACAGGCAATGTAACAAGGGAAACTACTTTTCCTGAAGGCGACTGGCGTGGCACCTATTTTGTGCCTGAAAATTTAAATGCAAGTGCAGACAAGGCAGATTTATTGCGGCCACTAATTCCTGAAGGAATGACAATGGCCGAAATGGCATTGCGTTTCATTTTAATGAATTCTGATGTGAGCACTATTATACCCGGTATGCGCAAACAAAGAAATGTTTTGTCCAACATTGGAACTAGTGATGGGCAAGGATTACCTGAAGAATTATACGGGGAACTAGGAAAGCACAGATGGGATAGGATTCCCACTGCATGGTCCCAATAAAAAGATATGAGATGGATAGAAAGAAATTTACATCCCAAACACTGGCAGCAATTTTCATTTATACTTTGTTTTCTGTCATTCTGGGAAAAGACTATTCTACAGATGCCATTTTTAGTGAATTAAAAGAAGGAGTGGTTTTTGGTGTAATCTACGCCATCGTCATGTGGTTATGGTACAGGTATAAAAAAAAGCTTTAGGAAGATTATACTTATTTAGCAAACAACTGCCCCATGTCTTTAAATGCCTTAAACTCCAGAGCATTACCTGCCGGGTCTAAAAAAAACATAGTAGCTTGTTCTCCAACCTGGCCTTCAAAACGAATGTAAGGTTCAATAATAAACTGTATTCCTTTGGCTTCTAATTCTTTGGAAAAAATTTTAAACACGTCCCAGGGCAATACTACCCCATAGTGAGGCACCGGAACATCTTTACCATCCACCGGATTGGAATGTAATTCTTCTTTAGATTTTGGCTTGTAATGAATTACTAGTTGATGACCAAAAAGATTAAAGTCAACCCAATGGTCGCTGCTACGGCCCTCATCACATTTAAGGACTTCTCTGTAAAAAGTTCGGCATTCATCCAGATTATGTACAGGAATTGCGATGTGAAATGGCGAAATAATTGGCATAGGAAGCGATTTAAGCACTAAAATTAGCCCTTTTCTTTGATTTCAAAAAATCTATAATTTGATTATTTACATAGTCTTGATGCATGGAATGACCTAAACCACGGGTACTAATTAGTTTACTGTTCTTCCAATTAGCATGTACTTTTTCTGAGTTGTGATAGGGAGTTATTTCATCTTCTATATCGTGTATTAGCAATCCTTCAATTTGAATCTTCTGTACAAATTGTGAACTGGAAAAGTCTCGGATTCCAAACCCAAAATGTGCCTGAAAATAATCGTTCAGGGCGGAAAGCACATGGTTGTTGAAACCTAACAGATTTTGATAATACTCCATAAGTTCAGATAGTTCGGATGGGGAACCGATGGTTACGATCTTTTGAATGGAATTATGCGGATAAATGTATTGGCGATACAAGGCTGTCATACCGCCAACGGAATGCCCAATTATAAAGGTGGGTTTATAATGTTTAACGATATGCTGCGCACATTCTGCATATAGGGGGACATTAAATATTCCGCCAGATGAATTTCCGTGGGCAGGCGCATCAAATGCGACTATAGCAAAATTTGCGTCACTCAGAAAACTTATCAGGTTACGCCAGCGAAAAGAATTACTCTCCCAACCATGGAGTAATAAAACGGTTTCTTTGGTGCCGGCCCAGAAATAAGTTTGAATTTGTTTACCTCCCACTTCAATCTTTATATCCTCGGCTTTGGTTAAAAAGGAAGCTTGTATGGGAAGAACTTTACCTTTTCGGGGTGAACTAAACAGGGTAACTGCCTTTTCCCCAGCCAGTTTTTTTGAGAACAAAGCAAGGATATTAAAATAGGCCCCATAAGCCAGGGCAAGAATACGATTTACTAGTTTTTTCATCGATTATCAAATTAACCGGATGGGTGAAAAAATACAGTGACAACTTAGCCAAATATTAAAATTGATGGGGTTTAGATCGTATCCAATACAATAGCTATTATTTAACATTCACATCTTGGAAACACAGCTTAACTTTCAATTAACAGCAATCTTTTTTCAAGAATTTAGACCAAAGTCCGTTTCATTCCCATCCAACCATCAGGTATTTGATTTTGGCATTATCGGGGATTTGCACCTCTTCAATATTAATGCTGGTATCATATCGCAGACTTGCCGGTAATTCTTCTTTATCTATGGTGAAATACACATCGCTATTCTCAATAAATATAATTACATTATTTAATGAGGTTACTATTTTTTTTATGATGTATTTATCTTTTATTTCCTTAAATGTACTTTCCAGTCCAATTCCTTTTTCTGTTTTAAATCTGGGGTCTAAAACACGTATTATCCCAATTTTTGGAATACTATCCCCGTTTGAGGTTAAAGTCAGCAATTGCTTTCCCCCTTTTTCATAGACCTTTATAGTATTAGAATTAGATACCAAGGTGGGCAGCGAAGTGTCCTTAACTATTGAATCATTGCCATAAATACTTTCCAGTTCACTTATAGGACTGGTTCGCATTAGTTTTCCAACTTGTGAATTATTAATCAAAAAGTTGGGATCTCTCTCCTTTTTACAATGTACTAAGATCAATGCAACTACTAAAAGGGATATAAATTGAATGTTTTTCATATTCTGTTATCGTATCACTTTTTTTAATACCCCCAATACACCCCGAATAAAGGTTGCACTGGTTAAAACTTTTATAACCGGATTTTGACGTGTACTTCTCCGTGTTGTAGTTCTTCTTGTCGATGTTCTTCGGGTTTGAACTTCTTTTTCTTTTTCTGCCTCTTTCTCAGCTTCTATTTCAGCCCTTTCTATTTTTTCATTTAAGATCTCGTAGGCACTTTCCCTGTCAATAATATCATTGTATTTCCTTACCAGTTTTGAATTATTAATTACGGAATCTAATTCACTATCAGATAAAACATCCATGCGGCTCATTGGCGCACGTAACATTGTAGCGGCAAGTGGGGTTGGCCTTCCTTTTTCATCTAATACAGTAATAAGTGCCTCTCCGATGCCTAATGAAGTTAGTACCTCTTTGGTGTCATAATACGCTGAGATAGGATAGTTTTCCGCGGTTAGCTTAATGGCCTTGCGATCTCTTGCTGTAAAGGCTCTCAGGGCATGTTGAACTTTCAAACCTAATTGCGCGAGCACTGCATTGGGCACATCTGTTGGATTCTGTGTAACAAAATAAAGCCCAATACCTTTAGAACGAATTAGTTTTACGATACTTTCTATCTGGTCCAATAAGGCATCTGAAGCTTCTTTAAAAATTAAATGAGCCTC
>Ga0209456_10000326_pt1 | contig 25967 bp, 32 predicted proteins | sample COG_11_FD_184755 | JGI IMG/M metagenome (GOLD analysis project Ga0209456, IMG submission 184755) | Pelagic marine sediment microbial communities from the LTER site Helgoland, North Sea, for post-phytoplankton bloom and carbon turnover... | ecosystem: Environmental > Aquatic > Marine > Neritic...
ATCGGCGCTGATCTTGGCCTTGTCATGGCCGTAGGGAACGAGAGCATCGCTCGGGATACCGAGTTTCCCTGCGATCTCCTGGATTGGCTTGATGTCGGCAGCCTGGGCAATTTCGATATCGGATTTGACGGCCACGATAGCTCCTTGGCGGATGTGCTGTGGCTGCAAATTCTATATGAAACGCCTGCCTATGGGGCCGCCTGCACCTCGTGGATTGTGCCTACGCCGTAGTCGATGAGGTACAGCTCGCCGCTGACAGCCTCGCCGAAAGCCACGATCGAGATATTCGTGTCCAGCAAGACCTCGGCCACCGTGCCCGCGACGCTGTCCTCGGGGATCGCGAAAACACGTCCCGATCCGAAGTCGCCGAATACGTACCAGCCGACGAGATCCGGGATGGCCGACCCACGATAGACGTAGCCGCCGGTAACGGAAACGCCGAGACCGCGGCCGTACTCGGTGACCGGATCAGTCAGTCCGGTCGCGTCGCAGCTCGAGCCTGCGGGATAGCAGTGCGCGCCCTCGCGAACGTTCCAGCCGTAATTCAGGCCGGCTTCGATGACGTCAATCTCTTCCCAGTCGTTCTGGCCGACGTCGCCAACCCACAGCTTGCCGGTGGCCCAATCGAAACTGAAGCGCCATGGGTTGCGCAGCCCCCAGGCGTAAATTTCGGGGCACGGTGCAGCGCCGACACCCTGCGTGCAAATCGCACTGCCCGCGAACGGGTTGCCGACCGGGATTTCGTAGGGTGTATTGCCGTCGACATGCACGCGCACCATGGAACCGTGCAATATGCTCGTGTTCTGTCCATAGTCCCTGGGGTCGCCCCCGCCGCCGCTGTCGCCGAAACCGATGTAGAGGTTACCGTCCGGGCCAAAATGCAGATCGCCACCATTATGATTGGTCTGCTCCTGCGCCAGCGTGAGAATAATGTCTTCGACCGCCGGGTCCGCCGTCAGGCCACCATCCATGCTGTAAAGACGCGACACGTAGGACACGAGCGGTGTACCGGCGCCCGTTCTCGTATAAGAGACAAACACTTCGGGTGTTGCCGGGAAGCTCGGGTGAAACGCCATTCCCAGCAAGCCGCCCTCACCGGCCGAGTTGACGACGCCGCTGAGGTCCAGGAAAACGCTGCTGCTCATGACGTTCGCGTCGTTGGCGAAAACCCGCACGACGCCGCCCTTTTCGAGAACGAACCAGCGTGTCGAGTCACCCGGCGCCTGCAGCAGCGCGGTAGGCTGGTTGAATGTCGGCAGCTGTGTGAAGACCTGCTCTGTCGTAATTGCTGGCGTCGTTGCTGGCGGGTCGCCGGAGGGCGGCGGGCCACCGGAAGGCGGTGCGGCGCTGCCACCGCTGCTGCCACCACAGGCTGCGAGCGCGAATGCCGCGACCAGCATTGGCATACTGTATCTGAGTCGGTTCATGACGATGCCTCCCAAGCGTCGTTCATCCAGAATAAACCCATGGTATTTGACTGTCACGATGTCCCAAAAGTGCGACCGGGATACACGAACCTGTCGCTCTGATCGACATATACTCACGATCTGTCGAAATTTGGCGAAAATATCGACATATCTGCCCATCATGTCGATGCAATCGACGTAAGCTACGGATATGTCGATCAAATTGCTTTTTATCGACATATATGGAGAACATGTCGATATAATCGACGTAAGCTACGGACATGTCGATTAAATTGCTTTTTATCGACATATATCGAGAAAATGTCGATACAATCGACAGTTAATCACGATCTGTCGATATTTTTGCCAAATTTCGACAGATCAGCCCGATGTGTCGATCCGATCGACCTGTCGGCACGCGTGGAGCAAGCATAAGTGACTGATTTTAATCCCTCTTTACCGTACAACGATCTCCCCGAGCTACCGCCGCCCCTGGAGCAGATCGAAACGACCGAAATACTGAAACGCTGTATTAACGCTCGCGTGGCGCTCGCCGAACTCAAGCAGGCCGCCGAGCTGATCCCCAACTCGGCCGTGCTCGTCAATGCCCTGCCGCTGCTCGAGGCACGCGCCAGTTCGGAAATCGAGAACATCGTCACGACCACGGACAAGTTGTTTGAGTTTGCCGATATTGCCGAAGACAAGGCCGATGCGGCCACCAAGGAAGCCTTGCGCTACCGCACTGCCCTTTACGAGGGCAGCAAGATGGTGCAACGCGGCATGGTGACGACCGATATGGCGATACAAATATGTAGCACTGTCAAAGGGATAGAGCTGGATATTCGAGCAGAATCTGGAACAACGCTGAAAAGTCGCATGTCGGGTGAGGTCATTTACACGCCTCCGGTCGGCCAGCAACTCCTGATCGAGAAACTCGACAACTGGGCCGACTTCATGCAACGCCAGGAAGACATCGACCCGCTCGTCCGCATGGCGATCCAGCACTACCAGTTCGAAGCCATCCACCCGTTCGCGGACGGCAATGGCCGTACCGGGCGCATCCTCAATATCCTGTTTCTGGTCGAGCAGGGGCTACTCGACTCGCCGATTCTCTACCTGAGTCGTTACATCATCCAGAACAAGGCGGCCTACTACCGACTCCTCAAGAACGTAACGGTCGACAAGGAATGGGCAGCCTGGATTCACTTTATCCTCGAGGGCGTCGAGGAGACCTGTACCTGGACGACCGACAAGATCAAGGCCATCCGGGAACTCATGGAGCACACGGGCGACTACGTCGGCAAGAGCCTGCCGAAAACGTACTCCTGGGAGCTCGTCGAGTTGTTGTTCAAGCAGCCCTACTGCCGCATCGGCAACATCGTCGACGCCGGCATCGCAAAGCGACAGACAGCCTCCGTCTACCTCAAGCAGCTCTGCGAGATCGGCGTCCTTCGCGAGGTGAAATCGGGCAGGGAAAATATATTCGTGCATCCCAAGTACATCGAACTGCTGACCGGTGAGGAAAATGTCTGGGTTTACTACTCCGGCGTCGAAACAGATATGATCGACAATACTGCGGACGCTGTCTGAGTCATGCCGCAGCGGCCGGAGGGGAGCATTGTCGATCAACAGCAATGCGCTGTACCAGTTTTTCAAGTACTTCGTCTACCTGATGTTGGCGATGAACATCTACTGGTTTTTCGACGAGGAAGTAACGGCCGCCGCCCTGCAGTTCTCGAACGGCATCGCGGCGAACGACCTGATCGAGGCATTCTCCGCAACCATTGATACGGCCGCATGGGTCGTTCTGCTGCTGTTGTTCGAGCTCGAGACCTATGTCCTCGAGGACCGGCACTTTACGCGGCCCGTAACCTGGTCGCTGCATGGACTGCGCGCACTCTGTTACGGATTTATCGTCTACGCGTTCTTCGGCTACGTGGACAACCTGACCTTCCTATACGAAGCAACGGTCCTCGACGGCGTGCGGAGCGCCTGCGCCCTGCTGCCCGAGCCCTGGTCCTGGGCGACGACGCTCGACGAATACGCCGAACTCACGCTTGCGAACTGTGCCAGCTTTGCCCCCGAGGGCACGCTCTTCCGATTCCGGGACATGCTCGCCGTCGTCGACCTGCAGGGCCTGACGGACATACGCCGGCTGGCCTGGGTCGACGTGATCAACTCCGCCGTATGGCTGCTCGTCGTGCTGGTCCTCGAGATCGACGTGCGCCTTCAGGAGCATGGGCGCTTCGAGGGCGCCGCGCTGGCGGCGAGCAATGCAGCCAAGTTCGTGCTCTATTCACTGTTGCTACTCGCCGCCATCTACTGGGGCTTCAAGGGTGACTTCGTCGACTTCTGGGACGCTTTCCTGTGGCTGGTCGCCTTCGTCTTTATCGAGCTCAACATTTTCGAGTGGCGTCGGGAGGAAATGGCCGAGAACGCTCCCGTCATGGAATGATCAGGAAACGATCAGCCGGCCTTCAGTAGTTTCTGCCCGAACAGGCGCAATATTCAGTCTCACATCGACAAAACGGGGCTGAACAATGACTTACAACCAACAAAAACTGGAAATCGACGCCGCGATGATCGTTATGGCACTGGGTTACGCGACCAGCCTGCTGGTTTTGGTCGGCTGGCTGCTGACGATCATTCTCTGATCAGGGGCTGGTCTCGAGCCGCGGATCCGCTTCCGCTCGTTTGACCAGCAACGGGTCCTGAACCTTGAGATGCGCCAGGGAGAGCGTCTCGTCGAGCGTGAGCAGGTAAGGGTGCCATCGATCCTGCTCGCCGCGCCTGTAATAACCGGACACGGCCCATCCAGGGGGCTCGGGATAAACATAGACTTTGCCGACCTTGCGGTTCGGTGCCAGCGGATCGACGATCTCCAGTTCACCGGCGTCGAGCACCTCGACAAGCGCTGCCCGCGCAGACCTTACCGCCTCCTCCTGCGCGGCGCGTGTCGCGCGCGGCCCGGGATCCGTAATCCATCGGTAGGACGCGAAGAAGACCACCACGCCCACGACCAGGGCAAACAGGATGCGGCCGACGCGATGATTCATGATTAATCGATCCCCAGGTATTTGTGTGTCTGCAGGCTCAGCCGCCATCGCGGGTGTTCGAGGCAATAGCGCATGGCTTCCTGCGTGTTGCGGTCACGCGATTCGGAATCGAGTGGCTGCAGGAAAAAATGCTCGAATTGCAGGTCCTCGAATCTTTCAGGTTGCGCGGCCGGCTCTGCCTGCGGGAATACGAGCTTCAGCTCGTCTCCGCAGGTCTGTACGACGGGCGCATCGCCCTTCGGACTGACGCACAGCCAGTCGATACCATCGGGTGCCTCCAGGGTGCCATTGGTCTCTACCCCGATCTCGAACCCGGCAGCGTGGAGCGCGTCAATCGCGGCACTATCGAGCTGCAGTAAGGGCTCGCCGCCCGTGCAGACCACGTAGCGTTGCGCCCGATCGTCGGGCCACGCGCGGCCGACAGCCGCGGCCAGCTCCGCCGCCGTTTCGAATTTTCCACCTCCGGGGCCGTCGGTGCCGACGAACTCGGTGTCGCAGAATCGACAGACGGCATCCTGCCGGTGCGCCTCACGACCGGACCACAGGTTGCAACCGGCAAACCTAAGGAACACGGCGGGGCGCCCGGTCTGGGCCCCCTCTCCCTGCAGCGTGTAGTAGATTTCCTTGACCGTGTAAGTCATCAGGCTGTCAGCAACGGATCCTCGATTCCCGCCTCGGCAAATCCCCTGGCTCGCAGTTGGCAGGCAGGACACCGCCCGCAGGGCGGTCGCTCACCGTTGTAGCAGGTATGCGTCAGCGCCATCGCGTCGAGACCGCCCAGGTCTTTCGCCATTTCAACAGTCTGTTTCTTGGATAGATGCATCAAGGGCGTATGAATGCATACGTCATATTCCATTCCGAGTCGAAGCGTTTCTTCGAGCGCCTTGATCGTTTCTTCGCGACAGTCAGGGTAGCCGCTGTAGTCGGTTTGCGCGACGCCGGTTACGAGATGCCGGATACCGCGTCGATAGGCGCAGGCCGCGGCAAATGTCAGGAAGATGATGTTGCGACCCGGCACGAAGGTGTTTGGCAACCCGGACGATTCCGCCACATCAACGTCGATACCGGCGTCGGTCAACGCATCGCCGCCCAGAGCGCTGAACGTGTCGATGGGCAGGCATTGGTTGCTCGCGCCAGCGTGCGCCGCCACGTTTGCGGCACATTCGAGTTCGATGCGATGCCGCTGACCATAGTCGAACGTCAGCGTTTCGACGTTGTCGCGACCGAATCTGTCGATTGCCCAGTAGAGGCAGGTTGTCGAGTCCTGGCCGCCCGACAAGACTACAAGCGCCTTTCCGTCATTCATTGCCACTATTCGTCCCTGTCGCCACGCACGCCGTTCTCGAATTCACTCCAGTCGGGCCTCTCCTGTTCCACCAGGTAGCCGGCCGTCAGCTCCTCGGAAACCCGCATCAGGCCCTCGGCAAGCTCGCGGTTGTGCAGGTGAGAATCGGCGATAGTAACCGCATTGCAGTCCTCGAAAAACTGTCCACTCGTTGCACCGAGCTGCAGCTCTGTAGCGACATAGCAAGTAGTGGCTGCACCCTGCTCGACGGTCTTGCCGCTCACCGCCGTCAACAAGCCGAAGCCGAAACGCAGGACCGCATTGAGGTTGCGATCGATCTCGGTGTTGATGAGCCCGGGATGCAGTGCGTTGCTCGTGATCCGGGTGCCCCGCAGCAACTCCCCCAGCCGCAGCGAAAAAAGTGCATTCGCCAGTTTCGACTGACCGTAGGCCAGGGCGTCACTGTAATCGTGTCTCATACCGAGGTCATCGAGGTCGATGCCCTTTTCGCCCACGTCGCGGTAAGCGGCACGGCTCGAGACCATGACGATACGCCCCTGCTGCGCCAGAAACAGGCGCTCGAGCAGCCGATTCACGAGCACGAAGTGGCCAAGATGGTTAATGGCAAAGTGCTTTTCCACGCCGTTGACGAGTTCGCGATTGTTGCCGCCGCCACGATAACCCGCGTTGCAAATCAGCATGTCTATTGGCGTGTTCAGGGAGCGAATGGCCTCGGCGCAGCGCACGACGGAGTCGAGATCCGAAAGCTCGAGCTCGACAGGAGTCGTCAGCCCCCTGGCCCGCAGACAGGCTTCTTCGGCTCTCGCCAACGAGCGGCTGGTGCCGACGACGTAAGCGCCGCGTTTCGCGAGCACGCGCATCGTCTCGAAACCAATGCCCGAGGTACAGCCTGTGACGACCGCGAGTTTGCCCTTTAGGTCGAGGCCCAGCGTAACTTCTTCGGCGGTGGCGTCCGCAGAATACGTCGACCTCGGCACGCCTGCTGCCAGGGCCTTGTCGACACCGCCACAAGCCACGAGCGCCGCCGGGCTCACAGCCATGCCCGCGAGCTGCAGGAACTGCCGTCGGCTAACCGGCATCGTCGTCGCCGAAAAGCGCCGCGAGCGCGTCCTGTGCAGCATCAACTTCGGACTGGCGACCGGGGTCGAACGCGGAATCGGATGGCTTGAACCAGTCGCAGAAATTCGGGCGCTCTTTCTCGCTTACGTCTTCGGCGCCGTCTTCACGGCACTGCCGCGGCGCGCTTGAATCGAAATGCACGCACATCTTGCAAACATGCAGATCAGCGCTGCATGCCGGGCATTGGTCGCGTCGCGATAACGGCAACGACAGCGTCGCCAGCGACTCGCCACAGCGGAAACAGGCAATATTGTGAGGCACGCGAGCTCCCTCAATAATCAGGAGCTCGCAGTATATCGCCTCAGTTAAGCTGGCTCGGCACGAATTCGTTCATGACGGCGTCTTTCAGAATGTCCGGCGGCAACATGCCCTGTGACAGCAGAAAATCGTGAAACGCCTGCTGGTCGAAGCTGTCCCTCAGCTTCAGTTCCGTCTGCGCGCGCAGCGCCTGCATCTTGTTATAGCCGTAGTAGTAGGCCGTGGCCTGACCCGGCATACGGTAGGTATACCGCTCCACTTCGTTCTGCGCCCAACCCTCGCCGATCGCCATGTCATTCATGATCAGGCTCTTGGCCTCGTCCGGCGTAATCAGACCGAGGTTCAGCATCGGGTCGAGGAACATGCGCCCTGCCCGCATGAGTCGGTACTGCAGGCTGATCAACTGGCCTTCGAGAGGCAGGTACGGCCGTACGATGGCCTCGGCGTACAGTCCCCAGCCCTCGACATTGGCGCTGTTGAACGCGAACACCGCGCGTGCGATCGAGACTCCGGATTCGATGATGCTCGAGAACTGCATCTCGTGGCCGGGCCTGGCTTCATGAGCCGTCAGCGTCCAGGCGCCTGCTTCATAAGTGTCGTCGGTTTGCTGCCAGCTGCCGTCCTCATTCTGCTTGAGCAAGGGAATCACGAAGTACGGGTATTCACCCGTATTGCCGATCAGTCGCGGCACATCGAGATGCGGTGCAGGCTGCGCGGCGGTTTCGGCTTCGGATGCAATGCGGATGCCTGCATCGCGCTCCGGCAGGCTGATGATCTTCTCGCGGACGATGATCTCCTCGATATCACGCAGCACGGCGTGGTAATGATCAACGAGCTTGTCGCCATCGATGCCGCCATCGCGCTTGAGCAGGGCGATGACCTCGCGGTAGTCGCTCGTGTCGTAACCCTTCTCGGCCGCGACCTGCGGTGCCAGGGCCTCCATTTCGTTACGGATGTCCATGTAGCCCTTGGTTGCCTGCTCGATGAGATCCTCCGGTGACGCGTCAACACCCCAGTTACGCAGCGCGTCTTCGTAAAGTGCCGGCGGCAGCCGGTAATCGTCACGCGCGCGCGGCAAAATTTCCGCGCGCAACCAGTCGTTGTAGTCGCGCAGCTGACCGGCTAGCGTTTCGTAACTTTCCTGCCAGCCCTCGAGATCGGTGCCAGCCAGGAGGGATTCGATGCCCGTCACGAAACTCTCGGCCCTCTCGAGGTCCTGTTCCACCTCGCCGCGATACGGGCCGACGAGACCGTCGACGTCGAAGCGCTCCCGTGTGCGGTCCTTGGCGAGTTCGGTGATCGGCGTGTAGCCATCGGCCAGGCCGGCGTACTTTTCGATGCGCTTGATCGCGGCAGGATATCGTTCACGCGCAACCTGCGGATCGATCAGGCCGCGAACGCCGAAGAACACGGTCTGGCTGACGTTGTAGTAAGGCAGCATGTGATCACGATTGAGCTTCGAACTTCTGAGGTTGTCTTTTCCCGCATCGATCAGGATATCGAGGTCCTGGCGGACCTTGCTGTCGGTTTCCTGGTCTCGCCGCCTTTGCAGCTCCGCGACGACCGACTCGGTCTCTGCCCTGGCACGTTCGTAAATGCCGGGGCCAAGGTCGAGGACCTTTTCGTCGAGGCCGTCGACGCCGAAGCTCCCCGCCCCCTCAGGGCTGAACCTGGCAAAAATTTCGAGAACAACCTGCGCGTTAGCGTTGCTCTTCTCGACCCAGCTCGCGTCTTCGGCCGCCGCCGGTACGACCGATACAGCAACCAGAACGAGAAAAAATCCAATTAGCTTGCGCATGCAAACGACCCCCTGTTTCTTTTACATTGGTTCTTAGATGCGCCTGGGACCGAAAAGGATTCAATCGATTGCAGAAATTTTCAGAATTTTCGCGCCACGGACGTGTCCCGCCCGTAGATCGCGCAGCGCCTGATTAGCCTGCTCGAGCTCGTAGGACTGGACTTCGACCCGCAAGGGTATGCGCGCCGCGATCGGCAGAAATTCCTCGATATCGCGGTGTGTCACGTTGGCGACCGTCTTCACTTCCTTCTCCTGCCAGAGATGGTCCTCGTAGCTGATCTCCGCCATGAGCCCGCGATCGCCGGATTCCTTGCGAATCGCATTGATGACGAGCCGGCCTCCCGGCCGCAGGCAGGCGAGCGCCGCGAGCACGGGCTTCCATGCCGGCGTCGTGTCGATGATTGCGTGCGGCGCCACGGGAGGCTTGTCCGTGGTGTCGCCGCTCCAGTCAGCGCCCAGTTCGAGCGCAAACGCCCTTTCGCGACCGCTGCGGGCGAATACGTAGATTCTTGAATTCGGATACAGGTGCCTGGCCAGCTGCAATACGAGATGACCCGAGCCACCGAAGCCTGTCAGCCCGAGGACCTGGCCATCCTCGATCCCGGTCAGTCGCAAGGCCCGGTAACCAACGCCGCCGGCACACAGCAACGGCGCCGCCTCTTCGTCGCTGAAGATTTCCGGTACGGGATACGCGTAGCGTTCAGGCACGACGACGTACTCGGCATAGCCGCCATTCACATCGCGGCCGGTGGCCCGAAACGACGGATCGAGGTTTTCGTGAGGACCGCCGCTGGATGAATGTATCCATCCAATACCGACGCGCTGTCCCGGTTCGAATCGATGACAATCGCTGCCGCACTCGGCGACTCGGCCGACGATTTCGTGGCCCGGCACAACGGGGAGTTCGGGTGGCGGCGTGCGGCCCTCGATTTCGTCGAGCTCCGTATGACAGACGCCACACACCGATACTTTTACCAGCAGCTCCCCCGCCGACGGTTGCGGTCGTGGCAGTTCAACCAATTGCAACGGCTCGTCGTTTTCGTCAATACCCGCCACCGAAGTCAGGACCATGGCACGCATCGTGTCGCTCCTTTACGCTTAAGCAATGACAGTATAAGGTGCGTGCAGTTCTCGCCGTTAGTCGCTTTTATGGCCGTAACAAGACTTCCGCCCGCGGTGCTGGCCGCCGTTCTCAGCGCCTGCGCCACGGAGCCGGTATTACTCAATAGCGAACGCATCCAGCGAAAGTTTGGCAGCTATGGCATAGACGTTCTAGCCAGCGAAGCCGGACTGAGACGATCGAGCCTTTACAGCATCGACGGCGGTGTCCAGACCTGCCGAACCTATGCGGTCGTGCGCTTTGCGGACCAGCTCGACCAACGGTACGGGAAAGAGCATGCGGAGGTCCTGGCGGGCAACTCGATCGGTGCGACCTTTCGTTCTCACGGCTGGGATCTGCACAAACAGACGATGCACATCGGCACAGTCGAGCTTCCGGATCGCGAGCACGGCATTGCCGGCTTGATGCACATCGATGGCCCCGAGGCGATCGCACTGCATGTATACCAGCTATTGCTCGTCAGGGACGATCAGGTATTCGACTACGCGATGATCATGGAGATACATCATCCGGACTACCTGTCGATCGGAGACCTGCACACGCTCTACGAATACGATACGACGAATGCGATAAGTCCGGACGAAGCACAACAGCTGGCCGCATTGGTCCTGCGCGATGATGACTAGCTCATTTGTGGCACCGCGCCAATGCGACTAAACTGCCGTCACACATTTTCGTCAGGGGAACGAACAATGAAAATATCCAATACCTTCACGTCGCTGCTGGGCAGTTGCCTGATCATCGCTGCCGGTGTCGCCGTTGCGCAGGACACGGAAACGGGGCAGGACCACGATGTCGATGTGTGGGCCGCCATCGAACAGCAGTGGAACGAACAGGAAGACGGCAAGAGCAAGTGGGTCGACAACCTGCTTACCCAAGATTTTCAGGGCTGGGACAAGCAGTCGCCGCATCCGCGCGACAAGAAATCAACGAAGATGTGGAATCGTGTTTCTGAGCAGATGACCGACATGGTCGCGCACGAACTGTATCCAATCAGGATCGTCGTGAACGGCGACGTTGCGGTCGCTCACTATCTTTACACGAGTGCGGCCAAAGACCAGGACGGAAAAATAGAAACCCGCAACGGCCGATATACCGACGTCCTGCTGCGAACTGACGACGGTTGGAAATTCATCGCCTGGCACGGCGGCGAGGACGACTAGGGACGTCGCAATACCCGACGCTGCGCCGTGTCGTCGAGATGGGCCGTCTTGTGGGTCCCGGGATTGTCGTAGGGATCGTAGCCCTCGCCAAGCCTGGGTTCAGACAGCTTCAGTTCGCTCGTACTGACGACTAACTCTTTGTTTTTCTGGCTTTTTTCTTCGAGTTCAGCCAGTAGTATCGCTCTGGAGTTCATCACTTTAGTCTTCTTGTAGTACGCCTACTTTACACGAAATGCGCGAGACGCCAATCCCCTGGTCCCGCGAAGTGCGCGATTAAGCCCCGGTTCAGCTAGCCCCTCCTATGATGGATCCAGACTCAGGAAAGGTCCGCAGGGATTTACGGACCGGGAGGCACTATGAACAACCGACGAACAGCCGCAACTGGATTGGCGCAAAAACTCCTGGCATTGCTCGCACTGATGCCCGTATCGCTGCTGGCGCAGGTACCCGTGGACGACAACGGCGAGATTGTTGGCACCTATGAAGAGCAGCCTCCCGCGACCGGTAACGAAGAAATCCCGCTGCTTACGACCGCCGAACTCGAGGAACTCATCGGACCGATAGCCTTGTATCCCGACGATCTGTTGGCAATCGTCCTGCCGGCCTCGGCCTATCCCCTGCAGATCATCGAAGCCGGCCGATTCCTAGAGGCGCTCGAAGATGACCCGACGCTGAAACCCGATCCCGACTGGGACGATTCGGTGGTCGCGCTCGTCAACTATCCCGAGGTCGTCGAACTGCTCAACGAGGACATCGACTGGACCTGGCGACTTGGCGAGGCCGTTGTTTCGCAGCAAACCGACGTCGTCTCGGCCGTAGAGACTTTCCGCGACCGCGCATATGCGGCCGGCAATCTCAAGAGCGACTCTTACCAGAATGTCACTCGCGACGAAGGCGTGATTGAAATAACCCCTGTTACCGAAGACGTCATTTACGTGCCGTACTACGAGCCGGAGCGTGTCGTCGTCTACCAGCCGCGCCCGGTCTACTACTACTATCCGCGTGCATACCCGGTCTACTACTACCCGTACTCGTCGGCGCACGCCTTCGATGACGGCTTCTTCTGGGGCGTGACGACAGCATTCACGATCGGCTGGTATAGCGACAGCCTGAACGTATTTCATCACAGCTACCACGGACATCCCTATTATGGACGTCACTACCGGGACCGCTGGTGGTATCGTCGGCCGTCCGTCAGCGTCTACAACACGACCTACGTGACGAGGAGAGCGCCCGTTACCGTCAACCGCTACTACGGCGGTGACCGCTGGCGTCCGCGTCATGATCGTCGCGAGTACGTCAAGGACGTCCGTGTAACGCGCAGTCGCTACACGCGACACGAACGCGACGGCAACCTGAAACGCAGGACGTCTGTGCGACGCGATGCCGATGTTCAACGGACCACGAATGTGCGGCGATCGGCCGATCGTTCAGGCGACCAGCTCCGTGTTTCCCAGCAGCGCGACCGCAGGGAACGCCGCAATGCGCGTAGCGAGCGCCGCGAACCCATCACGTTCCGCGAGCGTCCGCAGACCGTAGCGATGAACCGGCGGACAGATGGCGATCACAGGGCCGAGACTCGAGGCAAACGCGAACAGGCGATGCGCTCGCAGCCAACGCCAAAGCTCAGACAGGCGACGCCGCGCGAGCGTCCCGCTACTGTACGTCGCGAGGAACCGGCCGCCCGCACTTCGCGACGCAGCCAGGAGCCACGCCGTGTTCAGGAACCGCGCCGTGACAATGCCCGTCGCAGCGAGCCGCGTCGATCGGACAACGCGCGGCGAAGCGCCGAGCGCAGGACGGAGAAAAACTCAGCCCCGCGCCGGGAGAAAAAGGCCGAGACCCGGCGTGCACCGCCTCAGGAAAGGCAATCAGACGGCAAGCGAGCACGTAATTCGGAGCGCAAACCGCCGCAGCGTCGCTAGTCGCGGTCTTCGCCCGGGTCGCCTGTCTTCTCAGCAGGATCTTCCGAGGTCAGCTCCCAGGCAATATAGGCGATTGACCCGGCGGCGATCAGGGCAAGCAGGACAGAGACTATTGCGACGGTCGTTCCCATCAGTCGATGCTATCACCCTCTGCGTCGTCATTGGACAGGTCGGGTTTTGGCAGTCGGCCCGACTTGCGTAAGGCGCCGCGCAAAACGAATTCGATCTGCGCATTGAGACTGCGCAGATCGTCTTTCGCCCAGCGTTGCATTGCTTCGAGAGTTTTCGCATCGATGCGCAACGCGAAGGATTTGCGAGTGGCCATTGTCGCTGCTGTCTGCTGATCAGGTATACAAAGATCCCGTATTTAGAACTGGCTGCGCCCCTTCTTCACCACACAAGACTACGAGCAGGTTGCTGACCATTGCCGCCTTGCGCTCCTCATCCAGGTCGACAACGGAATGCTCGCGCAACTCATCGAGCGCCATTTCAACCATGCTGACGGCGCCGCGCACGATCTGGGTGCGCGCGGCGATGATGGCTGACGCCTGCTGACGCCGCAGCATCGCGTTCGCGATTTCGGGCGCATACGCGAGATGGCTGATGCGCGCCTCTATAACCGTCACACCGGCCTTCTCCAACCTGTCCTGGATCTCTTCGCGCAGCGCTGACGCAATCTCAGCGGGATGACTCCGCAGCGCCGTTCCCTTGCCTTCGTGAGGCTCATAAGGGTATGTCGTGGTGAGATTCCTCAATGCGGACTCACTCTGGATCTGAACGAATTGCTCGTAGTCGTCGACCTCGAACAAGGCCTCGGCCGTATCGAATACCTTCCAGACCACGACGGCCGCAATTTCTATCGGGCTGCCCTGCGAGTCGTTGACTTTCAACTGGCCACTCTCGAAGTTCCTGACGCGCGTCGAAACCGCCGTCTTCTGGAAGAACGGATTGGCCCACTTGAGACCGGGTTCATGCGTCGTTCCGACATACTTGCCGAATAGCTGAAGCACCTTGGCCTCGTTCGGATGCACCATGAAAAGACCTACCCAGAGCACGATGACCACAGCCGATGCGAGGATCGCTGCGATCGCCGCACCGAATGAATAGCTGCGCAACGAGGTAAATACCAGGTAGCCGAATAACAGCTGCGCCGCTGTCAGCAGCACTATCGCCAGGTATCCCGACGAGACTTCCTTGGTCTGTTCGCGAATCATGTCTTTCTCCTCTCTACGTCCATTTTGATATCATTTTGATATCTCCGCATCCAAAAGACAAGACCCCGGCGACCGAAAACGCCTAAGCTGTTGTTTTCAATACGTCTGGTGGAAGCGCGGTCGTGCTTATGTCAAATCCAGCGGGACTCGACACTCGAAACAGGCGCCTTCCTGATCGGGATTCGTGAGCCTCAGGGAGCCGCCGTGCGCCGCTGCGACGAGGGTCGCTAGGTAGAGTCCAAGCCCCGTCCCCCCGGTATCGCGCGTACGCGACGGGTCGCCGCGATGAAACGGCTCGCCGATGTGCCTTGCGGCCTCGGCCGACAGGCCCGGGCCATTGTCGCGAACGGCAAGCACCAGGTCGTTGCCGTCCCGTCCCGTAACGATTTCGACCCTGCCCTCTTCGCCCGGTATGTATCGCAGCGCGTTCGCAACGAGGTTCTTGAGCAACAGGATGATCCTGGCCTCGTCGACAGAGGCCCTCAGATCCTCGTCGCCATGCGTGACCACGATCCTATCTGCATCACGCGAAAAGAAATCGTCGACGAGTTCCTGCACCAGGCTCGCGATTCGAACGGTCGTGCGATTAAGCCTGGCGTGCCGCGTACTCAGGCGCTCCGCCTCGAGCAGTTCCACGACGATCTTCTCCATCTCCGCGACTTCCGGCTTCAGCGTCTCGCGGTCAGCGTCGTTTTCTATGAACTCCAGCGCAAGACGCATGCGCGATAACGGTGTCCGCAACTCGTGGCTGATTCCCAGCAACAAGGCCCGCTTGGCATCCAGCATGTGCTCGACGTCACCGGCCAGCTGATTGATATCCGTCGCGAGGTCGCCAAGCTGGTCGTGGCGAATATTGGCGATGCGATGTTCGAAATTGCCGTGCCCGATTTCGGCTGCCCCTTTGCGGATCGCTCGAATCGGTTTAATCAGCCAGCTGACCGCCGCGTAAGCAATCATGAGATAGAAAAGCCCGAGTCCGACGATGATGCTTATCAGGTCGGGGCCCGTGTCGACATCCGCAATACGCGGCGTCGCGACCACGATCTTGTAGTCGTCCTGCTGCATCTTGAGAAAGCGGTGCCGCTCTTTCACGGCGAACTCTACTCCCTGCAGTTCATCGACCCAGGCGCCTGGTTCATCACTGAAACTGGGGCTGGCCCCGAAGTCGAGATCAGCGATCGCAGGGAATTTTTCGTCGGACGCCCAGTCAATATCGGGGCCCAGAATGCGGATATCGACGGGCACCCTCTCGGTAATCGCGAGCGCCCGGTCTATACGTGGCGGCGAGCCGATATCCGCTTTGACATAGCTGACGTGCAGAGACAGGTGTCCGCTGATGAGCCCGCGAATTTCGTCGCTGTTGTAAACCCAGCGCAGTGCCGCAAGAGTGCCGTACACGAACATAATGGCCAGCACCAGGAAAATGCTCAGCAGGCGAAATGACAGGGAGCGTGAAAGCCTCCTAATCATCCGTTTGCGGAACACCGACAAACGAATAACCGCGCCCCCAGATTGTCTGGATGAAGCGTGGTGGCTTCACCGAGTCACCCAGCTTGCTGCGCAGCCGGCTGATCATGATGTCGACCGAACGCGTGAGGATCGCGGCATCGATCCCTCGCAGCTCGCTCAAAATATCATCGCGGGAGAGTTTCCTGCCGTGTCGTCGTGCCAGGATCAGTAGCAGTTCGAATTCCATGGACGTCAGTTCGACAGAGTTGCCGTCAACCGTCACCGATCGTGTCTCGGCATCAATTTCGAGACCATCGAAGACCAGCTTGCCACCGGCGGGTCCGGTCGACTCGGCGCGTCGCAGAATGGCTTGTACGCGCGCAACAAGCTCACGTGGTTCGAAGGGCTTGCCGATATAGTCATCGGCACCGAGTTCGAGCCCCGACACTCGATCGATCACCTCACCGCGCGCGGTCAGCATGATGATCGGGATATTGCTGGACTTGCGCACTTCGCGACAGATTTCGAATCCGTCCTTGCCGGGCAGCATCACGTCCAGTAACAGCAGGTCGGGATCTTCGCGATTGAGCAGGCGAAAACCGCCCTCCGCCTCATAAGCACAGATCAGGTTTATGCCGAAACGCTTGAAGTAGGCCTGCAGCAGTTGCGAGTGCTTCTTGTCGTCATCGATGAGCAGTACTTTGGTCATGGGGTAATGATATCCCGGCTAATCGAGCCATTGTGTGAAACTGTGTCCAATGAAACAACTGGAAACAAACATCCGGCCGCCGAGGCCCGGAACTCTGGAGCTGCGATCGAGGTCGAACCAAGCCATAATCCGCCTATGACAACTTTTATATCCGAACTCAAACAACGCAACGTGCTGCGAATGGCAGCCGCGTATGCGCTCGTTTCATGGATTCTCATCGAGGCCGGGTCGGTCTTGTTGCCGACCTTTGGTGCGCCGGACTGGGTCTTCAGGTCCTACGTGATCGCAGTAGTCGTCGGTTTCGTGATCGCAATGGTCGTTTCCTGGGTATTCGAGATCACGCCCGAGGGTGTCCGGCTGGAACGCGACATCGATCGCGAGACTTACCAGTCGAAGCCGCGCAGCAGGATGAATCGGGTAATCATCGCGCTCCTGGTCGTCGCCCTGGGCGTCTCGATTACTTTCAATGTCACGGGACTTCGTAATTCGCAGACCATGGTGCCGGCCCTGCGGGACTCGATCGCGGTCCTCCCCTTCACGAGTCGCAGTACCGATGCCGAAAACCAGTTTTTCGCCGACGGTATCCACGATGACATCCTCACTCGTCTCGCCGACGTCGAGTCGTTGCGGGTCATCTCGAGAACATCGGTCAACGAGTACCGCAACACGACGAAGAACATCCGACAAATCGGCCGCGAACTCGGCGTCTCGACGGTCGTCGAAGGCGCAGTGCAGCGTGCCGGCGACCAGGTCCGAATTACGGTACAGCTCATAGACGCGAGGACGGACGAACATCTCTGGGCGGCCACCTACGACAAGGCGTTGACGATCGAAAACGTCTTCGACGTACAAAGCCAGATCAGTGCGCAGATCGCCGTGTCACTGCGCACCGCACTGACGCCCGACGAACAACGGCGACTGGCGGCAGCGCCGACTGACAACATCGAAGCTTATGCAGAGTACGTAAAGGGTCGTAACAATCTCGCGCAGCGGAGTTTTGCCTCCCTGCGAGAGGCACGTGCGCAGTTCGAGAGGGCCATCGAACTCGATCCCGAATACGCGAAAGCGCATGCGAGCCTCGCTCAGACAGTCCTTGTCATGCTTTCAAACCACAAGGCGGTCCCGCAGCGTGACGCGTTCGATATCGCGGCGAGTGCGCTGCATACAGCCCTGGAGATCGACCCGGAACTCGCCGAGGCCTACGCTGTACGCGGCTTGCTGGAGATGATGGAGTGGGAAACCACTCGCCTGGGCCCAGGCAACATCGATGCAGCAACATCGTTTGAGACGGCCATCGCGCTCAGCCCGAGTCTTGCCGACGCCTACGTCTGGTTCGCCACGCTCAGGCAGTCAGAAGGCCAGATCGACGAGGCCATCGACCTGCTGGCCGACGCCCTGACGATAGACCCGTTGAGTCGCATCCCGTACGTCAACCTTCCGGGCTTCTATGCACAGAGGGGACAAAACGAAGAAGCGACGGCAATGCTGCTCAAGGCTACTGGCATTTTCCCGGACTGGTCGACACCTAACGGCTACCTCAGCAACCACCTGCAGAAGCTCGGCCGCCTCGACGAAGCCGTCGCCTGGGGCCTGAAGGAGATGGCGCTCAGCGAAGACCCGATGTCCGGTGGCAACCTGCTGGGGATCTACCAGGAATTCGGACACGAGCAGCAGATTCTCGACTTCGTTGAGCGCTTTCCCACCGAGCATCCGTTCTACCCGATCGGCAAAGCCTACTGGCATTACATGAATGGCGAGTACGACGAAGCCGCCGCCGAGTTCGAAAAACTCGAGGATCCGGAACAGTATCCCTCTGACATCATTTCGGTATTGATGGTCGGAGTGGCGATCATGTCGGGCGATTACGATCAGGCTTACGACTACATGCTGATCGGCAACCCGGCACTCGCCGGCGATACGAACGTGACCGTGAATGAATACAACGTTTACGCAGCCGTGATGCTCGCATTCATTCAGCAGAAGCGGCAACAGTTCAAGCAGGCGACGGAGCTCCTCGACAAGGCGCAAGCCGTCGTCGCGAGAATGCCGCGGCTAGGGCGAGCAGGTCACGGCATCAAGGACGTCCAGATTCTGACCATGCAGGGCCGGCCCAATGCGGCGATGGAGGCCTTGATCGAAGCCGTCGACGAAGGCTTCGTGAGCTCGCTGGCGTTTGACTTCTGGTCGTTCAACGAAGACCCGATCATCGAGCCGCTGCGCAGCGACCCTCGCTTTCCGGAGATCGAACGTCGCCTCAACGAGCGCATCGACCAGATGCGGCGAAGCGTGGAACAGGCGCGCGCCACGGGCGACTGGAGCAGCCTGATTGACCGGACGAGCTCGGAAACCACCTAATCCTGTTGCGTGACTTCCAGGGCTGCCTCGACCTTGGCCCTGATGCGTTCCGCGATCGGCGCATCGAGCATGCGTCGCAGGCCGTCGGCGTCGTGACTGGTCTCATAGGCGAAGCGAAACAGATCGAGAACCGTGACGCTCGTCGAACCGCACTCCACCATTTCCACGGGATCACCAGCAGCAAGAGTCCCCGGGTTCAGCACGCGAAAATAGATGCCGGGACGTTCTGCCTTCCTGAAAGCCATGCCGAAGCCGCTGTCCTGAACCCGCATTGCGAGCGTGCCACATGGAATCCGTGCTGACGTAGCTTCGAGCACGACATCACCAACCAGGAGCCGGTCGCCGATGACCATGTCGCCCGGCAGACCGCTGATCGTCAGGTTCTCGCCGAACAGGCCTGGCTCGAAATCGAGGCCGACTTCGGATGACCACCACTCGTAGTCCTCCAGCCGGTATGCGTATACCGCCTGGTCCGTGCCACCGTGATGTTTCGTGTCAACTACCTGGTCGCCCTGCAAGCCCAACTCGCCGACGGGAACCGGCCCGGCTGCGGGCCGTTTGCAGATGCCCGTCGTCATCGACCGAGCACCATGCCTGATGGTCTCGGGCTCACCGATATTGACGCTGATGATCTCGATGGCCTGGCGCAATGTCGCTTCAGACCTTTACTTTGCCGAGCACGATCGCCAGCAGGGTAAACGCTATGAGCGCGACCGACGCAACGCCCAGAAACATGCAAATCATGAATACGGTCCGTTCCAGTTCCATGAATGATCTCCTCCGAGAGCGCGCCCCCTGACGCGTTGAGGGTCGATTATAACCGTCGCGGCGCAAGGTCGCCTGCCTGGACGAAAAAAGCAAAAACGCGTTACATATCCGTTTATTTTTATATACAATGTAACGCATGGCCAAGACCAAGATTTCGACGCTGAACCTGCGCATCGAGCCCGGCATCAAGGAAGCCGTGCGCGAAGCGGCTGCCAGGGAGCACCGCAGCGTGGCAAATATGGTCGAAATGCTGATCCGCCGTCACTGCGAACAGGCGGGTATCTCCATCCCAGAAAAATCAGGGTTTTTACCGGGGAACACCAATGGATGAACGAATGTTGAAGGCGATGGTAGCCGCGGGCGCTATCAAGAACATCAACATCATTGCGAGCGGAGCGCGTTTCCACGTTGAGGCCAAGACGCCCAATGGACCTATCACGGCCGAGACCCGCAAGGGAAAAGTGCGCACATGGGTCACGCTCGACGCAGCCGCGAAATGGGTGCGCGGCCTGGGCGTGGGCGGCGCCCACGTCAATCTGACGCACTGGCAGCCCGGCCAGCGCGAGCTCTCCGTCTAGACGGCGCTCAGTCTGCGCTTCCCGAGGGCCAGTCGCCGCCCAGCGGGAACGGCTTCTGATCCGTATTGAAGGTCAGGTAGCGAACGATCTCATAAAGGTACGACGCGATGCTCTGCCCTACCTGGCGGATCTGCTGATTGACTTCGCCCGTGATCAGGAGCCAGAGGAAGCCGAGAATGACGACGAAGGTGCCAACAAAGCTCGCGATACTGATCAGGATGCAGGAGATCGCCATGAACAACAGCCGTGTCCAGGTCGCCTTGGACTTGAGGTTTTCCTCGATCGGCTTGCCGGTACCCGAATCGTCGACGAATGCATGATCTACCGGTGGGTTCTGGTCACTCATTGCCTTGCTCCTGTGTGCGGAACTGCAAAATTTAACTACAAACGCGCATCCCTATTGTTACAATCTTCGACCCTTTCGACCAGCGAAATATCCCTCCATGTGCCACAAATATATCTGCGCCGCGGCTGCCCTGGCGCTGCTGGCGGGCTGCGGCAAAGAGCCTGCCCCGGACCTCGACCCCGCCGCGCAAGCGAAACAGATTGCCGAGACGAGCATCATCGTCGACACGCATATAGATGTTCCTTACCGACTGGAAAGCCGGCCGGCTGACGTCACGATGGCGACCGAAGATGGTGACTTCGACTATCCGCGAGCCGTCGCTGGCGGGCTCAACGCGCCGTTCATGTCAATCTATACGCCTGCATCGCTCGAAGCAGAGGGCGGCAGCAAGGAAGTCGCCGAATCACTGATCGACCTGGTCGAAGGCATCGCCGAGCAAGCGCCGGACAAATTCGCGATCGCCCTGACGGTGGCCGATGTGCATCGGCATTTCGAGGCAGGCCTGATATCCCTGCCGATGGGTATGGAGAACGGCTCGCCGATCGAAGGCGACCTCGCCAACCTGCAGTATTTCTACGACCGCGGGATACGCTACATCACGCCCGCGCACAGCCTCTCGAACCACATTGCGGACTCCTCATACGACGACAATCGTCAATGGAACGGGCTCAGCGAATTCGGCGTGGAGGTCATCAGGGAGATGAATCGCCTGGGCATCATGATCGACGTCACTCACGTTTCCGATGAAGCCTTCTGGGAGATCATCGAACTATCCTCGGCCCCCGTTATAGCGTCCCACTCCTCGGCTCGGCATTTCACGCCCGGCTTCGAGCGCAACATGAGCGACGAGATGATCGTTGCGCTCGGGAAAAACGGTGGCGTCATACAGATCAATTTCGGCTCGACATTCATCTCGCAGAAATCGAGAGACTACAGCGACGCGCGCAGGGCGGCCGGTCGTGACTACCTGGCCGCCAATCCACAGCTGACCGAAGAGCACCTGTACCGGGAGTTTCCGGACATCTATGAACAGGAACACGGCCCGCTGCCGTTTGCGTCGCTCGATGACGTCCTGGATCATTTCGATCATGTGGTCGCCCTGACCGGCGGCGTCGACTACGTCGGAATCGGCTCCGACTACGACGGCGTTGGCGACTCGCTGCCGGTTGGTCTGAAGGACGTCTCGGCTTACCCGAACCTCGTACAAGGACTCCTGGAACGCGGCTACAGCGAGGCAGACATTCGCAAAATCCTGGGTGAAAACCTGCTGCGCGTCTGGCAGGCCGTCGAGGATCAGGCTGCGAAATAACGGTAGATGAGCAGGCCTGCAAGCACCAGGCCGATTAGAGCTATGAGCCCGGAACAGCCCGTCTTTGCGGGCGGCAGCCCAAGGGAGCGCTCGAGCTCTTCTACCGCATGCTTGGCCTCTTTCAGGCCCATGCCGGTCTCTTCCCTGAGCAGTTTTATCGCCTCGATTTTTCGTCCCGAAGTGACGGCTTCTCTGACCCTGTCAGAGTAAGCGGTCACGCCGCAACGACATCGAGCAAAACGTAACGCAAGAGCACTTCGTAACTGGTCCTGTCGAGCTTCATGCCATCGGGCAGCTCGAGCGTATGGATGTGCGTGTCCTCGGGGTCACGCATCTCGAGGAAGTGCTTCTGATCGTCACGGTACACGTGGTACTTGACGTCCTTGTGTTCGTCGAATTTCAAGAGCACAACACTGTCTGTCCAATCCTGGATTGTTGCTCTCGCCATGATCCATCTCCGTGTTGCCTGTTACCTATACGGAGTGCAAACCATATGCCAATGCTGCAGCGATGCTGAGCTTATGTTAATTATTTGATATTTCAATGGCTTACGTTTTCTTAGTGTGACCCGCGTCGCATTTTGTCGCGCGACAATTGTCACTTTTTGACGCGTCCTTCAGCATTTTTGCGACACGCGCTTGACATAAATCTAAAGGGGCCACACGAGCAGGATCATCGGCACGGCAATGACAACGACGAGGATCTCCAGTGGCAGACCCATGCGCCAATAGTCGCCAAACCGATACCCGCCCGGCCCCATGATCAGCGTGTTGTTCTTGTGTCCGATGGGCGTCAGAAACGCACAGGATGCCGCGACAGCGACACCCATGAGAAACGGATCCGGTGCGACATTGAGGCGCGCCGCAATCTCGATCGCGATCGGTGCCGCGATCACAGCCGTCGCCGTGTTATTCATGACGTCCGACAGCGTCATTGTCACGATGATGAGCAGCGTCAATACAACAACGGGCGAATAGCCGGCGGACAGGTCAACGATACCGCCTGCGATGAGCGCCGTGCCGCCTGTCGACTGCAGCGCTCCGCCGATAGGAATCATCGAGCCAAGTAACACGATCACGGGCCATTCCACTGACGTATAGACGTCTCGAATCGGCACGATGTTGAGAAACACATACAGAGCGGTAGCGCAGCCCAGCGCAATCGGCAGATAGACGGCACCGACGCTGGCCGCGAGTATGGCCGCCCCGAAAATACCCACGGCGAGCCAGGCCTTGTCGCGCTGGATGACGCGCTGACCTCTGTCGGCAAGTGGCAGCAAGCGCAATTGCCCCGAGACGTCGTTCAGGCGTTCGTCGGCGCCAATCAGCAGCAACACGTCACCGGCACGCAGCTCCAGCTTGCGCACGTTGTCCTGGAATCGCCGGCCCTGCCGCGACACGCCTACCAGGGCAACCCGATAGCGGTACAGGAGTCGTATCGATATCGCGGATCGCCCCGCGAGTCGTGAAGATTCCTGGACGACGGCCTCGTGCAGCACCAGGTCTTCGTCACCGAGTTGCCCTTCCCCCTTGCCCACATATTCGAGCTTCAGCGCGCCTAGCGCCTCTTCGAGGCTGTCAGGGCTCGCCTCGATAATGAGAATATCGCCGGCCTTGATCTCGGCAATACGCGCGAGTCCCGGCAGGCGGCGCCCGCGCCGGATAAGCCCGATAATCTCCACGTCGACTTTCTGAGCCGCGTTATCGAGATCGCGAACCCGCTTACCGATGATCGCCGAATCCTCCGGGACGCGCACCTCGGCAATATAGTCAGCCAGGTCGAAGAGTTCCCGGCCCGGATCTTCGGACTGCCTGTCGCGCGGCAATAAGCGCCATCCGACGAGCGCGACGTAGGCGACGCCAACAGCGGCGCAGGCAAGCCCCACCGGCGCGAAGTCGAACATACGGTACGACTCGCCGAGGGCGTCACCACGAAACTCCGCGATGACGATATTGGGCGGGGTTCCGATTAGCGTGATCATGCCACCAAGAATCGAGGCGAATGACAATGGCATCAGGGACAGGGCGGGACTGCGACCGGCTTTCTTCGCCGCCTGCATGTCGACAGGCATCAGCAAGGCGAGAGCGGCAACGTTGTTCATCAGCGCCGACAGGCTGGCGGCAAGGCCCGACATGAACGTGATGTGCGTCGACAGTTTGCGCGAGGCGTCCACCAGGTGTCTCGCGATGATCTCGATCGCCCCCGAATTCGAAAGCCCGCGACTGACTATCAGCACCAGCGCGATAATCACGGTCGCCGGATGGCCAAATCCCGAGAACGCCTCGTCGACAGGCACAAGTCCCGTCAGCAAGGCGACGAGCAACGCCACGAAAGCCACGAGGTCGTAGCGCCAGCGGCCCCAGATCAGGAACACGAACACGAAAAACAGCAGGGTGAACAGGGTCAGTTGATCCGGCGTCACGCGATACCTCGTTGGGCGGGAATACGGGTCGTGGCGTCGGAGTATACTCCGCAATCGTCCCATTGATCCGTGAGGTAGCGATTGAAGACCATTGGCCTGCTCGGCGGTATGAGTTGGGAAAGCACCGAGCTCTACTACCGCCTCATCAACCAGGAGACCAAGCGCATTCGCGGTGGCTTGCATTCGGCGCCGATCGCCATGGTCAGCGTGGATTTCCAGGAAATCGAACGTTTGCAAAACGACGATGACTGGGACTCGGCGGCGGAGTTGCTGGCCGAAAGCGCACGTCACGTGGAGTCCGCCGGCGCCGACTTCCTGTTGATCTGCACGAACACGATGCATCGCGTTGCCGACGCGATCGAGGCGGCCATCGATATCCCGCTGCTGCATCTCGCCGACGCAACCGCCAACGAGATTCGCGCCGCGGGCATTCGCACGGTCGGCCTGCTCGGCACACGTTTCACTATGGAGCAGGACTTCTACACGGGACGCCTCGAAAAACACGGGCTGCGCGTCGTCGTGCCACCGCAGGAGGACCGGGACCTGGTGCACCGTGTCATTTACGAAGAGCTTTGCCTCGGCACCGTAAACGCCGCGTCACGAGACGAATTCCTGAGGATTATTGAGGAGCTTATCGCGGCAGGTGCAGAGGCTGTCATCGAAGGCTGCACCGAGATCGGACTGCTCGTAAAACCCGAGCATACCGACGCAAGCTTGTTCGACACGACGGCGATCCATGCGCGTCACGCAGTGTTCCGGGCGCTGGACGAAGACCGGCCGCATTAGTCCGTGGCCATCGCGATCTTCGTACTGCTGCTGCTTGCGGCTGTCTTCGGACCGAGCATCTGGGTTCAGCGGGTGTTGTCCCGCTACAGCGAGCCTGCTGACCGCTACACGGGAACCGGCGCACAGCTCGCGCGCCACCTGCTCGACAGGAACGGACTATCGTCGGTCAAGGTCGAGGAGACGGAGACCGGTGACCACTACGACCCTGATGCGCGCGCCGTGCGGCTGACGCCCGACAAATTCGATGGTCGCTCGCTGACCGCGATCACGGTCGCGGCACACGAGGTCGGGCACGCGCTGCAGGACCACGGTGATTACGGTCCCCTGCGCTGGCGCACGCGCCTCGTCAAAGCCACGCGGGGCATCGAGCGCATAGGGGCTGGCGTGCTGCTGATTTCCCCCTTCCTGGGGCTCGTAACGCGCATGCCGTCGATCGGACTGCTTACATTTGCCGCCGGCTTGCTTACGCTCGGCACCTCGGCACTCGTGCACTTCATTACTTTGCCAACCGAGTTCGACGCCAGCTTCGCCCGGGCTTTGCCGATGCTCGATGAGCATCGGGTCCTCAAGACCGTCGATCGGCCGCACGCCCGCAAGCTGCTCACGGCCGCGGCCCTGACCTATGTATCGGCATCGCTGATGAGCCTGCTCAATATCGCGCGTTGGCTGATGATCCTGAAACGCTAGAAAATTGGCCGTAAGCCCTTGATTTCAGAGCCCGGCGCCCTATATTTGCCAACGCTGCAAAATGAGCGCGAATTTCGCTGGTTTAGGGGCGCTTGCACTGCTATTATCCGCGCCCGAAAGCCCGTCCCGCCCGGATATCAGCGTCGCACCAGCTGCCGGGAGATTGTCAGGACCGGCAAGGATTTACGTGCAC
>Ga0209456_10000327_pt1 | contig 25930 bp, 27 predicted proteins | sample COG_11_FD_184755 | JGI IMG/M metagenome (GOLD analysis project Ga0209456, IMG submission 184755) | Pelagic marine sediment microbial communities from the LTER site Helgoland, North Sea, for post-phytoplankton bloom and carbon turnover... | ecosystem: Environmental > Aquatic > Marine > Neritic...
TCCCTGCGAGGCAAGCCTTGCGGCTAACCGCTTCCTGGCTCGCTGAATGGGTCAATATCAGTGGCGGGGTACACTAGCCTGTATGGGTGCCTTTGAATTCGTCGCGCTGGATACCGGCGGTAAAGAAAAGAAAGGCGTGCTGGAAGGCGATACCGCGCGTCAGGTTCGCCAGCAGTTGCGCGACAAGGGCTGGATGCCGCTCGACGTTCAGGAATCCAGTGAACGTGAAAGCAGCAGTACCCGCAAGCAGCGTAAAATCAAAATCCGTCGTGGTATCAGTGCGACGGACCTTGCCCTGATTACCCGTCAGCTGGCCACCCTGGTTCGTGCCGGACTGCCGCTTGAAGAGACCCTGCAGGCGGCTGCACAGCAAACCGAAAAAGCACGTCTGCAAAGTATGTTGCTGGCGGTGCGTTCGCGCGTGATGGAGGGGCATACCCTGGCCACCGGGCTGGGTGATTTCAGCCACGTATTCCCTGAGCTGTATCGTACAACAGTATCAGCGGGTGAGCAGTCGGGTCACCTCGAAGTGGTGCTGGAACGTCTTGCCGATTACACAGAAAGCCGCCAGCAGATGCAGTCCAAAATTCAGCTGGCGCTGTTTTATCCTGCCTTGCTGACCCTGGTTGCCATCGGTGTCGTTATCGGCTTGATGACCTATGTTGTACCGCAGGTCGTGCAGGTGTTCGAAAATATCGGTCAGGAGTTGCCCTGGCTGACTAAAACGCTGATTGCCATGAGCGATTTCCTGCGCAATCACGGTATTTTGATGTTGCTGGGCATCGGGGTGACCGCAGCCGGTAGCGCCTGGCTATTACGTCGAGAAGGCCCCAGGCGTAGTTTCCATAAGTTTTTACTGCGTGTGCCGTTGCTCGGGCGTCTGGAGCGCGGCATTAATGCCGGGCGTTTTGCGCGTACCTTCAGTATTGTTACCGCCAGTGGCGTACCGGTGCTCGACGGTTTGCGCATTGCATCGGAGGTTATGTCTAATGTTCCGATGCGGGAGTCTGTTGAGGATGCGACGCGCAAGGTTCGTGAAGGTGCCAGTATCCACGCGGCGCTGGAGAAAAGTGGTTATTTTCCGCCCATGATGGTGCACCTGATTGCCAGTGGTGAAGCCAGTGGCAAACTGGAAGAAATGCTGGAACGTGCGGCGGTCAACCAGGAGCGTGAAATCGAAACCCTGATTTCAGCGGTCATGGGCCTGTTCGAGCCGGTGTTGATTCTGGTGATGGGCGCTGTGGTGCTGATTATCGTGCTGGCTATCCTGTTGCCGATCTTCAATCTCAACCAGCTGGTGGGGTGATTTTTCCGGCCTTCCTGGCGTTTGCTAATGAGTGCGCAGCTTATGCCGACATCGGCTTGTGGGACACGCTGTGAATACCTCCCTGTACGCTCGACGGCCGCGTCCGTGCGGCCGACGGTCCCACAAGCCGATGTCGGCATAAGCTGCGCATGCCTTGGTAACTCGGTTGTTTTCAGTGAAAATCCCTGGAGTGGGTCATCAACCGCCCCAGTAAATGGCTGTGATCCTCCAGCCGCTTGGCAATCAGATGCAGCACCTCCCCTTCTCGCTGCACCTCCCCTGCCACGGCCAGCAGTCTGGCGCCCAACAGTACCCGGCGTTGCTGCTGTGCCAGCTTCGGCCAGACAATGACCTGGATGATACCGGTTTCATCTTCCAGGGTGATGAAAGTCACGCCGCTGGCACTGCCGGGGCTTTGCCGGCCGGTGACAATGCCGGCGGTGCGTGCAGAGCTGCCGTGTGGGCAACTGTGCAGCTGTTGAGCGGGCTGCAGACCCAGGCGGATCAGTCGTGAGCGTAACAGTGCCATGGGGTGGCGTCCCAGGCTGAGACCGGTACTGGCGTAGTCGGCTACCAGTTGTTCGCCTTCGCTGGGCGCTTTAAGCAGGGGGGTGGCCTCGGTAATGCTGATATCCTGCAGGAGCGGCCGTGCCGGTTCGATACCGGCACAGGCCCAGCGTGCCAGGTGACGGTGTCCGGCCAGGGAGGCCAAGGCATTGGCTGCAGCCAGGGCTTCCAGGTCTGCGCGATTGAGCCGGGCACGCCGGGCGAGGTCGGCAATACCACGGAACGATTGCTGCTCGCGTGCGTCGATTAAACGTTGTGCGCCACTGCGGGACAGGCCCCTGACCATTTGCAGGCCAAGGCGCAGGGCAACAATGGGTCTGCCGCTATTATTTTTGTAGAAGCGGTCTCCTGACCGCGATAAATCATCGTGCTGAAGGACGGTGCTGCCAGCCTTTTCTTTCTCTTCCAGCGTGCATTCCCACTCGCTGTAACAAACGTCCACTGCCTGCACATCACCGTCGTGACGGCGCAGGTCATCGACCAGTTGTCTCGGAGTATAAAACCCCATCGGCTGGCTGTTGAGCAGGGCACAGGTGAATACCTCCGGGTAGTAGTGCTTAAGCCAGGCCGAGACGTAGACCAGTAGTGCGAAGCTGGCCGCATGTGATTCCGGAAAACCGTATTCACCAAAGCCCAGGATTTGCTGAAATATCTGCCGGGCAAACTGTTCTGAATAACCGCGTTGCTTCATCCCTTCGACCAGGCGTTGTTCGAATGCCAGTATCTGGCCGTGCTTGCGCCAGCGTGCCATGGAGCGGCGCAGCTGGTCAGCTTCGCCCGGCGAAAAGCCGGCGGCTACCATGGCCAGTTTGATGACTTGCTCCTGGAAAATGGGGATGCCCAGCGTGCGTTCCAGCACCTCGCGCACGGCGTCTGAAGGGTAGCTCACCGCTTCAATGCCCTGCCGCCGACGCAGGTAAGGGTGTACCATGTCACCCTGAATGGGGCCGGGGCGCACAATGGCAACCTCGATGACCAGGTCATAGAAGCAGGCAGGCCGCAGGCGTGGCAGCATCGACATCTGTGCACGGGACTCGATCTGGAAGACGCCGACAGTGTCAGCGCGTGAAATCATGTCGTACACCAACGGGTCTTCCGCCGCTATGCTATCCATAGCCAATGGCATGCCGTAGTGCTCGTCAAGCATTTCAAAACAACGCTGAATGGCGCTCAGCATGCCCAGTGCCAGACAATCGATTTTCAGCAGTCCCAGGGCATCCAGATCATCCTTGTCCCATTGAATCACGGTGCGTTCCGGCATGGCGGCATTCTCGATGGGGACCATACGATCGAGTGCATCGCGGGCGATCACGAAACCGCCGACGTGCTGTGACAGGTGGCGCGGAAAACCCATTAGCTGGTGTGCCAGCTGTATCAGGCGCTGAATGGTGGGATTGTCGGCTGCAAAGCCGGCTTCGCGCAGCCGTTGTTCAGCAATCTGTTGTCCATCCCGCCAGTGAATGGTTTTGCTGAGCCGATCGAGCTGGTCCAGGCTGAGTCCCAGTGCCTTGCCAACGTCGCGTAGTGCGCTTTTGGGGCGATAGCTAATCACTGTTGCAGCCAGCGCTGCCCGTTCCCGACCGTATTTTTCGTAGATATACTGAATAACTTCTTCACGCCGCTGGTGCTCGAAGTCCACATCGATGTCAGGCGGTTCGTCACGTTGTCTGGATATGAAGCGCTCGAACAGGGTTTCGATGCGCGAGGGGTCGACTTCGGTAATACCGAGGCAATAGCAGACCGCGGAGTTGGCTGCCGAGCCCCTGCCCTGGCAGAGAATATTACGCGAACGGGCAAACTGCACAATGTCGTATACGGTGAGGAAATAAGGTTCATAGTGCAGTTCTGCGATCAGCGCCAATTCGTGTTGTATCAGTTTATAAACCTTGTCAGGCGTGCCTTGCGGCCAACGCCGGTGCATGCCGGCTTCAGTGAGCTGACGCAGCCAGTCGCTGGGGTGGGTGTTATCGGGCACCAGTTCCTCGGGGTACTCATAACGCAGTTCGTCGAGTGAAAAACGGCAGAGTCTGGCGATATGCTGACTTTCCTCGAGCAGATCGTGCGGATATAGCCTGCTCAAGTTGTTGCGGCTGCATAAACAGTGGCCGCCATTGGCGTGCAGGGCAAAGCCGGCGTCGCGGACGCGCACGCCCAGACGAATGGCCGTGAGTATATCCCGCAGCTGACGGCGGCTGCGTGTGTGCATGGTAATTCCGCCACAGGCGACCAGTGGCAGATTAAACTGCTGCCCCAGAGTTTGCAGGGTTTGCAGGCGTTGTTGGTCCCGGCCATCCAGTTGCCGGGTGACCCCAATCCAGGCGCGTTTTGTGAAATGATTTTGTATCCAGGTGGCGGTATCCTGGCTGGCATCGCAGTGCTCTGCATCCACCCAGATCAGCAGGCAGTCATGTGTATAAGGTAACAGCTCATCACGCTGCAGCCGGTATTCCCCTTTGGGAGTCCGGCGTCGGGCCAGGCTGATCAGCGCTGACAGGTTGCCGTAGGACGCCCGGTTGGTCGCCAGCAGTACCAGATGCAGTGCGTGATCGAGCCGGAATTCACTGCCCAGAATCAGCGGCAGCCCGACTTTCCTGGCGGCCAGATGGGCGCGCACAATGCCGGCCAATGAGCATTCATCGGTTAGCGCCAGGGCGGTGTAACCCAGTTCATGTGCGCAATTTACCAGTTCCTCCGGGTGAGAGGCGCCACGTAAGAAGCTGAAATTGCTGATGCAATGAAGCTCGGCGTAGTCGGGTGTTGATGTGCTGGGCATACCGCTTCTGGATACTGTAAATATATACAGTGTAGTGAAGTGGCTACAAGGCTGCAAACCTGACGAAATAGTCAGTCCATTTGTCAGGCAGGACAACAAGGTTACAATAGTGTCGAATATGTGCTAAAAACAACCGGTTGAATTGGCTGTATAATCTGCGAAAGAGAGTTATATGGGATATCCGCACGCCAAAATCTGGCTGGGCGAAGATGGCATAGTCCGCATCAAATACCCGGATAATTTCCATATAACGATGGAGGTGATGGAGTCGGTGTTCGAGCAGCACCTCCAGATCACCACTGACAAGCGGCCCATACTGGCAGATTGTGAATCGGTGGCTTCAGTCGATTACGATGCACAGCAGTTTGTTTCGAACGACGAGCCTGCTGCACTGACTAGTGCTCTGGCGGTTGTCGTGAAATCCGCGTTCACCCGCGCCATGGGTGAGATGTTCATGATGTTTCATAAGCCGCCCTATCCAACGCGCATGTTTCAAAACAAAGAGGATGCGCTTGAATGGCTGAAGACATTTTTGACGGATGACGCCAAGGTGCCGGAAAAACGCATGTATAAGTAGTAAGCGGCGTCCTCCCCGGCATTGACCCTTCATTAAGAAATCACCTGTGGCCTGGTTCGAACAGACATTGTTGCAGGCACTGCGCCGTAGCGTCAGCAGGCTGTTTCGAGCACCCACACCTGTAGAATGGGTGTGGTAATTAAGTGCCCGAGCAGACCCTGGGGGTAATTTGCCGCGGCTTGATCTAATATATGCCTATGCAGGAAACAGAAAGCCCGTTGAAGTTCCCCTGTGATTTCCCGGTTAAAGTCATGGGTCGTAGTGATTCCGGGTTCGAGGCTGAAGCGTTGGGTATTGTGCGCCGGCATGTGTCCGATTTTGAGGCTGACAACATGCGCAGCGCGGCGAGCCGGAACGGAAATTACCTGTCCGTCACTTTTACCATTCGAGTGAGCAGCCGCGCACAACTGGATGATCTTTATCGCGAGTTGACCGCCTGCAAAGCAGTTTTAATGGTGCTTTGATGGCCGCGAATGTGACAGGAGAACAACTATCTTCTGTGCTGCGCGTCAAGCATTTTGGAGTCAGTGAATATATGCCGGTGTGGCGCGAGATGCAGGGTTTCACCGACCGGCGCAGCGCTGAGGTGCAGGACGAGCTCTGGTTACTGGAGCATCAACCGGTATTTACCCTGGGCATGAATGCCAAGCCGGAGCATTTGCTGGATTGCGGCGATATACCCGTAATACCGGTTGATCGGGGTGGGCAGGTGACCTATCACGGTCCCGGACAGATGGTCGCCTATATCATGATGGATCTGCGCAGAACGGGTCTCGGTATACGACAGCTGGTGGAGGCCCTGGAGCAATCAGTGATTGCCTGGCTGGCTGCTCAGAATGTTACCGCGCAAGCGCGCCGTGAGGCCCCGGGCGTCTATGTGGATGGCGCAAAGATCGCTGCACTGGGGTTGAGGGTCAGGCGAGGTTGCAGTTATCACGGTCTGGCTTTTAACGTGGATATGGACCTGGAGCCGTTCTCGAGAATCAACCCTTGCGGTTACCAGGGCCTGGCGGTTACGCAGCTCAGTGATCTGGGAATTGAGCTGTCCGTTGACGAAGTGAGTGGAAGCTGGCTGCCTTATCTGGCGTCGCGGCTGGACTATATTGTACGTTCGGATTGAAGCGGACTATTTGTTAAATGTTATTGAATGTGCTGAATAGCCGACACGACAATGCAGTACTCACCGTACCCCAGGGCACCCTCTCCCCCAGGGGACCTTCTCTTGCTGCGCAATTCACCTTGTCTCGCCTGGCGGCGATTCACCTTGTAAATACATCCCTGGAGGCTCGACGGCAGCATCCCTCGGCAATTGCTCCTGCATCCCCTCCAAGGGGCCTACTTTTGGTGCTCTACCTTCGCCCATCCCTGGTCTCGTGCTGCCGACGGTACTGCATTGTCGTATCGGCTATTCAGTGCAAGGATATTATTTAGATGTCAGACAAACAAAAAAAGTACGAACGTGGTGCGGCTAAAACGGCGCGTATCCCGATCAAGATTGAACCCACTGAAAAACCGTTGCGTAAACCATCGTGGATTCGTGCCAAATCACCCGCCGGCCCTGCCGTGCAGCGCCTGAAAAAAGTGCTGCGTGAGAATCAGCTGTATACCGTTTGTGAAGAGGCATCCTGCCCGAATCTCGGCGAGTGTTTTGCTCATGGAACGGCGACCTTCATGATCATGGGTGATATCTGTACGCGTCGATGCCCGTTCTGTGATGTGGCCCATGGCCGTCCTGATCCACTGGATCCAAATGAACCGCAACAGCTGGCGAAAACCATAAAGGCAATGGATTTGAGTTATGTGGTTATAACATCGGTGGACCGGGACGATCTCCGCGACGGCGGATCGCAGCATTTTGTCACCTGTATACAGGCGGTTCGTGAGTTCAATCCGAAAACGCAAATCGAAATTCTGGTGCCTGATTTTCGAGGCCGTATGGAGCGCGCACTGAATATTCTGCAGCAGGCGCCGCCGGATGTATTCAATCATAATCTGGAGACAATTCCCCGGCTCTACAGAAAAGTACGCCCTGGTTCAGACTACCAGTGGTCACTGGACCTGCTGGAACAGTTCAAGCAGGTCCATCCGAAGGTCCCCTGCAAGTCAGGCTTGATGCTGGGGCTGGGCGAGACTGTTGAAGAGGTCGAGCAGGTCATGCAGGACATGCGCGCCCATCATGTTGAGATGCTGACCCTCGGGCAATACCTGCAACCCAGCAAGCATCATCTGCCCGTTGATCGCTTTGTGCATCCTGATGAGTTCGATTCCCTGCGTGAAACCGCCAGGAAGCTGGGATTCCGCCAGGTTGCCAGTGGGCCTATGGTGCGCTCTTCGTATCATGCAGACCAGCAAGCCGCCGGCCTGGTTCGCTGAACGGTACGATTAGGAAGTGCATCTCCTTGCGGCAATTACTCCGCATGGCTTTGGTCATGCCGCACAGGTTTCACCTGTTATTAACGCGCTCCGGCGACGGCTTCCGGCATTAAAGGTAACAGTACGGACCAGTTTGCCCGAAGCTTTTTTAAGGCGGCGTATTCAGGGTGGTTTCAAGTACATTGGTCAGGCAGCTGATTTCGGCCTGATAATGAATTCTGCGCTGGATATAAACCTTGAGGCCAGTGCGACGGCTTACGCGGAGTTGCATCGGAACTGGCAGCAACGGGTGGATGCGGAGGTCTGCAGACTCGAGTCGCTTGATCCGGACCTGGTGCTTGCTGATGTTCCTTACCTTACCCTGGCTGCCGCACAACAGGCGGCTATTCCGGCTGCTGCGCTGTGTTCCCTGAACTGGGCGGATATTTACCGCCATTACTTTGCCAACCGCAAGGAAGCTTGCAAGGTTCTGGCGCACATGGAATCGGCTTATCGGGGTGCGGGTATTTTCCTGTGTCCCGAACCATCCATGCCTATGTCTTTTCTTGATAATCGGGTGTCAACCGGGCCTGTCGCTGCACAGGGGCGTCGCCGACGTGATGGTCTCCTGCGGCAACTTGGTCTGGATCCGGGGCAATCGCTGGTGCTGGTCGCGCCCGGTGGTGTTGATACACGTTTTGCACTGGAGAAATGGCCGGTTGATCAGGGGATTCACTGGTTAGTCAGCGAGCGCTGGCAGGTGCGGCACCCGAATGTCAGTCCACTGGAGAAAACGGGTTTCGGATTTACTGATCTTGTCGCGAGCTGTGATGCCGTGTTGGGTAAATGCGGTTACGGCACCGTTTCGGAGTGTGTTGTGAACGCTACACCCCTGCTGTACATTCCCCGTCCAGACTGGCCTGAAGAGCCAGTGCTGTTACAGTGGCTGCGGACCCACAATGCTGCCGTCCCGGTTGAGCCGATACGCCTGGTCAGTGGTGAATTTGCCGATCTTGTCCTGCGGGCACGATCACTGCCGGTTAAAGCTTGCCGGGCAACGGGTGCCGGCCAGGCAGCGGATTACCTGCTGAAGCTGGTGTTTCCATAGTGTTAACAGGCCCTAGTGACTTTGGGGTTACACAGTAACGATCGCTGAATTATGCAATGTGTGGTTTACAAAAGCCTAAAGCAGTTTGACTACTTCCTGTTTGTGAAAAAAGAGGATGAATTTGCGCGGGTTCCGGATGGCCTCAGGCAGATGCTCGGCGTGCTCGAAAAGGTCATGGATCTGGAGCTGGATGAAAACCGCAAGCTTGCTCAGGCGGATGTCGTGGCGGTCATGCAGCAGATCGAGGAGCAGGGTTACTACCTGCAAATGCCGCCACAATCGGATTCTGCTCCGCCGGATTCGTAATCCACGGCAAATCGTAAAGCGCGGTACAGGGTGAAGGGATCAGGGGTCCTGTCAATGTCGGAATTTCTGCGTACCGACCTGACTGCCGATTCCAGCGTCACAATGGGCACATCCCGGATGATCAGTCCGCGCGCCCGTTCCCAACTGCGGCGGTCCGGTGCCTTCAGCAGCTGTTCCAGCAATGCCTTGCGGGCTGCAGATAATTGTCCATAAGGGTCGCGGCACAGATCTACGATATGCATGATTTCCCGTCCTTGCGGTATTCGGAGAATGTTTACAGGAATGATGCATGAATCGGGCCAATAGTAGTGGCGAGGGGTGATGGTGTTGTTTCTATTCAATTGACGCGGGGAGCTCAACTTCACCTTTGCGGTTGCGTTCAGCGAGCTGAGTAATAAGCTCGTCCAGACCATCCCGCTTTATCTGTTCACCAAAGCTGCTGCGGTAGGTAATCGCCAGGCTGATGCCTTCGAGTCGAATATCATAGATTTTCCACTCGTCCCGGTAATAAAGCTGGTATTGAACGTCTGCCGATTGTCCGCCTTCCAGGGCAATAGTGGCGCGTATCGAGGCTTTCTTGTCACCGGTTTTGTAGCGTGACGGCTGGTATTTGATGCCCTTCTGTTCCGCCAGCGCAATGATGTCATCCACGTAGCTGGTCATCGCCGTGACATAGGAGCGGATCAACAGGTCTTTGACCTCTTCAATCAGTTGCTGTTGCTGGGCGGGACTGGCAGTTTTCCAGTATTTTCCGATGACCAGCCGGGTTATGCGCGGAAAGTCGATGTGCGGCGCCATCAGTTCGTTGCTGATCCGATAGGCGATGGACTGATCCTCTCGTATCTTTTCAGCGTTGTCGCGCAGCTGCAGGATAAGCTCGTCGATTTTTGCGGCCACCAGGGGTTGGGGATCCGCAAACAGGCGAGGATCATGTGCGCTGGGTTCGGCCAGCGTGGCCTCGGTAAATGAAGACGCTGCTCCCATGGCCAGCATGACGAGTAATATCCATGTGTTTTGAAACTTCCACGCTTTCATAGGCTGATTATACTGTTACCGTTCAGTCAGAAATAGTAGCGCATAACCCCATGAAATATCAAATGTTTCATGGGATATCGAATGTTGTCCAGATGGGGCAGTGATCCGATGGTTTCTCCATGCCGCGAATGGAATAAGAGATGCCGGCATCGCTGCAAACGTCAGCAAATGTATGGGTTGCAAGTAACAGATCGATGCGCAGACCGCGCTTGGGGTCACGTTCAAAGCCGCGGCTGCGGTAGTCAAACCAGCTGAATTCGTTATCGGCCTGGGGGAAGCGGTTGCGGTAGGTGTCTACCAAGCCCCAGTCCAGCAGATGCTGCAGCCACTCGCGCTCTTCCGGCAGAAAACTGCATTTTCCACTTTTTAACCAGCGCCTTGCGTTGTCAGTACCGATACCTATGTCCAGCTCCAGTGGCGCCACATTCATGTCGCCCATGACGATCAGCGCTTGCTGGGGGGCGTAGTGCTGCTGCAGGTGTTCGAGTAAATCACGATAAAATTTTCTCTTGGCCGTAAATTTGATCGTATGGTCGCGACTTTCGCCCTGGGGGAAATAGCCGTTTATGACCGTCATGGTACGTCCATCGGCGAGAGGAAAGATTGCTGTAATAAGGCGCCGTTGGGCATCCTCGTCGTCATGGGGAAAGCCTTTGTGAACTGCCAGTGGTGTTTGCCGCGACAGGATAGCTACACCGTAGTGGGCTTTCTGGCCATGGAAAGCAACCTGGTAGCCGAGATCCTCTATCATGGCCAGCGGGAAGTCCTGATCCTGAACCTTGGTTTCCTGGATACCGATGATGTCCGGCTGGTGTTCATCCACCAGTTTCTGCAGCTGGTGTGGACGGGCGCGAATGCCGTTGGTATTGAAAGAGACGATTTTCATGGGGTTATTGCCTGTGGAGTAATGTCGCGCATTCTAGCGGCAGCAACAGTCAGACGGCAATCCAATCGGCCGACAGCCAAAGCGGAAAAACTGACCACGAAGTGTATATCATGGCGAAAGGTGCGTGCAGCGCGCTACAATCCGACTCGAATCATTCTTCACAGCAATAGGAAGACAAATCATTATGAGTAGCGTAGTTGCCGGAGATGCGGAGCCGAACCAAACGCCAGTAAAGGCCCACGAAGCATTTGACTGGGTACGCAGCGAGCGCATCGAGTCGCTGAAACTGGTGGTGGATGAATACCGGCATCGTGCCACCGGCGCGCCGCATTACCACCTGGCGGCGGACAACCCGGAAAATGTGTTCCTGGTGGCATTACGTACCGTACCTGTCGACTCGAAGGGTGCCGCCCATATTCTGGAACACACGGTTCTGTGTGGCAGCGAACACTATCCGGTTCGGGATCCTTTTTTCATGATGATCCGGCGTTCCCTGAATACCTTTATGAACGCCTTTACCAGCAGTGACTGGACGGCTTATCCATTTGCCAGCCAGAACAAAAAAGATTTCAATAATCTGATGGATGTATATCTGGATGCGGTGTTTTTTGCGTCCCTGCACGAACAGGATTTTACCCAGGAAGGTCACCGTGTAGAGTTTGCCGAAGTTGATCATCCTGAGTCCGAACTGGTGTTCAAGGGCGTGGTTTTCAATGAGATGAAAGGTGCCATGAGCTCGGCTGTGAGTACCTTGTGGCAGACGCTGACTAAATACCTGTTCCCCAGCACAACCTATCACTACAACAGCGGTGGTGATCCTGAATATATCCCTGATTTAAGCTATCAGGAACTCAAGGCTTTCTATAAAACCCACTATCACCCGTCCAATGCGGTGTTCATGACCTACGGCGATATCCCGGCTGCTGAGCACCAGGCACGCCTGCACGAAAAGGCGCTGTCGCGATTCGAGCACCTCGATGTCCATATTGAGGCTGGAAACGAGAAACGCTATCAGGCGCCGGTCCGTGTCCAGGAAAGTTACGCTTTTGATGAAGCCGGCGAGACAGCGGAAAAAACGCATATCGTCGTGGGCTGGCTACTGGGGCCCAGTACCGACCTGAAGCAGCAGTTGGAAGCGCATTTACTGGAAGGGGTTTTACTCGATGACGGTGCGTCGCCCTTACGCCATGCTCTGGAAACCACAGCTCTGGGTAGTGCACCCTCGCCGCTGTGCGGACTCGAAGCATCCAATCGTGAAATGAGCTTTGTCTGTGGTCTGGAGGGCAGTGAAGTGGATAGGGCCGATGCCCTGGAGGACCTGGTGCTGGGCGTATTGAGTCAGGTCGCAGAGCAGGGGATACCCAGGGGCCGGGTCGAAGCCGTTTTGCATCAGCTGGAACTCAGTCAGCGCGAAGTCTCCGGTGGTGGTTACCCGTATGGCTTGCAGCTGATTCTGGAAGGTTTATCCAGTGCAATTCATCGCGGTGATCCGGTGGCGCTGCTCAACCTCGATCCCGTTCTCGAGGAGCTACGTGACAATATTGAGGATCCCGAATACATTCGCAGACTGGTACGCGAACGTCTGCTGGAAAACCCTCATCGCGTACGTTTGACCATGGTACCGGATAGCGAACTTTCAACGCGCCGGGATCAGGCTGAAACGGAACGGCTGGCGGTGATAAAGGCACAGCTTTCTGATGAAGAAAAACAGGACATTGTGCGTCGCGCACTTGAGCTGGTGGCGCGTCAGGAACAGTTTGATGATCCTGATCTGCTGCCCAAGGTGGGCCTGGATGACATCCCCCCCGAAATGCATATTGCCCGGGGTGAGAGCGGAACGATAGCCGGGCATACTGCAAGCTATTATGCCCAGGGCACCAATGGTCTGGTGTACCAGCAGGTGGTTGTGGATCTGCCGCAGCTTGACGATGAATTGCTGGACACGCTGCCCTATTACAGCAACGCGCTTGCGCAACTGGGTTGTGGTGGCCGTGACTACCTTGCAACCCAGTCGCTGCAGAGCAGTGTGTCCGGAGGTGTGCACGCGAGCAGCAGTATGCGCAGCGTGGTAGATAATGTGCAGATACTGCATGGTGTCTTCGTCCTGTCAGGAAAAGCATTGACGCGTAACCAGGCAGCACTCAGCCAGTTGATGTACGACACCATGGAGTCGCCACGTTTTGATGAACTGGGACGTATCCGGGAGCTGATCGCACAGCAACGCGCACAGCGGGAGCAGAGCGTGACCGGCAATGGCCATGGTCTGGCCATGCTTGCTGCTTCATCCGGTGCCAGTGCCGGTGCCGCCCTGGCGCATCGTCTGCGCGGGCTCGCCGGTATCCATTATCTCAAGGTGCTGGACGACAGTATCGAGGACAAGGATAAGCTGGCGGCATTTGCCGAACGGTTTGCAGGCATACATCAGCTGATACGTTCAGCACCCCGCCAGTTCCTGCTGATCAGTGAAGCCGAGTGCCGTGAGCAGGCGCAGCAGGATATGGACCATGCCTGGTCCGCAGCATTGCCTTCAAGCCGGGGATTCTCCGCGTTTGGGGTGCCGCCGGTACAACAACAGGTGCGGGAAGCGTGGCTGACCAGCACCCAGGTGAATTTCTGTGCCAAGGCCTACCCGACTGTGCCGGTGGACCATCCCGATGCGGCGCCTTTGGCGGTGCTGGCCGGTTTCCTGCGCAATGGCTTTTTGCACAGAGTGATCCGTGAGCAGGGTGGCGCATACGGGGGTGGTGCCAGTCATGATCCGGATAATGCAGCGTTCCGCTTTTTCTCCTATCGTGATCCCAGACTGGAGGAGACGCTCGATGATTTCGACAATTCTATTCACTGGCTGCTGGAAGAAAAACACGAGTGGCGGTTGGTCGAGGAGGCTATTCTTGGCGTGATCAGCAGTATCGACAAGCCAGGTTCGCCGGCAGGGGAAGCCAAGGATGCGTTTTACAACAGCCTGTTTGGCCGGACACCGGAACAGCGCCAGCATTTCCGCCAAAGGGTGCTGGAAGTAAAGTTGCAGGATCTCCAGCGTGTAGGGGAAACCTACCTCATGCCGGGACAGGCCAGTATCGCTGTCATCAGCAGCCAGGCCGGTGAACAACGTTGCCGGGAACTGGGTCTGGATGTGAAACATTTATGAGGGTATGACCCCACACCAACGCTATCAGGCGGATCTGGACCGCCAAGGCTTTCATCGCGATGTGGCTCAGCAACAGGCTGTGGAGCTGCTTCAGTCTGTCTATGACAGGCTGATCGGTCCGCAGCCCGCGCTTCCTGTTTGGAAACGACTGCTGGGGCAAGGTTCGACACCGGTCAAGGGACTCTACTTGTGGGGTGGGCCCGGTCGTGGCAAGACTTACCTCATGGATTGTTTTTACGAGTGTTTACCCTTCAAGGAAAAGCGACGCGTTCATTTTCACCGCTTTATGCTGGAAATTCATGAAGCGCTGGATGCCTTGCCGAAGACACCTGATCCTTTACTTATCGTCGCGGATAAGCTGGCGGGTGGTTGCCGGGTGCTTTGTCTGGACGAGTTTCACGTCACCGATATAGCGGATGCCATGTTACTGACGGGTCTGCTCGAGGCGCTATTTGCCCGCCAGCTTACCTTGATCGCAACGTCCAATATCGCTCCCGATGCTTTATACGCGGATGGTCTGCAGCGCGATCTTTTTTTGCCGGCCATCGACCTGTTGCAGGACAACACGCGGGGGTATGAGATCAAGGGCATGCAGGACTTCCGGCTTGAGCTATTGCAGCATAGTGGAACCTATCAGCTGGCCAGTGGTAAGGCAGCTCGCGAGTGGCTGGAAAAGGCACTGTGTGAGCTTGCACCGGTAGCGTTTCAGCGTAAAGTCACAATCAAGGTGCATGGCCGGGAATTGCATGCGCATGCCCTGGCAGAGGATATAGTCTGGTTCGATTTCGACGAACTATGTCTGCAGCCACGTTCGGCACGGGATTACCTCGAATTGGCGCGCGAATTCCATGCCCTGTTGCTCGAAGGTGTGCCGTGCATGGGTGAGGATCTCGATGAGGCGGCGCGACGCTTTATACATTTAATCGATGCGTTGTATGATCACGGGGTTAAACTGCTTGCGACAGCCGATGCGGCGCCGGATCGGCTCTATGAAGGTACCCGGCTCGCAAAGGCTTTTCAGCGCACCGCAAGTCGTTTGACAGAGATGTCGAGTAAACACTATCTTAGCTGCCCGCATCGCACGGGCTAGAACTATTAAGGAGTGAGTCAAAATGATGCACCGATTACCCTGGTTGCTTATGGCAGTGGCCGGCCTGTCTATGCAGGCGCTGGCCGAAGATGCTGCCTTACCGGATGCGGCATGGCGTGTGATGCGTGCCCAGTTCACGACGGCAATCGATAATCGTGAACCTGTTGATCAGGTTATGGTGTTGTCGCCGCCACAAGTCGAGGTATTCTTCTTTACCGAACTTGGCAACCTGGAAGGCCGTACGGTGACGCATCGTTGGGAGCACCAGGGGCAAGTGGTCTCGCGGGTGCCATTCGAGGTGAAAGGCCCGCGCTGGCGGGTGTACTCAAAATATATCCTGGAACCGGATCAGTTTGGTGAATGGTCGGTCACTGTCATCGACGAAAGCGACTGGCCGCTATATACCGAGCTGTTTCGTTACGAACCGGTGAGTACGAATAGTTTGCAAACCTCGCCGAATGCCACGTCGTCAGAATGACGCGGAATCCTCTGAGACAGGCAGCGAACTTTCGTCCGAGGTAGTGCTGGTGCTTTGCTCAGTGTCCAGCTCGTCACCGCTTAAGGGGGTGACATCCGTCACGGTGTCCCGTTCAGTTGAACGGGTAAAAGCTGTCGGCGTGTTTACGTCAAGCGAAGGAGCAATATTTGACTCGGTGTCCTGTTCAACAGTAGCGGCGACATCTGAGGCTGTATCCTGCTCAAAGCTGTCTACGAAACCGGTCGATTCCTCAAGTATCTCGCCATGACTGTCAGATCCAACCGCTTGAGCCGGTGTCACAGCCGGTAATATTTCGGGGTCGGCCGGCGGCTTTGTTTCATCCGCCTGAATCATTTCGACAGGCGCTTCCTCGCTTGGAGGGGATTCGGCGCCGGCTACGGCTGCGGGTTCGTTCACCACAGCCTGGTCGAAAGCCGGCTCTGCTGCCGCAGACAGTGTAGCGGCAGCCGCGGGCGTATGCTCGACGGCGGGAGGTGCCGGTAACTCCGCCAGCTCTCGATTGACTTTCATTTTGGTCAGTTGTTCGGTCAGACGTTGCTCAGCTGCCCTGCGCAAGCGGTTTTGCTCGGCTTTGAGTGCCGCCTGCCAGTTGGCGTCATTCCCGCTACGAACCGCTTTAGCCGGTGTTGGAAGCTTGACGGTTTTCGTGCTGCCTGGCGCCGCTTTGCGTTTTAGCGGCTGCCTGTTCTGCTGCTGTTTCGGAATGCGCCGATTCTGGGGCTCGCTTGCCACCAGCGGGGCGGGCGCTTTTTGTTTGGCGGTAGGTGAGGACTGATACCAGAACAGGGCGGCGGATACGGTAACACCAGCCACCAGACCGGTAACCAGCGCGGGCAGTAACCAGCCCCAGCCGGGACCCCGCTTGTCGATAGTGGTCGGTTCGTTGCGCTCGTACTCCATGGGGTGGCTCGGACGGGCCACCTGCTGGGGTTCCGGTCGTTGCTTTCTGTCAGTCGTCTTTTTTTGAGCCACCTGGCTGGGCGGGCGATGAGTTTTTTGTTCGTCTGCGATGCGCTGCGATTTCTGCGGGTCTGGTGACGCTTGTGGTTTTTGTTCATCAGTGATGTGGCACGAATTCTGCCGATTCGGCGAGGAGGGTGTTTTTTGCTCGTTAATCGCACGTTCTGGTTTTTGTTGGTTGGACGAACGTTGCATTTTCAAGTGCTTACGTGTTTTTTTGCTTTCCATGCCCAATAATCGGATCAGCTGCTCAGGAGGCAGTTCCATTGAGGGGTGAAGCGGGTTGAAAGCAAGCGCTCCCCGGCCTGCGGTCGGCTTGTTGTTCATGCCGGGCTGCGGTTGCTGGCTGTGCTCGGGGTCAAAGATGGAGGATTCTGTCATTGTTCCATTCCGTGTGCATTGCGTTGCTGGCCGTGACAGGCTTTCGATTTGTTCGGCCATCCGTTGCTCGATACCTTGGTGACTACGCTTGGCAATTTTTGCTCCAATAGAATTAAACTTTATACTATCAATATCTTATGTTTGTCTCTCGGCGCGCTATTGAACTCTGGCAACAGTGCCGCATTCAACTTGCTGTTGCCGTTGCTGGGACTCCGAGCCTGAGCAATACTTTTCCTGTCATCAATTCCCATTAACAATACGACTCTGTCCCACTGGTGATAGCGTCAGAAAGCATTGATTGTTAAGGGGGCTATGGGACTATTTGGTCCGGTTTCAGAGCTGTTGGTTAGCCAATCATTGAAAATCTGAACCAATCCACACAATATTCACTGGCTGGAAACGGTAATTTGCACGCTATAGGCGATTTTTTCCGCTGGTAAGAGCTGAATAGCCCAGGAAGCGCTACAATTAATGTCTAACGGATACTGAAAAGCCGGGATGTGATGGGTCGAAGCTTGAATATGCGCAGTTATATACGACATCCGTCGGATATACCCATTGAATATCAGGAAGATAAGCAGGATTCAGGTGTCAGTCAGGAACGCTTGAACGATATCAGCAAAAGTGGCTTGTCGTTTTCCTCGACGAAGAAACTGAATCCCGGTAACGTGATTACCATCAGGATTGCCTACGTACAGCCTATTTTTGAGGCCAGGGCGCAGGTGGCTTGGTGTCGCCGGGAAGGTGAGGGCTTTGTCATCGGCGTCGTTTTCACAGAATCTAGTGATAGTTTTCGAGTGCGAATGATCGAGCAGATCTGTCATATTGAGCATTACAAGGCCAAAGTTCTGGCTACAGAAAGAAGGCAGCTTGATGGAGAACAGGCGGCCCGTGAGTGGATTCACAAATTTGCGGATGATTTTCCGTGCCTTGAAGATGGAACGGCGGCCTGGCTGTAGCTGTGGCTGGCGTAGATATGGACTGGGTAAAACATCATAAAAAATAAGGGGATTTGAAAATGAACAACAAAAGCGGATATTTCTCGGTAACTTTCCTGATCGGTTCGGTTCTGGCTCTGTTTTCAGCCAGCGTTTTTTCTTTTTCCGATGATTCTCATTGGCTTGAGGTTCGTGTATTCAACAAGCAGTCAGATCGTGCGGTCAGTGGCGCCGCGGTATGCCTGGGTACGACAGCCAGGCCGGACCAGTTCGGTGCAGGACGGTCTGACGAGGATGGCGTGGTACGTTTCGAGAACTTGAGTCAGAGGCCAATGCCGTTGCTGGCCACGGTTTCAAAGCAGGGATTTCAGGGCAGGATGCAACTGCTGGAATCCCTCTACCAGAGTCGTGTTCTGGTTATGAAGATCGCGTCGGGTGGCGGTGGTCCCGAGTGTAATGCACCGGCTGAACCGCTGGAGAATACTACCGTGTCGGGCTTGACTCTGGACAGGATCGATATCAGCGCAGATTCCGCTACCGGGGAGTCAGGCAAGGTGTTGATTTCTGCCGCCGCTTCCGGACCGGTGAATCAGATTCGTATCAGTGAACAGGCTGATTTTGCGGGCGCATCCTGGCAGGCCTATCAACCGGCAGTTGCCTACACCCTGAGTCAGGGGAAAGGTTTGAAGCACGTCCATGTTCAGGTGCGGCGTTTTAGCGAGGTTGAGGGGGCCAGTATCGAAGTTGTTTCTCCGCCCAGGAAGGCCAGGCATATGGTGCAGTGATCAGGCGTCGATATCCGGAATCAGGCGGCTCTCGACCATATCGATGGTATCCTTGAGTTTGAGTTTGCGTTTTTTCAGCCGTTTGAGTTGCAGTTGGTCCGGGTAGGCCGAGTGGATGAGATGGTGAATAACATCATCCAGATCCCTGTGTTCCAGCCTTAACTCCTCCAGTTGCTGCCGGAGGGCGTGGATTTCTTCTGTTGTCAGTGGATTTTTAATTGCCGGACTCCTGTCCGCAGTCACCCCGGCCAGGTCGGGGGTGACTTTTTTGCGGTTGTTCACTGCCTGCATGGCATTGCCCAATATACCGTATATTGCCGTCTTGGCGATAACCGGGCCGGATCAAAGCGTATTTTTTGCTGTTGTCACTGTTTTGACCGGCGACGTCGGCGACCTTCGAATTCTGCAATCGATTTAACGAGTTCCTGATAGGGGATTTGTTCCAGCGAGCCGTAAGTTTGTTCGCCAAGGGCGGTTAGCCCGGCAACGTCAATCACCTTGTCGCCGCCCAGGTCAGGGTGCAAGCTACGTTGCAAACCGAGCAATCCGCCATTCTGTACCTTGATTTCTTTGGCGTGAGGCAATTCGCCATTGAGCGCTGTGATTTTGAGTACGAAGCGGGCATTTTCCCGCAACAGCGTGATGAAATGGCGGCAGCGATCATGCGCCGTAGCCGAGTCACAGGCGATACCTTCCCGGTCAGCAAGGTAAAAACGGGCTGAACATAGGCACGAGCAGCGCCGCGTCAGAATGGCTTTCTCAAAGATACAGCGGCGTTGATTGATGTTCCGGTAGGTTGAACGGTACTCGTCTTCCTCAACCATGGGCAATACTATTTTTCCCACTCGCGTAGAATCGGCTGCTCTCGTTTCTCCATGAGTTTCTCTTCCGCTTCCAGTTCTGAGTCGGCAAACATGACTTTGACGGTGTAGTTATCGTTATCGGACATTCCCGCGCGCAGACTGCGAGCAAGCTGCCTGGCCTCCTTGAAGGAGTCGTATTGCTCTATTTTTTCCAGTGTTTTCACCAGATCGGTCGGACCTGCAATAATTTTGTAGATGTAGTATGGCATGACGTTATTTAAACAAGTGTCGGGTGGTTAACCGAAGCAGCCAAGTATAGCAAGCCGACGCCGGTTACTCACAAGCCCACTTGTTCAACAAGGTTTCCCAGGGTGATGATGAAACCGGTTCGCCGATCGTCACCCTCTACGCTGTAGGTGAACTGAAACGTCCGTTGCAGCGTCACACGGCCTTGAATCGTACGGCGCAGCGCCAGACGGTGCAGTGTAACCGTGCCGTCAAGCAGCTGCAGCTGCTGGCTCTGGCAGGTGTCACGGGCCGCTCGCAGCGCAAGTTCCCTCGCCTGCAGTGTGTTTTGCCAGAACCAGACAATCAGTCCCAACAGAATGAGTAATAGCAGGCCGCCAGTCCCCATAATAATTCTGCCAAGTATTAATGAGACAGTACACTGGAGCCTAACATGGTCGCACCCTCATCCCCATAGTTGCTGAGGGATAATCCGGCGCAATGACGGCCTCATGTTACACTTGCCTTGGTGGAATCGGTGTCTCGTATCGAAAGCTTATGGCCACGGATCGATGTTATCAGGTAGTGCTGCGTGGCAAGTGGGATTTAACCCTGACAACCACGCTTTGGCGGTTTCAACGCATTTCAGAGGATGGTAATCATGGCCGGTATGAGCGAAGAAGAACGCCTGGAACTTACCCGTGGCATACTGAATATGCTGGATGACTGGGAAATCGAGGCAAAAGACCAACTTGTCTTGCTGGGGCTCAGTGGTGTCCCGAGTCGAGAGGTCAAGCGTATGCGTGAAAGCCGGCCCTTGCCAGATGAACCGGAGGTCATGCAGCGGGTTGAGCACCTGATCTGTATTGCGGATGCTCTGCGGACAACGTATCCGTTCAGCCAGCGTATGGGCCGACTCTGGATGCATAAGCCCAACAGAAAATTTCGACAGCGTTCGCCAGTTGCGACCATGGTCGAAGACGGAATGGTCGGAATCATTTCGGTTCGTTCCTACCTCGATTGCTCGTTCAGCTGGGATATGTCCGGCTCCAAAGCCTGACTCAGAGAAGCCGGGCCCGTCTACCCACAGAATGATCTGATGCCGTCGCTGCTTCTGCATGCAGATGATCCACTGTGGCAACCTGCCGATCCGGATTCCCTGGCCGGCGCCTTGCGTCACCTTGGTCTAATCGGGCCATTTACCGCATCTGAACACGTTGCTGAATTCCAGGCGGGCGAGCAGTTTCTGCGGCTGGTGATGTTTCTTGGCTGTTCTCCGCAGGTCGTGCTGGACCCGGAACTTGCCGAACAAGGTCAGGCGGTTTGTCGGATACGGCTGCTGAATTACGGGGAAGTCACCTTTCTTACAGGGAAATCAATGCCAGCTGTTCGTTGTACAAAATGCCGTGCAGCTGTTGACCTGTCGAGCGGGGGTTCGTTTGAGGCGCGTTATAGATGCCAACAGTGCGGCAATGAATCCAGAGTATCAGATCTTGACTGGCGACAGAGCGCCGGTTTTGGCTGTTGCTTTGTCGAGCTCAACGGCATCTACCCGCAGGAAGCAGTGCCTTCGGACAAGTTGCTCAATGCTCTGCATGCCTATTCCAACCGTAACTGGAGGTACTTTTATAAATAGGGGGCGCTAGTCCCTTCGCAACCGATCGGAAACCGCGATAGGTGTCGGATAACGTAAGACGATAAAGTAGGACGACAGGATAAAGCTTATCAGCGTTGCCAGCTGGATGACATGAGATGCCTGCATACCGATGACGTTTGACTGTGTTGCCAGCAACGCGATCAACAGGGAAAACTCGCTGATCTGACCCAGTCTCACTCCGACCTCCTGGGATAGTTCCGGGTTTTCGCCTTCGCGAACCCAGAGTTTTTTAAACACAACGGGTTTGATGAGCAGGCTGACAGCCGCGAGTATTAATGCAGGTAGCACGACATTTTGCATGGAAGAAAGGTCAAATGCTGCGCCGAGGCTGACAAAAAACACCACCAGGAAAAAATCCCGCAACGGTTTGAGGCTTTCTGCAATAAAGCGCGAAATAGGTTCGGTCGCCACCGCAACGCCGGCAATAAAGGCCCCGATTTCCGGTGACAGGCCCAGGGCTTCAGAGAGTTCCGCCATGCCCAGGCACCAGCCAATGGCGAGCAGGAAGATATATTCCTGAATGGTGTCGAATCTTGCCAGCAGGCGGGTCAGTACAAAACGTGAGAAGCCGAACGCAAAAAGCAGAAATCCCGGTAGTACCAGACTCAATACCGCAGCACTTTGCCAGCCAACAACTGTTCCGCTCAGTCCGTGCAGTAACAAGAGAATTACAATGGCGATCAGATCCTGCAACAGCAGTACACTGATAATGATTTCACCGGTATGCTGGTGATGTAATACCGTGCTGGGTAGCAGTTTAAGGCCCATGATGGTGCTGGAGAACATCATGGCAGCACCAATGACAACGGATTCCACAGCGCTATAACCGAAGCCCCAGGCGGTAGCGGTGCCCAGGGTGGCAAACACGGTCGAACTCACCAGGGTGACTACAGTCGCCTTGCGAAACATGTGCCACAAATCCTGCGGGTGAAGATTCAGACCCAGCAGAAACAGCAGGAAAACAATGCCGACGTGCGACAGTTCCTGTAATAGTTTTACGTCTTCGATCAGGCTCAGCCCCGAAGGGCCAATAAGCACGCCCAGAACAATATAGGCAACCAGTACCGACTGGCGCGCATACAGTGCGGCGGTTGCCAGAATGGCTGCACCGGTAAAAATAAGGAATACCGAAAATACGATGGATTGATTCAACTGAATTACACCTTGGAGTATCAGCGTTTAAGCCTAGGGCCTGTTAACACTATGGAAACACCAGCGTTGCTGCCCCAAATACGGCCAGACACCAACAGTAGGCGCTTTAGGCGAGGCACAGTTCGCGGGCAATGGTTGAGTGCCCTTGATCAGTCCGTTCGCTATGTTACCGTTTTTACAGCTGCCCCGGCAGCGTATAACGGCATGGCCCTCAAGCAGGCAGCTACCGGCAGTTTATTCATCTTCCTTTTTCGGCCCATTTTTCATCGAAGAAAAATCCAGCGGTACCACGACTTCGGATTTCGGTTCGTCGATGAAGCGGGGCCGCGCGCTTGTGTCGCGCCCAAGTTCCCTGGCCAGTTCCTGCTCGCGAGCCGTGATCATCATCAGACATTCACGGATACCCTGGATGGTATGTTCGGATAAGGGGTGTCTGAGCCCGGGTTGTGGAGCCGTGTCTTTGGCAACGCTGGTCAGCACATTTTTCATCATGGCCAGGATGCGCTCTTCCTTCGTCATTTCCTGTTCGCTCATATTTCCCTTCCTTACCCTATTGTGACATAGACGCCGTCTGGATCAGTAATAGTTACGTTATTCAGCCGGGTTTCGCTGTTCGAGTTCCTCCCAGCGACTATAGGCGGTCTGCAGGTCCGCCTCCGCGGTGGAGAGCCGTTCTCTCTTTGTCGCGATTTCATCACTCGGAAGCCGGTAGAAGTCCGGGTCGGACATGCACTTATGTATGGCATCGATATCTGTTTCCAGCTGTTCAATACGTTGCGGCAACTGGCCGAGCTCTCGCTGGTCCTTGTAACTCAACTTGGCTGAGCGGGGTTTAGGCCTGTTTGTGGTAGAGCCCTGTTTGTTCGTAGTCTGTAATTTTTCCGGCACGCAGGATTTGCGCTGTTGCAGCCAGTCACTGTAGCCACCGACATATTCATTGACGACAGCCTCATCTTCAAAAACCAGCGTACTGGTGACAACCCGGTCCAGAAACATCCGATCGTGACTGACCAGTAACACGGTGCCGGCATATTCCGCCAGCAGTTCTTCCAGCAAATCCAGCGTGTCGATGTCGAGATCGTTGGTCGGTTCGTCGAGTACGAAAAGATTGGCAGGCTTACTGAAGAGCTTGGCCAGCAGCAGACGGTTGCGTTCTCCACCGGATAAAGCGGAAACCGGTGTCCGGCAACGATCCGGTGCAAACAGAAAATCCTGCAGATAGCTGATGACGTGGCGTTGCTGGTTGTTGACCTGAATGAATTGCCTGCCATCGGCAAGGTTATCAATGACCGAGCGCTGCTCATCCAGTTGTGCGCGCCGTTGATCGAAATAGGCAATTTCCAGTTTGGTGCCCAGGCGAATGATTCCTTGCTGTGGTTGCAGCTCACCCAGCAGGAGTCGCAGCAGCGTGGTCTTGCCCACCCCGTTGGGCCCAATGATGCCGACTTTGTCGCCTCGCAGTATCGTGGTGTTGAGGTTGCGAATCAGCGGGCGATCAGCGAACGAATAGGTGGCGTCGATGGTTTCCACCACCAGCTTTCCAGATGATGCGCTATTCTGTGAGCGCATTTTAGCCTTGCCTGAAACCAGCCGCCGGTTGTGCCGTTCCTCGCGCATCTTCTGCAAAGCACGCACCCGGCCTTCGTTACGGGTGCGTCGCGCTTTGATGCCTTGCCGGATCCAGCGTTCTTCATCGAGCAGTTTTTTGTCAAAGGCCGCCCGGTGACTGGCTTCGGTCTCCAGCCATTCCTGTTTGCGCTTGAGGTATGTTGTGTAGTCGCCCGGCCAGTCCGTCAGTACCCCGCGGTCCAGATCGATGATGCGGGTTGCCAGACTGGCGAGAAAGCTGCGGTCATGGCTGATGAACAACAGGGTACCGTCAAAATTGACGAGGAACGTCTCAAGCCATTCAATGGCCTGAATGTCGAGGTGGTTGGTTGGCTCGTCGAGCAGCAACAGGTCAGGCGAAGAGACCAGGGCGCGTGCCAGCAGGACGCGGCGCTGTATGCCGCCGGAAAGACTGTCAAAGCGCGCATCGGGATCCAGTGACAGTTTAGATACTACCGTTTCCACCCTTTGCTCCAGTGTCCATCCACCCTGGGCTTCCAGTTCGTGCTGGGTGGCTTCAAGTTGCTCCAGCAACTTACTGTCCTGGTGCCGGCTGAGTTTTGAACTCAGGTGGTGAAACTGCCTGATCAGCTTGCCCAGTTTCCCCAGCCCTTCGGCCACGTAGTCAAATACGCTTGCGGAGAAATTTCCTGGCAGTTGTTGATCGAGAGCAGCGATTTTGAGCCCCTGCCGGCGTTCAATATCCCCTTCATCCGGGCTGATCCGGCCTTCCAACACCTTCAATAATGTGGATTTTCCGCAGCCGTTGCGGCCTACCAGGCAAACGCGCTCGCCAGCCTCGATACTGAGGTCGACACTGTCCAGAAGTGTGGGACCACCAAAGCTCAGGCGCAGATTGCGGGTGCGTAGTAATGGCATGGGGAGCAGAGCATAAGCTGCGTTTGCGGGTGGCTCAACTCATTTTTCCAGCTGCCGATAAAGTGGAGTGTGAACCCGGGTGTACTGTCTCTGTCCGAAACTGTGTGCTGATTCATAAAGTTGTGATGGGGTAGCAGGACACTGTCCATTAGAATCCGGTGACAGGAAAGCAAAGCTATGCTCGAAAACGAGTTTTACGCAGACCCGACTGTTTTTGACCAGTGGCAGAGTAATACCGGGAACTGGTTTGGTTCAGGCCTTGAAAAACTGTCGCCGTTTTTCTGGGCGTTGGTTTTTTGCAGTCTTGCCGCCGCCTTTCTGCTGGTCGCCATTGGTGTATTTATTGATTCGCTGCAACACAGCGGGCCGGGAGCAACGGCGGAGATGTGGAACCAGACACTGGCACAGGGGGTGACGTTTATTATCGCGCTCACTGCATCGACCGGTCTGTCTAAACAAGCCAGGAAGTCGTGGCCTCGAACTATCGCGATTTCAGACGGCTTTCGTGGTCTAGCCGGATTTGCCGGTTGCCGCAAACCACAGCAGGCGGCGCTGACCAGCGTTTCCAATGCTTCGCCGAATACCCCGCAAATTCTTGCCGCAGACCGACAGGCTGTTCAGGAATTCTTTGCCGGCGTGCGTGCCGCCGGTGTGAATGTCGCTATCGCCAAAGCCCTGTTTGCGGCGGGCGTGCGTTCAGCTCAACTTTTGAGCGCGACTGAGGACAGCTATCTGTATGGCATCCACGGTGTCGGCCCTGCGACAGTTCGTAAACTCCGTGCGCATTTCGCAAAGCACTAGTGTACCCCGCCACTGATATTGACCCATTCAGAGCGTCCCCACGAGGTCAGGCACCAACAGTAGGCGCTTTAGGCGAGGCGCGATCCGTAGGGAA
>Ga0209456_10000328_pt1 | contig 25927 bp, 18 predicted proteins | sample COG_11_FD_184755 | JGI IMG/M metagenome (GOLD analysis project Ga0209456, IMG submission 184755) | Pelagic marine sediment microbial communities from the LTER site Helgoland, North Sea, for post-phytoplankton bloom and carbon turnover... | ecosystem: Environmental > Aquatic > Marine > Neritic...
CTGAACATTATCGACACCCCCGGACACGTCGACTTCACCATCGAAGTGTATCGTTCGCTCAAGGTGCTCGACGGCGGCGTAGGCGTTTTCTGCGGTTCCGGTGGTGTGGAGCCCCAGTCGGAGACCAACTGGCGCTATGCCAATGACTCGGAGGTGGCGCGCGTCATTTTCGTCAACAAGCTGGACCGCATGGGCGCGGATTTCTACCGCGTGGTGCAGCAGATCAAGGAAGTACTGGCGGCCAACCCGCTGGTCATGACGCTGCCCATCGGCATCGAAGACGACTTCACCGGCGTGGTCGACCTGCTGACACGCAAGGCCTGGGTGTGGGATGCGTCGGGCGACCCCGCCGCCTACGAGATCCAGGAACCACCGGCCGACATGGCCGACGCCGTCGAGGAATGGCGCGAAAAACTCATCGAGACGGCCGTCGAGCAGGACGACGACCTGATGGAGAAATACCTGGAAGGCGAAGAGCCCTCCATCGACGAGATCAAGCACTGTATTCGCAAGGGCACCATCGCGCTGGATTTCTTCCCGACTTATTGCGGTTCCGCGTTCAAGAACAAGGGTATTCAGCCGGTGCTGGACGCCGTGGTGGACTACCTGCCCAATCCGACGGAAGTCAAACCCCAGCCGGAAGTGGACCTGGAAGGCCACGAAACCGGTGAATACGCCGTTGTCGATGTCGACAGGCCGCTGCGCGCCCTGGCCTTCAAGATCATGGACGACCGCTTTGGCGCCCTGACCTTTATCCGTATCTACTCGGGCAAGCTGGAAAAAGGTACGTCAGTGCTCAATACCTTTACCGGCAAGACCGAGCGTATCGGGCGTATCGTGGAAATGCACGCCGACTCGCGCGAGGAACTGAGCAGTGCCCAGGCCGGCGACATTGTCGCCGTGCTCGGCATGAAGAACGTGCAGACCGGTCACACCCTGTGTGACGAGAAAAATCCGGCCACCCTGGAGCCCATGGTCTTCCCGGATCCGGTGATTTCGATTGCCGTGGCACCGGTCGACAAAGGCGCTTCCGAGAAACTGGGTATTGCCATCGGCAAGATGATCCAGGAAGATCCATCGTTCCGCGTCGAAACCGACCAGGACAGCGGCGAAACCATCCTCAAGGGCATGGGCGAACTGCACCTGGACATCAAGGTCGACATCCTCAAGCGCACCCACGGCGTGGAAGTGACCGTTGGCAAGCCACAGGTCGCCTACCGCGAAACCATCACCCAGCGCATCGAAGACAGCTACACGCACAAGAAACAGACCGGTGGTTCCGGCCAGTTCGCCAAGATCGACTACATCATCGAGCCCGGCGAACCCGGCGGCGGTTTCCAGTTCGAATCGAAGGTTACCGGTGGCACCGTACCGCGTGAATTCTGGCCAGCGGTTGAAAAAGGCTTCAAGAAAAACATGGAAGTCGGCGTACTGGCCGGCTACCCCTGCGTGGACTTCAATGTGACCCTGCTGGACGGCGGCTACCACCCGGTGGACTCCTCCGCCGTGGCCTATGAACTGGCCGCCGGGGCAGCCTACCGCCAGACCATGCCCAAAGCCGGGCCGCAGCTCATGGAACCGATTATGAAAGTGGACGTATTTACCCCGGAAGACAACGTCGGCGACGTCATCGGCGACATCAACCGCCGCCGCGGCATGATCAAATCCCAGGAATCCGGCCCCACCGGTGTACGTGTCAAGGCCGAATGCCCCTTAAGCGATATGTTCGGCTACATCGGCGACCTGCGCACCATGACCTCCGGCCGTGGCCAGTTCTCGATGGAATTCCTGCATTACATGCCATGCCCGAAGAACGTGGCGGAAGCCGTGATCAAGGAAGCCCGGGAGCGCTAGCCAACGCTATCTGAACCATCATCCCCTGCGTAGGAGCGCCGTCCTTCGGCGCGATTGTCAGTTACGCCTCATCGCGGCCATGAGACCGCTCCTGCAGGGCATGGTGGAGCCACCCGTAGTAGACCGTCGGCCTCCGGCGCAATTATCGGTCACGCCACCGCGTTCAGCAGTCGGCTGCTGCATCGCTTGCCGCTTCCCAGGCAACAAGGGCCGCCTTACGCTCCTCCCCCCAGTGATACTTACCAAAATCACCGTTCCGCCGCAGCACACGATGACAGGGGATGAGGTAGGCCACCGGATTGTGCGCAATGGCATTACCCACCGCACGGGCGGCCTTCGGTCGATCGAGAAAGGCAGCCAGTTGCTGATAGTTGAGCAGCCTGGCAAAGGGTATCTGTAGCAGTGCCCGCCAGACCTGGATCTGAAAATTACTGCCACTGACCCACAGCGACAGTGGCTTTTCGCAACTGACCTCTTTGCCATGAAAAATTCTGCCAAGCAGCGCGGCACTCTCCACTGGGCTGTTTTCAAGGTGAGCTGAGGGCCAGAGGCCCTGCAGACCCGCTATGGCCTGGTCCTGTCGTTGCCGATCAGGAAAAGACAGGTGACAGATCCCGCGCTGGGTATTGGCGATCAAGGCGGGACCAAAGGGGGTTTCATGCACGCCGAAACGGATCGTCATGCCAGCGGCCGCCCGCTTGAATTCACCCGGCGACATCGCTTCCATGGTGACAAAAAGATCGTGCAGCCGTCCTGGCCCCGACAGACCTGCATCATGCGACAGCGTCAGCAGATCACCCGACTCCGCCATACGGCGCTTGGCATATTCCACGGTGAGAAACTGCAGAAACCGTTTCGGGCTGATGCCCGCCCAGCGACTGAACAGCTTCTGCACATGAAACTCACTGAGCTCAAGGTGGGCCGCCAGCGCCGCCAGATCCGGCTGCTGCGTCTTATGCCTGCGTAAATAGGCAATCGCCTGCGCGACACGCACATAATCGGTGCTGTTATCAGCTATCGGTAGATCCATGCACCATCCCTCAACATCAACCCGTTACGACCGGCAGTGTAGTGCTATTGACCTGACACAGACACCCGATTCTTGTCATGGAACCGTAAGCATGCATCTCTTCCCCCTTTACGATTCCCTCACCCCAACCCTCTCCCTCTCTCCCGGAGGGGCGAGGGGACTTTTACGACACCCTCCAGCGGAAGAGGGAGTTAAAACGACAGCGGTGTCCTGATATAGTAGTTCGTATCTGTTCATGCCGATAGAAATTCGTGACAAAGAAGATTTTTATTTCCATTAAACCTTTACTGTTAACAGCAAGCGTCCTGGGCGCAGCAGGCTGCTCACAGGAAAATCCGCAGACATTGATTACCATTGCAGACGCCCGCATCGAATCCGCAAAATTCATCGATACAGGCAAACCCGGTGACTCAGTGGGCGACATACTGGTTTTCGATCAGCCGCTGCTGGATGAACAGCATAAAAACATCGGCAACAACAGCGGTAGCTGCATACGTACCCGTGTTGAACACAGCTTCCAATGCCAATGGACACTGACCCTCGACAACGGCAGCATTCAGGTCGCCGGGCGCGAATTCGATCAAGGCGCCTCGGCTATCAGCATTGTCGGTGGCACGGGCAGCTATTCGGGCATTAGCGGGGACATGAAGTCTGTCAACAATAACGATGGCACCTTTACGCAAACCTTACGCTACCGGATCAGTACTCCTTCAAGGTGATATTCAGGGATCACCGACCGGTGCAGCGAACGCATCGGCGACAATAGCATCTATGTTGTCGCCGGTGAGGGAGAACAGGAAAGCAAGCAGATCGTCAATCTCGCTGGCGATGAGGCCGAGCGGCCTGATCAAGGGATCGAGATTCTCATTGGCGATTCCACCAGCGTTGTAGAACTCCACGACTTCACGCAGGCTTCTGATTGAACCATCGTGCATGTAGGGCGCCGTGAGCGCTACATTGCGCAATGATGGTGTCTTGTATTTCCAGCGATCGGCGGGGTCCCGTGTCACTTCATAGCGGCCAAGGTCGTTGCCCTGAATCGGCAACACGACGTTAATGCTAATGGATTTACCCGGCGCGACCGGCATTTCCCTGGCCGTTGGCTTGCTGAAAACCGCCTGGTAACCGATACCGGTGTTATGCAGGCCGTTGTCGGTGAACAGTGCATGCCCGGTGTCGATGGTATGGCACCTGCCGCAACCCGCCTTGCCGTTGAACAGTTCAAAACCCCGCTCTGCAGCGGCTGTCAGTACGTGCTGTTGTTTGCCGAAATACCAGCGGTCGAAGCGACTGTTGGCGGATACCAGCGTGCGTTCGTAGGCTGCGATCGCCATTCCTATGGTTTCCATACCGGGACCGCGGCCATTGAAAGCGCCCTCAAACAAGCCCTGGTAATCCGGCAGGCTGCGAAGTCGTTCAATCACATAGCCAATAGCGGGATTTCCCATTTCGTTGCCGGCCAGCAACGGGCCCCAGATCTGCTGTTCCAGCGTCGACTCACGCCCATCGTGAAAAATCCGTGTCGCGTAGGCAATGTTATACACCGTCGGGGCGTTGCGCCGCACACTGCGCCCTTCGATGCCAACGGCGGTGGCTATTTCATTGACTGTAAAACCCTGTTCGGGCACATGGCACATGGCGCAGGAAATTGTATTGTTATGCGACAGTCGGCGGTCGTAAAACAGCTTGCGGCCCAGCTCCACCTTCAAACCCGTAATCGGGTTATCGCCAGGGACCGGAACCGGCGGCAGACCGAGCGGCGGCGTATGCACGAAGTGTAACAGATCGACGGCTTTACCTTGACGGCTCAAAAGGCTTTTCGAACGGGTCGTGTACCCGGCCGTTTCATAACCGCGTTTGTCATCGCCGGGGCCCTGCAAACCGGCTGCCGCGGGAGTGACAGAATCCGAAGCGGACTCGGAGAGCAACACCGTCTTGATGTCGCTGACCATGGTATCGGCGTGCAGGAAGGACACGCTGTAAATGTTGCGAATACGCGCAGAGCGGTCGATCAGATAAACGCGCAGAATATGCGAGTACGTACCGATGGAATTACCTTCCTCATCGTATTCCTTCGTCAGGCTCTGGCCATAGGCTTTTAACAGCGGCTCGAGCTGAACGTCCGATTCCAACGTGAGAAAATGCCAGTCGACGTCCGGCCCGGCGAACGATTTACGGTATTCGTGTAAAACCGCCGGTGTATCGTTGCGGGGGTCGAAACTGACGCTGATCAGGCGCACCGCATCCTTGAGGCTGGCATCCCGGGCAATGCGTTTCTGCGTCTGGCTCAGGACATGGGTGGCCAGGGGGCAACCGTTGACATCAGTGCACCTGGTATAGATAAAACTGAGCACGATCACTTTGTCGCCATACAGGTCGTGCAATTGACGGGGAATACCGAGACTGTCCAGCAGAATGCCGCCTGCGGCAGCGCCAAGCGGCGGCAGTTGATAATCACCGGGTGTGGGCGCGTCATAGCCGAGGGCCTGGTAGCCCGGCGCCAGCACCTGCGCCTGATTTTGCTGGTGATCAATATGACCCGGCGCGCCCTGCACGCAGGCCGCGAAAAGGCCCGTCAACAACGCAAGCCATGACCGCGCGCTCAGTAACCGACCGATCACGGCACGGCCGGCATCAATACAGCGAATAGGCCCCGAGACGCATCTGGTGGGGACTGCCGAGTTTTGCTTCGAGGAAGTCAATGGTGAACTCGTGATTCAGCTTTCTGCCATCCCAGGTATAGGCCTTGAAAAACTGCAGATTGCCGCCGTTGGCGGCCTGCTTCTTGTCCCAGTTGGCCAACAGGGACGAGGTGAAGTAGATGCGCCTGCCGTCCCAGCTCTGCGACAACATATTGAGTTGCTCACCGATCTTCTCTGCAAAGATCTTTTTCGGATTAAACGGATCTGAAATGTCATACAGGTGTGTGGTGCCGTCGTTCCAGGTGTCCACCCAGAGCAGAGAATCATCGGCCGCGATGGAAATATCCACCGGCAGCGGAATCATGCCGGCATCACCGATATCGGCGACCGCCCTGGCCTGCCACTCACCCGCATCGTCAGCGTAAATCAACCAGAGTTTGGACGTCAGAGCGGTACTGGTGAAACAGTAGTCATGCTTTTCCCCCCAGGCGCAACGGATTTCCAGCGGTGCGCCCGGTACATCGAGGATCTTCTTCGGCTTGCGGGTATGCAGGTCCCACACCACGACTGTATTGCCGAAACGTTTCATGGCCTCGGCGTCCGCCATCAGCTTGCCGAGGTCCATCATGTAGTTGTTCCAGCCGGTGAACGACGAGGTAATCATCACGTTGCGGCGCGGCAGCGCACGCACATCGTAGCCGTAGCCGTCGGCATAGTGACCACTTTTCACCGCACCCTGCAGCTCACCGTCGGTGGGCATCCAGTGAGTGGCAACGAAATCACCGGCATTGGTGTATTCGACCAGCGCGGTACGACCGCCATGATCCCTGTTATTGGATAGACCTGTCAGCATCATCCGGCCAGGTAAGGCGTAGCTGGTGTGCGGACCTACTACGCCGCCGCTGGTCCTGACAAAGTCGTCGATGACCTTGTGCAGCTTTGGTTTCGCGGGATCCGTGTGCACGTCGAATATAAAAATCCTGCTGGTATCGAGCCCTGATGCCCACAGATAGCGGCGGTCGTCGGTGAGCCCGGAATGGTGAGCTTCGTTACGGCCGCCAACTGAAAGCGAATGTATGACCTTGCCGTAATCGGGCGACTTCGGATTCACGTCGATGACCACCAGTTTATCCTGCTCGTCACCAACGCCCGCTGTGCCCAGCGTCCACACGTAGACGAAATCCTCCTGGCCGATGATCTTGGCCATATAAGGCGACATACAGGTCTCATCCGCGTGGAGGCCCGGCCGTAACACCGCCAGGGCCAGCAGCAACAGAACCGTAAGCTGGCAGTATGTGTTGATTCTCACCGGGCTTCCCTCCCTGAGACGTGGGCAACCCGCGGGTTGCGTCGATCATGGGTTGAGTGGGACTGCACAGAGTTCAGGAACTGCACCGCTCATTATTGAGTGTAGTACAGAATCAGAAGACCGCCTGATCGCGCCCGGCCGGAATCAAGATTGTTACTGCTGGTAATGAACGGGTAGTTTAATCAGTATTTCTCAGGGATAAAACGCCGCCCTTCGAGCGAGGCCTGGTCATCATACTTGCCCTTCATGTTGCGTTTACCGAGCTTGATTTCCTCGCGTGGCAGCTCTTTATAAGGTATCGACTTCAACAGATGCGAGATGCAGTTCAGGCGCGCGCGTTTCTTGTCGTCCGAGCGTACGATGTGCCAGGGTGATAAGTCGGTGTCGGTAACGGCCATCATCGCGTCCCTGGCGCGCGAATAATCATACCAGCGTTTGTAGGACTCCAGGTCCATGGGGCTGAGCTTCCAGATCTTGCGGGGATCGTCAATGCGCGACTGAAAGCGCTTGGCCTGTTCCTCCATGCCGACGTCGAACCAGTACTTGATAAGGATAACGCCCTCATCAATAAAGAATCGCTCAATATTAGGAGTGTTCTCCAGGAAACGCTCGTACTGCGCCTTGCTGCAAAATCCCATGACTTTCTCCACGCCGAGCCGGTTGTACCAGCTGCGGTCGAAGATCACGACCTCGCCGGCGGCGGGGAGATGATTCATATAGCGCTGAATGTAGATCTGGGTCTTTTCCCGTTCGGTGGGGGTTGGCAGTGCCACCACACGAAACACCCGCGGGCTGACCCGTTCGGTGATACGCTTGATGACACCGCCCTTGCCGGCAGCATCGCGCCCTTCGAAAACCACGACTACCCGCAGGCCTTTCTCCTTAACCCAGTGTTGCAGCTTGACCAGTTCCCCCTGGAGCTTTTCGAGTTCTTCCTCGTACTCCTTGTTTGACAGCTTTGTCTTTTTGGTTTCTTCACTTTTAACCTTGGTCTTTTGTTTTGCCATGATTGTTCTCCGTTTGGTACACGCCGGCAGGCAGAGTGATCCGGTCGGGATTGCGGTAATCTTTGTATCGTTCCTTACCGTTGGTAAAAATCGAACAGCGTTCCGGATCCCGGCGCTAAGTCTAGACCACTTAAGCGGGTTTTGTGCAGGGCCTGGAGATATTTCTTTCCTGATCGCTGGAAACAATCATTCAGCTGAAACTGATGGCGACAGACAAGAATAGTGTCCTGTCAGACTGTTACCCACCTTCTCCCAGCTTACAATCCGCCAGGCGAATAAACGCTCCACCCGCATCCCGATATTCCCGTTCATGGCAGGTCAGCACCAGCACCTGATAGCGTTTCGCCGCCTGGAAGAGAATGGCTTTCATGCGGTCGCGTCGTTCGTCGTCGGAATTCACCAGGGCATCGTCGAGAATTACCGTGACGGGTATGCCCTGCTCGCTGAGCAGATCGGCATACGCCAGTCGCACCAGCACCGCCAACTGTTCGCGGGTGCCGATACTCAGGTCCGCAAAAGGCTCAGCCGAACTTTCGCGCCGAATGCCCGTCAACACCATGTCTTCGCTGATCGACGGCTCGGCGCCGGGTATCAACTGGCGCAGATAGGGCGCCAGCCTGGCAATGACGGGCTGGGCCAGTGCTTCCTTGGCGCTGCGCAAAGCGGCATCCAGGGTACGGTACAGAAGGTCAACGGCGAGTGCCTGTGCTTCGATATGACTCAGCTCGCGTTGCACCGCCGCATAGTCGGACTCGACCTGTGCCAGCTCCTCGGCCAGGCCCCGTTGCCCGAGCGCGTTGAGCTCCACGGAAAGATCGTTGACCTCTCCTTCGAGCCGCGCAATGTCGCCTCTGACCTGACTGAGTACCCGCTCACAGCGCTCGACCTCCAGGATCACGGTATCCGGATTCTCGGCTTCCAGCGTGCGTTTAAGCGCCGCGAGCTGCTGCTCGCCGAGTTGCACGGCACGATCAGCGTCGGCGAGCGCAGCCGCCAGCTTGTCCTCCGAAGACGCCTTGCGCGCCGTCTCCAGCGCCACGGCCAGGGCTTGTGCATGGGCCTGCATTGATCTGGCCCCGGCATCCGCTTCGACAACCGCCTCCCGACGCTCGGTGAACAGCCGCTGCCGTTCTACCAGTTCAGCTTCCAGGGCGGCGATGGTGTCGGCAAGCTCGCCGAGCTCACGCTCCAGCGCGACCGCATCGCCGGAGGCTATCGCACCCTCACCCAGCTTTGCCAGTAAAACCCGGCGCTGAGTGTCGATGGACGCCAGTCGCTCCTCCAGACCGCCCAGGCCATGAGGTGCAAGCCCGCCCAGCCTGGCTTTGTGCTCCCTGGCCTCACTGTCGAGCGCCTGCCGTGTATTGAGTGCGCGTTCCGCCGCGCCAATATCACCTGCATCCAGTTCTGCCAGCCGATTCCGGAGCGTTTGCGCATGTTCCTGCACCTGCGCATGCAACCTGTCCAGGTCTTCACCCCCGGGGTGAATGGTGAAGGTCCCAACGCCATCGACCTCGAGTGCCGAGGTCTCGGTCACCAGTATCGAACCCTCGCCCCGTATCGGCTCGCCGGCCAGGCGCACGGGCGCAGAGGGCTGCAGACGGTGATCAACCCGCGTCGCCGCCGCGTGCAGCCTCACCTCGGCAAGCGCCCGATCGTGCTCGATGCGTCGCAGCGCGTCCAGCGAATCGGCCGTGACCCTGATGGCATCGCGCTGCGTCTGGCAACGGCAGCGCGCCGCCGCGGCTGCACGCGCCTGCTTCAGCCTGGCATCCAGATCCGCTTTTTCGGCTGTCAGCCGGGTCAGCTTCCCGGTATCACGGGCACGGCGTAGCCGGGTTTCCTGCATTGCCTTGTTTTCCTTGCCGGTTGCGATCCCGCCTTTCAGCTCATCGACCGCCTGGCGCGCCGGTTCGACTTCCATCTCCCGTTTCACCAGCCCCTCGCGCGCCGCGGTCAAAGCCGCCTGCGCCTGTTGCCGTTCCTGGAGCAGCTTCGAACGGGTTTCCCACGCCATGCGGGCCGCCTTCTGCTCGGCCTCGGTCAGGCCCAGCTTCTGGCTGCCGCCTTCGACCTGGTTCACCAGCGCCTGCACCCTGGTGTGTTTGTGCGTCGCGTCACGGAGCTTTGCCTGGGCCTTCTCCAGGGCACGATCCTCGAGGTAAGTTCGCAGCGCGGCCTGTCGTTTCTCGAGCTGGTCGGTCTTGTGCTCGTAGTCCTGCAGGTCGAGCCTGGCCTGTTGCAGGCGCTCAGCGAGTCTGGATTGCTTTTCCTGAAACTGCCGGTAGTCGCCGCGCGGCTTGTCGCGTTTGTCGAAATACGCGTCGCGCAGTTCCCCGATACGCCGGTGCAGTGCTTCGCCGTGTTCACCGCCCAGCAGTTCGCCCATTTCGGCGTCGAACACCGTGTGCAGCTGCCGGCGCGACTGGTCGCTGAGCGTAACCGCCTCAAAGGCGCGCACCTGATCGACCCACAGTAACCCCGCCAGACCCTGGTGCTCCGGCTTGCTCGCGCCGCGTGGTGCGTAACCGAAACCAAGCAGCCCGGCCAGAAACTCCTCGGCCTGCGGCCCCTCCCAGCGTCGCCCGTCACTGGCGACCAGCGTGGCTTCGCCATCCTTTTTGCGCGAAAACACTTTGTCGAGCCGGTATTCCACCCCGTTGATTTCGAACACCAGACCCACCCGCGGGCTCACGCTCTCGCCATAGGGCCGGTAGACATCGGCGACGGAACTGGTGTATTTGTCGAACAGCGCCGCACGAATGGCCTGCAGCAGTGTCGACTTCCCTTCCTCATTGTCACCCGCAATCACGTTCAGGCCCGGCGCAAGGTCGTGCAGCCCGACTGCGGCCCGGAACTGGCGAAAACGACTCACCTCGACGGCTTTGAACCGCATGACGCTCATCGCCGGAGCGCCAGCTGCTCGAGATAGAGCACCTGTAGCGCCCTGGCCGCTTGATCGTGATCGGGATGCGCCGGGTCATCCTGGATGCGCGTCAGCGTCGCGATGGCATCATTCACGAAGCCGGAGGCACCGATGGCGGCGATGTCCGCAGTGCTGGGCCGCGCCACCAGGCCCGAATCATCCACCCCGAGGTGGTGCAGACGTGCCCGCCAGCGCTCGAGGACCTCGTCGAGCTGCCCGCGCGCGCCCAGGTCCAGCGCTCCGCTCAGGCGCAGGCGCAGCAGGGTGCTGGCAGCATCCGCCAGCGCCCCGAGGCGCGCGTCGAGCACGCCGATACTCGCCTCGTCCGCCACGGCAAACTCGAACTGCTCCCAGCAGAAACGGCCGACATGCAGTTTCTCCACACCGGGTGACACACCGGGTTCTCTGAGTTCCACCAGCAGGACGTTGCCGGGATCATTGGATCTGAAGCGATCGGGCTCCGCTGCACCCGCATACCAGGTGCGCGGCGCAATCTCCAGAGTGCCGTGCCAGTCGCCCAGGGCCAGGTAGTCGAGCCGGGCCGAGTCCGCCCGCGTATCCGAGATCGGATTCATGGCCTCGGACTCATCCGGCAGCCGGTTGCGCACCGCACCGTGCGCCAGTCCTACCCGGAAGACACCGGGACCGGTTTCCACAGCATCGAAGTAATCGCTGAGATCCCGCAGCTCGTGGCGCCGCTGCAGCGGCGCCGGCAGGACGCAGAGGCGGCCGTCGCAGAGTTCGATGCCCCCCGGCTCTGTCGCCAGCACCACGTTGTCGGGCACAATGGCCAGCCGCCGCAAACGGCTCCAGGCGCTCTGCGCCAGTGCCGCGTCGTGGTTGCCCGGCAGCAGCACCCAGGGGCCCTCGAAGCCGGCCAGCGCATTCATGGTGCGGCGCAGGGTTTCGTCCGAAACGGCATTGTCCTCGAAGACATCGCCGGCCACCAGCACCACATCCACACGTCGCTCTCCGGCCAGCGCCGCCAGCGTCCTGATGGTCTCCAGGCGCTGGCCGCGCAGCATGGCACCGGCATCACCCGCGATAGGCGAGAATTGCTTGCCGATCTGCCAGTCGGCTGTGTGCAGCAGGGTCAGGGGCATGGCACGGGCCAAAAGGGGACAGATTTATTTTTCTGACGAAACCTTTTCATTTCCTTACAGTACACCGGTTACTTGTCTCGATATGTCCCGACTTGCTTCATACCCCAGACGCCATAAACCGGATCAGGGTTCAATACGACTTACGCCGGCTCCCGGTTGCCTCGCCTCCGATCGAGCGGCCTTGAAATCAGCCACAGAATACACGGAAATCGGGAAATCGCGGAAGTAAACGATAAAAATTTCCCGGCCTTCTGCATTTTCCATGGTTATTTACATGGCCTGCATGCGGCTGATCACCGCCAAGGGTGCACCGGGATACAGCAAGCCGTGAAAAACAGTTGCTCAGCAAGCGTCTGCCCGCCGTCCTGGACTGAACATCACGTTGACTGTGGGTAGAAACTCAGCGTAACTACTTGCGCTGGATCCCGTCGATGGTAAAACCCCAGATACCCGCCGACTGTTGCCGGGCAATCTTTTCGAGGGCATGGTATTCGAAAGGCGCCCCCGGACGGGCCATCGCCCATCCTTGCTGAATGAGATAGGCCCCCAGGTCCTCGCCATCAGAAAAGCTCGTGCGTTTGACATAGCAGGTCGCGTTGACGCTGCGGTCACGATTGCGGCTCTTTTCCTGGCAATGCACGAAGCCTTGAATTTTGAACTGGAGCGCTATGGTTGCCCGCGACCCACAGACTGGCGGCGAAAAGAAGGTACGGCAGTGCTGACCGGTCGGAGGAATGTAGATACCGTGCAAGTGAACCTTGCGCGTCCCCACCCGCAAAGAGCCATCTTCATCGACGGATGCATAGCTGGAAAACTCCCGGGCTATTGCCGTCGTTGCGACCGAAAGCGCCCCTACCGCCACCGCAGCGGTAATCAACACACGGCCGAAGGTCCGTGCGCACAAGGTGGGCAATCGGCGAGTACGTATACGCAACGGCGGTAAAGGGGATGTCATGGTCACTGGTTCCGTACCTGTTCTCCCCCAGTGTAGCAGGCGGCGCGCCATTTCGGGGTCGGATGTGCGCAAGGCACTGTTTTAACAAAAGTAAAGTCCGACAAAATAGCGTTCTTATCACCGAGCGCAGTTATTTTCTGCCGGAATCGATACGCTGAGCGAGCGTGGATGCCGGCTGAAGACAACAAGCCACCCGCGACAAGCGTTCACCCGGTGGGGGTACCGTCAGCGCCGCCGAGCACCAGTTCGAAATCGGCCTGCAGTTCCACACCCGGGATGCTGGACGCGACAAAATCGGCCTGCACCAGGTGCCGACGCTCTGCCGGGACCCGGTTGAAGAGGAAATCCCCGGCATTGCCGGCTTCACCCTTGATGTAGAGCTGGGTCACCAAGGGGGGGGAGCGTGGGGCAAACACCGCGATATGGATATGTGGCGTACGCCCCGGATAGGGCACCGGCCGGATGGTGCGGAAACGGTAGTTTCCTGCCCTGTCGGTGCGGGTCTGACCATGCCCCTGAAAATTTTCATCGAGCACCGCCTGCCGCCGGTCCCCCGGGTGACGATAGCGCCCGTTGGCATCACATTGCCAGATCTCAATCCGCGCATCCGTCACCGGCCGGCCATTGAGGTCGAGCAGGCGGCCGCTCAGCTCCGTCAGCCGACCCGCGGCCACACCGGTACGATCTGCAACGCGCGTCAGGTCATTGTCATCGTCCAGCGGCAACTCCAGCGGGTAGAACGGGCCGGCGCTCTGGGCTGGCGTGGCCAGCAACCGACTGCCGGCGAGGACCGGTGTTGCCAGCAGTAACGCGGCAAGCAGGCGGCGTCTATCTTGATCAGGACTCATGCGCACCCCTTGTGTCAGGTTCAATTATCAGGCAATTTCAAGGCCCGTTAGTTTCATCGAAATCCCGTTGCAGAGGAAAATTAAAACGATGTATCTTCTGCCCGCGTGACTAGAGCCTGTCAACAGTAACCCCTGAAACAACATGGTGAACTCTCAACAGCCACATCGCTGGATCGCCCACATGGATCTGGACGCGTTCTTCGCGAGCTGCGAACAGCGGGAACATCCCGAATACAAGGGGCGTCCCGTTGTCGTTGGCGCCCTTCCCGGCCATCGTGGTGTGGTTGCCGCCGCCTCGTATGAAGCACGAAGATTTGGCATCCGCTCTGCCATGCCGATTTCCGAGGCCTGGCGGCGCTGCCCGGATGCCGTCTTCCTGCGCCCCGACATGGACAAGTACCGCAGCGTCTCACAGCAGGTCTTTCAGATCCTCGAGCGCATCACACCGACCCTGGAAGGCGCCTCGATTGATGAGGCCTATCTGGATGTAACTGGACTCGAAAAGCTGGTGGGCCCGCCAGAAACGATTGGACGCACGATCAAACAAAGCATCTTTGCTGAAACGGGACTGACAGCCTCGGTGGGCATCGGACCAAACCGGCTGATTGCAAAACTCGGATCGGAATACCACAAGCCGGACGGTTTGACGGTGATATCCGAGAAGCAGGTCCTTGGCTTTCTGGCACCCATGCCGGTGTCCAACCTGCGCGGGCTGGGGCGTCAGACACAGAAGGTCTTCACCCGCCTCGGCATCAGAACCGTGGCGCAGCTTCGCGCTGTCCCACTACTACTGTTGCAACAAGAGCTGGGGAAAAAAGCCGCGGCCAGTTTTCAACGCCAGGCCCTGGGCATCGCCTCGGACCAGGTCGTGCCGGGACGGCGCCGAAAGAGTATCTCGAAAGAGATCACATTCGCGGCGGACGTCAACGATAACGCTGTCCTGCACAATGCCTTGCGCGGGCTGGCGGCCGATGTGGCAGGAACGGCGCGCCGGGAGGGTTTGTCCGGTTCGGTGGTGACACTGAAGATCCGCTTCGAAGGATTCGAGACACACACACGGCAGCGCAAGCGAACCGCGCCGACTCACGACGAGCGCGACATTCTAAAGACCGCCTGGCAGCTTTTCCTCGGCAGTAAGCTGCCGGAAAAGCCGGTACGGCTCATTGGCGTGGGTATCAGCGACTGGGACGAAAATCAGCCCACCCAGACCGACCTCTTCGACCCACCTGAACAGAGCGAATCCAACCAGCGGCTGCTGAAAACCATCGACGATGTGACCGATAAATTCGGTAAGGGCATGTTGCAGGTAGGCGTGCCACGTAAATCCCGCAGCTGAGGCAACAGGCCTCACAGGCATCACCCAGTCTTCTATGAAATCAACACCTTATCGTGCCCAAGCTTAGCGGCGGCGGCCCTTGAAGCCTTTTCCGCGTTCTTCTTCGAACTTGACCTTCAGGTGATTGCCCTCAAACGACTTACCGTCCAGCCCGGCAATGGCGGCACGGGCCTCATGGCCTTCCATTTCGAGAAAACCGAATCCCTTGCATTTACCTGAAAACAGGTCTTTCACGAGCTTGATGGAACGTACCGTGCCGTACTGTGCAAACAGGGCCTGCAGAGACTCATCGGTAGTAGTGGGTGGCAAACTGCCAACAAATAGTTTCTTCACGTTGAAGCTCCTCTTCTCGCGCAAAAAAAAACCCCGCGATGCCTCGCGGGGTATACTCGAGACACAACCCCACAGGCCGTTCAGGTCTGTATGTTTGTTGCCTGCAGTCCTTTCGGTCCTTCTTCCACATCGAAAGTCACTTGCTGGCCTTCAGCCAGTGTGCGAAAACCATCGCTTGCAATAGCAGAAAAGTGAGCGAAAACGTCTTTACTGCCATCATCAGGAGTAATAAAGCCGAAGCCCTTGGATTCGTTAAACCATTTAACGGTTCCTGTTGCCATGATAATTACCTCATCAACTATGAAAAATAAAACGTGCTACAAATCTTACGAGGAAATTAACAAGAGAGAACTTCTGACAAAAACCAGGATAGAATGTAGTACCCTGCAGTTTAACCGATTTCTGATCAAAAACACCACTCATACCTTCGTATTAAGTTGCAAAACCGGCAATTCAAAGCCATAACTTTCCCGATTACAGGCGATAGCGGCAACTATTCGGATTAATCTCTCCCTCGCCAGAGACTGTAACATTAGAGAATACTGTTCTTTGATCACCGGTTCGGCAAAACTTCAGGTATAGTGCATCTTCAAGCTTTGGTGCTCTCCTGGTCTGCAGCTGTTTTTCAAAGTTGTAATCCCTCCCGATTCACCTCGAAACACATACAATTCCACCTGAGCCGGCACGGATATCAGGCATTACACTGACAGGCCCCGCTGTGAAAAAGATTGCTGTTTTTGCCGATGTTCAAAACATTTATTACACCACGCGCCAGGCTTATGGTCGCCAGTTTAATTACCGGAAATTTTGGCAACGAATAAGTTCTGAAGGAGAGATTATTTCTGCAACCGCGTATGCAACTCATCGTGGCGACGACAAACAACTCAAATTCCAGGATGCCCTCAAACACATTGGTTTCCTGGTAAAACTGAAACCTTACATTCAGCGTAGTGACGGCTCCAGCAAAGGTGACTGGGATGTAGGTATTACAATTGATGTTATGGAAGCAGCAAAAGGCATTGATACCGTTGTATTGCTGTCTGGTGATGGAGACTTCGATCTTTTGCTGGAGAAAATAAAAAAGGATTATGCCGTCAGTGCTGAAGTCTATGGCGTGCCGGCACTCACTGCCAACTCTCTTATTGAATCCGCCAATATCTATCATCGTATTGAAGACGATTTATTACTATAAGCATAGCTGACCCAGTCCTGCTGCCCTTTCAGCCAACCAAGATTGATTTTCACGTGACCACATACTCCTTCTCATCACTACCCCTGACAGCTGAACTTTTAGCCAATATCCAGTCACTGGATTATCAGGAAATGACCACGATTCAGGCACAAAGCCTGCCCGCCATTCTAAAAGGCAAGGATCTGCTGGCACAGGCGAAAACGGGCAGTGGCAAAACGGCTGCATTCGCCATTGGCTTTCTGCACAAACTCGAGGCCCGCACTTACCAGACACAGGCACTGGTACTTTGCCCAACGCGTGAACTGGCCGATCAGGTAAGCAAGGAATTTCGTCGCCTGGCACGCGCGATACCCAACACCAATATTCTCACCTTGTGTGGCGGCAAACCGATAGGCCCACAACTGGCCTCCCTGCAACGTAATCCTCATATCGTGGTCGGCACACCGGGGCGCATATTGAAACATCTGGGAAAAGGGACTTTAAAACTGGATGGATTGAAAATGCTGATACTGGATGAAGCCGACCGCATGCTGGACATGGGTTTTCATGAAGACATCATGCGCATTGTTGATATGACACCACGTCGAAGGCAAACCCTGCTGTTTTCCGCGACCTACCCGGATGAAATAAGAGATATCAGTAAAGCCATCCAGAACGATCCGGTTGATATTCGTGTGGAAAGCCTGCATGGCAACAAAACAATACAACAGGTTTTCTATGAAATAAAAAAAGGCGAAAGAACCAGAACACTAGTTGCTGTGTTACAACACTACCGGCCTGAATCGAGTGTGGTATTTTGTAATCGAAAACAACAATGCCAGGAACTGGCGGAAGAATTATGGCAACAGGGTTTCCATGCACAGGCCTTGCACGGGGATCTTGACCAAAAAGAACGTGACCAGGTACTGATGCAGTTTTCCAACAAGAGCAGTTCGATTCTTATAGCGACAGATGTCGCAGCGCGCGGACTGGATATTAAGGATTTACACGCCGTAATCAACTTCGAGCTGTCACCTGACCCGGAAACACATATTCACCGTATCGGGCGCACCGGCCGTGCCGGCAATGAAGGATTAGCCATCAGTTTATTCATGGCCTCTGAACAATTCCGCATCGAGGCGATAGAAGACTATCAAAACAATCCTGCCAGAATTGATCAAACAACTTCACTAAAAACCCGGGAGAACTTCAGACTCAGTCCGGCGATGGTGACACTGTGTATTAATGGTGGTCGTAAAAACAAGCTCCGCGCGGGTGATATATTAGGCGCTTTAACTGCAAACACCAGTCTGCCTGGTAAACAAATCGGCAAAATTGATATTTTCGATAACCTTGCTTATGTGGCTGTACAACGCCCTGTTGCCAAACAAGCCTTGAAGATTCTGTCAGAAGGTAAAATCAAAGGCCGTATATTCAGGGTACGAAAGCTGCGTTAAACTTCGCCGTGGGAGTGCCGCCCCCTACAACTCCAACACCTCCCCCATCTCCGGCACATCCGCCTTGAACCCCAGCTCCCCCTCCAGGCGGTCACGAAAATCCCGCTTGGACTGCGCTTCGCCATGTACCACATGCACGGCCGGGTCATTGCTGAATTGACCGATCCAGCGGCTCAGGTCATCGACATCGGCATGCGCGGAAAGGCCGCCGACAGTGTGAACCTGCGCGCGTACCGCATAATAATCACCGTGTATCTTCACCTGCTCGTCGCCATCGACCAGCTTGCGCCCCAGTGTACCCTGTACTTGGTAACCGACGATCATGACATGCATGCCTTCGCGGGCGATATTCCGCTTGAGATGGTGCACAATGCGCCCGCCATTGCACATGCCGCTGCCGGCGATGATGATGGCGCCGCTCTTGATATTATTAATCGCCATTGATTCCTGCACGCTGGTAGTGAGGTGCAGGGCCTTAAACGGCGGCATCTCATTGACATTGCGCCGCAACTGCGTCGCCTCTTCGTCGTACAGATGCGGGTAGTCCCAGTAGACCTTGCTGGCCTTGATCGCCATCGGGCTGTCAAGAAACACCTCCCAGCGATCCAGCCCCCATTCATCGTAATACTTGCCCAGGAAATACAGGATCTCCTGGCTGCGGCCGACGGCGAAAGCGGGGATCAGCAGGTTGCCGTGCTGGTGACTGGCGGTGCTGATGATTTCGCCGATTTCATCGACTGTCATCTGCCGGTCACGGTGACGGCGATTACCGTAGGTGCTCTCGATCAGCACATGATCCGCCTCGCGGATGACCGCAGGATCATTCAGGATCGGCGTATCGTATTGTCCCAGGTCGCCGCTGAACACGATCTTGCGTTGCACGCCGTTTTCAATCAGCCACACTTCCACACTGCAGGACCCCATGATATGCCCCGCATCCTGAAAGCGGATGCTGATGCCCGGCAGAATTTCCTTTTTCTCGCGATAGCGCATGCCGACAATATTCGCCAGTGCATTGCGGGCATCCTCAAGGGAATACAACGGCTCGATGGGCGGCTTTTTCTTGCGCTTGCGCCACTTGTTCTCGTACTGGGCATCCCGTTCCTGCAGCGAGGCGGAATCCTCCAGCAGAATTTCGCACAGATCACCGGTCGCGTTCTGCGCATAGATCGGCCCCCGGTAACCCTGTTTCACCAGTAGCGGAATACGACCCGAATGATCGATATGACCATGGCTGAGTACCACGGCGCTGATTTCATCCGGTGAAAACGGGAAAGGCTCGCGGTTTTTCGCCTCCATCTCGCGGCGCCCCTGAATAAGCCCACAGTCCAGCAGCACCAGCTGCCCGTTGGCACGCAGGATATGACAGGAGCCAGTGATACCACTCGTCGCGCCGTAGAATTCAATGTGCATCTAACCATCAACCAAGGAACCAGCCATGCTGCATCCTAGTCAACGTGCCTGCCTACATCAACAAAAACGTGTCAGAAGCCACTCGGTGCCCCCTTTTCCAGATCTCTTTTTCAACCCAAAAAAAGAGGGGAGGAATTCCCCCCCCCTCTCTGAGTATGGCACTGACTAACCGTTAGACGGTGGATGCGTCACTGGATTCGTCAGCGACATCCCCCCATCTTCACATCGTGCTTTTAATGGTCCTCATCTTCATCGTCCTCTTCATCGTCCTCTTCATCGTCCTCTTCATCGTCCTCTTCATCATCATCGACATTCGGCTGCTGGCCTCTGCAACGCACTGATGTGGTATCCGTCCGGGTGTCGTTGCTGGGATCGCTGTTTTGCGCCGCGGCGATGGTCGCCGTCCACTCGAGCTCGTAGGTTCCCGAAACATCGCAGGTGATACCCGCCCGGAACCTGTAGCGCTTGGCACGGTCTTCAGGTGAGACCATTTGCGTGCTGGAAGCCGGGTTGACGTCAACCGTTACTCCCGCCGGGCTCCTCACCGTCAGACTGACCCTGGCACCCTGTGCAATGGTGTCGCCATCGCCAATTGCAGTGATTCTGGGCGACACCCCATTACCCACTCTCAGCCGGGTCAGGAACACGTCGGCACCCGTCGTGGGGGCAGTAGGACCCTCCGTGTTGGCAGGCGTAATGGTGGCCGTCGTCATGGCCGAGTCGGTTGCACCGGTATCGTCCGTCACCTCCAGGGTCACATTGTAGGTAGCCTCAGCGTCGTAGCTATGGCTGGGTGTTGGTCCGCTGCCAGTGGTACCGTCGCCGAAGTCCCAACTGTAAGAGACAACGGTTCCATCCGGATCATTGGACGCACTGCCGTCGAAGGCAACCTGAACACCCACCGTGCCGCTGTACGGGCCGTTGGGGTCGGCCACCGGTGGCAGGTTACCCGCACCGATACCGGCCGTGGTCGTGGCGCTATCGCTGTCGCCGCCATCATCCGTCACCATCAGGGTCACGGTAAAGTTGCCATCAGCGTTGTAGGTGTGAGTCGGGGTTTCTCCACTGCCGGTACTGCCGTCACCAAAGTCCCAGTCGTAGGCAACAATAGTCCCGTCCGGGTCACTCGAACCCGTGCCATCAAGCGTGATGGCGACACCGACCGTGCCGCTGTACGGACCGTTGGGGTCCGATACCGGCGGTTGATTGACTGCCCCGATGCTGGCCGTGGTCGTGGCGCTATCACTGTCGCCGGCAACATCCGTCACCGTCAGGGTCACGGTAAAGTTGCCATCAGCGTTGTAGGTGTGGGTTGGCGTTTCTCCACTGCCGGTACTGCCGTCACCAAAGTCCCAGTCATAGGCAACAATAGTCCCGTCCGGGTCACTCGAACCCGTGCCATCAAGCGTGATGGCGACACCGGCCGTGCCGCTGTACGGGCCGTTGGGGTCCGATACCGGTGGCTGATTGACTGGCTGCGCGACGATTTCGGCGGTTGACGCGGCTGAGTCGGTCGCGCCGTTGTCATCGGTCACCGTCAGGGTTACGTTGAACATACCCGCAGCGGCGTAGGCATGCGTCGGACTGGGCCCGCTGCCGGTGCTGCCGTCACCAAAGTCCCAACTGTACGAAGCAATGCTACCGTCTTGATCGTTGGATCCGGTACCATCAAAGGTGATGGCATCGCCGACCGTGCCGCTGTACGGGCCATTCGCGTCGGCCACCGGCGGCTGGTTACCCAGGCCGATGGTAGCAGTCGAGCTATCCGTGCCCGTGTCGCCGGCGTCATCCGTCACCGTCAGGGTCACGGAAAAGTTACCGTCAGCGTTGTAGGTGTGAGTCGGCGTTTCTCCACTGCCGGTATTACCGTCACCGAAATCCCAGTCGTAGGAGACGATTGTCCCGTCCGGATCGCTGGACGCGGTGCCATCGAGGGTCAAAGGTACGTTCACCGTGCCGCTGTACGGGCCATTGGCATCGGCCACCGGCGGCTGATTGGCCGCCACCGGATCCAGGTTGCCCGGAATGAAGGTGGGCGGTGCTTCAACGTTACCGGTTGGGTTGCAGTTACCACGGCTATAAGTCGGGTTGACGTTACCGGGCGTCCACCCCGGCTGGGTATCGGCGTTGATCTCGGTGAGGTTATTCGAAGCGGTGGGATCGGCATCGGAATTCGCAGACTCCACGGCCTGGATTCGATTGGAAATGTTTCCCGCATTCGAGGAGCATATCGCTTCGCCGTAGGGGTTCAGATTCTGGGTACTGGCTGCGTGACAGAGCTGGCAGCTGGCATTGTCAGCGGAACTGGATCCAGGGTATATACCGTTCCAGGTGCCAACATAAGAACCGGCGGCATGGGCAACCGGCGCCGACAACAATGCCATCAGTGATAGCGTTCCCGTCAGCACGGGCAAAGACGCCGTTCGAAATTTCGAAATTTGTATTTTCATGACTCTCCTCATAATAAGACTAAGATATACTGGGTATTCGGGACAATCTTTGTCTCCGGCATCATTCGATGCGATCGGTCAGAACGACACTTCTGGGTATACTGGCTATGTAATCTGCCTTGTGTCGCCACAAGACCAGGTTGGCCGTCTCACTGGAGTGCACCGAATGACACAACGAGGTTGAAAGATTAGTTAGTCTTTGTTCCCTGCAAATCTTTTGCAATTGCTACACAGCAATTGCTGTACCAACCGATGTAAGCTTCACTAAAATCGAGCAAACTGCCGGATACAGCCGGAATGATGCTGGATGCGACCACTGATTTCGTCGCAATCCAGCGTCATGGAAACAAGCACCACGTCTAAGTGCAGGGAATTCGGGGTATTCATCTGTAGCCAGTTACCGACAAGCGCCAGTGGTAGAGTGTTAAACAGGCGCCATGAAAGGTGGCAATTGCGCCGTGATTTCACAATCGCCAGAGGTCGGCCAGCGTGCATGGTATGAGACCATGCCGTCCCGCACCGTAGTCATGTCGATGTAAACAAATCAACGGCCGGGTAGACCTCACTATCGACCGCAGTTACATGCTGCGGACACTCGGATGTGCAGGAGCGGCCGGAATGCCGATCCGCTACAATGCACTGTGCGGTGCCCTTCTGCAGGCATCACCCCGTAAACCCTGAACACAAGCTCATCGGGAATGAGATCGGATGATGGAGGAACACGCGCTTTTCACGATAGCGGGAATCGTGGTGCTGGCAACCGCCTGCCAGTGGTTCGCCTGGTGGGTGAAGTTGCCGGCCATCCTGTTTCTGTTACTGGCCGGTATTGTCGCGGGACCGATTAGCGGCTGGATCCGGCCCGATGAGCTGTTCGGCGATCTGCTGTTTCCGATGGTGTCGCTTTCAGTTGCGGTGATTCTGTTCGAGGGCAGCCTGACGCTGAAGTTCGCCGAAATCGCCGGTCTGGAGAACGTGGTGCGTCGCATGGTCACCAGCGGCCTGCTGGTGACCTGGGTGGTGGTGGCTTATGTCACCTGGTACTTGCTGGAATTCCCGCTTGAACTGGCGGTGCTGTTCGGTGCCTTCACGGTGGTGACCGGGCCCACGGTGATAGTGCCGTTGCTGCGCACCGTGCGACCAACCGCTCACATCGCCAGCATCCTGCGTTGGGAAGGCATTGTGATCGATCCGATCGGTGCCCTGCTGGCGGTGCTGGTGTTCGAGTTCATCATTTCCGGGCAGGGTGGTGCAGTGCTGGGACATACACTGATGAGCTTCGCCAGGATCATTGGCGTCGGACTGCTGTTCGGTGCCGCCAGCGGCCAGTTGATGGGACTCGCGTTGCGCCGTCACTGGTTTCCCGTTTACCTGCATAATGTTGCCGTACTGGCTTTGGTGGTGGCGGTATTCGCGTTATCCAACGCTGTAGCAGCCGAGGCCGGCCTGCTTAGCGTTACCGTTATGGGAGTGTGGCTGGCTAACATGAAGAAGGTGTCGATCGAGCACATCCTCGATTTCAAGGAAAGCCTGTCACTGATGCTGATATCCGCCCTGTTCGTGATTCTGGCGGCACGCATCGATTTTTCGCAAATACAGCAGTTGGGCTGGGGTGCCGTCGGCGTGTTCCTGGCGATGCAGTTTTTCGCCCGCCCGCTCAAGGTAGCGCTGGCGACGCGAGCTACGCGTTTGCGCTGGCAGGAGCGCGTGTTGCTGGCCTGGATAGGACCACGCGGTATCGTGGCGGCCGCCGTCGCGGCCCTGTTTGCCATGAAACTGCAGGCCGCCGGCTATCCGCAGGCGGAACTGCTGGTACCGCTCACATTCATGATTATTATTGCCACAGTGGTGTTGCAGAGTGCCACTGCCGGGATGCTGGCGCGCGCACTCGGCGTTGCGGAACCGGAACCACGGGGTTTTCTGATTGTCGGCGCCAACCCGGTTGCGCGGGTGATCGCCAAGGCATTGCAGAAGAAGGATTACGATTCACTGCTGTGCGACACCAACTGGAGCAATATCAGGGCGGCACGCATGCAGGGACTGTCGACGTTTTACGGCAGTGCAGTATCGGAGTATGCCGACCGCCGGCTGGACCTGGTCGGACTGGGCCGGCTGCTGGCGCTGTCCTCGCAGCCGGAACTCAATGTGCTCGCTGTGCACCGCTACCGCCGCGAGTTCGGCGACCAGCACCTCTATATCCTGCGCACCAGTGAGGCGGACACCGACAACAAGCAGACCACGCCATTGTCGGCGGGTCACGTCGCTTTCGGTGATGATGTAACCTACGCGCGGCTGACCGCAGCTATCAGCCTCGGTGCCGAAATGCGGGAAACGACGCTCAGCGAGAATTTTGATTTCGATGATTATTATCGGAAATACTTCAAGAAAGCTGTGCCCCTGTTTGCCATCGATCCCAAGGGTCAGTTACACACTTTCAGCGCGGAGAAAAAACTGGTGCCCGGACAGAAGTGGACCGTGCTGAGTCTTGTAGAGCCGGAAGAAGCCGGGCCGCAACAGGAGAAATCGATAGAGTAATCTGTCCCCGTTACTACCCGCCAGTCCTGTTCAGGTTCTGTTCAGGAACCCTTGCATATATTCATACCCTAGGAGTCTGTCCGAGACGGCGCACCGCGTGTGCGTCGAGGTCAACCCAGCTTGAGTTATTGCAAAGAGGCGTCGCAATGAAGACCAGAACGATTCGTGACTGGAAATACAAACGGAAATTTATCAGGCGGCTGATGAGCGGATGCCTGCTGTTCATGCCTATGGCTGTTCATGCGGCTCCGCAGACACCGACCATTAAACTGTTTCCGACCACTGTCCTGGAAGAGATCAAGCATACCGGCAACGTCGCGGCGGAGATGGAAACCGGCCTGCAGGCAGTCATCACTCAACTCGATGAACAACAAACACTCTATATGGAAAGCAAATGCGAAGGCAACGAGGGCGATCCCGGCTGTGAACAGATCGCCAGGCAAATGGGCAAGAGCTACCTCGAGATGCTGACTATCATGGGAGACAAGTTGCCGGAAATGGAAACGGCCGTCAACAGCACCTCTTCCAGCCTCGAGAAGCGCATACGCCGGGAGCTCGGTCAGAAAAAGACGTCCTGGAGCTTGCAGGAACTGCTGGTCGGCGAACAATCCGAAAGCGGGCAAAACGCCGACCGGCCGGTGCTGCGCGGACGTTCCGGCATGCGGCTCAGCGATCGTTTTCATCAATATTACAAACTGGTGGCCCGCTCCGGTGGCGAGGTCAACTCCTCGCTGGCAGTGGTCGCGTCGGATATTTATCTGGACATGCAGGAAACCTCCAGCCTGATCGCGCGCACCCGCGAGGAGATCAGCCGCGCCACCCTGATGGAGCAGCTGAACCAGTCGTTTGGAACCATTACACCGGAAATGCAGGAAGTGGTAGCGGGAGTGAAATCAATCCTGTTTGGTGAAGAAGAGGCATTGACGCCGATGACGGCACCGCCCGCCAGCCAGCCTGAGCAGGGCTATGAAAGCCCCCTGAAACTCTAACAGTAAGCGAACCGGGGAACACAGCGATGAACAAATCGAGGAAATCCATAGTCACCACAACGCTTGCCGCGGCGGTAATGGCAACAGCACTCACTGCCTGTAACAGCAATCCACCGGCAGCCACCGCCTGCAGCCTGCCGGAAGGCCCCGACCTGGATCGCGCCATCAGTGCCACCCGCTTCGACCTGGAGACAGGTTGTGAGCATCAGTTCGATCAGTATTTCCAGCATCTGCTGACCATTGCCGAAGGCGATCCTAAAAAGGACAACAAGGCCAGCTTCAGCGAGTTCCTGATATGGGCCAATGAAGAGGGCCTGTTGAGCAAGCGCCAGGCACGGGAAACCTACACCCGTTATTTCGGTGTCAAATACGTTTCCCTGGTCAGTGATTACAGCGTCTGTGACCAGACCTGCCCGCGCCAGGATGAGGTCATGCGGGAGATGAACAGGGAACTGGTGGACAAGGAGCGGGGGCTGCTCAAGGTCAGCGCAGACCGGCGCGAATATTATCGGGCCAACCGCCTGTTTCAGGAGACCGAGCTGGTCCTGGAGGCCACCTGCGAGGCCTGCGGG
>Ga0209456_10000329_pt1 | contig 25909 bp, 18 predicted proteins | sample COG_11_FD_184755 | JGI IMG/M metagenome (GOLD analysis project Ga0209456, IMG submission 184755) | Pelagic marine sediment microbial communities from the LTER site Helgoland, North Sea, for post-phytoplankton bloom and carbon turnover... | ecosystem: Environmental > Aquatic > Marine > Neritic...
GAATCCGACTCGATTCCGTCCCTCGTCGACAAGCTACTCGTCGCGGATTCCACCCAAACGATCCGTTCGCGCTGCATCAGCGGCAAGCCCGCCCGTCAGCTCAAGACCGACTACACGCGCGCCTGGGACGAGGACCCGGAGTGTCCGGGCTACCTGCCGATGCCACTGCAGTTCATGGCTACTGCAGAGGCCACGCAGCGCATCACGCGCTTCGCGCAGACAGGCGCCGAAGGCTCGGATGCGCTTCTCGGGACTCCCGTTGGCCAGGTCGTCGGCCAAATGAACACGCGCAAGCCCGCCCGTCAGGTCATCGAGGAGATGGTCAGCGAGTACATCGATGCGGTCGAACGCGTCTCGGGCCTACTTTCCGACTCGGAGTAAAGCGCTCCGATCATTTGCACTGGCGGCTCACGTCGCGAACGCGATTCGCGAGCCTGCCGCTGCGGTTCGCCTTCAGGTACCGCGTCGCCATCTCGCAGCCTTCCTCGGTTGGACCGAGCAGGGTGGCGAGGCGGCCCGCTGCGACCGGCATCGGAACCGGGGCGTTGGCGGCCTGTCGTAGCGGTTCCTCCGGAGAGCGTTCGCGGTCTTCTTCGATATCGGCATGCAGCAGGTGCACGTCGGCATCGTCCGGCATGAGCCCTGCCGCTTGCTTCCCATAACGCACCGCCAAACCCCGCTTCTCATCGGCGAGCCCCAGGCGCGCTTTGACGATCAGCTCCCAAACCTGGACCTGCTTCCCCGCTGCCAACGGATTACCCTCTGCGTCGACCGCTTCGGCCGCGCGCTCGAGCGACTTCTCGGCACCGAGCTTTCGGCGGCCATAGATCTGCGCCAGCGCAAGTGCCGTTTCGGCAAGTCTCGTGTCGGCTCCGTTGCGCTTGGCTTGCTGAAAATAGCTTCCGGCCCGCGTGTAGTCTTCCGCCTGTAAGTAGACCCGAGCGCCAGCGAGTCGCAGCCCCACGTTCTTCTTGTGTCGTCCGACGGCGTTTCGCATCGTGGTGACTCCGCCTTGCCCCGCGCCTGTTCGCACCAGGTAACGTACACGCTGCTCATCCGCGCGCAGATCCCGCACCTTCGCGCCGTCCATCTGCTCGATGATTTCCGCAGCGCGGGCGAAGTTACCCATGTCGATCAGCAGGGCCACGAACCCCGACAGAGCGCGTGGCCGACCGGGATCGAGTTGAAGGGCCTTCTCGTAGCTGGCCTTGGCCTCTTCGTTCGATCCAACTTCGCGCAACGCATCGCCGCGAAGCGCGTACAAGCTCGCGTCACCAGAGCTCAGCTCGACGGCTCGATCGAGCTCGCCCACGGCTTTTGCAGGCTCCCCTTTTGCCAACAACACACGCGCGTGGCTTCCATGCGCCCAACCTTCGCTCTCGAACAAAGCGAGCGCGGTGGAGGTCACTTCCTCCGCTTCTGAGAGTCGATCGGCGGTGACATACGCCTGGGCTGCTGCGTCCACCAAGGTGAGATGACTGGGTGTCGCGCTGAGTCCCGCCCGAAGGACGGCTATTGCTTCCTCGATGCGGCCCTCTTCGACGAGCGCATTGGCAAGCGCGTTCGAAGCTGCAACGCTCCAGTTCACGTCGCTTGCGGCCTCTTCGTAGAGCGACATCGCTCGGGCGCGTTCGCCCCCCCGAGCGGAGCTCCTCAGCAGCTCGGCGATCACCAAGGCGCGAAACGCCGGTTTCGCTTCCTTGTCGGGCCCAAAACCGGCCCCAGTCAAGGTGGCGAGGCCTGCTCGCTTGTCACCCACCTGCGCGTACCACCACGCGATCACGTGCGCGCGGGTAAACAAGTCGGCCGATGGTCCGCCCGACAATCGTTTGAGCAGTAGCTTGGCTTCACTCGCTCGCCCGAGCGCGAGCAAGAGCTGCGCGGTCCCGACGAGCAACGGCTCGTCGACACGAAGCTCGGGCTCCGCTGCCGCTCGCGCGTGTTCATACGCGGCGCCGATGGCGCCTCGCCGGTAGGCGAGCACGCCGGTGATCAAGTGAGCCCACGCTCTTTGCACGACCGACGCGTCGCCGTCATCACGCACCTCGTCTGCGAGTGCAAGCGCGTCCTTCGCGTTGCCTTGCAGGAGGCCGACGATTCTCGCGCGCGCGATCTTCGTCGCAGCCGTCTCCTCGCTCACTTCATCGAGCACCGCGAGCCCGGCTTCCGGACTTTCGAGCTGTGCCGTGATGCGGGCGAGCAGTGCCGCGGGCTCCGGCGCCCCTGGCCGTGACGCGACCGCCTCCTGCGCGTCGGGAAGGGCTTGCGTCCACTGACCGCGCGCCATCGCGGTCAGAGCCCGCCCATGGAGGAACGCGTCGACTTGGTCTGCATACTTCGCGGGCCTCTCCGCCTCCGCGTGCGCGGCACGCGCGTCTCCTTCGGCGAGGAAGGCGTAGATCCTCGCGATTCGCTGATCGGGATCGTTCTGCTGCGCCGACTCCGAAAGAAGCGCTTCTGCCTCCAGCAGCTTTTCGTGGTCTCCCCCGAGCGCGGCAGTGGCGAGCAGGCGCGTACGGATGGAGTCGTTCGGGTCATCCCGAAGAAGCCCCAGCGCATTGCCGATGGTGTCCGGGCTGCCGTCGTTGATGACCTCATCGAGAGCCGACGCCAAACGCGCGGCATGAATCCATCCGAGGACCAGGTGGGCGATGAAGAAGAAGATCAGCGCAGCGATACCCGCAGCGATGAGGCGCCGGATGCGTCGCTTGAGCGCTTCTTCGGGTGGCAGCACGATCCTATCCACCGGCGCAATCGACGGCGTGGCGTCTTCGACCTTAAACAGGTCGGATGGTTCTTTACGCGAGCTCGAGTCTTTGTCGGCCACCGTGCATCCCTCCCCCACGACGTGCGCCCCTGGCCGCACATTGTCGCGTCAATCGGGGCAGGGACGCAAGTCTACGGACTAGAGCACAAACGGGAGGATTGCGCGCCGTTTTTTCGGGTATTCGCTGAAATGCTCCCGATACCAGCGGTGGTTGGAAAACGCGCGCGGAACGAGGTTTGTGGCCGTGAACCAGGCGAATACCCAGGCGGGCACCGTCCACGCGGCGAACGCAAACCCAATCCACTCGACGATTTCTCCGAAGTAGTTGGGGCTGGAGAGCCACCGGTAGAAACCGCCTTGGGGGATCTTGTAGCCGCTCTCGCCGGGCCTCCGGAGGCTTCGCAGGATTGCATCCGAGTGCTGGTTGATGGCGTAACCTGCGGCAAAGACGAGGACACCGATGATAAACCGCGGGTCGGTGAACCAATCGGTGCTGAGGAGGTGCGGGGCGAGCTCTGTAATCGCGAACGCGTTGGTCGAGCCGTTGGCGATGTTGAAAGAAAAGGCCAGCAAGCCGGTGACGATCGGCTTCCGTTTGTGCCCGCCGCGCATCCGGAAGGGGTAGATGAACGCCCGATATACGTAGTGCAGCATGTAGAGCCCGAGCAGAAACAGCGGGACCGGCTTCAACGCGTTGTCCGACATGAAAAAGACGACCGCGAACGAAATCGGAGACGGCGCCTCCATAATCACCCACAAAGCGGTGGCGTTGACCGTCGGGCCCCAGCCAGGGCGCAGGTGGCGACCGTACGGGGCGGAAATGAACGATAAGAGGACGAAGCTGACGATGCCGAGGACGACGACGCCGAGTACGGTCCATGTGTAGAGAGGATAAGCTTGTAGGGATTCGCTGAACGCTTCGGTGACGGGCATGGGCTCTCGCAGTCAGTCTGGGTTGCGCCTAGAGTTGCGGGGTGGCCCCTAATTGGTTCATCGCGTTTCCAATGCAAGTGGAGGGCTTGCGGTTGCGACCCGCCCCACCGCCGCGTGTGCGTGTTTTCGCTACCTCGGATCTCCACGTAACGCTGGGCTTTCTCGGATCGGTGCAAGAGCCGGACGCCCGCAAGGCCTGGCATCGGATCGGCGACTTCCCCTCATTTCGGCGGGTGACGGGGTCCTTCATTGGCATCGAGCCCCTCGGCCATCCCCGAAAACCTTCGGCGCTCTCGGCCATCGTCGATACCGGGCGAGAGCCCCTCGCCGAGATGGTCGCCGAAGCTAGAGCGAGCCTGCTGAGCGCAGCCGGGGCGCCCGAGGACACTCGACCGCCCCTTCCCCACATGACGTTGGCGCGCATCCAGCGCCGGGCCAAGGCAGCCGAACGCCGGGAGGCGCTTCGATGGGCCCAGGCGATCGATCTGGGTGGGGTCACGTTCACGGCGCCATCGGTTGCGCTCTATACATGGGCGGACGATCGCCAAGAGCGCCTCTTCCAGATCGTCGAGCAGCAGGTCTTCGAACGCTGACCCGTCGCTAGGACACCCGATCGGGCGATGCACCGGGGGGATTTGTGTGCTCCCTCGCCGACCCCACAGGCAGCTCGCGTCAGAACGTAGCTTTTTTCGTGCAAATCGAGTTCAATGCGACTCGTAGGCAGACCGCGCAATGTGGAAGAAGGCAGTCTTTGGCACGGTTTCGGCAGGCTTCCTTGGCTATGTCGTCTGGGTTTCGTGTCTCAGCACCACCCGCCACCAAATCGAGTGGGATGTCGCCACGCGTGTCACTGCCGTTCTCGAACGCACCGGCTTTTCGAATGTGGTTCCCGTGGTCGACGGGCGAGACGTCGAGCTCCGCGGGGAGGTTGCATCCGTCTCGGAAGCACAGCGCGCGGAGCGAATCGTGGGCATGCTTCGGGGAGTACGCGCCGTGCGCGCGAATATGCACATCGGAGCTGATGAAGGCCTTGGGGGAGGTGAAACGTGACGTATCTGGTGCTCCAGATGATCGGCGCTCTGCTGATCGCGGCCGCCTTTGGCGCGGCGCTATTGTGGCTCGGGCAGGTTTTTTGGGGGCGCCTGGTTGCCCCGGTGCGTGCCAAGACCCTCGAGTACGAGCTCGACGAGGCGCGCGCAGACATCATCACCCAGAACGAGCGCATTGAAGCGCTCCACAAAGAGCTCAGCACTTCGGGCGAGCGCATCGAAGCGCTCCAACGCGCGAAACGGCAACTCACCGCAACATTGGACGCACGCAACCGAAAGATGCAAGAAGTGGACGCGAGGCTTTCCTCGATCGACCTCGAGGAGCGGCCGACTTCGCGCGAGTCTGCTGAAGATTTGAGGCGCGAGCTTCGCATTGCCGTTGAGGAGCGTGACGAGGCGCAGGCCGCACTGCGGCAAGCGGAGACCCGGGGTGAGCGGTTGCGGACCGAGCTCGAGGTGCTGCACGGGATTCACGAGCGGATGCTCGACGACATCGATCGTCTCAAGGGCCGAATCCGCGAGGCGGAGCTCGAAGCAAGGACGAGCGGCGAATCGCGTCCACCTGCCTGGGTCATGGTTCAACCATTCGGGGCGCGCGACGATCTTCAGCGGCTCGAGGGCGTTGACCCGAGCCTCGAGCGCACGCTGAATCGGTTGGGCATCTACCACTTTCATCAGATCGCGCGCTTCGAAACGTCTGATGTCGAGTGGTTGGTCGACCACGTCGAGGGAGTTCCGGAGAACACGATTCGCGATAGTTGGATTGCGGATGCCTCGCGCCTTGCCGGCGTGCAAGGGAACTGACGTTATTAGGAAGCCGCGTCGAGCGCACGGTCGGCGAGGCCCGTCAGTGCTTCACGCGCGCCCTCCAGGTCGCGTTCCAAGTCGCTCACAATCGAGCCGGCATCCTCCACTGCGGCGACCTTCTCGAGCTTGAAGCAGGTTGCGCCAAATCGACGCGCTCCCAACTGCTGACTGCTGCCGCGAACCATGTGAGCCGCTGCGCGGAGCGTCTTGAGGTCACCGCTTTGGATGGCGTCCTTCATGCGAGCGATGCTCTGCTCGGCGGTGTGGAGGAAGCTGTCGATGACATCGCAGATGAAGCCCGGCTCTTCTTCCTCTAGCTCCAGGAGCTGAGACGTGATCATCGTGTCGAGCGCGTTCGGCGGGAACTCCGAGACGCTCGCAGATGGTCTAGCGGCCCAGCGGGCGAGCGCCTTCTGTAGCTGCTTCTGCGTGAAAGGCTTCGATAGGTAGTCGTCCATTCCAGCAGCAAAGGCGGTTCCGCGGTCTCCGGCCATCGCGTGTGCGGTGAGCGCGATGATTGGAACGCGCCTCTGGCCCGACTGGGCTTCGTGCGCTCTTTGCGCCCGAGAGGTCTGATAGCCGTCCAAGTTCGGCATCTGTCCGTCCATGATGACCGCGGCGTACCGATGCCCCTCGCCGAGAGCTTCGAGCGCCGCAGTACCGTCGTTCACGGTGTCGACCTCGTAGCCCAGCGCCTGAAGGTGCGCTTGAACTACCTTCTGATTGATGGCGTTGTCCTCGGCGACGAGGATCTTCATGCCGGTGGACCGCTGCTCCTTCGGTGCGGGGGCCGGTAGGGACGGGCGGTCGACCTCGTCGCGAAGGCCTTTGCGGAGGGTTGGCCGGTTCAGCGTCTCGAGGAGAGCGGCGATGATCTTGCCTCGGCGAATGGGCTTCTCCACGTGCACGTGTATTCCGGCCTGAGCCAATTCGCTGATTTCGTGCCTGTGAGAGCTGATCGCGACAACCGAGCTGCCGTGTTTTGCCGCGACTTTCTCGAGCTGCAACGCTCGGCTCCGCCAGTCCTTACCGAGGCTGCGTAGGTCGATCAGCGCCACGTTTGGCCGCGGCGATGCACGAAACATCCTGTGCGCGCCATCGAAAGTCGTCGTAGCCCAAGCCTCCATGTTCCAAGACTGCAGCTGTGCACAAAGCGTCTCCCGCGCGCGATTGTTGCTTTCGAGCACCAGAACCTTCATCCCAGCAAGCGCCTCGGTGACCGCTTTGAGCTCCTCGCTGAGCCTTTCTTCGAGCTCGAAACGCGCATCGAAGAAGAACGTGCTTCCTTTTCCGACCGTGCTCTTCAGCTGAAGGTTGCCCCCCATCAGCTCGACGAGTTGCCGACAGATCGGAAGGCCGAGGCCCGTGCCTCCATACTCCCGGGTCGTCGATGCGTCTGCCTGCGAGAACGGCCGGAAGATGCTCTCAGCGCGGTCCTCTGAGACGCCAACCCCGGTGTCGGAGACTCGGATCTCGAGGTCAACGTGCCACGGGCCCCGTTTGCGCACCTGAATCCCGATGATGACCTCGCCTTCTTTGGTGAACTTCAGTGCGTTGTTGATCAGGTTGGACATTACTTGCCGGAGGCGGAGCGGGTCGCCACAGACTTCGGGCGGCACATCGGGACCGATCTCCGTGATTAGCTCGATGCCCTTGGCATGGGCGGCCGACGCGTGGTTCACGGCTATCTCCTCGGTCATCGAGATCACGTCGAAGGCGACCGACTCGAGACGCATTTCGCCTGCCTCGATCTTCGAGAGGTCGAGCAAATCGTTGACGATCGCGAGTAGGGAGCGGCCCGACTTGTGGACCTCGCACAAGTAGTCGTCTTGCGGTTTCGGAAGCGCCGACGGATCTATCAATTGAAGTAGCCCTAGGATTCCGTTGAGCGGCGTGCGGACTTCGTGGCTGACGTTTGCCAGAAACTGCCCCTTTGCCTGTGCGGATGCCAACGCAGCGTCGCGCGCGCGCGCTAGTGTGCGTGCCTGCTCGGTCGCGAGACGGCGCATCGCGTCCGCTTCTTTGGCTTCCTCATGGAGTCCAAACATCAGTTGTCGGCGCGACCACAGGACCAAACCGCCGACGACGGTCGCCGCCCAAAGATGAAACATGCCGAGGCTGTATTCAGCGCGGGTCTCGCCGTGCGCGAGCTGAAGCCAACCGATGAAGACCACGCCGACCATCACGGCAAACATCGAGAAACGATAGAGCAAGGCGCCTGCAGCTACGATCGCGATGGCCAGCGTCGTCGTGTTGCTGATCGCGCCACTGACGGCGTACATCGTGAGTCCCATGCCTGCGGCGACGGCAATGGTCGCCATCGAGATCGGTGTGTCGAAGCGCGGGTCGTCGACGCGCATGCCAGCCCACACGAGAAGCACCGACGCAGAAGATATCGCGCAGATGAAGACGTGCGGCGTGTTGGGTGTGAACGGCGGCGACAACAAGAACAGAACGGCAGCCGCGGCATAGATGAACGCGAGCACCGGCAACATGTGCGCCAGCGCGCCCAGCGACCGAAGCCGCGTTTGCTCATCGCGCTCGCGCTCCTGCTGAGCCGCCGACTCTCCCCTGCGGCCTTCGGGCCCTTGCCCTTCGTCGTTCATCCCCAAGTAAACAGGCTGCCCTAGCAAGCGAGCATTGTCACAACATGACCCAAAAAGAGGGGAATTGGCCTTCCTCTTGCCGTGGCGTGCCGGTAGGTTTCAGGGATGGGTGGTCGGGAACCGTCGGAGGTGGAGCTGGAGCAGCTGACCGAGCAGATTCGATATCACGAGGCGGCGTATAGGGCTGGGGCGCCCGAGATCACCGATGCGGCGTTCGATGAGCTGGTCGAGCGGTATCAGGACTTGGCGGACCTACTGGGGGTCGATCCGGCGGAGCGGCTCGACGCTCGGCCGGGGGAGGATCACACCGCCGGGTTTGAGACGGTGGAACATCGGGTTCCGATGCTTTCCCTCGAAAAGCTGTCACCCAATCGACGCGATAGCAGCGGTGAGCCGATGCCGCTGTCGGATCAACTGTCCGCATGGTTTCGCCGGCGAAGAAAGGAGCTCGAAGTCGACGAGCTTCCTCTCATCATCGAGCCGAAGGTCGATGGGATCTCGGTGTCGCTGCTCTATGTCGGCGGTGTGCTCCGCCGCGCGGTGACTAGGGGTGACGGTCGCAAGGGCGACGTGATCACCAAGCAGGTGACTGAGCTCGGTACGGTGCCAACCAAGCTCGAAGACGCCGGCAAGGGTGAGCTCGAGATCCGCGGCGAGCTCTACTGGCCACTCACCGAGTTCGCACGCTTCAACGCGACGCTCGAAAAGCCGTTGATCAATCCACGCAACGGTTGTGCCGGAATGATGAAGCGCAAGGACCCCGCAGGTCTCGAAAAGACCGGGATTCGCTCGTTCTTCTATCAGGTCGCGTGGGACCAAGGCGTGGAGCTCCCCCCGACTCAAGGCGAGAGGCTCCAGTGGTTGGCCGATCGCGGTGCCGACGTGTATCTGAGCGAGGTCTTCCAAACCGGCTCCGAGGAGGAGGCGCTCCAGTATTGTGAAGGTTACGACGAGCGCCGCGGGGCGCTGAACTACGACATCGACGGTATGGTCATCAAGATCGACGACATCGGTTTGTATGCTCGGCTCGGTGCGACGGGGCATCACCCACACTGGGGTATCGCCTACAAGTTCCCGCCAGAGCGCAAACCCACCAAGCTTCTCGATATTGAAGTGTCCGTCGGCAAGTCGGGCAAGCTGACTCCTGTCGCGATCCTGGAGCCGGTGTTCGTGTCGGGGACGACGGTGAGCCGCGCATCGCTCCACAATTTCGTCGAGCTCGAACGCAAGGACGTCCGCATCGGCGACACGGTGCTGGTCGAAAAGGCAGGCGAGATCATTCCTCAGGTCGTCGAGGTCGACAAGAGCGAGCGTAGGCGGGGTGCGAAGCGCTTCGTGCCACCTAGCGCCTGCCCAACCTGTGGCACCGAGGTCGTGAGCGAAGAGATCTTCGTGTACTGTCCCAACCCCGCCTGCCCGGACCAGGTGCGCGAGCGTTTGCGCCACTTCGCAAGCCGGCAGGCGATGGATATCGACGGAATGGGTGAAGTGCTCGTCGACCAGGTGGTCGACAAAGTCGGCGTGCGGTCGGCTGACGATTTTTTTCGCCTCGATGTGGACGCCCTCGCGGCGCTCGATCGGATGGGGAAGAAGAGCGCCGAACGTGTGAAGGTCGGTCTCGAGGCGGCCAAAGAGCGAGGTCTCGCGCGCGTACTGAACGGGCTGGCGATTCGGCATGTCGGCGAGACGATGGCGGAGGATCTGTCGGCCTATTTCAGGACCGCTGACGCATTGTTGGCGTTTGCAGCTCGATACGTCGCGGACGACGAGGAAGCGATCGAAATGGTGGCTCCCGCGAAGTCGTCCGAGCGTGGCGCGATCGAGGGACTCGCACGCAAGTCGGCGGACAGCATTTTCCGCGAGCTCGACTCACCCGCCGTGCGAAAGGTGTTTGCTGGCTTGGCGAGCGTCGGCGTGAACCTGAGCGGAAGCGCAGCCGACGTGCGCGAAATAGCCGCTGTAGCCGGCAAGACCTTCGTGCTGACAGGAACGTTGCCCACCTTGAACCGAACCGAAGCGACAAAGCGCATCAAGGCGGCTGGAGGCAAGGTGTCTGGGTCGGTGTCGAAGAAGACGGGCTTCGTCGTTGCGGGAGACGATCCGGGAAGCAAGCTCGACAAGGCGGAATCGCTCGGCGTCGAAATCATCGACGAGGCGGCACTCCTCGCGCTCCTTGGCGATGCCGGGTGAGTGTCAGAGCTCGGGGATCGCGCGTCCCAGCCGGCGTAAACCTTCTTCGATCTGCTCGAGCGCGGTCGCAAAGCTGAAACGTACGAAGCCTTCCGCAGCCTCTCCGAAGTCGCGGCCGGGTCCGAGTGCCACGTGGGCCTTGTCGAGAATATCGAAGGACAGCGTCAGCGAATCACGCCCGAAGTGACGCATGTCGACCAACGCGTAGAAGGCGCCTGGCGGATCGATCGGAATCGAAAGCCCCATGTCCCGGAGGCCGTCGACCAGCACCCGTCGTCGGATGGCGTATTGTTGGCGCATGTGCTCGACGTGCGCCGCTCCGTGGGCCAGGGCCGAGATGCCCGCCTGCTGAACGAACTGGGATGTCGAGATGAAGAAGCTCTGCATCAAGCTCTGCAAGGGCCGCATCGCGACCTCGGGGGCGATCAGGTAACCCAAGCGGAAGCCTGTCATCGCGTAGCGTTTCGAAAAACCATCGAGGACGTAGCAGTTTTCGGTGAAGCTCAGCGGGGAGGTCACCTGCGCGCCGTCATAGGTGAGGCCGTCATAGATCTCGTCGGACAAGATCGGGATACCAAGGTCGCTAAGGCCTTCGACAACTTCTTTGGGCTGGACGGCACCCGTTGGGTTGGCGGGCGACGCGAGAAAGATCGCTCGCGTTCGCGGCGTAATCGCCGCCTTCACTTTGGCGACGTCCATCACGAAGCCGTCCTCGGGCCCCGTCGGCACGAGAATCGGTTTGCCACCGCAGACCGCGATCATGTTGGGGTAGCAAGGGTAGTGCGGCGTTGCGAGGATCACCTCGTCGCCCGGGTCGACCAACAAATTCAAACACAGAAGGATCGCAGGCGACGTTCCGCTGGTGACCACGACGTGGTCCGGGTCCACTCGGACGCCGCGACGCTTCTCGCAGTCCTTGGCGATCGCTTCTCGGAGGGCGAACAGACCTCGGCTGTCGGTGTAGTGGGTCTCACCCGACACCAGTGAGTCGACCGCCGCTTGCACGGCAGCCGGCGGTGCGTCGAAGTTCGGCTCCCCAACGCCGAGCTGAACGATTGACGTTCCGGCTCGCGCCATTGCCATTCCCCGCTCCATCACCTCCATCGCAAGGAACGGCTCCACCTCCTGCGTACGCTTCGCGAACATGGGGACATGCTCTAGGGTCCTAACTGCCCGGGATCTAGCCGCTTCTCAGGCAAAGATCGCAACGCCAGTTGCAGGCGCTCCGATCTCTGCCTGAAAAGCCTTGGAATGTCGGGTGATTACGGGTAGGGAGAGTGTCCCTCATGGAGTCGCTTGTCGTAACGGTGATTGGGAAGGACCGTCCCGGGTTGGTCGAGTCGGTGTCGGCGGTGGTTGAGGAGCACGGCGGGAGTTGGGTGGAGAGCCGGATGTCCCGACTGGCGGGCGAGTTTGCGGGCATCCTCCGGGTCAGCGTGCCGGCAGACCGGGCCGATAGCTTGACCGAGGCGCTCGAGGGGCTTCGGTCCGACGGGCTTCGCGTGATGGTGGAACGAGGCTTCGAGGAGGCGGTCGAAGAGGGGCACGTCATCCTACTCGAGCTCGTCGGGAGCGACCGCCCTGGGATCGTTCACAAAATCTCCGAGGCGCTCGCCGCGCGTGGCGTCAACGTCGACGAGCTGAACACCGAGTGCGAAGGAGCGCCCTGGTCCGGTGGGACGCTGTTCAAGGCCATGGCCAGGCTTCGTGCGCCGAAAGCACTAGATCTCGATCAGCTTCGAGAAAGCCTCGAGGCGATCGCGGGTGACCTGATGGTCGACATCAGCATCGGCGAAGCCGACTAGGGCGTTGGCGCGCGCGCGAGGGTAACGGCGCAGGAGTCTCCTGGCCGCGCGCGCTTTCTCTTCAGCGGTCATCCACATCCGCAGGGTCGCGAACCGATACATGGCGCGGATGTTCGGGAACAGAGCAAGGTAGATCTGGCGCGACCCTTCGTACGCGGTTGCATCGAGGGCGAACGCGAGCTGCTCGTTGTCGACCGCCGATGTCGGGTCGGCGCCGCGCATCGCCAACAAGGTGCGGACCAGGCGGTCTACTGAGTGCACCCCAGTCTCGGTCGCTGCGTCGCCACGGGGGTTGAAAGAGCTGCGGCGCCGGGTCCAACTCTTGCGCCACCGCTGATCCCACGCGTAGAGAAGGGCGTTGTCGAAGTGGGCAAGGGCGATGAGCCGGCTCCACCGCATGCATTGCTGCACGGTGCCGCTCGCTCGAAGATTCACCTCGGGCACTTCGTCGCGCGTGACCGGTAGCCGTCGCGCCCCGAAGCGCTGCTCGAGCCAGGCGAACTCCGTCGGGAAGTCGTTTGCCGCGATCTGAAGCGGGTAGCTCGGCTGCTTTCCGAGGTCGAGCGCGATGTCCTTCAAGTCGTCGAAGATCTGGAATGCCGCCAAGAGATACCCCCACCGGCGAATCACGGTTGCATGCTTCGCGGGTTCGAGGCCGAGGAGGCGGGCTCGAAGGTCGAGCCAGAGCATCATGACCATGTTGTTCTTGCGATAGAAGTGCCACGCCGTGTCTTGCAGGCTCATCCGGTCCGCGCGACGCCCGAGCGCGCTGCCGCAAAGCTCGGCTTCGTCCAGATATGTCTGGAAGCAATGGTGCAAGAACAGATGCGTTGCGTGTACGGTGGCGTCGTCGGCGCTCTCGAGAAGCTGGTCCATCGTCAAAGCCAACGCATCGAGAGCGCCAAACAGCGTCGACAGCGTGATCCCGTACTTCGTCGTGTGAGCGTCCGGCTCGACGCCGCTCTTGCGAAGGTGACCGAGCGACAGGTCGCAAAGCGGACGCTCCGAAGTATCGTTGCGGTAAACCGACTGGACCAGACGCCCCGCTGCATCGTGACCGCCCGCTGCCGCCGCGAGCTCATCGAGAAACTCGTCTGCGAGCTGCATGTAGAAGAACGCGACATCTGCCAAGGCGACCGATGTCGAGAGAGGAACCCCACCTGCCCCCCTGAATGCGAAGTTGTCGACGAGCGGACCGATTTGCTCGACGGCAAAGAAGGTTTGACGGAGCGGGGGGACGTCGAGCACGACACGGGGAACAAGCCTGCGAATGCGTCGACGCCTCGCCCAGTAGAAAGGCAGCATTGCACCGTGGCGAAAGAAGTCGCGGTTCTGCTGCGCCTTCTCGGCAAGGATCGATCGGGCGGTCCGGTTCTCGCGCATTCGCTCCCACGCCCGTGTGGCACGCCCAACGTTTTCTACGGTCGCTGCGCGCTCTTCTTCGACATGCGGTTCGGGGTGCAGCAAGAGTGTGGTCTCGTAGCGAAGGAGGGCTTCTTCCGAACCCTCTTCGTCGATCACTGCGTCTGCGAGGTGAGCCTCCCAACCTCGCAGCTTCCCGAGCAGCACCGCGGCCTGGGTGCCGGCGTCCGCCGAGCCTTCCGTGTGCAGCAACGCGAGCCTAGTGCTCAACACGTCCTCGAGCTCCCTCGCGATCGGACCCGACCCACCGAGCTCGGCACGCATGTAGGGATGTCGCGCGAGGATGCTCTCGATGCGCCGCAACACGACGAGCTCGTCCTCGTTGAAGGGGGGCATCGTGATGGTGGCAAGCACGGTCATCGGGCGAACGCGGTTGTGACACGCCGGGGGCGCAGGCTCCAATTCCCCCCCGCTTGGTGCTAGGGTCAGGATTCGAACGATGGCAAGGACCGGCCGAAAGCCAAGCTGGCGCGCCCCTTTTCGCCGCGTCGCGATGGCTACCGAAAACGCGCTCGAGCTCGCGAGGCTCGGACACTTCACCGATCCGGAACACGCGCCGTACAAAGTCGCCCATCAGATGCGCATCGCGAGGCTGCGACGTTACGGGGGGGACGACCATCGCCCAACGGTCGAAGCGCCGGTGCTCTTGATCCCGCCTTTGATGGTCACCGCAGAGATCTACGACGTGGCGCCCGACATCAGTGGTGTCACCGCGCTGACGCGACTGGGGCTCGACGTTTGGACCATCGACTTCGGCTCTCCCGAGCAAGAAGAGGGCGGCATGAAGCGCACCCTCGACGATCACATCAAAGCGATTGGTGATTCGATCGACTGGATCCGGGCCACGACCAGCCACGACGTGCATCTGGTCGGATATTCGCAGGGCGGGATGTTCGCCTATCAAACCGCCGCGTACCGCGCCTCCGATGGCATCGCGTCTGTGGTGACTTTCGGAAGTCCGGTCGACATTCATCGGAACCTTCCGAAGATCGAGGACACGATCGCGGGCCGCGTATTCGAGTTGGCACAGGGCGCGCTCGACAAGCCGTTGGACAAGCTCGAAGGCTTGCCAGGGTTTCTGACGAGCACCGGCTTCAAGCTTCTCGCCGTTCACAAAGAAGTCGGTCAGCTCATGGACTTCATTCGCAAGCTGCACGACCGGCAGGCGCTCGAGAAGCGCGAGGCGCGCCGCCGGTTTTTGGGGGGCGAAGGGTTCGTTGCGTGGCCCGGGCCGGCGCTCAAGAAGTTCATCGACGAGTTCGTCGTTCACAACCGGATGCTGTCCGGCGGTTTCGTCGTACAGGGTCGGACCGTCACGCTCTCGGACATCACCTGTCCGGTGATGTTCTTCGTCGGTGAGCGGGATACGATTGCCAATGAGTCTGCGATTCGCGCCATCGGCGGCGCGGCGCCCAACGCGGAGCTGTTCGAGGTGTCGATGCGCGCGGGGCACTTCGGTCTCGTCGTCGGCAAGCAAGCGATGTCTTTCACCTGGCCCACCGTGGCGAGCTGGGTGCGGTGGCGAGAAGGCATCGGACCCGAGCCTTCGGTGCTTCATGCCCCGCCGCCGCTCGAAGAGCCCGAGGAAGCCGACTTCGACGAAGTCGATTTCGACGTCGAGCTCTTCTATCAAACCATCGTCGGCACAGTTGGCGCTTGGTGGGAGCGACTCGGGCGTTCCGCGACGGACCTCGGTGAGCAGCTCGACAGCCTTCGTTGGCAGGTTCCCCGCCTCAGCGTGCTCCAACAGATGCAGCCGGACACCCGGGTGAGCCTCGGGCTCGCGCTCTCCGAGCAAGCCAGCTCCAATCCGGAAGGGACATTCTTCTTGTGGGAAGGGCGCGCGTTCTCGTATGCGCAAGCGGATCGCCGTGTGGACCACGTCGTCCGGGGCTTGATCCAATGCGGCATACGCCGCGGCGAGCCGGTTGCCGTGTTGATGAACGCACGCCCCAGTTACCTGTCGGTGACCGCTGCGTTGAGCCGCATCGGTGCGGTACCGATCTTGCTGAGCCCGGGCCGCTCACGCGCCACCCTCGAAGAAGCCATTCACGGCTCCGCGCCGCGCTTCCTCATCGCAGATCCCGAAAGCGCAGCCATGGGCAAGGAGCTGTTCGGCGAGGTGCTCGTTTTAGGTGGCGCGCGCGAAGAACGAGCTCTTCCGCCAGGCGTCGTCGACATGGAGCTCATCGAACCGGACAGGGTCGAGCTCCCCGGTTGGTACGAGCCGAATCCGGGATGCGCACGCGACCTGGCGCTCATCATCCTCACGGCAGGGCGCGGGAGAAAACCGCGCGCGGCCAAGATCACCAACCAGAGGTGGGCTTTCTCGGCCTATGGCGCCGCGGCTGCATGCAGTCTGTCTCCACGCGACACCGTCTATTGTTGCTTGCCGCTTCATCACCCGGCCGGGATGTTGGTGACCGTCGGGGGTGGGTTGGTTGGTGGGTCCCGATTGGCGCTCGCGACAGGGTTCGACCCGGACACGTTTTGGGACGATGTCCGCCGATACGGCGCGACTGTGGTCTTCTATGCCGGCGAGATGTTGCGCGAGCTTTTGGGCGCAGAGCCCTCGGCCGCCGACAACGAGAACCCGATTCGCCTGTTTGCCGGAAGCGGCCTGCGGCGCGACGTGTGGCAGCGCATCGTCGACCGTTTCGGCCCGGTGGGTATTCTCGAGTTCTACGCAGCCACGGAAGGCAATGCGGTCCTTGCCAACGCATCTGGCGAGAAGGTGGGTGCGCTCGGCCGCGCACTTCCGGGGAGTGCCGAGGTCGCGCTGGTCCGCTACGACTTCGACACCGAGGAGTTTCAGCGCGATGAGCGCGGCTTGCTGGCTCGGTGCGAAGACGGCGAGCTGGGCGTGCTGCTCGCACGACTGGACGCCGACCATCCGCTTGCGAGCTTTACCGGAGGCGATGAGGCTGGCCAGCGTTTGTTGCAAGGCGTCTTCGAATCCGACGACACGTGGTTCATCACCTGGGATGTGCTTCGCCGCGACGCCGACGGTGACTTCTGGTTCGTCGACCGAGCCAGCCGGATGATCAAAACCGTGTCCGGCGTCGTCGCGACCCGATCGATCGAAGATGCCCTCTATGCCTTTCCCGCCCTACGTCACACCGTGGTATACGGAGCCGCGAGCGAGGAGTTCGATCGCCCCGTTGCGGTGGTGGTCACGCAGGGCAACCGTGGCTTGAGCTTGCAGGATTGGAACGAGTTCGCCGCTGGGCTAGACCCGAGCGAACGGCCGGCCTGGGTGAAGCGCGTCGAGCGAATTCCAATGACCGACGGCTTTCGTCCCGATAAATCCGCCATCGAAGGCGATCCGCTCGACGCTGGCGCGGAGCTCTTCGCCTATGACGAGGAGACTGGGCAGTACGAAGCGGTGCCAGGCGATGGCTCGGCGATTCGCGTGTAGGGGGGCCCCTCGCTGTACAAAAATCGCGCCGTCGCGCCTCTCTTGCTACATACCGTCTCGATGACCGCCCGAGCCCTTCTCTGGCCCTTTGCTTTGACAAGCGCGCTTCTTTTCGCGTGTGTGAAGCCGATCAACGACGGCAACGCATGTTTCCAGTCGTCCGAGTGCCGCGGCGGTTCCGTGTGCGCCGAGACGGTTTACGGAAAGTATTGCATGAGGGAGTGCGGGCCGGAGGTGGTTCGCTGCGAAAACGGAGAAGCATGTCTGCGGTCCGAGGACCTGCCCGACGGCACCGGAGGCAGCGGTGGCGAAGGTGGCGCCGGCGGAGAGGCTGGCACCGGCGGTGCAGGTGGCGTCGGTGGAGCAGGCGGCGTCGGTGGCACGGCAGGAAACGGTGGCGGCGGCGGTGAAGGCGGCGCCGCTGGTGGAGCAGGCGGTGTAGGTGGCGTTGGCGGAGCGGCAGGAAATGGTGGCGCCGGTGGCGAAGATGGCGCCGGTGGTGAAGATGGCGGCGGCGGTGAAGACGGCGCCGGCGGCGAAGGCGGCATCGGCGGTGAAGGCGGTGGCACTGAAGAAGAAATCTGGGTGTGTCTGCCCGGCCGCCTCGAAAATCCGAACTTCATTCCTCGGATCATCGGACAGGTCTGCGACTACAGCATCGACTGTGTCCTCGGCGGCGTGTGTGTGTGCGTCCCAGGGGCGACCTGCGAAGGCCAGGGGAAGGCCGGCCCGACCTGCGAGGAGCTCTGCAACCCGGACATCGCCAACCAATGCCCACGTGGTCTGGCTTGCACCGATCTAGGTACCGGCCGGGGTTTTTGCGACCCAACGACCTTCACCGAGAATTGACCGTTTACGCGGGGCGGTCTGAACATTAGACTCCCTCGGTCATGGCCACACCCCAAGAAACAGTCGACGCTCTTCGTTCCTATCTGCGCACGCATCCAGAGGAGCTCGGGCGCGCGGTTCGTAGCGCGCTCGGCCTTAGGTTTGGCGTTCCCCTTGCCGCCCTTCGCTGGCTTGGCGAGCAAGCGGAGCGCAGTGGAAAGGTCGAAGACTTCAAGATCGACTCCGTGCCCCCAGGCCTCCGGCTCTCGGGCAACCTCGACGCGATGAACACCCCGATCCGCGCCTCGGCGATCATCTACGTCGAGCGCGTGGTATTCAACGACGAAGAGCTGACCGTTGCGCTCCGCCTCGAAGAGGTGATGCTCAAGCTCAACGGCGAGTCTGATTCGCCGGTTGCGGCACTGATCAAGTCCGGCGCGTTGGACCTCTCGAATCCGGGGACGCTGGTGAACTTCATGCCCGGTCGGTCTCCAGTTCTGGCCGAGGCCAACGGCGATCGGATCGTGCTCGACTTGATGCGTGATCCGAAGATCGGCAGGAACCCGCTGGTCCGCCGTGCGGTGTCCTTGCTCACATCATTCGTGACCCTACACGGCGTGGAAACCGACACGAAGCACATCGATATCGCATTCCGCGCTCTTCCGACAGGCCTGGGGGGTGCAGCGAGGTCGCTTCGTAAGAACATCGTGCTGCCCTCGATGAGCCGCTTGCTTCCACGTACGAGGTAACTTCATGCCGACGTGCAGATCATGCAAAGACGAAGTCGACGAGCTCGTTTCCGTCAAGGCGGACGGGCGCCGTGTGAAGGTCTGTGAAGACTGTGCGGAGCGGCTGCTCGAAGAAGCGGAGATCGCGGAGCTGAGCGAGTCTGTCGTGCAGGACATGATGGGCTACAAGGGTCGTCGCTAGCGTCGCCGCGTTCAGCTATCGGGAGTGGGCTCGTCGGTCGACGGGTCCGACTCGGGCTCGGATCCGTGGGACACGGAGCGCTTACGTAGCGCGGCGAGCTCCTCTTCCGCGAACTCTAGCTCGAGCTCGGCTCTGCTGCGCGCGGCGACGGCGTGGGCGACTGCGTCCTGTAGCTCTTCGGTTTTCGATGCCTCGGCGCTCAAACGCACATCGAGCGCGGCGATTTCGCCTTGAAGCTCCATCCGCCGGTCGCCTTCGCGTTCGAGCTTCCGTTCGAGCCGTTTGGCCCGATCTTCCTCAGCGGTGAGTTTCTGAGCGGCGGTCGCGAGCTTCTGATTCGTCGTAGCGAGCGTCCGTTCGGTCGCCGAGAGGTCGCGCTCGGTCTCGGACAGGTGCTGCTCGGTGGTCGCCTTCTCTTGGCGGTTCTGCGCGAGCTTGTCGCGCGTGCGCATTAGCCGGCGCTCCTCATCCTTGAGCTGCGTCTTCAGAGAGGCAACCCTGCCGTCGGTGCGAGCGAGCCGTTTGGCAAGCTCGGTTCGCGTCAGTCTGCTTTGCTCGTACCGGAGCTCGAGCTGTTCCGCGATTTCACGAGTGTCTGCCAAGTCTCGTCGGAGGTCCGAGGCGGTCAACTTGGCCCTATGGGCCACTGCACGCTGCGTCTCGGCCTTCTGGTAGAAGACGGTAACCGCCGCGCCTGACGCTCCTAGCAGGGCAAGCGCCATCGGAATCGTCCAGCGCAAGATGGTCTTCACCCGCTCACGGCGCTCCTCGGGAAGCGAGAGCGCGGACAGCTCTTTCGCTAGCTCGTCGGCGGTGGGCCGCAGGTCAGCGTCCCAGCCCATCCAACGGTCGAAGAACGGTGTGAGGTACTTCAGTCCTTTTCGCGTCGGCGCATTCGGTGTCTCCCTGGATCGATACTCGATGAACGTATCGACCGCGCCTGCAGCGACATCCTCTTGTGTGTCCGGCTCGAGTGCGTTGCGAAGCGACAGAGACAGCGCAAACACGTCGGCCTTGTTGCTGACCATGGGCTTTCGTTCAACCGAGGCGAACTGCGCGGCAACCTCGGGCGCGAAGTACGTCGGTGTTCCGGCAACCACCATCTCTGCCTCGGTGGCGGCCACACCAAGGTCGAGAAGCACCGGCGTGACCTCGTCTTCTCCGAAACCGGGAATACGAGCGAGGAAGATGTTCTCGGGCTTCACGTCTTGATGGCGCACACCCGCGGCGTGCATCGCTGCCAGCGCGCGGGCAAGTGGCTGAAAGATCTTGAGCGCTTCGGCGCGACTCAGCGGCTCGCGCTGCAGACGCGACTCGAGCGTCTCGCCGTCGTACCAAGGCATGACGAACCAGAGCCGCTCTTCGAACCAACCGTGATCCTTGAACTGGACGATGGATGGGTGGAACACGGACGCGATGAGTCGCAGCTCGCGGAGGGCGGATTGCTTGGCCGACTTCGAATGCGCAGCCTGGTGCAGCAATTTCAGGGCGACCACGTGCCCCGGCACCTCGGTGTCCTTGGCTCGATACACATCGCCGAACGCACCGAGGCCCACCCGAGCTTCGATTGAGTAGCGTCCCCCCACGATCGTACCGTTTGGTAGCGGTTCGATACCCTCGTGCTCATCGCTACGGGTTCGCGGCGCCGCTTCGAGTGCGAATGCTTCGATGACCACACGACCGAACCGATCGGCGTCGCGAATGCCGTGCCGGTCGAGGATGAGCTGCGCCTGAGTCCGCGCAGAATCCACGCGCTCTTCCATTTCTAGCGGGGCCTTGCTGTAGACGAATGCCAGCTCTTCGACGCTGAGCTCCCGCGCGTAGCGGAGCTCCAAGAGCTCCGAGTCTTCGACGCTGAGGTCGAAGCGCAATGCGTTGAGCGGGCTGATTGAGAGATGCGCCGAGGGAAGGGCGCGCCACGGCAGATCCTCGAGGTCCTTCTTCGTCGGAGGCGAGTGTGGACGACTCTGATTGTGCAAATAGCCGCGCGCCGCTCGATAGAGCCTTGCGCGAACGCCGGGTGCTTGGATCAAATCCTCGCTATCGGTCTTCGCAACGAAAGCGCGAAGCTTGGAGAGGTAGTGGTCCGCCCGCTCTGTCGATCCCGTTCGTATCGCGAGGTATTGACGCAGCCCCTCCGCGTAGTAGCGAAACGCGCGCCCGTGCAGAACGTCGACGATCGTTTGGGGCTGGCCGTGGGACAGCGCGATGGACGCAGCCGCCTGTGTCAGGACGTGGCCACCTTTGCCCGGCGGCCTGAGTTGATTCAGCAGAAAAGGGACGGTTCCCATGGGTGCCTCTAGTAGTTGCGTCTCGCGAAGTGGGGAACTGTAAGGATGAGTCACCCTTGTGGCTGCTTTCAACAAAACGGCAAGGCTAGGCCCAACCGTAGAAGATGCTCAACCCGTACAACACTGCGAGAAGAGTCAGTGCGGCTACGATGTTCAGCACGAAGCCGACGCGCATCATTGACGGCAACTCGATCAACCCCGTTCCATAGGCGACCGCGTTGGGTCCCGTTGCAATGGGCAACATGAACGCGCAACTCGCTGCAAGGCCGACCGCCAAGGCTGGCGGGAGTGGCGAGACGCCGAGCTCGACAGCTGCTGCAATCGCTAGCGGTACGATCATGTTCGACGACGCCGTGTTGGAACACGCCTCGGTGAAGAAGACGGTGAACACGATGAGAGCAGCGGTGAGCCCCCACAACGAGCTAATTCCCGTCACCGCCAGGAACCACTGACTGATCGCCGCCGCCAAGCCCGTCTCGAACATCTGTGCGCCGAGCGAGAGGCCTCCGCCAAAGAGAAGAATCAAACCCCAATCGATACGCACCGCGTCATGCCACGGAAGAACTGGCGTCTTTCCGTCTTCGTCGAGAAGCAGAAACAGGGGCGCTGCCGCGAGAATTGCAACCGCGCCGATCGGGAGCGCGCGGGCGACAGCCTCCGCATGGGGTGCGCCGGCTGCTCGCATGATGCCGGGCACCGTCCACCCGATGACCGCAAGTCCGAAACAAAACGCCGTCACTTTCTCTCCGCGCGACCAGGGCGAGTCCACGACTGCTACCTCCGCCTCGATGGGGGCTGGCGGCGCAAGCCATTGGAGGACGAATCCGACCACGACTACGAGGACTAGAGCCGCAGGAAGACCGATGCCCATCCATTGCAAAAAGTCGAATTGCGTCTGGGTCTGTTCCTGCAGGAAACGAACGGTGATGAAGTTTGGCGGGCTGCCGATCAGGGTGCCCATGCCACCCACGGAAGACGCGTATGCGATGGCAAGCACGCTGCCTGAGTTGGCGTCATCCTCGTCGGGAAGGGTGCCGAGAAGAATCGGGATCAGAATGGCTGCCGTCGCGGTGTTGCTGATCCACATCGACAGCACGACTGCCGTCATCATGAAGGCCATTCGCATGCGAATCGGGGAGCCGCGCACCAATCGAAACTGCATGAGCGCTCGAGCAATGCGCCGGTCGAGCCCGTGGCGCATCATCGCCCGCGCGATGAGGAAGCCTCCGATGAAGAGGAAGATCAGTGGGTCCGCATATGGCGCGAAAGCGGTGCGGCTATCGGTGACACCGGCGACGATCATCGCGGGCCCGATCAAGAGCGCCGTCACCGAAATCGGCAGCACTTCCGTGACCCACGCGATGATCACGGCGACGAAAACCGCAGCGAGCCGTTGAGCGCGCGGTTCCAGTCCGAGCGGAGCAAACCAAACCGCCAGGGACAGCGCCGGAGCAAGCACGAGACCTACCTTGCGTCGGTCAAAAACGCCCATCTACGCGGCATCTAGCACATGGCCCTACCGGTACGTCCAGCTCGCCTCGCTCGAAACTTGCGCAGCACCGCGTTCAGCCCCAAGGTGAATGGGTCGTGGCTCACGTGCGCTTGGGATTATTGACGATTCTGGCGTGTGCAGTCTTCTATGGCTGTGCGCCGAAGCAGGATCCTGTAACCGCTCCGCTCGAGAGCGATGCCAAACCTGCGCCTACGGCGGCTCCGGCAGTCGCGGATCCCGTGGTCCTCGAGGATCCCGTCGCCTTCTGGAACGACGGGGAAGCGCAGGCCGAGGTCGATGCCGCAAAAGCAGCTGAAGAGGGGCATCTTCTCCTGGACCTAGGCGACGACTGGACCCCGTACATCCTCACTGAGGCCACCTCGTCCGTCGACGGGGAGCTGAAGACGAGCGAATACCGTTCGACCTACTTGGCGCTGGCGCGTGGAGAGTTTCCCGATGATCGGCATGGGTATCGAGCCAAGAAGGACCAGTATCTCGAGCTCTACGGCATTTTGCCGACGCTGACGTTGCTGAGGGAGCGTTTCAAGGGCGTGCGCGAGCTGCAATGCGCCGAGGAGCTGGACCTCACGCCTTTGCAGGAGTTCGATGGGTTCCTGGCGTATGAAAAGGGCCGCCGCCCAATTCGGCGCCTCAACCGCTACAACCTCCTCAAGCCGCAGATGGCGGCGCTCGTCGAGCGTGCCGGGCTAGAAAGCCTCGACCAGGTCACGCGCACACACGCCGTCGACGACGAGGAGTGGGAGAAGGTCGAGGAGTACAGGATCCTCGCGCCAGAGATCGAGGCGATCGTGGCCGCGCAGGCGCGGCTCGAGTGCGAAGGGTTCTTCGAGGGTCGCGGTGATCACACACCCGGCCTCTTCGATTGGCGCACGCACGAAGCGCTTGCAGAGTTCGAACGACGACATCGCGTTTACGGCTGGGGCTTCATCGGCAAAGATACACTCGCCGTTCTCCAAAAGACGCCGCAAGAGACCGAGCAAGAAGCTGTGATTCGCGTTTTGACCGAGCGGGCAATGCATGCCGCGGAGGTCATCGAAGACGGCAGCACGTCGACCCTGCGGGACGACGAACCGCGCACGTACAAGACCGAAGGCGGCGAGGAAAGACAGATCCCGAACTTCGAGGCCGAGCTTCGAGAGCACGTGATCGCGGCGTTCGGCCTTCAAACAGCCGAATCGACGTACGCATGGTTGGAGTCGCTCGGTGAGATTGCCGAGGAGCAGGTCGTCGCCGTTCAGGGCATCGACCTTCCGCCTTATTACAGCGATGCAATGGACCTCAGCGTTGCGATCGATCGGGGCGACGTCTGGTACGAGTTCCCCTTCGATGAGGAGGGCAAGGGCCGCTCTCAACCGGTTGCACGGCGGCCGCGCCTGACGATCTTCGTCAAGTACAACGACCAGAAGATTCCGCTCGCTCGATTCGGGACGACCGTTGGCGGCTGGCGAGGTGAGTTCATCGAGGGCGCCGTGATGCTGAAGTACAAGGCATCCCCGCTTGGCAAGCGGGTGTGGAGCCGCATCGCAGCGGCCCCGATTTGGGTTCCGCCCGAGAGCACGCCACCACGTGTCATGCTGACCAAGAGGCGAAAGAGGGGCGTTGAGTTCTTCGAGGTCGACTACCACACGACCGGCCCGAGCTATGCGTCCGCGTATGGGTTGGTGGCGGCATACCATCGCAAGTACTACCGCTCCGTCGACGGCAAGATTCAGGTTGGCGGTGACGAAGGGATCCGCACGCACGGCTCGGTCGACTACATGAGCATCATGCGCCGCCACTCGCATGGCTGTCACCGCATGCACAACCACATTGCCGTGCGACTGATGTCGTTCGTCCTCGAGCACCGGCCGCATACGCGGTACGGCCAGCAACCGATGGTGTACCGGCGCGAGTTCGAGTTCGAGGAAGAACCGTACGTCATGGAGTTCGACAAGGGTGGCTACAACTTCGTGCTCGATGAGCCGCTGTTCGTCGAGGTTCTGCCCGGCCGGGTTCGCGGTCAAGTCAAAGAGCCGATCGAGGTCGCGTTGCCGCGCTTTGACCGTGAGGTCGGCGCCTACGTAATGCCCGACGGCGCGTGGGTGAGCGTCGATCGGTTCGGCACCATGACTCCGATCTTCAAGCCGTTCGATTTCGATGCGCCGCTCGAGGCGCCGGAGCTGGCGGACGACCCCGTTACGACCACGGCTGAGGTCACTGAAACCACGCCGACCACGACCGAAACCGGTGTGCTCACGACCCCGCCAGCATCGATTCCCGTAAATACCGCTGCGGTGCCCGTCGCGCCCGCCCCCTGAAAACCAGACGCAATTTCGGGCATCGGGTCCGATGTGGATGAGTTGGGCGAAAAGCGCGGGGCCTGTGGAAAAAGAATCGTGTTTTCCACAAGCGAATTCCGTTGATCTCCATCGGCGGATCGGAGACAAAAGGGGTCGGAAGATCGCGACAGCGAGCTCGACGTTCTTTGAATCCACCTATCTGACAACATGCAACGCAAGTTGCTTGTTTCTCACTCTCACGGGAGAGAAGCGGGGCCGGAAGGCAACGCTGTCGGGAGGCGCAAGGAGCGTCGAACGTGTCCGTGGGTCGTGAGGATTGCAAAAGCCGATGTCCTGATGCGTGGGCCCGAGTCGAGCGAAAGCTTTGATGAAGGCCGTCGACGCGAGGGAAGTCGGTTGAAGACGCGCTAGAATCGGGACGCCGCTCTGTTTCACCACACGGCGGCCGCGAAGGTTCTAGACGGGACGTCGGAGGCACCTGGCATAAGGGCTGACCGACGACCATGACGGCGCGTCATAGGTTCGGTGCTCGTTCGCTTCGGCGGAGGAAGCATCCGCCTAAGCGAGTGCGACGGGGTGACACCGTCGGCTCACCGTCGGCGAACCGGTTCGAAACCGGCGACGGTAATCTCACGAGGTTCGGGTGCCCATCTTTGAAAACTAAAACTCTGGATTGCACGCGTCGGCCTGAACATGCTGCGCGACACCGTTGCACACGAGGCGAGAGCCTCGGCAACGGGATGAAGCGCGGCATGAGCATCAGGATCCACTAGAAGCGCATCCCACTACGCGCCCTTGGCGAGTCGAAAACCAAGGGTTCAGGTACGACGAGAGCTGTCGCGGAGTCCAATCACGGCGGTTTGCTAAACCCAAACTGCTGCTGGGATTCCGTCCGCAGGAAACACATGGGGCAACCTATGCGAACCTACGGTACCTCGAGACCTTCAAGTCGAGAGATACGACAACAGCGCACGGGACGTGTCGGTCAAAGCTCCTCCAGTGAGTCCAAAAGCTCACGCGGGGGGTTAGCAGGCTTCCCGACGGGGAATGCATCGCGCCGAAACGTGTCGC
>Ga0209456_10000330_pt1 | contig 25900 bp, 27 predicted proteins | sample COG_11_FD_184755 | JGI IMG/M metagenome (GOLD analysis project Ga0209456, IMG submission 184755) | Pelagic marine sediment microbial communities from the LTER site Helgoland, North Sea, for post-phytoplankton bloom and carbon turnover... | ecosystem: Environmental > Aquatic > Marine > Neritic...
AAAAACAGTGTGTCTTGGAAACGCCTATCCCGGCGCTGGCTGGTCCAGGCCCCGATGCACTTGGGCTTCATTCGATCCATAGCACCGGCTATGCATCTCGCTGCAGCCCGGCGTTCATCGGCACCTGTCCTGCGCAATCGCTCGGGATCCTGGTGAGAAATCCGGGCTAGTGATGAGCATCGTCAATCGGCGACTCATCCTGGTGCTTGGGTTGATCGCTGCGGCAGCGGTAGTCTACTTGCTCGACACGCAGCGAGCGAGCGCCGGAACTTCCATTGGCGGTTCGGCGCTCGTGCCGATCGTCGAGCCGCACGTTACCGAACCCGGCGCAACGAGTGATGAGTTCGACAGGGGATTGCTCTGGCGAATAGACGGCGGAACGTCGAGCCCAAGCTATCTATTTGGAACAATGCACGTGGAAGACACGCGTATCAACGAATTGCCCGCACCGGTAATGGATGCATTCAACAACAGCAACAGCCTGACCACTGAGGCATTGCTGGATGTCGAGGAGCTCCTTGCGGTCGGAACCGAGTTGTTGCTAACCGACGGCACGACGCTCGAGGAACTGATTGGTCCTGATCTGTTCGTGCAGGTCACGCAGGCCTTGGAGACACGCGGCCTGTTGCCGCAAATTGCCGCTCTGCTCAAACCTTGGGCTATTGCAGTATTGTTGAGCAAGCCGCGCACGCAGTCCGGAATGTTTCTGGATCGCCGGCTTTACGAGCTGGCGCAGCAACGGGGAAAATCGGTATTTGGCCTGGAAACCCTGTCAGAGCAGCTCCAGGTGTTCAACGCCATGAGTATAGATGACCAGGTCACACTGCTCGAGGAAACGCTGACACAGATCGACAACATCCCTGAAATCATAGAAAAACTCACCCAGGCGTATCTAGATCGGGACCTTGCAACACTATCCGAACTGGCCAACCAACAGTTTACCCAATCCCGGGCACATGCCAGCCTGAAACAGGGGCTCCTGTTCGACAGAAACCTGAAGATGATGGAGCGTATGCAGCCCCGAATCAGTGAAGGCAATGCTTTTTTCGCGGTTGGCGCCCTGCACTTGCCCGGGCCGGAGGGTCTGCTCAGCCTGCTGCAACGACAGGGCTACGCGCTGACGAGAATTTACTGACGGCTGGGAACCGTGTCGTCAACGGTGCGCCACACACAGGATGCTCCACTCTCCCGGTCGAGCAGATCGAGCCACGCTTCATGAGCGGCCCGTTCCTCCTCGTCCGCGTGAATCACCCTGAGTCCGGGCCAGTTTCCGACACAGGCGTTTGTTGCAGGTCGCCTGTTGTCCGTGACCCGCTCATCCAGTAAAAGCGCGGTTTGTCCACCGGTCATCGCGAGGAACACATCCGCAAGGATCTCCGCGTCCAGCAACGCGCCGTGTAGGTCCCTCTGGTTGTTGTCGATCTCGTATCTCTTACACAGCGAATCCAGGTCATTCCGCTGACCGGGATGCATTTGGCGCGCCAACTGCAAGGTATCCAGCACCGTGCAGAATTCTCCTACGGCACCGAGCTCGTTACCGATTCTTCTAAGTTCGAAATTTATGAATCCAACATCGAACTCCGCATTGTGGATTATCAGTTCAGCGTCCCTGATGAAAGACAGGAAATCCCTGACCACATCTGCGAATCTGGGTTTATCTCTCAGAAAGTCACTGCTGATGCCGTGAACGGCCTGAGCACCCTCGTCGATATCCCGGTCAGGATTGAAGTATTGGTGGAAATTGTTACGTGTCAGCCTGCGATTGATAAGTTCCACACATCCGATTTCGATGATGCGATGCCCTTCCGCAGTGTCCAGCCCGGTAGTCTCGGTATCCAGTACGACTTGCCTGACGCTCATTTTCGTACCTCTGATATCAGTTCATCGATGGCCTGGTTGGCCAACTTGTCTGCTCGTTCATTGCCGCTGTGGCCCGAGTGACCTTTAACCCAGTACCACCGCACGTCGTGTTTGTTGGTTAGTTCGTCGAGCCGCCGCCATAAATCCTCGTTTTTTACCGGGGACTTGCTGGCGGTGCGCCAGCCTCTCTGTTTCCATTCGGGCAGCCACTTCGTAATGCCTAGACGCAGGTACTGCGAATCCGTGTAAACGTTGACACTGCTGGATTGCTTCAGCGCGCACAGCGCCTCGATTGCCGCGGTCAACTCCATGCGGTTGTTGGTCGTATGTGACTCGCCGCCGCGTATTTCCTTGTGATGGCGCCCGCTCCGTAGCAGCGCCCCCCACCCTCCCGGACCCGGATTGCCGCGACAAGCGCCGTCCGTGTAAATCCGTACCTCAGCCATTTCTGGTTGCCGGCTCCGCCAGCCCGGTTGCGATGCCCCGCTTCCTCTTCCAGCGAGGCATCAGCGGTGTCAGTCCGATCTCTCTTTTTCGCACCACCAATATGTACACGGCTGCCCACATTGGCCACCATCGCGCACCGGTTTTCTCGAGGAACACGAACTTGGCTCGCAGGCTGGAGGATTTGATCGGGGGCAGGAAGCACACGGAGCTGCCGCTGACGACATCGAATCCAAGCACGGACAGCCAGTCCTTGACCCGGGACAATCCAAAAAAGCGGCCGCACCACGGCGCCGGCGGCTGTTTGTTCACCAGTTTCCCGAAACTATTGCGTATCCCCCAGAGGCTTGCCGGGTTGAAGCAAACAAGCACAAGGTGGCCTTCCGGGACCAGCACCCGGGCTGATTCTCTCAGTATTTGATGCGGATCCGCGCTGAACTCGAGTACGTGCGGCAGCATCAATACATTAACGGACTTCGTGTCCAAAGGCATGGACTCCGGCCGGGAATAGAGCAGACGATCGGATAACGGCCTCGTATCTCCGGATGATTGCCGGTCCAGCGAATGGAAGCGACGAATAGCGTTACTCAATTGTAAATAGTTGTTTAAATCACGCGCCCCGTATTGTACGGCGACCGGCCCGTACAAATTGCGCAGCATGGGTTCCAACTGCTCTTGCTCCTTTTCGACCAGGGCTTTTCCCAGCGAAGTTCCCGTCCACTCATGGAACTCCCGGGTGTTGGAATCATGCAAAGGCATAACGATATTCTACCGTCCATCCCGGCAGCGACGATAGATGTTCGCATCACGCTAAGACGAGTCGACGCTGTTGCTGATATTGACCTAAGGTTGAAGCCGAATTAGTATGCGCGTCATATGGGATTCCGTACGACACTCCTGACAATAATACTACTAATTTCCGGGTGCGCGACGACCACCTTTGAGAAATTGCCGGAATCTCCGCCGTCGCTGCCACACAACTCCATTCTCGCCGACCGCACCGGACCGAGCCTACACCACCCCCACTACCGGGTGAACGGCGGTTCGTTCGTAACCCCCTCCCAATACCAGGATATATGGGCCCGTATACGTGACGGATTCGAAATGGCGCCCCTGGACAACACCTTCGTCGGCGAGTACGAGAAATGGTACGCCGCAAGGCCAAAGTATATCGCCAGGGTAATCGAGCGAGCTCGTCCTTACCTCTACTATATCGTCGAGGAAGTTGAAAAAAGGCACATGCCTATGGAGCTTGTTTTGTTGCCCGCCATAGAGAGCGCTTTCGTCCCTACCGCCTATTCAAGAGCGCACGCCGTGGGTCTATGGCAGTTCATACCGGCGACGGCGAGGCGTTACGACGTCAAAATGAACTGGTGGTACGACGGCAGGCGGGACATCATCGAATCCACGCGAGCCGCGCTGGACTACCTGCAGTTCCTGCATCAGGAATTCAACGGAAACTGGTTCTACGCCCTCGCCGCCTATAACGCCGGGGAAGGCAGTATCGCGTATGCAATAAAGAAGAATAAATCGAAGGGCCGGGACATACGCTATGTGAACCTGCGTCTGAAGTCCGAAACCCGTCGCTACGTTCCTAAACTCATTGCATTCAAGAACATCGTCAACGATCCTTCCCGCTACGGGATCAATCTAAACCCCGTTGCGAACGAGCCGTATTTTGCTGTCGTTGATACCGGCGGGCAGATCGATCTGAACGTAGTGCGTGAACTTTCCGGGTTGCACGCTAAGGAAATGCGTCATCTCAATGCGGCGTTCAAGCGATGGTCCACGGATCCCGACGGCCCCCATCGACTTCTTGTGCCCGTTCCAAAAGCTCCCGCGCTGGAACTGGCGCTGGCTTCACTGCCCGAATCAGCGCGGGTCAAATGGGGCAGTTACACCATCCGGCGGGGCGATACGCTGGGCAAGATCGCACGGCGGTACGGAGTATCCGTTTCCGCACTGCAAAGGTCCAACCGTTTGAATGGAACCCTCATACGCGCTGGAAAAACAATGCTCATTCCATTGTCGTCGGGTTCGCGGAATGTCGCTTTCGTAAGTTCCGGGGCACAGCAGGAGTCGCTCATTCACCGGGTGCGGTCGGGTGATACCCTGTGGGGCATCGCGCGCAGGTACAATGTTTATATCAGCCAGCTGACGAAATGGAATTCGATCACCACAGACGACACCCTCCGGCTTGGTCAGAATATCGTAGTTTACGTGAACTAGCCTGCATATTGCGCCAGACCGGCGCTCAATCAAACCTGTCCTGCGTCATCGCTCGGGATGCTGGTGCAATATGCAGGCTAGCCCGTCAGCTTCTTGTTGCACTCCTCGATATACGATCGGGTTTCGGCTTCGACGAAGAGGTTGAAGCGCAGTATGTACCACAGTGCAGCCAGACCATCCATATAGGATATTTTTTTGCCCTGTTCGTAGGTCCTTCCGTAATAGGAAATCGGTGCTTCGTATATGCGCGCCCTGGTCTTACTGACCTTTGCCGTGACTTCAACCTCGAATCCGAACCGGGTACTGTATATCGGCATGGTCGTCAGCAGAAAACTGCGAAAAACCTTGTAACAGGTCTCGATATCCGACATGTTCTTGTTGGTTAAGATGTTGGATAAAAACGTGATGGTCCTGTTGCCGAGATAGTGGTAGAAGTAAATTACACGACTGGCTTTTCTCACTAAAAACCGGCTGCCGTAAACAACGTCTGCACTGCCTTCCCATATTGGATTGCAAAGGAATTCAATCTCGTTCGGATCGTACTCTAGATCAGCGTCCTGTATGACCGTAATCTCGCCCGTGACAGCGGCAAGCGCAGTGATGATAGCCGCGGTTTTACCCGCATTCTCAGAGTGCGTCAGGATCTTGATGTTGTCTCGGTCCAGCCCCTCGAGGATACCGGACGTATTGTCGGTCGACGCGTCGTCGACGATGATCAGCTCGTGCAGGAACGGCAGTGCCGTGATTGCATCAACGACCCGTTGCACCGTTTTTTCTTCGTTGAAGACGGGGATGATGATCGAAACGTTCTTCTTCATGCCGTAACAACCAGTGTGGCCTTACGCACCGCGTCCAGACTCTTCGAGCACCTTTGCCAGTACCAGGGCATTCTCCCTCCTGCCGCCTCTAGCGGGATAATATCGTTTCCGTACCGCAATTTCGTTAAAACCAAGGTTATGGTACATGTCGAATGCGCGCTTGTTCGACATCCGCACTTCCAAAAAAGCGATACGGCATTTTCGCTGCCTGGCCAACTCCAGCAACCGAACCAGCAGGTTCTTTCCCCAGCCACACCCTTGATACGACGAGTCAACGCATAAGTTCAGAATATGACACTCCCCGTCAACGAATGACATTACGCCGTAAGCGAATAATTCATGCGCGTTCTCGTACACCATGCATAGATAACCGGCATTGATGCAGTCCGTGAAAATGCCTTCGGTCCACGGGAATTCATAAGCCGAGCTCTCGATGCCGTGCATTGCCGACACATCCAGGAACGTAGCTTCGCGCAGCTTCGCCGGGAGCCTTGATACGGCGAAGCTCATCAGTCTGCGGACACCTTTCGCGCAAACAACAGGTCATCCCAGGCTTTACGTTTATCGATGGGGTTACGCAGCAAATAGGCAGGGTGATAGGTCACCACCAGGGGGATTTCGGTATCACCGTAGTGAAACCGCTCTCCCCGCAGTTTACTTATCGGCCGCGAAGTCTTTAGCAGTGATTGTGCCGCGAATCTACCCATAGCTACTATTATTCTAGGCCGAATCCGGGCAACTTGCAGATGTAGATAAGGCTCACACCTTTCCACTTCCACACCCTGAGGGTCCCGGTTGTTGGGAGGGCGGCACTTTAGCACGTTTGCGATATAGACCTGATCGCGCGTCATGTCGACCGCCCCGAGCATCGCATTCAATAATTGACCGGCACGTCCGACGAAAGGCAAACCCTGTCGGTCTTCCTCCGCACCCGGGGCCTCCCCTATGAACATCCAGTCTGCGGAGGCGTTGCCGGCCCCGAACACGGTGTTGATACGGGTAGCATGGAGTTCACACTGGACGCAAACCCTGACGTCTTTCTCCAGGTCTTCCAGGGAAAGCGCTGTGTCCGCAATGGTGACGGATGCCGACACCTCTTCATTGGAGGCATCCCTGCGAACCCACACGTCTATCCCCATCGCTCTCAGATGTTCGTTGCGATCGATCACAACCGGCACACACCGGGAAGCTGTCGAGACTTCACCGCAATCATATGGCTTGATCTATCTGGGGGTGCTCACGGGCCTTGGAGTGCAGTTTGTTCACCGCCATGACATAAGACTTGGCTGAGGCAATGACAATGTCGGTATCCGCGCCGAGACCGTTCACGACGCGGCCCGCTTTTTCCAGGCGCACGGTAACCTCGCCCTGGGCATCCGCCCCGCCGGTCAGCGCATTGACTGAATACAATTGCAGTTGCCCGCCACTCTTGACAATCTTCTCGATCGCCTTGAACGACGCGTCTACCGGCCCGCTTCCCCGGGCCGTGGCGCGGACTTCCTTTCCATCCACGGACAGGGTTATTTTCGCCTCCGGCACCTCTCCGGTCTGCGAGCACACCTGAAGCGTTGTGAGCTTGATGTGCTCATTCGTGTGCTCTGCGCCCTCCTCCGTCACCAGCGCCTGCAGGTCCTCGTCGAAAATCTCGTGCTTTTTATCGGCGAGATCTTTGAAGCGCGCGAACGCAGAATTCAGTTCCTCCTCGGTTTCGAACTCCACACCCAGGTCCTGCAACCGCATTTTGAACGCATTGCGGCCGGAATGTTTTCCCAAAACCATGCGATTGGCCGACCAGCCCACGTCCTCGGCGCGCATGATCTCATAGGTTTCTCTCTTCTTGATGACCCCATCCTGGTGTATGCCTGATTCGTGCGCAAACGCGTTTGCGCCTACGATAGCCTTGTTGGGCTGTACCGGGAAGCCGGTAATCCCCGAAACCAGGCGGCTCGCCGGTACGATCTGCTCGGTATTCAAACGTGTGTCGCACAAAAAAACATCCTTGCGGGTTCGCACCGCCATGACGATTTCTTCCAACGAGGCATTGCCCGCTCGTTCGCCAAGGCCGTTGATGGTGCATTCGACCTGTCTCGCACCGTTGAGGACGGCAGCCAGCGAATTTGCCACGGCAAGGCCAAGATCGTTGTGACAGTGGACTGACCAGACGGCTTTGTCCGAGTTGGGTACGCGTTCCATCAGATCATTTATGAGTTGACCGAACTGCTGCGGCACGTTGTATCCCACGGTATCGGGAATGTTGATGGTCTGCGCGCCGGCTTTTATCGCGGCCTCCACCACCCGGCACAGGAAATCCGGCTCGGAGCGTCCGGCATCTTCCGGTGAAAATTCTATATCGTCGGTAAATTGCCGCGCATACTTTACAGCCCATTCAGCCTGTGCAAGCACATCTTCAGGATCCATGCGCAGTTTTTCCTTCATATGGATAGGCGAGGTCGCTAGAAAGGTATGTATCCGGCCGGAATTTGCCGGTTTGACCGCTTCCGCCGCGCGATCGATATCACCCTGAATCGCCCGGGCCAGTCCGCAGATGGTACTGTCCTGGATTGATTTCGAAACCGCCTGAACCGATTCGAAGTCACCCCGGCTCGCGGCGGGGAATCCCGCCTCGATCACGTCCACCCTCATCTTTTCCAGGACCCTCGCAATTCTGATCTTCTCATCACGGGTCATGGAAGCACCCGGGCTCTGCTCACCGTCCCGAAGCGTGGTGTCGAAAATTATCAATTGATCGTGCATAACTGTAGCCTGTCTCGTGGTCATAGTAGGTCACCGCTGATCCAGCGGTAAAGAAAAAATTTAAAATTAAAAGGGGGGGGGAATGTGCGCCTAACGGCGCAGCAGGCCCAGAGACAGAGCGATGACAGGCCCGCCGACCAATATCCGGCCGGCAATAACACGGGTGATCGAACCCTCGCCATGGCCCCGGCAAAACATGAAAACCGGTGCCTGATGAGCTATGGAATTGTCCGGATGTGAACACATACTGCCAGTGTAGCCGGTACTCGGGATGGATTTCAAGCCTGATCCGACTCGACCCGATTCTCCCTAACTTTTTTTCTCGTTAGAAAAAAACGCTGGAAGAAACCGGAGAGAAAATAGCTGAAAAACACCAGGAACAGCATGCGCGGCGGATCGAGTGCAACCAATACGAATCCCAAAACCACGACGAGCAGCCGCACGAACGGGATTTTTCCCTTGAGATCCAGGTTTTTGAAGCTGTGGTAGCGTATGTTGCTTACCATCGCCGCCGCGGTTGCCACGGTAAGCAGCCAGGAAACCCAACTGACTACGCCTCCCTGAATTTCGTACTCGTACATCATCCAGACCCACGCTGCAAGCACCGCCGCGGCTGCCGGACTGGGCAATCCCTGGAAATAACGCTTGTCTGCAACCTTCTGGGTGTTGAAGCGGGCCAGCCTGAGCGCCGTGGCGGCAACGTACATGAATGCAGCAAGCCAGCCCAGCTTTCCCATGCCGCCCAGGATCCATTCATAGATTACCAGAGCCGGCGTCAGGCCAAAGGCGATCACGTCCGCCAGACTGTCGTATTCGACGCCGAAATCGCTTGTCGTGTTGGTCATACGGGCGATGCGGCCATCGAGGCCGTCCATGATCATGGCGATGAAGACGGCTATAGCCGCAAGTTCGAAGCGGCCTTTGGTGGCCTGGATGATGGCGAAAAAACCGAAAAACAGGCCTGCCGTGGTAAACAGATTGGGCAGTATGTAGATACCACGCCGTCCCGGCCGCATCGGGGCGGAATCGTGATCGTCGTTTGAATTGGCTGAATTCATGTGCGTCACGCTTGTCGGGCCACTACGCTCAAACCGGCCGTCGCCCTGTCGCCGATTCCCACCTGAGCCGCACAGGTTTCGGGAAGATAGAGATCGACTCGTGAACCAAAGCGGATGAAGCCGTATCTCTGGCCCTTGTCGAGATGGTCTCCCTCGTTAACATAACACAATATTCGCCTGGCGATGAGCCCGGCAACCTGCACGAACACAATGTCGTTGCCGGCATTGGCATCGCGTATCCATATGGCGTTCCGTTCGTTCTGATGCGAGGCCTTGTCCAGCGCCGCATTGACGAAAAGTCCCGGGATATACCAGATCTTTTTTACTTCACCTGCTACCGGGGATCGGTTCGAGTGCACAGAAAACACGTTCATGAACACGCTGATCTTCAGTGACGGACGATCCAGGTAAGGATCCGTTGCCGGCCCCACGAACACGACCCTGCCGTCCGCGGGTGACAGTATCAGATCGGGCTCCTGCGGCGGCTCTCGTTTCGGGTCCCTGAAAAACTGGACAACGAAGAACACGATCAACCACAGAGGCATGGCCCACAACCACCCCGCCCAGATGGTGACAGCCACTGCCGCGAGCAGTGACAGCGCAATGTGCAGCCAGCCCTCCCGGGCAATGATGGGTTGCACTGAGATCAATTACCCTTGGTGCCTAAAGTGGTGTTTCAGAGTCCCCCTAATTAATCGACTTGTCGACGACTTTATTCGCCTTGATCCACGGCATCATGGATCGAAGTCGGGAACCGATTTCTTCGATCTGGTGCTCCGCGGCTTGAGCCCTGAGAGACTTGAATCGATTGCCGCCGCTGGCGTTCTCGTCCAGCCACTCGCGCGCAAATGCTCCGGACTGGATTTCGCCCAGGATCTTTTTCATTTCGGCCTTGGTCTGATCGTTCACGATTCTCGGTCCACGGGTCAGGTCGCCATATTCAGCGGTGTTCGATATCGAGTACCGCATATCCGCTATCCCGCCCTCGTAAATCAGATCGACGATAAGCTTTACCTCGTGCAAACACTCGAAGTAAGCCATTTCCGGAGCGTACCCTGCTTCCACCAGCGTCTCGAAACCGGCCTGTATGAGCGAGGTCAACCCGCCACAAAGCACCGTTTGTTCACCGAAGAGATCCGTTTCGGTCTCTTCCCGGAAAGTGGTTTCGATGATCCCCGCTCGCCCGCCTCCGATTGCGGACGCATAGGACAGGGCGATCTGCCTGGCACTGCCGGAGGCATCCTGGGCAATGGCGATCAGGCATGGCACACCTCCGCCCTGGGAAAATGTGGAACGTACCAGGTGACCCGGTCCCTTTGGCGCCACCATGAACACGTCCGTGTCCGGCCGCGGCTCAATGAAGCCGAAATGGATATTGAAACCGTGGGCAAATAGCAGAGCGGCGCCCGCTTTCAGGTGGGGCTCGATCGACTCCTGGTACAGACTGGCCTGAAGCTCATCCGGCACCAGCACCATGACAATATCGGCTGCCGCCACCGCATCAGCCACACTTGCCACCTCGAGCCCTGCCTTGCTTGCTTTCCGCGCGGACTCCGAACCCTCTCTCAGGCCCACCACCACGCCGACACCGCTGTCCTTCAGGTTGTTGGCGTGAGCATGGCCCTGCGAACCGTATCCGATGACTGCGACCCGCTTTGCCTGGATGATCGCCGAATCGGCGTCTTGATCATAAAAAACTTTCATGGACTTGCCCCCTTGAAGAATGCGTTTATGCGGAGTGCGCCCTTACCGCTGCTCCTGATAAGTGTAAAAAGGGTCCGGTTACAGGCTCAGCGCGCGCACTCCACGCGCGATTCCGGTGACCCCGGATCTGACGACTTCGATGATTTCCGTAACCTCCAGTGCTTTGACAAACGCATCCAGCTTGCCCACCGTGCCAGTCAGCTCCAGGGTGTAGGTCGATTCGGTCACGTCGATGATACGGCCCCGGAAGATGTCCACCAGGCGTTTGATCTCCTCGCGGGCTTCTCCCTTGGCCTTGACCTTGGCAAGCATCAGCTCTCTCTCGATGTGCGCGCCATCGGTCAATTCCTGCAGCTTTACCACATCGACCAGTTTGTTGAGCTGCTTGATTATCTGTTCGATTATTTCAGCGGAGCCCGCCGTAACGATGGTCATGCGAGAAAGCGTGCTGTCCTCGGTGGGGGCTACCGTCAAGGACTCGATATTGTAGCCCCGTGCCGAAAACAGACCCGCCACCCGCGACAACGCCCCCGATTCGTTTTCGAGCAGAATGGAAATGATATGTCTCATCGCTAGTGTCCTTTCCCGCAAATCATGTGCGTTTCCCGGTGAACCACCCGGGTCCGTGTGGCAACGCTGCTAGACTGCGCGGGAGTCGGCGCAAAATGTACGATATTTGGCTGATAGGACACTAGGCCAGCTCCCGCTCTTGTATCGGTTCGCCCGAACCGGGATTGAGATGCATCTCATTGTGCCCCTTGCCCGCCGCGATCATGGGATAGACGTTCTCGCTCTGGTCGGTAATGAAGTCCATGAAGACCAGTCGGTCCTTCATTGCAAACGCCTCCTGCAACGCCCCCTCCACGTCGCCCGGTTTTTCGATTCGCATTCCGCTGTGCCCGAAAGATTCCGCCAGGGCGACGAAATCGGGCAGGGCGTCCATGTAGGAGTGAGAGTACCTTCGATCATAGAAGAACTCCTGCCACTGCCTGACCATTCCCATGTATCGGTTGTTCAGGTTGATGATCTTGATCGGCAGGTCGTATTGTTTACACGTGGAAAGTTCCTGAATGCACATTATGATGCTGGCTTCCCCGGTGATGCAGCAGACCAGATCATCCGGGAACGCAAGCTGAACCCCCATCGCCGAAGGCAGTCCGAACCCCATGGTGCCCAATCCGCCCGAATTTATCCACCTGCGGGGCTTGCCGAATCCGTAAAACTGGGCCGCAAACATCTGGTGCTGACCCACGTCCGAGGTCACGAATGCATCTCCCTGGGTCACCTCATGCAGTTTTTCGACCACGTACTGCGGTTTAATGATCTTGCTTGTCCGGTCGTACGCGAGGCTGTCCTGGGCCCGCCACTTTTCGATCTGACCCCACCACGCTTTGGTGCGGTCCGTATCAGGCTCGGCGTGCCTGGACTTGACCTCTTTGGCGAAATCCTCCAGCACGGACCGGGCGTCGCCGACGATTGGAATTTCAACTTTCACGTTCTTGCCGATGGAGGCGGGGTCTACATCGATGTGCACGATCTTTGCGTAGGGAGAGAATTTCGCCAGTTCGCCGGTCACCCGGTCGTCGAATCTCGCGCCAACCGCGAGCATGACATCGCAGTCGTGCATCGCCATGTTCGCCTCATAGGTCCCGTGCATACCCAGCATTCCGAGAAATAGAGGGTCATCGTGGGGGTATGCGCCCAGTCCCATCAGCGTGCTCGTGCAGGGGTAATGCAACATCCGCACAAGATCACGCAACGCGTCCTGGCCCTCCGCCAGGACCACGCCGCCACCGGTGTAGAAGATCGGTCTTTCGGCGCGCATCAACATATCGACGGCTTTTCTGATCTGCTTCGGGTGCCCCCGGGATACCGGCGCGTAGGAGCGCATGGCCACGTTACGCGGATAGATGTATTCGGCAGTCTGTGCGGTTACATCTTTTGGTAGATCGACCAACACGGGTCCGGGGCGACCGCTCGCTGCCACGAAAAATGCTTTTTTCAGCGTCATCGCCAGATCGTTGACGTCCTTGACCAGGAAATTGTGCTTGACGCAGGGACGCGTTATGCCGACCGCGTCCACTTCCTGAAATGCGTCATCCCCTATTAGGTGTGTCGGTACCTGAGCGGAAATGATCACCATCGGTATGGAATCCATATAGGCGGTCGCGATCCCGGTCACCGCGTTGGTGATCCCGGGACCGGAGGTGACCAGGACTACACCCGGCTTCCCCGTGGCGCGCGCGAACCCATCCGCCGCGTGGCTCGCACCCTGTTCGTGGCGCACCAGGATGTGTTTGACCGCGTCCTGTCGATACAGGGCGTCATAAATATGCAGCGCCGCCCCACCCGGGTAGCCGAAGATGTACTCTATTCCCTCGTCCTGCAGGCATTTGACGACGATTTCCGCACCGGTAAGTTCCAACTTTTATGCCCCCTGGGCTGTATTAAACCCTTGGTCGGATTGTTGACCCACATCGGTTCATCAAAATACGGTCAACTCAAAGAAAGGTTTGTGTGAAAAAAAAGCCCGCGCCCGGGCCTCGCCACATAGTATAAACGTGCGCTATGCTTCAAGTAAAACTGCACGGTACCTCATGATCATACACATTCATACATCTTATGGGCTCATAATTATTGAGCTCGTGTCCGACAGGTGCGAGTTGACCGTAAAGAATTTCGTTCGGTACGTCAACGATGGATTCTTCAATGGCACTTTGATCCACAGAGTCATCGATCACTTCGTCGTACAGGGCGGTGGCTTCGAGCGCGGATTGATCCAGAAGACGACGCGGCCGCCGATCCGGAACGAAAGCGCCGACGGTCTCAGCAATACACGCGGGACCATTGCGATGGCAAGGCTGCCGGATGAACCCGACTCCGCGACTTCCCAGTTCTTTATCAATATCCAGGACAACGTGCCGCTGAATTACCGGTATCTGAGTGCAAAGGACGCGGGTTATTGTGCGTTCGGCAAGGTCACCCAGGGATTGCGTATCTTGGATCGAATCAGCGGGATGGGTACCCGGACCGTTGGAAAACACCGAGACGTACCAACGGAAGATATCGTTATAGAACGGATGGCACTATCTCGCTGACAATGGCCACTTACTTCATCTCGGATCTACACCTTACCCCACAGCGAACGGCGGTCACTCAACTATTCTATGATTTTCTGGATATGGCCGCATTGGATGCCGAAGCGATTTATATCCTTGGGGACCTGTTCGAGTTCTGGGTAGGAGACGATGCAGTGGACGTGGTTGGCCAAACCGGGGTTTTCTCCGCAATCAGGCGGGTGACCGAGCAGGAGACACCGGTATTTTTCATGCCCGGTAATCGGGACTTCCTGGCGGGCAGTGAATTCGAAAGCAGCACGGGATGCCGGATCCTGACCGACCCGTCCCGAATCGAACTCGACGGGGCCAGGGTACTCTTGATGCACGGCGACAGCATGTGCACCGATGACGCGGCACATCAGCAATTTCGCGCCCTGATCAATGACACCGCCTGGCGCCGGGATTTCCTCGATTTACCGGTGGAAAAGAGAATCGAACTCGCGCTCAATGCCCGGTCACAGAGTGCACTGCACACGTCAATGACGAGCATGGATATCATGGATGTCAACCAGGACGCGGTACAGAGTGAAATAGCGAAGCATGATGTGCAGTGCCTGATCCACGGCCATACGCACCGTCCGGGTATTCATCCCGTCACCGTTGACGGGCGGCGATCAACGCGTATTGTTCTGGGAGACTGGAATGGGCAAAACAGTGTGCTTCGCTACGAATCGGGCATCTTTCAGCTATCCGCGCGCGGCTTGGATTTCCCGCCGGTGCATGTAATAACGAAAACTGAAGAATCATGAATCGACGAATTCTGTTAGCGATCGCGGCGGGGCGCCGCTCCTACATTTTGGCACGGCGTTCGTTTAACTTGTGGGAGGCCCGCCCATGGGCCCATCCATCCCGGCTAGCCCGCACATTGCACCAGTATCCCGAGCGATGACGCGGGACAGGTTTGGCTGAGCGCTGGTCTGGAACGAGGAGCGTAGCCGTAGCTACGGTCCGAGTGAAGACCAAGCCCAGGCGAAGCTGAACAAGTCAGCGCCGGGATAGGCCGACCCCAATGACAAACTGTCCTTTGGATCAATCTATCCAAATCGGTGTATTGGTGAAATAGATCAAGGGCATAGAAAATAATCACGGCCGGTCTGGTGCAATGTGCGGGCTAGGGCGCCGCTCCTGCCAATCGTAATAATCATGGTTTGGCGTCGGATCGATCCGGTTAGGAATAGCTGTAACTGTTTACGTCGTTCAGCTCCAACGTCTTCGACGAGCGCGACTTGGCATCATCGCTGCGAACTTTTCTCAGGTTGTAAAGATAATCCTCGCTGACATCCCCGGTGATATAGCTGCCGTCGAAACACGAGGTTTCGAACTGCTTGATCAAGGGATTACCCTCATGTGCGGCATCGGTCAAATCTTCCAGGTCCTGAAATATCAGCCGATCGGCGCCAATCTCGCGACAGATTTCTTCTTCGCTCCTGCCACAGGCAACGAGTTCATCGCCATCCGGCATGTCTATCCCATACACATTTGGGAATCGGACCGGGGGAGCGGCGGATGCGAAATATACTTTTTTCGCCCCCACATCGCGCGCCATCTGGATTATCTTGGTGGAGGTATTGCCACGAACTATTGAATCATCCACCAGCAGGACATTTTTCCCCTTGAATTCCAACTCTATGGGGTTGAGTTTCTGACGGACCGAGTTCTGCCGTTGCTCCTGACCGGGCATTATGAACGTACGGCCAATGTAACGGTTCTTTATGAAGCCCTCACGATACTTCAAACCCAGTTCATAGGACATTTGCAGCGCGGCCGTACGGCTAGTATCAGGTATGGGGATGACGACATCGATATCCTTGTCTTGCCACTCCCGCTGCAGCTTGTGTGCAAGCTTTTCGCCCATGCGCAAACGCGTTTTGTGAACCGCTATGCCATCGATAATAGAATCGGGCCTGGCCAGATAAACGTGCTCGAAGATACAGGGTGCCTGCTGCCCATTGGATACGCAGACCCGTCGGTCCACCTCCCCGCGGTAGTTGACATATATTGCCTCTCCCGGCCTGAGGTCGCAGTCCAGTTCGAATCCAAGCACATCAAGAGCCACGCTTTCGGACGCGAACATGTGCGATAGCCCATTCGCGTTCCTCTTGGTTCCATAAACCAGTGGTCTAATGCCGTAGGCATCCCTGAACGCAAGCAGTCCACCACCGACGATCATGGCGACAATCGCGAATGCGCCCCGAACCCGTCTGTAAACACCTTCAACCGCCTGGAATACATCACCGGAATTCAGCTGCTGGTCTCGCCGCCCCCCAAGAACCGCGTGCAGTTCGTGCGCCAGAACGTTGAGCAGGATCTCCGAGTCAGAGTTGGTATTGAGATGCCGCAGATCTTCGCGGTACAGACTCTCTCTCAGTTCCGCCGCGTTGGTAAGATTGCCGTTGTGTCCAAGGGCCAGCCCGAACGGCGAGTTGACGTAAAAAGGTTGAGCCTCGGCAGGCGAGCTGGACCCGGCAGTGGGATATCGGCAATGGCCGATGCCCATGTTTCCAGCCAGATGTCGCATGTGCCGGGTGTGGAACACGTCCCTTATGAGTCCGTTGTCCTTGCGGAGATAGACCTTTATGTTGTCACTCGTGATAATCCCAGCCGCATCCTGCCCACGGTGCTGAACCAGTGTCAGCCCGTCGTATATTGCCTGATTGACCGGGCCCTGTGCCAGAATTCCAATGACGCCGCACATATGAGAGTTACATCGCCAATATGGTCATGTTCGAGCAAGAAGTATGAACCAATCTCCGACGGGGTCAAGCCGCAAATGCCGCCGAATTCCGGCGCCGTGATGCAACACGAGGACTAGCCCGCATTTCTCACCAGGCGGCTATGGAATCTCGTTAAGCATTGCAAACATTGAGGTCTATGGATTTGTCCAAAAAACAGTGTGTCTTGGAAACGCCTATCCCGGCGCTGGCTGGTCCAGGCACCGATGCACTTGGGCTTCATTCGATCCATAGCACCGGCTATGCCTCTCACTCCAGCCCGGCGTTCATCGGCACCTGTCCTGCGCAATCGCTCGGGATCCTGGTGAGAAATGCGGGCTAGCAATATTCGGGCCGGTCATTACCCGGCCTGCCGCGGTGGACCGGTCATTTCTATTGGAAGCAGATCCCTGATGACCACGACAAGCGGGTGGAAATGTCTGGTAAGCACGGAAGATCGCCACCAGTCTTCCTGGGGTAGCGCGGTTTCCTGCGCGAACAAGATAAGTACCGCAATGATGACCAGCCCTTTGACCGCACCGAATATGCCGCCCAGGGCTCGATCGGTTCCCTTGATCCCGCTCACGGAAAGCAGTTTGTGAAGCAGATAGCTGATAATGGTCAGCAGCAACAATGTAAATACGAACAAGGCCGCAAACGCGGCCACCAGCCTAAGCAGCGGCGCATCGATGTAAGCTTCGAACGCGTAGCTTGCCGCTTCGGCGAATGTGAATGCCACCCAGAACGAAAGTATCCAGGATGCCAGGGACAACACCTCCTTGATGAATCCCCGCACTATCCCGATGATCGCGAACACCAGGACCACGCCAAGAATCGCCAGATCGAACCAATTCATGGATATGCGGCTATGTAACCCTCTCCACCGGTGACCTGCCGCACCCGCGTCCGCATGCGAGCAGCTTCCACGCGTTTCGAATAGGGCCCGATCCAAACTCGCGTCACGGAATCCCTGTCTGTCTTGACATTAGTGGTGGACGGTTCGAATCCCGCTTGCTGCAGCCTTTTTACGACGCGTTCCACATTGTCTTGCTTCGCAAAGGTGCCGATGCGAACGACCCACCCAGGTTCATTGGTGTTGGCAACTGGTTTGGACTTGGGCTTCAGCTTCTGCGGTGCTGCCGGCTCGGTCTTGGCAATCGATTTCCCGGAGTTACCGGTATTCGCCGGAGAAACCCTAGCCGGAACCGGCGTCGCCGCCTCAACAATCGGTTCGGGTTTCTTCGTTTGCACCGTGCCAGATATTCGCTGAGGTGTTTCGCCCCCGATGGGAGTGATCTTTGACACGAATACCTTTGATTCCAGCCTGGGGGTAACCGGCGCACCCTCTTCGCCAAATTGGGGGCCTTTGCCGCCCAGCAGCGCGGGCAGAATAATTACGCCAAACCCGATCAGGACAAAGGCTCCGACAAGTCGTTTTTTCAATTCAAATTCTGACTCAACAGCTGATTTCGCCATCAATACAATACACCGTCACCCTCCAGGGCGCGGATTATATCACCCACGGTATGGAATGAACCAAAAACGAGCACTCGATCTGTGGGATTTGCGGCGCATCGTGCAGCCCTGAACGCCGACAGTACCGAGTCGTGGGACGACACCGGGCTTGAACTCGTTGCGCTGATTTCCGCCGCGAGCTCCTCGGCGGAACGACCCCGCGGATCATGGATGGTGCCAACATGCCACTCGTCTATTACCGGATTCAGTAATTCACCTATCGCTCTTGCAGGTTTGTCTTTCAGCATTCCGCACACAGCGAATGTTCGACCAGGACACACATGTTTTTTCAAATTTTCATATAGCACCCTGATTGCAGCCATATTGTGGGCGACATCCAGGACGATTTGCGGTGGACCCTCCATGATCTCAAAACGACCTCTCAAGCGTAGTGACGACAGTCCCTTGGAGATCTGCTCCTGGTTGATCTGAACGATAGGGTCGATGCACATCAGCACCATCAGTGCACCCGCCACGTTGTTGGCCTGAAATTTGCCTTCCATCGGCAATCGAAGCGATCCGAACCGTCCCTTTGGGCCTGACCATTGCCATCCGCTGCCGCTTTCTATCATGTCGTAATCCCGCCCCAATTGATAGAAATCAGCTCCGATCGAGTTTGCACGCTCGCGGATGGCGGCTGGCGGATCGGGGTCGGCGCATACCGCGGGTTTGCCGGGCCTGAAAATACCGGTTTTCTCGATCGCAATGCTCTCCCGATCTTTGCCAAGCCAATGCTCATGATCGATCGATATGCTCGTAATCAGGGCGGCGCTGGCATCCACGGCATTCACGGCATCCAGTCGACCTCCCATACCGACTTCCAGTACGGCAACATCGATTCCCCGCTCCTCGAAAATAATAAGCGCTGCCAGGGTTCCGAATTCGAAATAGGTTAGAGGAGTCTCCCACCTCTCTTCCTCGATCCGGGCGAATGCCGCGCACAACTCCTTCTCATCGACTTCGTATCCGTCGATTCGTATGCGCTCGGTATAGTTGACCAAATGTGGTGATGTGTATGTGCCCACACGCACCCCGGTCTGGCACAAGATACTGGTAAGAACCTCGACGGCGGAACCCTTGCCGTTGGTACCGGCTACACTGATCGAGCAAAATCCCGGGCCGTTCGGCAGCACCCTGAGCAGTACTGTGCTTACCCGATCGAGCTCGAGGTCGATTGACCTGAAATGCACGGATTCGATATAGCGAAGCCACCGCTCCAGGGTCATGGTCTATGGGCTGCAAGACAACGGCTACTCACCACCGGCGGGTTCTGGTGGTGCCGCTTTCCATTCAGGCATGAGGGTGGTCAACAGGCTGTGGATCGTGCCGCGCATTTCGTGTCGGCGCACAATCATGTCGATTGCGCCATGTTCAAGGAGGAATTCGGCGCGCTGGAAGCCTTCCGGCAAAGTTTCCCGCACGGTCTGCTCGATGACCCTGGGTCCTGCGAAACCTATGAGCGCTTTTGGCTCCGCAACGATCACGTCCCCGAGCATCGCCAGGCTTGCCGACACGCCGCCCATCGTAGGATCGGTGAGCACGGATATATAGGGTAACCTCCGCCGGGACAGGCGCGTGAGCGCGGTACTGGTTTTGGCCATTTGCATCAGTGAAACGAGTGCTTCCTGCATGCGCGCTCCACCGGATGCGCTGAAGCAAACGAATGGAATACCCTCGTCGATGCAGCGATCGACCCCCTGAACGAAACGCTCGCCGACCACTGAGCCCATTGACCCGCCCATGAACTCGAACTCAAAAGCGGCGGCAACCAGAGGTCTGCGCTCGATCGTACCCCGAACCGTGATCAGCGCGTCCGTCTGTCCAGTGGCCTTCTGCGCCTCATTCAGGCGATCCTTATACCTGCGCCTGTCTTTGAACCTCAGTGTGTCCACGGGCTTGAGATCAGATGCGATCTCCTCCCAATCGTCATCGTCCAAAAAGTGAGTCAGCCTTGCTTTTGCCGAAATCCGCATGTGCTGATCGCACTTCGGGCACACCTCCTGGCCCCTTTCGAGTTCGGCACGATACAACACCGCACCGCAATCCGGGCACTTCGTCCAAAGGCCTTCGGGTACGCCGCGCTTGCTGCTTCCCGCCACGGACTTGATTTTGGGGGGTAGGATTTTTTCGAACCAGTTCACTCCACGGCTGCCTCGTTCCGAGCTGCCAGATCCATCGCGCTGCTCATGCTTTCGATGAATGCTGATGCCTTACTTATCAGAGTTCCCGGATTATCCGAGTTCTCCGCCACGATGCGTACGAGTGCGGTACCCACGATTACCGCGTCGGCGAATTCGGCCACTTCCGCGGCGGCAGCGGGACTGTCGATTCCGAAACCCACGCCCAAAGGTAAATTGGTATGGGCTCTGATAGCAGCGAGACGCGACCTGACTTCCCCGAGATCCAGGGTGGTGGCACCGGTTACGCCTCGCAGCGAAACGTAATAGATGAATCCGCTGGCGTCATCGCAAACAAGCCTTATCCTATCGGGTGTGCTTGTCGGCGCCAACAGATGTACGTTGTCGATCCCCTGAGCCTTCAACACACCGCCCAGCTCCACGCCTTCTTCCGGTGGCATGTCCACAACGATGATTCCATCGGCACCGGCATCGGCTATGGAGGATGTAAAATCCTCGTACCCCATGATTTCTATGGGATTGAGATAACCCATCAGCACGATCGGCGTCGAATTATCCTTTTCTCTGAAGCCGCGTATCAGTTCGATCACGTCCGTGGTGGTAACCCCGGCTGCCAATGCGCGCTCGCTCGCCGCCTGGATCACGGGACCGTCGGCCATAGGGTCGGAAAACGGAACCCCCAGTTCTATGACGTCGGACCCCGCATCTACCAGGGCGTGCATCAGAGGTACCGTAATGTCCGGACTCGGGTCGCCGGCTGTGATGAACGTGACCAGTGCCGCTTTGTTCAGGCCCCTAAGTTCGGAAAATTTTATTTCGAGTCGAGACATCAGATGTCTATTCCCTCAATTCGTGCCACGGTGTGAATATCCTTGTCCCCGCGGCCGGAGAGATTGACGATGATGATCTGATCCTCCGCCATGGTCGGCGCGAGCTTCAGCACGTGAGCCAGCGCATGACTCGACTCTAGAGCGGGAATGATCCCCTCCAGTCGCGTCAGCCAGTGGAAGGCTTCCAGTGCTTCACTGTCGGTGGCCGCGCTGTACTGCGCGCGGCCGATATCTTTGAGCCACGCGTGCTCCGGCCCAACGCCGGGATAATCCAGGCCCGCCGATACTGAATGGGTCTCGATGATTTGACCGTTCTCATCCTCCATGAGGTAGGTGCGCTGCCCGTGCAGGACGCCCACCTTTCCGGCATTCAGCGGCGCCGCGTGTCTGCCTGTGTCCAGTCCCTCGCCAGCGGCCTCGACACCGTGCAAAAGAACGCTTTCATCCGTGATGAACGGGTAAAACAGGCCCATCGCGTTTGACCCTCCGCCCACACACGCTACTAGGACATCCGGGAGCCTGCCGGCCTGATCCAGTATCTGCTGCCGCGCCTCACGTCCGATAACCGAATTGAAATCACGCACCATTTCCGGGTAAGGGTGCGGACCCGCAACGGTACCTATGATGTAAAATGTCGAATCGACGTTCGCTACCCAGTCCCTGAGAGCTTCGTTCAGGGCATCCTTGAGGGTTTTCGATCCGGACGTCACCGGTACCACCTGCGCGCCCAGCAGCTTCATTCGATATACGTTGCTGGACTGGCGTACGATATCTTCAGAACCCATATAAACGACGCACTCCAGGCCCAGCCGCGCTGCGACAGTGGCAGACGCAACGCCGTGCTGTCCGGCTCCGGTCTCCGCGATGATCCTGGGTTTTCCGAGGTACTGTGCCAGCAGCGCCTGGCCGACGGTGTTGTTGATTTTATGCGCTCCGGTATGATTGAGATCTTCACGTTTGAGAAAAATTCTTGCCCCTTTGCAATGCTCGGTCAGTCTTTGTGCAAAATACAGAGGAGACGGACGCCCGACGTAGTGCTTCAGATCCTGGTCGAACCTGTTCAGAAAATCGGGGTCGCTCTTGAAGCGCTGGTAGGTCCGATTCAGCTCATCCAGAGCATGCATCAGTGTTTCAGCGACGAATTTTCCGCCATAAGGGCCAAAGTGGCCCTTTTCGTCGGGGTATTCATAGTTCAATATTGGTTCAACAACACTCATTTTCAGATCTCGTCCCGCCGTTCAGGTTAGTCGGTGTCGGCACATCGCACCGCTTCAACAAAGCGCTGTACTCTGGCAGTGTCCTTGTTCCCTTTGCTGAATTCAACGCCGCTGCTTACGTCCACAGCATAGGGTCGCACGGTTCGTATCGCGGTTGCCACGTTTACCGCAGACAGCCCACCCGCCAAGATCACGGGTTTTTGTACGGAATCCGGCAGTCGTTGCCAGGCGAAGGGCTCCCCGGTACCACCGTATTGATCCTGAACCAGTGTATCGAAAAGGAAAGCCCTGGCAGACGGGTAGTTTACGGTCTCATGGCTGGCGTCAACAACGGAACGCGCCCTGATTGCCTTAATGTATGGATACCCGTAGGAATCGCATAGGTCCGGGGTCTCATCGCCGTGCAATTGTAAGATGTTTACGGGCACCGCTTCCAATAAACGTGACACCTCCTGCGTCGACTGGTTGACCAGCACAGCCACAGTTGTAATGAAAGGTGGCATTTCATTGATGATTTCCCTCGCCTGTTCCGTTGCTACGAAGCGGGAACTCGGTTTGTAAAACACGAAACCGAGCGCATGAGCGCCTGCCGCCACAGCCATGCGCGCATCAGCCAGACTCGTTATCCCACAGATCTTGATCAACGTTTTCAAAGAATGTATCCAAATTCCGTCCTGCACATCGCTTCAGGATACCGGCCTGGTTGAATTTTCCGGAGACCCAGGTCAGTTTGGCTTCACACAGGTCCGGCGCCACCCGGGGTACCAGGCCAGGCATCGTCACCAGTAACGAATTTCAGCAACATCGGCAGGCAGGCGATATCTTTCCGGGTAACTGATCGAAGTCAGGTACAGGCCGTCTGGTGGCGCCGTTACACCCGCCAGCCTCCGATCACGTGCTCTGAGCACGTCTTCGGGCCACTGAACGGATCTTTCCCCGGCGCCTACCGCGATAAGCGTGCCGACAATGTTTCGGACCATGTGTTGCAGAAAAGCGTTGGCCACCATATCAAACCAAATCCAATTTGCAAATCTTCCAATGCTTATTCGTTCGAGGTTTCTAACTGGACTCTTTGCCTGGCAGCCCGAAGCCCGAAAAGATGAAAAATCGTGGACGCCGATCAGAGGCTCACAGGCGGCGCGCATTATATCGTCATCCAGCGAACGGCGGTCCCAGCCCACCTTGCCGTGGTAAAGGGCGGGAGGCGTCGGTCTATTAAGAACGATATACCGATAGGACCTGTTGATCGCAGTAAACCGTGCGTGAAAATCCTCTGATGTTTCCTTGAGCCAGAGCAGGGAAATGTCGTCCGGCAGCAAGGTGTTGGTTCCGCGTAGCCATTGGTACGGCTTGCGGTCGGCTTCGACGTCGAAGTGCACCACCTGGCACGCGGCATGCACGCCGGCATCGGTGCGGCCGGCGGTGATGACGTTTACAGGATGGTTCGCAATCGACGATAGAGCGGTTTGCAGGCTATCCTGAACGGTGCGCTGACCATTCTGGTATTGCCAGCCAGCGAATCCGGAGCCGTCATACTCAACGCCCGCCGCAATACGACCCATACCTCTTACATGTCACCCACCAGGGCGGCGACCTGCCGCTGGGCGATCCATGATCCGAGAGCCGATTGCTAACCTATTCGCGCCTGGAGTACGGCCGCCTGATCTTTCTGGGCCGGACTTCCCTCCTTCATTACCTCGTCGATAATACTGCGTGCACCGGCCTCGTCGCCCATGTTGAGGTAGGCCTGGGCAAGGTCGAGTTTGGTTGCAGCTTCGTCCCACTTTTCGGACCCGGCCTCGGACTCATCCACAGCATTGACCCCGCCCGTAACGACACCGAAATTCCTGCTTACGTCCCTGGCCGATTCTTCCGCGGGTTCGCGGCTGCCGGATTCACCGGTCGGCAAATTATCCGAGCCCACATCGGGCATATCGATGCCCTCCATATCGCTGTCCGACGACAGCGCGTTGGTTTGCAGCGTGGGCTCATCTATTTCCGCCAAGTCGAGATCGGCAATATCGATCTCGTTCACATCTGATGCGAAGTCGTCATTGGTGGACCGGGTTTTCGCTTCTTCCTCCTGCGCGGTTTTTAGCAGTTCCTCATTCGTTAGTTCGTCTTTTCCCGGTTTGTCCGCATCATTGAGATCGATATCGAATTCCAGGTCGGATCGTTCGTTACTTGCAAAATCCAGCATTTCCGAATCGTCTTCCGACAAACCAGCCGAATCTTCAACGACGGGCTCGGTCTCGGAAAGGTTGGGCATGTCTATTTGCTCCTTGATTCGATCGAACTCCTCGTCTATGTCCACACTCTCATCCGGTGGCGGGAACGGATGCATTGCCGGATCAACGGGCCCCGATGCCTGGCTGATAATTTCATCAGGTAGATCGGTCTCGTTCATCTGCGATGCTGTCCGTTTAGGCAGTTCCAGTTCATCCGCGGCATCCAGCAGGCCCCCGGGGTCCACCGTGGACGGCTGAGTATCCTCGACATGCTGGGAGAAGAGCGGATTATTGGGGTTCATTTTGGCGCCCATTTTAACCACCTTGCTCCAGGTCTCCGGATCACCCTGTCCTCCTGCCGGGTATAGTTCTTCCGCGAGTGTTTCGAACGATTTGATATCTTCCCGTTGCTGGTAGATCTCGAGCAGTTTGAGCTTGAGTTCGTGCCGTTGCGGGCTGCGCGTCGCCGCTTCCTTGAGCACTTCCTCGGCCTGCTCGTCCCGACCATAGGCCATGTACACCTCGGCCTCGGCCAGAGGATCAACTTCATCCGCCTGCATACTGCCCATGCCGGCCATGCCGAAGTCGCTCAAAAACGACGTATCGGTGTTTTTGTTGGCCGCCCTGTCCGTCGTATCCGACTGGCCTTCGAGACCGCTACCGGAGAGGATACTTTCCTCGAACTCGGCAAGCGATTTCCGTCTACGAGCAAACATGATGCCCCCGGCTAGTAGCAACAAGGCGCCCGCGCCGGCGGCGATGACACTCATCGAACTGCCCATTATGTAATCGAGAGTGCTCTCCCACCAGGCTTTGGGTTGGGGTTTAGCTGGCATCGGCACAGTGGCGGTCGCGGTATCCTGACTCGAATCGATTCGGGTCTCATCTAATTGCGCGGCCGGCTGCTCTTCCACGACCGATTCGGCTTCCGCCTGGTCGGCGGGCATATCGACTTCAGCCACTGGTGCTTGCGGTACCGTTGCCATCGCCTCAGGTTCAGCGAGCCCGGCATCAGCAGCTTCAGGCTGCTCGGACATCGTTTCGTCAGCTTCACCAGGTTCGGCAGCACGAGGATCGCCTCGCGCAGCAACTCGGCCCCGGATCGACGCGGCGTCGGCGCTTCGAGGTCCGGACCCCACGGATCGGAAACATCGGAAACCGGGACGATACGAACGGGGGGCTGCGAGTTACTCATCAGACGAGTTGGAGCCTACCCGAGGTCAGGTCTTGTGCCATTGCCGCCGCGCCAACCGCTCCGGCGGCAGGTCCCAGGCT
>Ga0209456_10000331_pt1 | contig 25873 bp, 21 predicted proteins | sample COG_11_FD_184755 | JGI IMG/M metagenome (GOLD analysis project Ga0209456, IMG submission 184755) | Pelagic marine sediment microbial communities from the LTER site Helgoland, North Sea, for post-phytoplankton bloom and carbon turnover... | ecosystem: Environmental > Aquatic > Marine > Neritic...
TGGTAAGCTCAAGCGACTCTTTAGGTAGAACTCTCTTGCTGGGCAATTAATGTCCCTTTGCCACCTTCAGACAACGAAGTTATTTATGAGTGGGCCCTAAGTCGCCATGCTTGCGATGTTCTTAGCTGTGAATAAGGCCGCTGCTCTCCCTAGCAACCAAGCCGATACCATACACCGCAAACCCGCGTGCCCAAGTCGAGGCATAGATGCTTATCTGTCTGAACGCACAAATCAGAAGTAGAATCACGGCAATGAACATGAGCTGGTCGATTTCCACACCGACATTGAAGAATTACAACGCCAGGGGAATTTCAGATTCCGACAGGCCGATCTCCGACAGCGCACCGGTAAAGCCGAATCCATGCAGCAAGCCGAAACTGAAGGCGACTACCCAAGGATAACGAAACGCCTCCGTTATATGAACATTGGTGATAACTGGCGTTTCTGGCAAGTCATGCATACCTTACCTTCGATCTGTGGAATTGTTTCCCCGCAAATAGCGCATGAGGTCAAGTCTATTCTGGCCACAATTGTGGAGGTACCTTCAATGAAAGACGCGAAGTTGTTCGTCGCTTCAAAGCTGATCACTTGCTTTGGACATGCCTCTTCGCATAGGGAACAGTCAGTGCACAATGCACTATTCAAGTAACGGATCAGCTGATTATTTCCATACTCTTTGCGCAGCGCCCCGGTCGGGCAGACCGCGACACATATTCCGCAGGCAATGCAATTCTTTTCGTCTACCTTCATTGTTCGCCAAAGCGATATCCCGTGCGGGTCCGAAATATCATTACGCCACTTTTGTTGGCTTAGTAGCACGCGAAGCGACTCTCTTTTGGGCGAAGGTCGTGTATCGAATTGACCTATTGGCTCGTCGTTGAAGGTCTCCAGAGCGGAATCATCCACAGCGTATCGCGCAGGTCCAGGCTTATCTTTCGCGGGTTCAGCGATGCTTGAAAAAAACGCCCTGCGAGTCAACTTAACCTCTTTTGCTTCCTCTTTTTGTTTTTCTTCCAGTCGCAGTACGAACCCGTTTAATCCCAAACTCCGCTCCGATACACGAAACGCGGTAATCGCATCTCGAAACAGTGCTTCTCCCGACGTCAATCGGCACCGACGACAATCCCCCCTGGCGAGCACAAGTTCATCCAAGCCCATCAGCGCTCCGCCTAAAAGGACGTTTTCGTTGATATTCCCTAAACACGCAACGCAACTGGACTTCTCATCCTGCTTTTCCGCCTGCTGACAATGGATGTGGAAGCTCCTTTTACTCTTCGACGTACGGCTGTCGCCGATCAATGAATCGATTTGATCCAGTAAGTACTGGTCCAAATTAAATGTATGTTGGAATACTTCCGTCGGACAGACATTCACACAAAGGCCGCACTGCGTGCAGGCGTCGTTGATGCGGGGACCCAGATCCATGGTAATGGCATCCTCCGGGCAAGTATCCACACACTCGCGGCACTCGCTTTGCCGGTAACGTACCTGTTTGCAAAGCGCCGGTGTGGTGGAGATCGTCTCGCCCTCGGCTAAGGTGAGACCCAAGAGGAATCCGGCAGTCATTTAGCCTTAACCCACCCGCGCGTCCAGCGAACTGCTTCGGCCGTGCGCCGATGCTTCCGATATAGCCGGTGATACCGGTGCAGTCATATCCCAGGCAAGGAAATCTTCAGTCAGTTGCGCCAAGCCTCGATAAAAATGCGATTTGGCCTTTTTTTGGATCGCTCGATTAAGTTGGGGAAACCAGTTGTTCAGGTGCGCCTGCAAAAAGTTTTGCTGATATTGGCGGTAGATGTTACTTGTCACGGCCGTGCTTTGTCCGTCCTGCGAGCACTCGGCCTCATCTCGTTCGCCAATCGTCACGGCCTCCCTTTCGCACAAGAACCCCATGAATGCAAGCTCTACGCCAATGTGGGTGGGTAGTTCCTTGCACGCTTGATCCATTTGGGCACCGACCTCGCGGTACATCACCTTGACCGCGACAGCCCGATCTCCCAATAGGGGTCCTCTCTCTTGCCTCCCATCTCGTCTCACGCCGCGGTATACATCCTCAAACGGCGTCACATATCGGCCCGCGGGAACGACGAAGAGATCCACGTACTCCTGCTTCAAGACTGGGATCTCTTCCTTCGGATCTAGAGGAGCGGCGTATGCTTTGAGTCCAGCCGCCGCCTGGTCACTAAACAACGCCACGAGATCTTCGACGAATGCCTGATTCCTCGTCTGCCGCACCATGTCCTCGGTGGGTGGGTGAAGATAAACCGCGGCAAGGAACCGGTACATAGATCCCCGCGCCTTCGCCTCCTGTGAGATCGGGTCCGCTTCGTCGTTCAAATGGTTAACCATCTGTCCCTCGGAAGCCGTTCTTCATCGTCTTTCTGAGCGAAAGGTTCATACATGTTCGTTCCGCACCCGTCTCTTGCCTGTTGGTTACTTCTACTTTTCATATCTAACCCGTCTCAAACTTAACGGCCGGTTTGGTAAGCGATGGATCGGCAAATCCGTCCGGTGCATTCATTCCCGAATCGGCAAATTTGAAACCTTCCACAACGTGCAGTGCATTCCCGACACAGGTGGTGACGCAGGCCGGCTCAAATCCTGTGGGAATAATGCCGCTTTCGTCATACAGGCGATGGACGCAGAACGTGCACTTCTCGACCTTCTCGGTTGCCGAGTTGAACTGGGGCGCGCCGTAGGGACAGGCGTGGATACAGTACTTGCAGCCGATACACGCATCCTGATTGATCAGTACGATGCCGTCATCGTCACGTTTGAAGATCGCATTGTCCGGATTGGACCGGTCGTTGACATCCGACTTCGGACACGATGCCAGACAAGCCGGGTCCTCACAATGATTACAGGCGCTAGTAATAAATTCGAGCTTGGGATTGGGGTACTCCCCAGTCTCCTTCTTCACCACCCAGCGATAACTCACGTGGTCCGGAAGGACACTGTTGCCGTTCTTGAACGGCATGGGCGAGCCCAATGGCCGGGTATTGTTCTCCGCCTTACAGGCGACGGTGCAGGAATCACACCCGGTGCATTTGTCTAAGTCAATCAACCAACCTAGCTGTGCCATTGCGGTTTCCTCCGGCTTGATGCTTTAGATACGTTCATATCTTCTCTACCTTCACCACCTTCACCCAGGTGTCGTAAAATGCGCAGCTGGCACCGATTGGTTCCTGCAGGCTGACGTTGCCATAGACGTTGTCGGTGCGCATGATTTGAGTCGGTTGAAGTCCCGCCCCACGACTGGGGTCGTGCCCCATGGGCACGCTACCTACCTCGTGCGCCCGCGAGTGCTGTTCCCAGTGGCCGTAATGATGCGAGACGGCAACGACGCCGGGTTTGAGCCGCTGGGTCACCAGTGCCTTGCCGATGATCCCCTCCTGATTCGAGGCAGAGGTGATCTTTACGGGATCACCTGTCTCGATTTCCAAGGCCGCTGCATCGTCGGCGCTGATCTCCACCGGATTCTCGGGAATCATGAGCATGAGCCAGGGATTGACATTGGTCCGGGCCTGGCCATGGTGCACTGTTTTGTAGGTGATCAGCCGCTTCGGATAGTCGGCATCGTCCAACGCTGTGCCGTCGGAATGGGTGATCGGTTTATATTGCGGCACGCCGGAATAGTACTCGCCGGTCACCGAATCCCGGGTCCGGGCAATGGGATCGGCAAACATGCGGATGATGTTGTTGTATTGGTAGGTAAGTTGCTTTCCCGTGTATTCCTGCCCCGGATTATCGAAGACCCCGCCTTTTGACAGAATCTCCTCGGGTGATATACCCGAATCGCTTTTGATGTTTTCAAGCATGGCCTTGGCCCAATCCCAGCTGTTATGCAGGTCGCCCTTCGAGATGCCGGAATCATCCAGTAGTGCACCGTCGCCCACCCCGGGTAGCTTGAGTGCCTTGGCCAATCCGATATGGATATCCAATACCGCCTTGGTCTTTTCCAGGACCGGTGTGTAATTGTTTGCACCACCCGGGATAGTGTTGCCGCGATCACCGATCGGTTGCCCATCAAAGGCCCCGACCACCGGCCGCTGGAACGAGGTGCCCTTGTTCACGCGCCACGGGACGCCGGGAACCGCGAACTTCTCCAGATAGGTGGTATCGGGAAGTATATAATCCGCCCATGCAGCCACCTCTCCGATCACCGGACTGATGGCTACTAATAGTGGAAGCTTGCTCTCATCGGCCACCGTCTCCTCCCAGGTCTTTCTCAACGCCGGGGTCGAATAGGGCCAGGCGTTCCAGTAGGTGATCAACGCCTTGAGTGGATAGGGGTAGCCGTCCTGGACACTGGGGATCACTTCCTGATAGTTGCCATGCGTTCCAAAGGGAAACCAGGGGCGGTCCGCCGGGTAGCCCGTGAACAGGCTGCCGGCTTCTTCCTCGTTGTAAAATGTTTTCGCCCGGTCGATGCGTATTCCTTTAATCTCTGGGCCGTCCTTGACCTTACTCAGGTTGACGACACCGGATTTATGGTTCCAGCCCCCTGCGCCCGCGGTGCAACCGCCCTTCCAGTCATAGTTGCCGATCAGCGTGTTTAGGTGCTGGATGGCGAGTTGGTTATAGAAACCGTTGGTGTGCTTGATGGGGCCGCGGTAGGTGATGGCCGCCGCTTTTTTGCCGTGTCCGACAAACTCCGTGGCGAGGTCCCCGATAACGTTCATGTCGACGCCACAGATCTGAGCATATTCACCTAGGCTCTTCGACATCGCCGATTCTTTTAAAAGGGTGAAGGCTGATTTGACCTCTACGGATTGGGAAGAGCCATCTATCGTCAGTACGAGGGTCTCGCTAAACTCTAAAACCGCTTGATCGACAGTGTTGTACCCGACCAGCACACCACCCGAAAAAACCACATAGTCATCGTCCAACACGGTTCCGCCGGAGATGCCGGCCTCTTTGGCAGTGATGTAACGCTGGAACTGCTTATCGCCATCGGTGAAGGTCCCGACAAGACAAGTGGCATCCGTCCAGGTGGGTTCATCATTGGGATTCAGCGCGCCTGTATGAGGTCTACTCAGATAGTCGATATCATGCCCGCCCGCCTCAATGATCTGGCGAATCATGCCCATGGCGAGTGCCGCATCGGTCCCCGGATTGATGGGGATCCATTGGTTGGCCTTGGCGCCGGTGTTGTTCATGCGGGGGTCGACACTCACAAATTTCCCGCCATGGCGTTTGAACTCCATAAGATCACGCGCCATCCCCACCATGGGAAAATCCGCCTCCAAGGGGTTGGCGCCAAAGAAGATGATGTATTCGGAACCCAGAATGTCGGCCTGCCAGCCCTCGCTGCGCCCCCCCCCTTTGCTGTTTTTGGATCCCGCCGGATCCCAGGTGATCAATTCGTTGGCCACGTGTCGCGTTGACTCGCAGATGGAAGTGTGGCTGAGACCATAATTAACAGTGCCCCAGGCGTGTTTCCAAATGCGCTCGCTCATCTCTTTTTCCACGCTGCGTCCCGGGGCAAACGCGAGTTGGTTCCGCTTCGGCCCGAGTTCGGGCCGGTCTGGGTCGATAGGCTTATTCCGTTCGTCGAGCGGTATCAAGTCATTGATCTGACCCGCGATCTCGGAAAAAGCAGTTTCCCAAGAGATGGGTTCCCATAACCCGGAGTTACGGGGACCCGCTCGCTTTAAGGGTTTCTGGAGCCGAAAAGGATCATAGACGGTCTGTAGACCAGCCTGGCCCTTGAGGCACAAGCGGCCCAGCTCTTGCCACGCATTCACGGGGTCGGTGGCATAGGGCAAACGGTCGGGATCAAGGTTCTCGTCTACGTCACGATTGTTGGGGTGATAGGGATTCCCATCCAGCTTTACCAGGGTGCCGTTCTTTACCTTGGCGCGAACGCCGCAGCGTGAATGACACATCTGGCAGACGGTATAGATAATGTCCGCTTCCGTCTCGATGGCGTCCGGTTCAAATTCTCCGTATACTCCGGCGCCCGGCGGCGGTGGAGGTGGAGGAGACGCTGCAACCGCCTTGGATTGCGTGAAGACCGGACTGGTCACGGCTGCTCCCGAAGCCAGTGCGCCGCTCACTTTCAGAAAGGTCCGACGCGTCACGGAGGGATTCAATTGATTTTTGCCTCGTTGTGTGTTCATTTTGCGTGCCTCGCTTGATCTGTCGTGGGTCGATTCAGTCGTCTGTGCTGTCGCCGTCGTCTGTGCTGTCGCCGTCACCGCCGCCGCCTTCACCGCCGCCGTCCGCTCGCCCACCCAAGGCAACGGCGATGTGCCCAACTTGTTCTAGGTTGAGCACACGAAGCGGGCCCATTCCCCCCTTGTCTTTATTAATGGCTTCGTCGATCTTCGACTGCGATTTGCCTTCCATTTGGGAGTCCCCGAGTTCTCTGTGGCAGCCTGAACAGAACAACCCATAGAGCTCCGCCCCGTAGGCTTCATCTTCTGGGGTCCCGACAAGAAATGATCCAGCACCAGGCGGAGGGATTAAGTCCGCGAAGCTCACTTGATAAAACTGATTTCCTTCGCCGACGACGTCAGCGTCGCTACCATGACAAAGCACACAAACCCTGACATCGACACGTTTTCTTAGATTTGCTGGCGTTGGGACGGACGATCCTGCAGCCTGTACTAAATCCACTGGTCCCGTATGGCAAAAGACACATTGCTTTTTGTCAGGCCGGCCGTCGTCTTCCTGCTCACCAGGTACGTCGCCCAGCATGACCCTATGAGCATCAGGTATTAATTCGCTGTTGGGGTTGTTGGGATCCAGGGCTACCTCACGTTCATGAATCCCTGCATGGCAACCGGATGCCAAACAGTCCTTAGGCTCGGACGCGCTGTGTGTAGCGTGGATATTGTCTGCGTAGCTGTTAGACGCCAGCGCGAATAGAAAAAGCGACAACACTAGGATAAAACCTTTTTCGGAGTTACTAACCAGCTTGGTTCTGTTCATCTTCTTCTCAACCTCTTTGGGTTAACGTAAATGAGTGATGCTTGAACCCAGGTTTGGCTTAAGCTGACCAATAAAAGTCAACCTATTACGTGGGAATATTTACCACATTTGCGTTACCTTAGGTGAGAATATTTCCCACTTCAATATTTTCCCGATGAAAGGTGGTTAGTACGACGACACGGTGTGAGAAGCTATCTCGACTGCTTTGCGCACATGCTGAAAGTCCGCAGTCGTTAGCGGCGTTACAGGCTCGTCGAGATTAAAAACAGCTACTTAGATTTCAACGGTCCGCAACGGTACCCTTAACTGCCGATGGAATTTGCAGTTTAAAGTACACAGTTTCCAGGAATTCACAGGCAGCTTACGGCCAACTCCGGACAGAGGATCGTTACGATTTTATTGACCTTTGTTCTGTCGTGTACTTAAAAAAAGAGGTCCCTAAGTTTGTGCAGTAAGGCCGTGCGCTTGCTCAGCTTGGGCGTATACGGCGGCCGCCATTTTGCAGACGTGAACGTACAATCCCCAGAAACGCCAGTGCGGTTCAGCCTTCGCCTTGGCGTATAGCTTCCTCCTCAGTTCCTGCAAACCAATGGGCGTCTTTGTCATCTCGCCCTTGCCACCATGCCATCGATAACCACCCCGCCGGAGTGATCCACCGCATCCGTCGCTTCGCGTTGTCGGGGACAACCGTCGTTCGATAACGATCCGAGACAGAGAATATAAGCGTTTCCCGACAGGCTGGACCCGACGGATCAGGCAATTCATTTATCAATTCACAAGCAATATTTGGCCAGTACGAGCGGTCCTAATAAATACAGTCAACAGATACCACATCCAAGCTTATGACGAAGCCGATACGACAAGCTGTTGGGGAATGGTTATCTCAATACATCAACAAACCGATCAGGAATTACCAACCATTCGCCATAAGTGATCCGGAAAGACTCGCGGCGTCTCTGAAACCATGTGATGTCTTGTTGGTGGAGGGAGATCGACGTGTGAGCACCGCGATCAAATACCTAACTCAATCTACCTGGTCACACGCGGCCATGTTCGTCGGAAGCATGTTAGGCAAGGGTGACGATTACATGTCCTCACCTCTGCTAATAGAAGCCGACATTCGTCAGGGCGTAATCAGTGTCCCCTTGTCGAAATACGCTGGATTCAATACGCGCATATGTCGTGCTGTCAATCTGGCTCCTGAGGATCAAAAACTTGTACTGGAATACGTGGTATCGCACCTAGGTCATGCCTACGATTTGAAGAACATAGTTGATCTAGCCCGTTACTTGATTCCAACACCACCCGTTCCCGTTTTCATGCGTAGACGTATGCTGGCACTAGGAAGTGGTGACCCAACCCGTGCGATTTGTTCGTCATTGATTGCTCAGGCGTTTCAGAGGGTACGCTATCCCATCCTGCCAAGAGTGGAAGAGCTCGATGATGCAGCCCGTGCGCGTTGTGGATACAACGTCAATGAAATACTACATATTAGACATCACAGTCTATTTGCCCCGAGGGATTTTGATGTCTCTCCCTATTTCCAGGTCATCAAACCGACCATCGAGCATGAATTCGATTATAGAAAGCTGGTATGGAGTACGCCCCGGCCTGATCGTCGATCACAGATGGCCAGTGTTCAAAATGATCAGAGCACTATTGTTTCGGCCGACTGAGTGACAGGTGTTGGCCGGGTCCCGCCTCACGCGGTGCAGAGAAACCTATATGCCCAAGGTCTGTTTGCTCGGTCCGCTATGGCGCGGACAGCCGCCCGTCGCAGACGATGCCAAGGAGATTTATCGGACAGCTCATTGCCCCTTGCCGACATCGGGGCTTCATGCCAACCTCCAGTTACTTGTCATAGCTGTAGGGGCATTCGACATCATCGGTGTCGCACTTTACTACTACCTCCACTGTCTCGGCCGTACCTGCCGCGCGCCAGGGTGCGAAATGCATACCTATACTATTACTGAAATCTGTGCGTACCGGTATGGTAGCGCGCCAAAGCGACTATCGCCGGTCGAGCTACCAGGCAAATGCCCACGGGAAGGACGATCCACTGGTTACTGCGCATGCTGAATACGACAGGCTCGGTCGTGACGGCAACCAGCGTCGACGCGCTTATCGAGCGCTATTTCATTCTTACATTGACGATGATGTTGTCCGCGGCATCCGGAACGCACTCAATCAGGAATTTGTGTTTGCAGACGAGCAGTTCAAAGACCAAATCGAAGCCCACCTGAGCCGGCAAGCCCGCCCTCGCAAACGCGGCAGGCCAAAATCGATCGGAAAATTATGATCTGACCCCAATTTTCAATTTTGGAAGCGCCGCTCATTGGAAGGTTTGCAGCTCTTTGGCTAAACTGAACATCAAAGAAACCTTCACAATTCTGCAACACATGCTGAGATGCGGATACTTTCCTCAAACCCCTGTATGCATCCCGTTTGCTGCCGAAGTTTACTATTGGTTTTTCGCCTGATCCCGGGTGGGGTGCATGACTGACAAACAGATTCAAATTGGTGACGGTCGAATAAAAGTGGTTCGGGTATCCGACCTTAAGATCGGCATGCATGTTTGTGAACTCGACAAACCGTGGCTGGAACTCCCCTTCGAACCACCATTCCAGCTGCAGGGATTCCGCATTCAGTCAATCGAAGAAATCGCAAAGATACGCCAGTACTGTTCACACGTTTACATCGATACGGAGCGCGCGGCGCGGAAGCGCGGGACGACTGCCAAAAGACCCCGAACGCCGTTTTCCTCGGGCGTTTTTTCGACGCTCCGAAACAGTCTGAATCCAGGTGCATTAAAACTCGGCAAGCTTGCCAGGACATCGGCACACCGTTCTGTAGATTCATCTGGGAGTTCATCTGGAAACGCTGGAAGGGCCACGGCCTCTGACTACGAAAACCTATATTTTTCAGAGAGTGACGACAGCAACTTACCTCGAAAATACGAAATTCTTGCGTCAAACGCACCCAAGCGCATCGTCTATCAGAACCAAACCACTCTGGAAGAGGAATTCGAACCCGCGAAGCTAGCGATTGAAGGAGCCAACAGTTTTTACGCTGACCTGGTCGAAGAAGTGCAAAAAAGCAGCAAGCTCGACTACCCCAAGCTGAGAGAGAGGGTGGATACCATGGCCAGGAGCATTATTCGTAACCCGGATGCGCTGTCTTACCTCGTGCAAATGAAATCGACCAACAAGCAAACCTACAACCTGGCCATATCAAGCTGCGTAATGGTAATGGCGTTTGCCCGGTTCCTCGGTCTTTCCAATAACGAAATCAAGGACCTTGGCACCGGAGCGCTTCTGCAGGACGTGGGGATGGTCAAGTTGCCACCGGAAATTCTCAACAAGAAAGAACCGCTGACTGATACCGAGTTCAAGCTCGTACAGCGGCACGTTACCCTGTCACGTAGCATTGTTGAGCGCATACCCGGAATTTCAAAGAAAGTCGTCAGCGTGTGTTACTACCACCACGAACGATACGATGGTTCAGGGTACCCGCGCGGGCTGAAGCAAGACCAGATTCCCCTGTTCTCAATGATCACCGGCATCGTAGATACCTACATGGCGCTAACCAGCTTTCGATCCTATCGCCGCACCAGCACGTCTTACGAGGCGCTGTGCGAACTTACCGAATTGAAAAACAAACAATTCATAGGCGCACTGGTGGATCGATTTATCCAAAATATCGCGATCTTTCCAGTGGGAAGTTTTGTCCAGCTCAATTCCGGTCATGTCGGAGTCGTCGTGGCCCGCAATCCAATGCGCTTCCTGGAACCGAAAGTCATGCTGGTCGTGGACCCGAAGGGAAATATGATGGACCAGGCGCTGACGATCAATTTTGCCACTGAACAAAGAAGCCGGTTCTTCGAAGGTCTCAGGATTTCCAGTGAAGTCATTCCCGGCGAATTTGGAATAGACGCTCAAGATTTCTTCGTCTGACAAGGTTATCCGACATGATCAGGCGTTTCTTACCCGAAAGTTGGTCCACTCAGAGTGCCCTGCAAAGGAGTACTGGCGACGAATTCGATCCGCTGACCAAGTTGCTGTCCAGAGCGGCCTTTCTGGACAGGCTGACCAATGTGGTCGGGTCCTCGGACGAAGATGACGCGGAGACGGCACTTATCGTTATAGATATCTCGGAATACCACCAGATAAACCTCGCCTACGGAGAAGAGGCCGGCAACCGGGTGCTTCAGCAGGTCGCCGATTGTATCGATAGCGTGCGCCGGGATGGAGATTACCTGGCCAGAATTGGCGATGATCAGTTTTCACTGTTGCTCACTAGCGTAATGGGGAGAGAGCACGCGTTGTTGGCGGCGAACAAGCTGCAGAAACTTAGCGACAATCCGTTCATGCTTGACGGCGACGAAATACTGCTTCGACTCCACATGGGCGTTTCTCTTCTGGAAAATACCGCCGACGACCCCGCGCAACTGTTTACAAGGGCGGTGAAAGCGATGTATCGCTCCAAAAACGGCGGCGAGCGGATCGTCGTTTATGACGAGGTCGATCAGAGCCCTGAGAACCATGATGGCACCCTGCTGCTGGATTTCAGCAAGGCGCTGCAAAACAACAAACTGGAGTTGAAGTTCCAGGCCAAGCGGGAACTCAGCAACGGGAAGATCTGCGGCGCCGAGGCGCTGCTTCGGTGGCGACACCCGACACGCGGAAATATCCCGCCGATGCGGATCATTGAATTGGCGGAAAAGTCCGGCCACGGAGACTCCCTGTCATTCTGGGTCCTCAACCAGGCACTGCGAAGTTGCGCGGGATGGCTGCAAATGGGAATGCCGATGACGGTATCGGTAAACCTCGAAGCTCGTACATTCAGTAACGCTTTACTGCCGGCGTACATCGTAGAGGCACTCGAGCTTTGGCGAGTCGCGCCGCGTTTTCTGATCCTCGAGGTAACAGAGTCAACCTTGATGGAGCGAAATAGCCGGGTACCGATCAACATCGAAGAATTGAACCGTATCGGTGTACGCATCTCCATAGACGATTTCGGCACCGGATATTCTTCGCTGGCATACCTTAATCGGCTTGAAGTTCACGAACTGAAGATTGACAAGGGTTTTATCGACGAAATGGAGTCCTCAGCAAAGGACAAAAAACTCGTAACGGCGATCATTGAACTCGGCAGAAATTTCGGTCTCAAGGTTACGGCGGAAGGTGTCGAGACTTTCAGGCAGCTTCAGAAGCTAAGAAAATTGGGATGTGATACCGTACAGGGGTACTATGTATCGCCCCCACTGGCGATTGATGAATTTATCGACTTTGTGAGCAAGGAGCTCGGGATAGCGGACTGAGATTCAGCACAAGATAATCGCACAATCATCAACACGCGATCTAGCGGGTCCACCAGCCACCAATAAATAATCCCAGAACCGGTTAGGCTCGTTTGCTGCTCATTCGCCTTGAATCCCAAAATCTATAAAGAGTATTTCTGAGACGTTCAAACCTCAGATTTCTGGACGAACCCCAGAAGATTATTGGTTGTCATAAGGCCGCAATACCATTAATAATTCCCAGGAATCCAGCGGCAGCTTGCCGCCGCTTCGGAGACATTCGATTTCTACAGTACTGAACTGAACCTCGGAGGCATATCGTCAGTCTTTCCCTCTTCGTGCAGAAAATATCGAGATGGCTCTTCGTTGCCCATTACGGACCCTCGCATCGAAGATAAAAACGAGTTGTTGCGATGCAGCACCTCGGTCTGGAGACAACCCTTCGGAGACAATCACGAGGAGTCAGAACAGCCAGTGGCGCCAAGTCTGGGGCCTCTCCACACGCACTGCTAATTGCGCAGCTAACCGATACCCACCTACTGTCACTGCGATCGGCACAACACCTGGCACGCAGTCGCGCCGAAGATTTGCGCCGCTGTGTGGCGGATATCAATCGCCTGAATCCCCTGCCTGACGCCGTAATCCACACGGGTGATCTGACCCATGAAGGTGACCCAGAAGCTTATGCGCTCGCACGGGACATAGTGAGTGAGCTCGTGCCGCCTTTTTACCCAATCCCTGGAAACTGTGACAACCGCACAGCGCTGGCCGACACGTTCGGCGATGCGATGCTAATGCCCATGCACGGTGTTTTCGTTCAATACGCCGTCGACGATTTTCCGTTGCGCTTGGTTGGCCTCGACACCCAGGGAATGATCGGTCATGAAGGTGATTACGATGATGAGCGGATGGGCGAGCTTGGAGCGCTGCTCGACACCGAGCCGAAAAAGCCAACGGCGTTATTCATGCATCATGCACCGTCTGCTATGGGAGAGGAGCCTCCCGCGTTTCGAGTGCGCGCTACCGCTGAGCGTTTGGCACGGAAGATTGCGCGCCATTCGCAGGTAATCCGCGTGTTCTGCGGTCATCATCATGCGTCGTCATCCGGTGCGGCTGGTGCGGCCCTGGTCACCACAGCACCTGCCACAGCCATCGATCGGCGCGACGGTCCTTTTCCCGATGTGTTAAACGACAAACCCGTCTACGAAGTCCATGTTTTCGACCGCGAGAGTGGCTTTGTTTCCCCCACCCTTATTGTTGCAGCCTGACGATCCTGCTGGCGATTGCAGTGCCCAGGGGGAGGTGCTTATTTCTTGGTCCGAGCAGCGAGCTGCCTTTAGTCGCTCAACAAATTACAATCTTCTGCATTCCAGCCGATCGAAACTGGATCGGCCTCTTTGAAACCGAAGTTTTGATCAATCCGACTTCCGACACGACTGACGATAGAATCTTTTTCGGCTAGACTCACTTTCAGCTCGGTCACCTCTCCCAGATATACTTTTTCGACAATCCTGCCATCGAATATATTGTCGGCCTGCCACTCCCAGTTCTCGGGGAATACTTGGACAGCTTCTGGTCGAATCGAAATACTTGTGGCTGCGCCGGAGGACAGTTCCCGGTTGTTACGGCTGATCAAAGTAAAACCCGTCTCCGTCTCAATCTGCACAGTGCCACCAAGGGCGCAGCCCGCCACCGGCGCGACCACAGCAGTGACTCGACCACAGAAAACGTTGCAAGCTCCCATAAAATCCGCCGTAAATCGAGTCCGGGGACTTTGAAAAATCTCCTGGGGACTTCCGATTTGTTCGAAATTCCCGTTTCGCATCACCGCGACCTGGTCCGACATGCTCATTGCCTCTTCTTGATCGTGGGTTACGTAGACGAAGGTAATATTGACCTCCTGCTGAATCCGGCGAAGCTCTATTTGCATGGCCTTTCGAAGTTTTCGGTCTAAAGCCCCCAAAGGTTCATCTAAAAGCAATACCTTGGGGCGTAAAATCAGCGCCCTTGCCAGGGCAACACGTTGTTGCTGGCCGCCGCTGAGCTGGGCTGGGCGACGTGCTCCGAAGTCTTCCAGGTGAACCAACTCCAGAGCTTGCGCTACCAGCTCTTTGACCTCTGGCTCCGGTGTCCTTCTGGACTTCAACCGTAAGCCGAAAGCGATATTGTCATTGACAGTCAAATGAGGGAAAAGAGCGTAATTCTGAAAAACGATATTGGAGCTGCGCTCATAGGGCGGACGGTCGTTGACCACTTCTCCACTGATGTAGATTTCGCCGCTGTCGGGTTTTTCCAGGCCCCCGATCAACCTCAATGTGGTGGTCTTCCCGCACCCGCTGGGGCCCAGCAGCGAGAAGAACTCCCCTTCTCCGATAATCAAACTTAAATCGTTCACAGCAATCACGTCACCGTATCGCTTTACGACGTGTGCGAGCTCAACGCTTGCGACTTGTGTCATCACACTCTTCGTCTTTCTAACAGGAGCCCGATTACGACCAGAATCAGGGGTATTACGACGATCAAGGTCCCGAGCGCGTTGATTACCGGAGACACGCCGAGTCGAATCATGGAATACACTCGGATCGGTAGAGTGGAAGAGCCTACACCGCTGACAAAGAAAGTAATCACGAAGTCGTTAAACGACCAGGGGAAGGCCAGTAACGCGGCCGCCAGGATCCCCGGTTTTAACAAGGGCAATGTCACTTTACGCATGGTCGTCCATTCATCGGCACCGAGATCCATGGCAGCGTCTTCCAACGTCCGATCGATGCGTTGCATCCGGGCAATAATCACCAGAGTGGTGAGTGGAATTGTGAAAGAGATATGGGCCAGTAAAATCGTAAGAACACCGAGCTCCAACTTGATAGAAGTGTAAAACAGTAGAAGAGAAATCCCAATGACGAGGTCCGGCATGATCAGCGGAATATAGATAATTCCCTGATATAGCGCTCTACCGAAAAATCTGGACCGGTATAGGGTAAACGCCGTGATCGTTCCAATGGCCGTTGAAATCAGCACGCAAGGAATCGCCACCATGAGACTCACCTTCAAAGCGGCTTGAATATTCTTGTTGTCTAAAACTGCCTGATACCACTTTAGGGTAAATCCTTCCCAACTCACGCCGTATTCGGTGGGTGTCAGGGAAAATACGATCACCACCAATAAAGGCGCATACATGAACACGAACAAAAACATGCAGCCTATGAATAACAGACGAGGTGAAGTCTGATTCATCGCTGTTCCTGGTAGGCCTCTTTACCGCCTCCAATCCGCATGTAGAGGTAGAGGAGAATCAAAGTCATCGTTAACAGCATGAGTGAATATGTGGATCCCAGCGGCCAGTGGCGAAGTCCAATGAATTTCAGCGCGATGAACTTTCCGATCATCATCGCCTTAGCCCCACCCAGCAGCTCTGGAATCAGGAATTCGCCTATAGCCGGGGCAAATACCAACACTGACCCGCTGAGCATACCCCCTTTGGTTAACGGTAAGGTGACCCGAAAAAATCTTTCTCTCGCGGTGGCTCCCAGATCGGAGGCCGCCTCCAAGACCGAGCGGTCCAGTCTCTCGAGAGAGGCATACAAGGGCAGGATCATAAATGGCAGGTAGGTATACACGAGACCGACCAACACGGAAAATTCGTTATGGAGCAGCGGTAAAGGCGCATAGATCAGATGAACCTCGATCAGGAAATTGTTGATCAGGCCGTGATCGGACAACAGGGCGATCCAGGCATATATTCGCACCAGGTAACTGGTCCAAAAAGGCAGAATGACCAGGAACATTAAGAAGTTCTTGCGCTTTCCACCGTAGAAAGCAATCCAGTACGCGATCAGATAACCTGCCAACAGGCAAATGACGACCGCCAGAACCGCCAACTTGACCGACCGGGCGAAGATCTTCAGAAACAGCGGATCCAGAATCAACCGATAGCTATCGAGCGTAAACTCGTGTATCACGGTACCCCAAGGCCCGCGGGTCAGAAAACTGTAATAGACCACGATTCCCATCGGGATCAACGTGAAGACCAGCAACCAGAAAGCCGATGGGCTTAAGGCGGCGCCGATCCTGAACGCCGGGTGGCGTCTGAAAAAGCGGAAAAGGGATTTTCTCAAGGTGTACACATTAAATGTCTTCATACGAGACGGAAGCGCGCCGTCGGCGATTTATCCAGCCGACGCAGCGCATGTCTTGATGGTCAGAACACCCGCACGCTCGATCGTCCGGTAACCGGTCTTAACAAAATCGAACCCGTGGCCAATCGGATTCCGCAGGGTCAGTTGCCGTTCACCGAGCTTTCATAGGCCACCCTGACTCGTACTAGGCTCCTAATAACCGGGTCCAGATGTCATCGTAGATCGGCAATATCTCATCTGGGATAACTGCAAGAAACTCCAATCGCGCGAGTTCCGCCTCTGTAGGATAAATTCCCGGATCTTGAGCGACCTCCGGGGGTACGTATTTCTCAATAGCCGCTTGATTAGGCGTGGCATAACCGCCTTCGTCCGCGTTACCTGCCGCCACGTCCGGTCTAAGCATGTAGTTGATAAACGTCTCTGCCGTGAACTTGTGAGGTGCATCCTTGGCGATCGCCATGTTGTCGAACCAAGCGGTTCCTCCCTCCTTGGGCAGAAGCCACTCAACGTCGGGGTTCTTCCTATGGGCCTTGACCACTTCCCCGTTCCACTCGTGGCCAACAACGATATCCTCTGTAATCAGGGCCTTTGTCTCGTCTGCCCCGGGATAGAAGGCTTTCACGTGAGGTTTTGTTTTCATCAACAAGTCACCGGCTTCCATCAATTCACTCTTCTCATGGCTGTTAACCGAGTACCCGAGATATGCCAGCGCGGTTGCCATGACCTCTTCTCTTTCGTCCGTAAATCCCAACTTCCCGGAGTAGCGTTTCGGGCCGCTTTCAAACATGAGCGCCCAGCTACCCATATTGGGGTCATCTTTGGTGTACTTGGTGTTGTGGGCTAAAGCCGTCATCCCCCAAAGATAGGGCACAGTATATTTGTTGCCCGGATCGACCGAGGTATCGAGAAATCTGGGTATGACGTTTTTCAGATCTGGGATATGTTCATGATTCAAAGGGAGCAGGAGCCCCTGAGCAACATGAATAGGCACAAAATTGTGCGTGGGAAACACGATATCATATCGTGAGCCACCCGCTTGGAGTTTGGCCAGCAATTGTTCGTTTCCCGGGTAGGTGTCATAGATAACTTCTACACCGAACTCCTTTTCGAAATTGGGGATGGTGTCCGGATGAATGTATTCCTCCCAGTTGTAGACGAACAGTTCTCCTCCCTCTTTTTTGATCTTTTCCAGAACATCGGGAGACGGATTTTCCGCTGCAAAGGCATCCCCGTGCAGAGCCAGAATATCCGACAAGAACACAGTGGAAATGCCCAAAGCCGTCCCTCGACGCATGAAATCCCGGCGGGTTATGCGCTCTTGAAATAGTCCTTCAACCCACTTATCCAGCTGTCGTCGGTGCTTTCGATCATAGACTTTCATAGTGGTGGTTCTCCTCACTTTCGTGGTTTCGTGGCATAGTTTCCCACTTTAGAACGTGTGCATCAACACGGGCGCGGGCAGTTCATCTTTGATACTTTCGTGGAGTTTGGGCAGCATATAATACAGTTGATTGGGTCGACGCCAAACATGAAATCTAGACCACTGGCGAACTATTCAAACCGTCAAGACTTTGAACTATAAAATCAAGCACCGTGATCGGCCGCTTTTGGCCGAAAGCGCCAGTAAAAGCACATGTAACACCATCCCACACCCGTGGCAGCAGGTCTCCGCCCCAATATTCACACTTCTAGCGCTGGGCTTGCGGCTCATAGCGGTGCAACACTATGGAACCTATGGTACCTTGAACTAGAACGAAGCCATAAAAAAGATATCTAACTTTTCTGTACACATTATGCGCATGTCGAAACTCTGGGAAACCGGGAACACCAGTCCCCAATTTCAGGCCGTTATCGAGTGGTCCACGCCAGAGACGTTCTGCGCAGAGCTCCGGTAACGCTACGCGGTGAATACGCGCATGGATCTTTTAGCGTGAATCGCGCGCCAGCAGCGATGCTAGCACTCACGGCACTGGTGTTCACTTCTACCTGCGGCGCCGAATCCAACGATGCGCGCTATTTTGCGCTCAAACAGGGTGCAACGTGGACCTACGAGTACCGCTACTGGGTAGAAGGCCGCTTCTCCATGGAACAGGTTGGCAAAACCATTAACTGGATTGAAGGGACTGTTGAGCGGGGTGGGCACCAGTACTACCGCATACGGACGAAGACGACCGGGTTCCAGAATGCGCCAAGTGGCGATACACTGATGCGCATAGCCGAGGATAGCGTGCGTGCCATTGAGCCCGAGAGAGACCCCACCGAGAAGGAGGTTCTCAGCTTGCCACTGCCTGCAGTCCCAGGTAGTACGTGGTCAATTGCCGAAGGCGCCGAGACGTGGCACTACACACTGGAGTCGATAGATTCGGTCGAGGTTCCCGCCGGCCGCTTCGAAGACTGCATCGCTATCGTGCTTACACTCGAGAGCGAGACCTCGAAGTTCGAGATATCCGGGCGGAAGGAGCACTGCGCCGGTGTGGGGATGGTGCGGTTTCGCACCAAGGCGGTATTTGAACACGGTACGAGTTACGGTGAGTACACCTTGCTCGAGCATAAACCCTGAAGGCAAACAGACTCTGTGGAGAGAAACGCTTTTAACGGCGTGGCTCACGATGTTTTCAGAAAGGGACTAACGCTCGGCACGTGACCTCGATTACTTTTTCTTAGGCAAATTCTCGGCAAACCCTCTGCTCGCGGTTGCAAACGCCTCTTCCACACTGGGAAATTTGGGATATTCAAGCGTGTACGTTTTAGGGCCGCCGTACATATGCCATTGAGTTGTGCTTTCGGTCTCGGTAACAGGCACAATGCCGCTCCAGACCTTGGCGCCAGATGCCAGTTCATACACAATATATGTAACCGTTATTTCCCTCATCGCCGCAAGGTTGTGGGTCACACCTATCAGTTTTTTCTTATCGTCTTTGTTTTCGTAAATAGGGTTCTCCGTATTACTCACCCTGGTGCTGGTTTCTTCTATACGGGCAAAGCTTGCATATTTCACGTTTGGCACGGCCTTTCTTATTGCGGCAATTGTTTGCTTAGAAATAACGAGACCGTCTGTCCACTCCGCCATCATGGCTTGGTAAGCCGCGGAACCCATCTTTTTATGCAGGCTGTCTGTGTCGATAACTACAAGTTCCGGTCGTTCTTTTTCCACCGCCATTTTTATCTCATCAGCATAGCGATCCGCTCGCTTTGCTCCCAAAATCTCCAGGTCAGATGACACTCCACCGATCACCATCCCAGCTCCGGTCATGGCCTGGTAGGTAAACGACGGGTCAATGGCCAGGTTTGAGACATACGTCTGACAGGCGTATACAGCGGTGGCGGTAATCAAAATCAGCAGAGTGCGCGGCTTCATGTTGGATCTCCCTTCAGTTAGGTTCAAAACCGACCAGGATCAAGGAATTTGAGCGTTTTCTAATAGACCGGACCCGACCCATTGCGGACGGACGGATCTCCTCAACCGAGCCGCCACTCCGGTATGTTTAGCCTCTATTCGTGCATAAGCACAAACTTAGGCTCGTCGAATTGAAGGCAATTCAATTCGGAGGACACGAACCAGTATGTCGGTCAAGAATGCTGATCTCTCTTCCCTAACTTTCTCCCTGGGTGTGAAGACGTGCCAAGCCATAGAATTCGCTAACTCCGGTTTTCTCCGCCTTATTAGGAGAATAGATTTTTTGTTACCACCTCCTTTTGCTTCTATGGCTAATAAACGTCGTGCTGGGTGTTATACACGGTGAATTTTCCAGTCGGAGTCACCAGCCGCTGATCCTTGATGACGTGTTTCAGCTTGCGCGTTTTGTCGTCCACGATGACGATGGCCGACTCCTGGTCTTTGCCGTTCCACACAGAAAACCAGACCTCGTCACCGGCGAGATTGTACTCGGGCTGCACCACGCGCAGGGGCCCCTCGCTGATGCCCGACCATTCGGCGATGGGGACCCGTTCGTAGCCCTTGTTAAGATCGGCGATATCGAACACTGCCACGGATTTGGAGATGCCGGGGTCCGGGATCAACGGTGTATCTACCCATAAATTAGTGGATTTCGGGTGGGTCTTGAGAAACAGCGATCCGCCGCCCTGGCCGGTCAGCGTTCGAACCACCTGCCATGCCTTGTCGTTGTTTACGTCGGTGCTGATCAGGGACACGCTAGCGTCCCCCAGGTGGCTTGTCGCCCACACCGGGGCGAACTCCGGGTCGATGAAATTGGCGCCCCTGCCCGGGTGCGGGATCTTGCCCACGTCTATCAGCTTGACGAGTTTTCGTTCCTTGGAATCGATGACCGCGATCTTGTTCGACTTGTTCGCGGCCGACATGAAGTATCGATGGGTGTGTTCCCAGCCGCCGTCATGGAGGAACAGAGCCGCGTCTATGGTGGTAATCTTGGGGTTGTTAAAATCGCTGTAGTCGACCAGCTTGACCTTGCCGGTCTCCTTGACATTGACGATGAACTCCGGGTGTTCGTGGGAAGCGACTATGGCCGCGACCCGGGGTTCGGGGTGATACTCCGAGGTATCCACCGTCAGGCCGCGGGTCGAAACGATCTTCTTCGGCTTGAGGGTGTCTCCGTCCATGACCACGAACTGAGGCGGCCAGTAAGCACCGGCGATGGCGAACTTGTCTTCGTATCCCTTGTACTTCGACGTCTCCACCGAGCGCGCCTCCAGTCCGATCTTGATCTCTGCCACCGTGTCCGGCATTTCCATCCACAGATCGATCAGATTGATCTTCGCGTCCCGCCCGATGACGTAGAGATAACGCCCTGATGCGGACATGCGCGAAATATGTACCGCGTAGCCGGTATCGATGACGTTGATGAACTCCTTGGTGTCGCCGTCTATCAGTGCGATCTGACCGGCATCTCTCAGGGTTACGGAGACGATGTTGTCCAGGTTATAGCTGTTTTTCTGCTTGGCGGGTCTCTGCTCCGGTGGGACGCGCACCACCCAGGTGCCGAGCATCTCGTTCATTCCCCACTCGGGCGGTACGGGTGGTTCGACCTGCAGATACCTCGCCATCAGGTTGACGTCCTGGTCGTTCAACAGGCCCGACGTCCCCCAGTTGGGCATGCCCGCCGGCGAACCGTACTTGATGAACGTCTCTAGGCATGCGGTTCCCACCTTGCGGGTTATATCCGTGGTCAGGGGCTTGCCGGTCGCACCCTTTCTGAGCACGCCGTGGCACCCGGCACAGCGTTTAAAATAGATGCCTCTCGCCCGCCCGGACTCGGATTCGGTCAGTTGTATCTCTTCTCTGGGAGGGGCCTCGGCGGCTGGAGCAGGCACGCCGGAGGCAGCGCCCTGGTAGATCGCCTCGACCGCCGCCATGATCTTCTTCGCCGCCGCGGTGATCTCTTCCCTCTCACCGCCGGTGGAAATAGGCTCCTGCGAACGCTTGCCCAGTCCGGCGAAAAAAGCCGCCACGTTTTCCACGTCAGCATCGTTCATCAAGCTGGCCATGGGGGTCATGATGGGGTCGGTACGCTCTCCCATGCGGAAGGCATTGAGTTGCTTCATCAGATATTCCGTGCTTTGCCCGGCCAGGTTTGGGTATTTTGGATTCGCGCTGATGCCTTCGGGGCCGTGGCAAGCGAAGCATGTGGCCGCCCGTTGCTTGCCAGCTTCGATATCGGCCGCCCATGCCCAGGGTGTCAACAGCAGTATGCCAACGAGATAAACAATTATTCTGGTAAAATACATAGTCGCCTCCTACTGGTTTGAGTACTTCTACCTTCGGGAGCGACAATCTTTTTTAATACCGCCGCAATCGCGACGGCTTGCTCTTTGTCTTCGGGTCGCTCCTGTACGCAGTACAAAATGCTCGCCCTACCTAATGCCTTGATGTAGATCAAGTGGTAGACATTTACCACGGGGAGTTTTCTGAACCAGAATACTCCGTTTTCTATCTCAATAGCTCGAGTAACCCCTTAAGTTGTTTGTGAACTGTCGGTGGCCACTCGGTATATCGAAGGGATGTATACGTTGGGCACTGGATCCATAGAGCAGATTGTCTGAATGGCTCCTGATGGCCGGGTCCTGACGGACAAGGAGCAGTAATATCCAGGTGTTCGAGGCCAGTTTTATCGGTCCGCTTTGTCGGGGACAACCGCCCTTCGATAACGGTCCGGGACAGGAAATATAAGCGTTTCCCAACAGTCTGGACCCGACCCAAAGCGGTATTTTGTGGTTAGTGCACTGGACGTCCTGTTTCGAATCGTGTTGTCAATGCTATCGTGAAATAAATTGACCAGGCGTACATATTCATAAACATCGAAATCAAGTCAGAAATAACCGCAGGTCTTCTTAGCTTCCCAGGTGCTCGCCGTCAGCGAAGATTTGTGGTAGTGAGCGTGCTCGAGGCAGCCTCATTTTGCATTCATCCATAACAACATGATCACTGATATCTCGTTCCTCGAATGGATAGATGTGTTCATTGAGCAACGCGGTGGCGGCTTCGCAATGGCTACAACCAGGTCCGGTGGATATTTCGATATCATTCATGCGCTTGTTCTTCGAACTGACGCGGGCCTTGTAGACTCGCGCCTCGATGTTCATCCGTGACTGACGTGTAGTATCGATTTGACCCCTTCAAACATTGGCTCAAGTTCGACCCCAAGGGCGTCACCGAATTTAGACACCGCGATGTAAATCGTGATGACGAATACGGCATCCACGATCTGCGGCTCGGTCCAGTTGGTGTGGAGCCGATCCCAAAGCTCCTTCGACACCCGATTCGCGTCCTCGCCGATCTGCACCGTCAGGTCCAGCAAGGCCTTTTCGCCTTTCGTGAAATGCGGGCTGCTCCTGTACTTGTCACCTTCCAAGTCGGCAATCTTCTCGTCTGAAATTCCCAGCATGTTGGAAACCCGCTCGTGCTGAACGACGCAGTACTGGCATTCATTACGCTGCGTCGCCTTCAGGATCAGCAGTTCCTTGGTCTTCCAGTCGAGCACACCATCCTTCAGAATCGCCATGATCATGTTGGTGAATACCGTGCCGTACTCTGGCTGGTGGCCGAACACTTTAAAGATGTTCAAAAGCGCCTGAAAACGCTCCTCCGACTCATCATAAAAAGCGAGAGTCTCTTCGTTCGCTTGTTCTCGCTCTACATATGAAACACTCATGATCATATTCTCCTCAGTATTGAACATTCATTCCAAACTGGCCAAAAAAAAGTCACTCCAGCATCGTCCTGGCCTGGGACGTGATGGCATTCAGGGCGGTTCGGTGTGGCCTGGAGCGCGTGAGCACCCGTAGCCCCAAGAAAAGCCCAAGTAAGGCCTGCGCTGTTGTGCGGGCTTTGACCGATTGCGCGATCGTTCCCTGGCGTTGCCCGGCTTCGATCGACGAAAAAAAGAAATCTTCCACTTCGAGTAGGCTGGCATTGACGAAGTCGCCGACCTCGGCATCGTGCGGTGACAATTCGAGTTCCGTGTTTACGAGAAGGCAGCCGCCAGGCGTGCCGTCCGCACCACATTGGCGAGCGGCGGCGTCGAAGGCCGCGATGATGGCCTCTTTCGCCGCATGCATGAGAGTAATCCGCGCGAGGAAGTCCTGTCGATGGATTTTGTCGTAATGGCGAAGGACCTCCATGAATAGGTTGCGCTTGTTGGTATAGGCCGCATAGATGCTGCCTCGGTTAATTCCCGTTGCCGCGACTAGATTGCAGATCGACGTACCCGCATAGCCATGGGCCCAGAAGGCATGCATGGCCCGTTCCAGAACTTCAGTTTCGTTGTAAGTCTTTTCCCAAGGCATTGGCTTTCTCCAAACACCTCGGATCATACATGTTTGGAACGATCAGTCAAATAACTTCTGCGGTGTTCAGACCGCCCACACGGTGTCCCTGGCGAAATGCAACATAGCAATATCAATGCCAGATCGGGAGAATGTATGACTGCTCATCCCCCGATCATCCGCCCTCACTGTAACGACTATGTAACATTCGATCACTATCATTATCGAGATGCGCGTCCCGAATTCAGTGTTCAGGACGGTTCGTAAAAACCTTGATATCGAGTTATTAATGAATGATACCGATCGATAAGACCTGGGACGTGGTGGCGCCTCGCTGTTGTCAACGACCCCATGACCAAATTTGCGCCGTCGATATAGGCAGCAAAAACGTCAAACTTGTTGTCGGCGGAAACGAAGACGGTCATATCAGGACCCGGCTGTTGACCAAGGAGACCTTGCAACTGGGAACGGACATCCGTGAGAACGAAGGGCGGATCGGCTCGCAAAAACTGGCTGACTTGCGGGAAGTATTGTCGCGTTTCGCCAAAATGGGTGCGACGACAGGCGCCGGAAAGATGCTCGCAATCGCCACGCACGCGGTAAGAAATGCAGTTAACAATCAGGAGGTGCTGGATATCGCGCGGGAACTGCGCATTGATCTCGATATCGCGGACGGAAAGCGAGAAGGCGTTGTCGGGTACCTCGCAGCGACCGGCGGCGAGGGCGACAGAATCGTAAGCGAGTTAGGCAGCAGAAGCTGCCAGGTGACCTGGTGGAACGGTGCTGTTTTCAAGTCGCGATGCATCGATGACATGGGCTATGAACGTGCCTTCGGGACGTTCATAGAACCCGCCCCGGACTTTACCGACGCCCGCAATCGGTATCGCGACTATCTGTGTGACCAAATGTGCAACCTGCCGGGCTCCATGCAGTATGTGGCGCTGGCATCGAAGTCGATGGCCGCTTCTGTGATTGGTTGTGACAAGGACGACGCAGTGGGAATGAAGGTGCATAGAAGCGCGTTGGAAAAAAGGATCTCCCTGATCGAAGATTTAGATGAAAAGCATTTCGACCTCATGAAATCGACGCTCAAGAAAGCCGACAAGATCCTGTCTGGAATGATTTTTGTGGAGCACATACTGGACGCATCATCTAGCAACGACGTCCTCATTGCCGAAGCCGAGTTGCCGGTTGGCCTCATCGTAGAATACTTTTCCAACCGGGCGGATCATGCCACCCGCATCGAACCGCGGCCGGTCCACTGACGAAGATCGACTCCTCGGATCGAGGCCCGCCGCCGTGCGCTGCTATCCACCTTTCCCGTTGTTCTCACGCCCGTTCCTAGGGTAACCACGACGGGACTAAAATAAGTCGGTTGTTGTCTGTCGAAATCTACCTACCTAAGCCTATTCGCTCGGTCCGTTATGGCGGGGACAGCCGCCAGTCTAGGGCAGAGAATATGAACATCGAATAGAACGGACTCGACCAGTTCCGAACCTTTAGATATACAGCACATTCTGCGGCCGTTCGGCGCGACGCCGACGGCTTCATGCTTCAGCGACGCGCGAGCTGGGACAGCACCAGCTCGACCCAGAAGTCGGCGCCGATGGTCAGTATCTCATCATTGAAGTCGTACGTGGGATTGTGCAGGCTGCATCCACCGGTGCCGCCCTCGCCATTACCGAGCAAGATGTAGGCGCCCTGCTTCGCCTGCAGCATGTACCCGAAATCTTCCGACCCCATGATCGGGCGGCTGTCGCGC
>Ga0209456_10000332_pt1 | contig 25867 bp, 25 predicted proteins | sample COG_11_FD_184755 | JGI IMG/M metagenome (GOLD analysis project Ga0209456, IMG submission 184755) | Pelagic marine sediment microbial communities from the LTER site Helgoland, North Sea, for post-phytoplankton bloom and carbon turnover... | ecosystem: Environmental > Aquatic > Marine > Neritic...
GGGCGCGAGCTCCGAGGGGAGGCTTGCGTGGCCAAAGCTCCCCAGTGAATCCGGCCACCTTTGCAAGCCGACCCGTCCGCAGGGTACCCGTGTCGCGTTCCGCCGTGCCCCGGTTGTCTACCAGCTTCCGGTGTTCTTCATCGAGGCCCAAGGCTCCTTCGGTTCGAGCGCGTCGCCGCCTTGCAGCAACTCGACGGAGATCCCATCGGGGGAGCGAATGAAGGCCATGCGCCCGTCGCGCGGCGGGCGGTTGATGGTCACGCCCGCGTCCATCAGGTCTCGACAAAGTTTGTAGATGTCGCGCGTCTCGAACGCGAGGTGGCCGAAGTTGCGGCCGCCGGTGTAGTCCTCTGGGTCCCAGTTGTAGGTCAGCTCGACTAGGGGCGATGCCTCGCCAATGGCTCGACCCTTGTCTTCGGGGGCTGCCAAAAACACCAGAGTGTATCGCCCAACCTTGCTGTCGTGCCGCCTGTGCTCGAGAAGCCCGAGCTTGTTGCAGAAGAAATCGAGCGACGCGTCTAGGTCGCTCACGCGGATCATCGTGTGAAGGTAGCGCATTGGGCGCCGAGTATACACCGGGGCTGGGCCTAAGGCTGGCAATGGCAACGCACAATCGGAGAACGGCTCGGGACGGGCGTGCTCGGTCGCGGGGTACCCGCTCGAGTCGACGTAGCGAGTGCCAATCTGCAAGACAGCAACCACCGCAGATTGGACGCGAGCTCCGAGGCGAGGCTTGCGCGGTCAAAGCTCTCAAGTGCATCCGACCACATTTGCAAGCCGAGCCGTTCGGCGGAACCCCGTGTCGCGTTCCGCCGCGCCCCGTTATGCTGGCGCTCGCAGTGTCGCTGGGCCAGACTCCGCGCGATGGCCAACGACTATGAAGCAATCGTCATCGGCGGGGGCCCCGGCGGCTACGTCGCCGCCATTCGACTCGGGCAGCTCGGCGTCAAGGCGCTCTGCGTGGAGAAGGAATCTATGGGTGGAGTCTGTCTCAACTGGGGCTGCATTCCCTCGAAGGCCTTGATCGCCGCCGCGAATCTCGCCAACAAGGTCCGCAACGCCGGGCACATGGGCATCACGGTACAAGACCTCGAGGTCGACGTAGCCAAGATGCAGGAGTGGAAAGAAGGCATCGTCAAGAAGCTCACCGGCGGTGTGACGAGCCTCGTGAAGGGCAACGGTGGCACTATCGTGATCGGTACGGCGACGGTTACCGGGCCCAACTCGGTCGAGGTCACGAGCGCGGACGGGAAGAGAGAAAGCTACGCCGCCAACAAGGGCATCATCGTCGCAACCGGAGCGCAAATGATTCAGATCCCCGGCTTCGAGCCGGACGGCGATGTCGTGATCACCGCGCGCGAGGCCGTGAGCCTTCAGAGGGCGCCGGAGAGCATGGTGATCATCGGCGGCGGGGTGATCGGCCTCGAGCTCGGTATGGTGTATCAAAAGCTCGGAACGAAGATCACGGTCGTCGAGCTGATGGATCAGTTGCTTCCGGGAACCGACCCGGACCTCGTCCGCGTCGTGCAGAAACACCTGAAGAAGGACGGTGCCGACATTCACCTGAAGAGCAAAGCTGTCAATCTCGAAAAGAGCGGCGGCCGGGCCAAGGTCACGATCGAAACCGAGGGCAAGGAACAAGTCGTCGAAGCCGAAAAGGTCCTCGTCGCGGTGGGGTTCAAGCCCAACTCGGCAGGCCTAGGCCTCGAAGGCGTCGGTGTGGTGCTCGACGAGCGTGGTCACATCGCAGTCGATGACCAGATGCGCACGAATGTGCCCTCGATCTACGCGATCGGGGACGTGGCCGGAATGCCCTACCTCGCCCACAAGGCGTCGAAGGAAGGCGAGATCGCCGCCGAGGTCATCGCTGGCCACAAGTCGGCGCGAGACTACCGCGGGATGCCGGCTGCTATCTTCACCGATCCGGAAATCGCGACCGTCGGCATCACCGAGGCCGAAGCCAAAGCACAAGGCAAGAAGGTGAAGATCGGCAAGTTTCCCTTCGCCGCTTCCGGACGCGCCATGGCAGTGAGCGAAACGGACGGGTTCCTCAAAGTCATCATCGACGAGGCGGATCATCAGTTGTTAGGCGTTGCAATCGTCGGACCCGAAGCAAGCGACCTGATCAGCGAGTCTGCACTCGCACTCGAGATGTGCGCGTTTGCAGAGGACGTCGCGCTTACCGTACATCCCCACCCCACCCTCGGCGAAGGCGTCATGGAAGCCTTCAAGCATGCGCTGGGCGAGGCGGTCCACATCATGAATCGCTAGAGGTCCCGTGCTGTTTTGCCGCCTCGGAACCGTCGACTACGCCGAAATGCATCGCCTTCAGAAGGGGCTGCAGCGCAAACGGATCGCCGGTGAGATCGGTGACACGGTCTTGCTGCTCGAACACCCGCCGGTCTTGACGATGGGACGTTCGGCCAAGAAACAACACGTCCTCGCCCCGCGTGACGTGCTCGAAGCGCGCGGGATCGCAGTACACGAGGTCGGGCGAGGCGGAGACGTGACCTATCACGGACCGGGGCAGCTCGTTGCCTACCCGATCATCGACCTCAAACCCGATCGGAAAGACGTTCGCAAGTACGTTTCGTCACTCGAGGAAACGATGATTCGCAGCTGCGCCGACTTCGATTTGACTGCACGACGAGTCCAAGGCTTGAACGGCGCGTGGATCGGCGAGCGCAAAGTCGGCGCGGTAGGCGTGCGGATTAGCCGCTGGGTCACCATGCACGGCCTCGCGCTGAACGTGAACAGCGACCTGACTCACTTCGAGCTGATCGTGCCCTGCGGCATCCAAGACAAGGGCGTCACCTCCCTGTCCGCCGAGCTCGGCAGGAGGGTTTCCGTCACGGACGTGATCGAACCGCTCGCACAGCACTTCGCCGAGCTCTACGACGCCGAAATCGAATGGCAGGACGGCCTGCCTGCCGGGGTCAACTCTTCAGAAAGTACTTGATCGCGCTTTGGCCCATGGCGGTCGTCCCGGCGCCGGCAACACCGGCGGCCACCACATTGCCTGCGCCTGGCACCAGCTTCGCGATGGTTTGCGCCGAGAACCGAAGGCCCATTCCCAGACCGCCTACCACGCCGAGGCTGCCGAGCCATTCGGCCACCGTCTTCTTGCCCCAACTGCGTCCGCTCAGGTACGCCAAGGAGCTCACCATCATCGCTTGCAGCGGCCCGAGCACGACCATGTCGGAGAACGGAATGGGCGTGACGCCCACGGTAACCGAAACCGCCGTGCATGCTTGAACGATTTCGTCTCCAATTCGCACGCGGGCTTCCTTGGCGCGGGTCAGTGCTCGTGCCGCTTCGAGCCGGGCTTCCTCGGGCAATGCGAGAATCATTGCCTCGGACAGCGCTTCGAGGCCCTGACCGCTGATCGCCGACACCGCGCGTGGCGGATCTGCGCTCAGGCCGCAATCCCGGATCTTGGCCCCGAGCTCGTTGCGCGCCGCTTCGACATCTGCGTCTCCCCGCCCGACCAAGTCCGAGTGAGTCATCAGCGGAAACATCCGCAACGCCCCAGTCCCCTCCGGGACATCGGGGAGCAAGCTCTTGGCGCGTTCGATGACCCGTTTGGCATCCGGCGCGTTGCGTGGCTCGAAGGTGAGAAACACGAGATCGGGGGTTTCCTGTTCGAGCGCGGCCTTCCATTGAGAGCGCGCGGAGGGGTCGTCCAGGTCGATCTCGAGCCAGTTGACCTTGGCGCCGTCGTGCTCGAGGTGAACCCACTGTCCGTGTTCGGCGTGCAAGGGATCGTGCACCGGTTGCCGTTCGATCAGGGAACGCAGCAAAGTCGATCGGCCGCTGCCCCCGAGCCCCAAAGCCGCGATGCGAGGTGGTCGTCTGCGATAGAGCAACGAGCGAAGCCCGCTCAGATCGTTCTTGACGCTCGACACCAGGGGTACCCGATCGAGGACTCTGACTAGCTGGTCCAAAGCGACCTCTTTGGCGCGCTCTTTCATCGATTTATTCATCCGCCCTCCGGTCTAGGCGCGCAAGCCGGGTCATGTTAATGTCGCCGCGGGGATGCTGGTGGGGGCGGATTGGCTCATTGCTCTGGAGGACGTCGGGGGGCGTCTGGTGCCTGCAGCACGGGATTTCTTGCTCTCACAGCACCCTCCTTTTCCTGACAGGGGGGCGCCGGGCGTGCGTTGGCTCGCTGCCCAGCTCGAGAATTTCCTCGATTGCGACAGCGATGAAGCCGAAGACGATCGCTTCGCCGAAGGTGCAGGAGCCCTTCTGGGGCTGCTGTTGATCGATCATTTGGGCGGCCAGACGCACGAGCGCGACGGCTGCCACCGCGTGCAGCTCGGACGCTTCGGCTGGTTCGATCCCTTCGGCGCGATTCAAGAGGTTCTGGATGCGGAGGACCCGCGGAGCTGTCTCTCCGAGTATCTCACGGTCGCCGAGCGTGAGGCCGGCGACAATGGCCCCGTCTCCCGCGTGGTCCGTGTCTTCGCGGACGAGCTCGGAAGGGCGCGCCCCGACCTCGACATCGAATCGCAGTTCGAGCTGACCGTCGACCTCAACAACGGTGCAAGCGTCGACCTGGCCCGCCTCGAACGTGTCGCACGCGACCAGGACGACGACGCGGCCACCGATGCCGCCCGGCGCATCATCAGCATGCTGCCGGGAGCTCAGTCGCAAGAAGCGACTCCTTGGAACGAAGCTGCGTCACGACTTCTGCCACGGCTCGTTTCTCAGAAATTTCTCGAGTCCCTGCCAAGCGACCAGAGCTTGTACCTCGACGCCATCGGAAATGACGTGCACCTCGCACTTCAACTGCGGTACGGAACGCGCGCGCGCTATCTGCGCTGCACCGAGGCGGACTCCTGGGCGCTCGAGCGAGCGGCCGTCCGGCAGCAGGCGATCGAAAATCTCATCTCGAAGTCGCGCTCTTTGCGCCTCGAACGAGTCACTGGCGAGATTCTCCGTGTTCGACAGGGTGATGGGCTGGACGGCGCACGCCTGCTGCTGCCAGACCTGGCCGCCCGCCTCAATCGCTTGGAGCCGGGGAACTGGCTGGCGGCTTCGCCACACCGCGACGTGCTGCTCGTGGCCCGCACTGGAGCCCTTGCACAGCTGCACCAACGTGCACAAGACGCTGCTCGGCGTGCTCCGCACCCGGTTTCGGCTTCGCTTTTTGCGATTACCCGGCAAGGCCCTCGCCCGCTGCAACCCTAGGACGTGGCGCCTCAAAATCTGGCTGGGTCGAGCGGCATCGCGCCCATGTCGAACGGAGCATCGGCGGTCACTTCGGCAAACTTGGCGAGCTCCTCTTCAAGGAGCGCGGTGACCTGCGGAGTCTGGGTCCGTCGACTCTTTTCTGCACGATGCCGCAGGACCGCGGCCGCCACGTCGTCTTGGCCCACCTTCCAATCATTCTGCCGGATTGCTTGCCTCAGCTGCGAGGCGAGTATTGCAGCGTCGTTGAGCCGGTCACCCGGATCCTTTGTGAGCAGCTTGCCGATGATCGCGTCGGCCTCTTCGCCGTCCGGCATCAAGCCCGCCAGCTCAGGCACGTTGCACTCGGCGATACGCCGGATGGTATGGGCTTCGTTGTCGCCGACGAACAAGGAACGCCCCGCGAGCATTTCCCAGAAGACCACGCCAAGAGCAAACAGATCGGCGCGATGATCGCTGCCCTCGTGCCGTACGACTTCCGGCGGGAGGTAGCCGATTTTGCCACCGATCATGTCCTCGTCTCGAACATGCTCGTGCACCGTGGCATCGGCCAATCCGAAGTCCGTGAGCTTGACCGTCCCTTGTGCGCCGAGGAGGATGTTCTGGGGAGATACATCCCGATGAACGATCGCGAGCGCGCGTCCACTCGCATCGCGTGCGCGATGTGCATACGCCAGCGCGTTGGCGACCTTCTGCACAATCCAAACCGCCAGAGGCACACCCATCGAACGCTTTTCCGCATGAGCCGCGCGCGTCAACGAACGCAACGACTCGCCCTCGACGAGCTCCATCACCATGATGTACGTCCCATCGATATCGCGCGCGTCGTACACGCGCACGATGTTGGGGTGTCGCAACAATATGCCGAGCCGTGCCTCGTCGAGGAACATCGCGCGAATCAGCGGGTCAGCGATCGTGGGGATCACCCGCTTGATGGCGACCGGGTGTTCGCCACCGTCATCGAAGATTGCATTTGCCCGCCAGACCTCCGCCATCCCTCCCACCGCGATTCGCTGGGTTGGCTCGTAGCGCGTAGGAGCACGGCGGAGCTGCATCGATAGATTGGGTTGCGGCTTCGAGGCCATAGTGCGAGCGTGGCAAACTGCCGTGAGCACGTCAAACTAGGCTCGTTCTGGAGCCCGCTGCCATGCGAGATCATCCCTACGCGCCATTCATCGACCGAGTGCATAAGCCGGCCCAATATCTGGGCGGCGAGCAGGGAGTCGCACGCAAAGGCTGGGATGAAGCCAGCTGCCGCATCTGTCTGGCCTTCCCCGATCTCTACGAAATCGGGATGAGCCACCTCGGTTACAAGATCCTCTACGACATCGTCAATCGGCGCCCGGAGCTCCTGGCTGAGCGCGCGTACGCCGTCTGGGCGGACATGGAGCACGAGCTTCGCTCACAGGGCCAGTCTCTGTGCTCGCTCGAGAGCGCGCATCCGCTCCGCGAGTTCGACATCCTGGGCTTCTCGCTTCAGTACGAGCTGACCTACACCAACATCCTGCAGATCCTCGATCTCGGCAAAGTGCCGCTACGGGCCGACGAGCGCACCGAGATTGACCCGCTGGTGGTCGCGGGCGGGCCGACGGCGACCCACGCCGAACCGATTGCGCCGTTCATCGATGCATTCTTGATTGGCGACGGCGAGGCCAAGGTTCCCGAGCTCATGCACGCCTGGGCCGAAATGAAGCACGAAGGGCTGCCGCGATCCGAACGCCTACTTCGCATTGCCAGGCTCGGCGGCTTCTACGTGCCCTCCCTCTACAAGAGCGTGCCGACGGACGATACGAACGTACAGGTGGTCGAGCCCGACCATCCGGACGCCCCCTTCCCGATTCGCCGTTCGATCATCGACGACTTGAACGACTATCCCTTCCCGGTCGATGGGCCGATTGCCAACTGCCAGACGGTGTTCGACCGCGCCTCGATTGAGGTCGCCCGCGGTTGCACCGAAGGTTGTCGTTTCTGTCAGGCCGGGATGATCTACCGGCCCGTCCGCGAACGGAAGCCGAAGGCGATCATCGAGGCGATGGTGCAATCGGTTTCTGAAGCCGGTTACGACGAAGCCTCTCTGACCTCTCTGTCGACAGCAGACTACAGCGCGATTGCGCCGTTGGTTCATGAGTCGATCGAGGCGCTTGCACCGCATCAGGTGTCTCTCAGCGTCTCCTCGCTGCGTGCCTATGGTCTAAGCGAGGACGTACTCGACGACATGAAGCGACAGCGGGCAAGCGGGCTGACATTTGCTCCAGAGGCCGGCAGCCAGCGCATGCGCGACATGGTCAACAAGAACGTCACCGACGAACAGCTCATGGAAACAGCCGAGCGGGTGTTCTCGCGGGGCTGGAGCAAGATGAAGCTCTATTTCATGATCGGGCTGCCTACCGAAGAGGACGAGGACGTTCGCGACATCGCGCGAACGGGCACCCGAGCGCTGGCAGTCGCATGGCGAGTTCAGCGAAACAAGCGCGCGCGTGTGACCGTCAGCGTATCGACCCACGTTCCGAAGCCGCACACCCCGTTTCAATGGTGCGCCATGGATTCGCGCGACGAAATCATTCGCAAGCAAGCTCTGCTTCGCGACGAGGCCGCCACCAGCCGGGTCCAGCTGAAGATGCACAAGTCCGAGGGCTCGTGGCTCGAAGGAATGCTTGCGCGCGGAGACCGCCGCCTGGCCGACGTGATTGAGGGGGCGTACCGAAGAGGCGCGCGCTTCGATTCCTGGGACGAGAAACTCGATCGCGACGCCTGGACGGCCTCGCTCGCCGAGACGAGCATGGACCCTGCCTGGTTCCTCGGAACGATACCGGTGTCGGCGAAGCTGGCCTGGTCCCACATCGACGTGGGGCTCGAGCAGGGGTTCCTTGCGCGAGAGTACCGCAAATCGCTTCGCAATCGACTGAGCCCTCCCTGTGGCAAGACAGTCGGCAGCTTCGTCCACCACACGAACGTGCAAGATGTGGAAGCCGAGAAGCGTCGCCTGGTTTGCTACGATTGCGGTATCGCATGCGACCTCACGCAGATGAAAGACGAGCGTATCGACTTCTTGAGGAGCATGAACGCGCTCGAGCCGCACAAAGCGCCGGCTCCTACTGAGGCCGAGGAAGCCAGTGAGGACCACATGGTGGACCGGCGCCCGTTCCATGGACTCGATCAGGGCCCGCCAATGCGCGTTCGATTGGGGTACCGAAAGCTCGGGCGAACGGCGTACACCTCTCATCTCGATCTCGTGCGCGCATTCCCGAGAATGCTCCGGCGTGTGGGGCTGCCCCTCTACTACAGCGAGGGCTACCGACCGCTGCCACGACTCACTTTCGGCCCCGCGCTGCCGGTGGGAACGGCGAGCCTGTGCGAGCATGTCGACGTTCGACTTCGCGCTGGCGAGAAGCCTGACCTCGACCAGCTCTGCAAGCGGCTCAACGATGCTGCGATCGATGGCATCGAGTTCTTCGAGCATCGGGTTCTCGGGCCGCACGATGCCGCTCTCAATCGGGTGATCGAGGAAACGGAGTACGTGGTGGCGCTCTCGAAGCAAGAGCTCGCAAGCCTCCGCATCGGAGATGAAGCGACCTTGGACGCCATGCTGAGCAGGCGGCCTTCAGAGCTCTACATCGATCGCGAGATCAAAGGCGTGAAGAAACGCGTCGACGTCGGTGCTGCGTTGGTCGACATCCGGGTCGGGGACGGTGAGGAAGTGCTGGCGCAGGCGGGCGTCGCTGGGGCTCTACTGCCGGTCACCATCACGCTCCGCCTGGGCGGCAAGACCACACCCCGGCCTGGCGAAGTGCTTCGGGCGTTGACCGGGATCGACGAGCTCGCGCCTCGGGTGGTGCGCTCCGGTTTCTTCGCGAACCGGCCCGCGGGCCGTGTCGCGCCCTTGCAGCTCGAGTCTCTTCGAAACAAACCGTCTCTTCAGGCCGCAGAATGACCGACCGTTTTGACATCATCCGAAGTTGGGTCCGCGTCGCGGCGGATCAGGCGGTCGAACGGATCACCGGCACCAAGCTCGCTTTGGTGGCCAAGCAGCTCGTAGAGCGCCTGACCCAGCAGCGATGGCGACTGACCGATGAAACGCTGACTGCGGCAGCAGCTCACGCCGACGGGGTCGATTCTGCGATGGTCGCCTGTCGCTCTGGAAGGATGTTCGTCGATGCGTCCATGACCAACGGCAAGGAAGTCCAGTTCAGCTTGGCGCCGCACGCCGTCCGATTTGCGCCACGAGGCGCCAAAGAGATTTCATTCGACGTCGAACCTCCGGACGCCCACGACACTTCGATTGTCGGCGCATTGGCTGCCTGCATCGCGAAGGCCACCTGGCCTATGATCGCGCCCACCGATCTAATGGACGTCGGCGGCGCCATCGTCGAGCGCGACACGCCTGGCCGCCTCAGGGTTGACCTCCGAAGTGTTCCCGCCGTCCGGCGCTTCGCGTCGACCCAGACCGCTGCGATGGTTTTCGACTTGCTCGAGCTCGAGTCGATCCGCGTCGAGCCCGGCGCCCTAGCGCTAAAGCTCAAGCTCCCGCAACTCGCGCCTTAGAGCTCTTCTTTCCAACGCTGGGAAAGTGCCACCTCGGCCGTGTAGTCTTCGATCGACTTCTGCTTCTCTTCATCGGACCATCCAATCAGCTGGGCCATCCGCGTGGCAACTTTCTCAGCCGAGCCGAGGCCTTGGTCGAAATCCCGAAAAAAGATCTGTGTCCGGCGAATCATGATGTCGCTCACGCTGGCAGCGAGCTCCTCCTGAACCCCGAAATCGACCTGCGCCATGAGCTCCACGCGTCCGGGAACGATCGGCTCTATCAAAGATGGATCGCCTGCGCAGAGCTTCGCTAGGTCCAAGGCGCGCATGCCGTAGGTATCGACCAGGTGGCGGCACACTTCTTCCGACAGCCCGCAGTCACACTCCTCCGCAAGCTCTGCGGCGACCCTTTCGTGGTCGTCGTCTTCGGGCCAACCGACCGCGCCTGGAAGCGGGAACTTGAAGGTTTGACCGGAGTGGATGTCCTCCGGGAGCTTGTCCGATAGCTTGAGCAGATTTACCGCCACGTCGACGCATTCCTTCGCCATCTTCCGGTAAGTCGTCAGCTTCCCACCCGCAATGGTGATCAAGCCATCTCCGCCGATCACGATTTGATGCTCTCGGCTGACTTGTGACTCCGACATCTCGCCGACCTCTGGTTCGGGGGCGATGAGTGGGCGCAACCCCGCCCAGGTCGAGATCACGTCCTCGCGACTGATTGGCTTTGACGGGAAATGATGGTTCGAGGCCGCGATGAGATAGTCGACGTCCTCGAGGGTCGCCGCCTCTTCCCCCGGAGCGCCATCGTAGTCAGTGTCGGTCGTGCCCACATACGTGCGCTCGCCCCAGGGCAGCGCAAACAGAACGCGGCTGTCGTCAGGGTGGAAAAGGACGACGGCATGCTCGACGGGAAGCTTCTCTCTCGTGACGACAATGTGGATGCCTTTGGTCGGCCGCAGCAGCTTGCCCTTTCGAGGGCCGCTCATCGCCAGCACCTCGTCCGTCCATGGCCCTGTCGCGTTGATCACCGCATGCGCCTTCACTTCCCGAAGGCTTCCGTCACGGCCGTTTTTCACGACGACGCCTGAAATGCGCCCTTGGTCGTCTTTGGTCAGGGCGTCCACACGGGCCCAGCTGACCACCACGCCGCCATTCCGGGTGGCGTCGATGACTGTTTCGAGCGTGAGCCGAGCGTCGTCGGTGGAGCAGTCGTAGTAGACGGGAGCCCCTTGCAAGCCCTCCTGTTTGAGGAGCGGCTCTTCCTCCGCGACTTCGCTCGGGGTCAAGGTCCGATGCCGCTTGGGCGAGCGAAACAAGGCGAGGCCATCATAGAGCCACATTCCGGCGCTGATCATGCGCAAGCTCTTTTTCGAACCCTGAAAGACGGGGAACAGGAAGGCGAGCGGATTGACGAGGTGTGGCGCGAGGTCCATCACCACGCGGCGCTCGCTAACCGACTCGAACACGAGACTGAACTCGTAGCTCTCGAGGTATCGCAGGCCGCCATGGATGAGCTTGCTAGACCGGGAGCTCGTCCCGTAGGCGATGTCGTTTTGCTCGAACAGCACCACGCGCAAGCCGCGGCGCGCAGCGTCTCGCACGATGCCAGCGCCCGTAATGCCGCCGCCGATGACGACGACGTCGACTTCTTCGGGGACCTGCCCCCACATCTCTTCGCGAGAAGGCATCAAGACTCTCCTAAAATGTTCTGTTTTTCGAGGTAGTGGATGACGAGACCGGCGGCATCATCCACGCTTAAGTCCGCGGTCTCGAGGTGAATCTCCGGGCTCTCTGGCGCTTCGTACGGCGCATCGAGGCCCGTGAAGCTCGAGATCTCGCCCGCCCTGGCCTTCTTGTACAGGCCTTTTGGATCGCGCGCTTCGCAAATCTCGAGCGGGGTGTCCACGAACACTTCGATGAACTCGCCGGGACCCATCAAGCCGCGCACGCGGTCGCGGTCCTTGCGGTAGGGCGAAATGAACGCCGACAGTACGAGGCCGCCTGCGTCCGCGAAGAGCCGCGCGACCTCTCCGATACGCCGGATGTTCTCGACGCGGTCCTCCGGGTTGAAACCGAGGTCACTGTTGAGCCCATGACGAATGTTGTCGCCGTCGAGGACGTACGCGAAGGCGCCGCGCTCGATCAGCAACCGCTCGACGCGATGCCCGATGGTGCTCTTACCGGACCCCGAAAGGCCGGTGAACCAGAGCACGGCGCCGCGGTGCCCGTGTGCAGCCGCGCGGGCCTCCCGGTCGACCTCGCCGATGTGCCAGGTCAGGTTTTCGGCCTTGGGCGCGCTCATGGCGCTGACCATAGCCTTGCTCCTCCGGGGGGCAAGCTAGTCCACGAGCAACTCCGCAAGGGCCTTCACCGTCAATGGGGAGGAGCCCTCGGCCTTGTTGTTCACGATCACATAGCACTCCATGTCGCGTTCTAGTGCGGCCCGGACCAGACGGGCCACGTCCTGCCGCATCTCTAGCTGAGGTGCGATCAACCGGTCGAACGGAGCATAGGCCTCCTTGAGGTCGGCGTAGCGCTGCCCTGGGGGAAGCAAGAGGCGGACGACGAGCAGCCCGCCCTCGAGCAAACCCTCGACGCGCATCTGATCTGCGATTTGGGGCATGCGGGACCAGTAGTTGAAGACGTGGGCGGCACCATGCTTCTGAAGCGTCCTCGCGTATTCGGAGGTCAGCAGCTTGCGATTGCGCAGCTCTACCGCGATTGGAAAGTCCTTCGGTGCAGCGTGGAGAAACGCGTCGAGCTTTTCACAGAACCAAGTCGGGTCGAGGGGCGATGGAGACGGTGCGATTTCGACGATCCACGGGCCCATGTGCTGGCTGAACCCTGCGCGGGCAGGCTCGTGCACGGTCTGCGCAAATAGCTCCGCATCGAGGAAGCTCGAGTTCTCTTTCCCGGCGTCGTCTCCGTAGCGCGGGTGCCTCGGGTAGCCGGGCATCGTCACGCGCTGCCACACTTTCATTGCCGCGCGGAAGTCATCGGGAAGCTGACTCGAATACGCGGCAAGCTCTTCTTCAGAAACGGGCGTGTAGTAACCACGGTCCACGCCGACGGTGCGCATCAGCGGGTGCTGCGCGTACTCGCCGAGCGAATCCCGCAGGAAGGCGCGCTGATCTTGATAGCGTTGGTGGTAGACCAGCCCGGCCCAACCGGGAAAGGTCCAGCTCGACGTGCCCAAGCGAAGCTTCGCGGGAAGCCGGTTGCGAATCGACTCGAGCTCGCGCTGCATGTCCTCCACAGGATCGCGGGCGTCTTCGTCGGGGCGATCGAAGAGCCCCAGCTGCGGCTCCGCTTCCCCAATAAGAGGGTTCGTCGGGCGCCGCCGGCTCATTTCTGACCGTTGCGCCGAACTGCGATGTTATGCTGACGAAGCGTCTTGCTGAAGTGGTGCTGCCCGCCGCCCCGCGCTACGAAATAGAAGTACTCGTGCTTTTCGGGGTTGATCACGGCCGCCATAGAAGCCGCCCCCGGATTGCTGATTGGGCCAGGAGGTAGACCCGAATGCCGATAGGTGTTGTAGGGGTTTTCGCGGTCGTCCAGCATCGCCCGTGTGATGCTGCCGTCGTAGTCCGAACACGATGGCGCCGCTTCGGGTACCGCCATGCAACCGTATTGAACGGTCGGATCGGCTTGAAGCCTCCGGCGCGGGAGGAAGCGCTTGGAGTTCAGGCGGTTCCAGAACACCCCGGCAATCCTCGGGCGTTCCGCTGGCACCGCCGCTTCCTTCTCGACGATAGAAGCCAAGGTCACGATGTCGTGCGTGGTCCAGCCTTTCAGGTTGGCAAGCTCCTCGGCGTACTTCTCCTCGAGCTCCTCGTGCCTTCGAGACCAGTTCGCCAACATTCGTTCGACGACTCTTCTGGGTTTGGTTTGGTCATCGAACTCGTAGGTGTCGGGAAAGAGATATCCCTCTGCGTCGTTGGCCTCGACACCGTAGCTTGCAAGAAGCGAGCTATCTTCGGTGGCGTCGAGGAAATCATCCGCTTCGCAGACGCCATACTCTCCGAGCCGCTCCGCAATTTCGAATCGCGAAAAGCCTTCGGGGATGAGGATCCGAACCTGGATGCGGCCCAAGCGCGTCGTCGCGTGCCGCGCCACTTCCTCTGGCGTCATCGGCACCCGAAACCGAACCTTGCCTTGTCGAAGGTGACGGTCGAGCCCCCGCATGCGCATATAGAGCGACCACACCCGGGCGTCACGGATCACGCCTTCGCTCTGCAGCTCCTCAGCGAGCGTTCGAAGGGTCATCCCCTCCGAAACTTCGAGGACCACCTCCTCGACGTCGGCCGATGGACCGTCGCTGTCCGGATAGATCACGAACAACCAGCCGAGCGCACCCAGAAGACCAAGCACCGCCAACAGCGTCGCGAGACTCAAGGCTCGAGCGATGGCCCTGCCCACTTCACTCTCGACCTTGATGCGCTGTTCGGGTCCTTCCACGCTCCACCCCTAATTGGCGTCAAGATACGCTTGCAGCAAGATCGTCGCCGCGGATTGATCGACCACCTCACGGCTCTTGGCCCCTCGCCGGCCCATCTCTCGCAACGAGCGCTCCGCCGCCACGGTGGTCAGTCGCTCGTCCCAAAAGACGACCTGCACGCCAAGCGCCTCCCCGAGGGCTCGTCCGAAGGCCCTCGCGCGGCGAGCCGCCTCCCCTTCGCTGCCGTCGAGTCGAAGCGGCAAGCCGACCACCGCCAACGAGACTTCGTCGTCTGAGAGAGCGCCCTGAATCCGTTTCGCCGCCTCCGCGGTGCCCCCCCGCGCCGGAACGGTTTCTCGTGGAAAGGCGATGGAGCCCTCTTCGTCGGAGATGGCGATGCCGATTCGGGCCTCGCCCGGATCGATGCCGAGGATTCGACCCATCTCAGCCACCTGCCACCGGCTGCACTCCATCCTCTGTCGGAGAAGGCGGACGGGTCGATGCGATGCGCTGGCTCAGTAGCGGCAACACGTACGGAAAGCCGACTTGAAACTGGTCGACATCGGGCGCGATCTGCCCCGCCAGCCAGAACATCATCACGGCGGCGCGCTCCACGTAGAACCAACCGTCCGGATAGTGGAACGAGCGCATCAAGGTTCGCAGCTCGCGTCGCTCGACTTCTGGGTCGGCCAACGCTTCGAGCTCTTTGGAGTTTGCATCCATCAGCGCCCGCGGCGTGCGGGCTTCGAGCTTGAGCAGCTTCTGAAAATAGACTTTCACCGTTTGCTCGAGCAACGCCCGGTCGCCGCCCTCGGCAACGAAACCAATCTCTTCGATGCCTTGAAGCACCAGCGCATCGTTTTGCTCGAAGAAGCCGCGCAAGATGTCGACCATTCCGAAGACCGTCTTGCTGTCGACCTCGCTGATGGCTCCAAAATCGAGCACGACCAGCTTGGCATCGTCAGAGCCTTCGATCGGCTGAACGAGGAAATTCCCTGGGTGCGGATCCGCGTGAAAGAAACGGTCGACGAAAACCTGCTTATAGAAGCTTTTCACCAGCCGCTCACCGAGCTTGTGAAAGTCGACGCCGCGTGCCCGAATCGCGTCCAAGTGCGTGATCTTGATGCCTTCCATGAACGTCATGGTGAGCACGTCGCGAGTCGTCACGCCATCGACTACGTCGGGGAAAAGAATGTGGTCATCGGCGGCGAAATTGGCAGACATCCGGCGCATGCAATCCGCCTCGTGCAAGTAGTCTGTCTCGCGGCGAAGGAGGTCTACCAGCGACGTATGCACAGCCTCGATGTTCTGCACCGGCACGAACCACTTGTAGACGCGGACCATGAGCTTGATGACCCGCATGTCGATTCGGACCACGTCGCGAATCCCCGGATATAGGACCTTCACTGCAACCTTGAGACCGTCGTCCATGTAGGCGACGTGCACCTGGCCCAAGGAAGCCGCAGCAACCGGTTCACGTTCGATGCTTCGGAAGAACGCCGCGGGCGGGGCGCCGAGGCTCTCGATGAAAGCCTGCTCGATCTCGTCGAATGGGTGAGGCGGCACGTCGTCCTGCAGGGTCTCGAGCCGCTTGATGTACACGGACGGCAGGAAGCCCCCCATGATGGACAGAACCTGCCCCAGCTTGATGTAGACACCGCGCAACTTGAGCATGCCTGCGAGCAGCCGCCTCGAGTTGTTTTCGTCGACTTGGGCCTGACGGCGGGTCAACCAGGCCGGCACGACAGGCTCTTCGTGCCCCGTCACAGGATCGTCACGCCAGCGGCGAAAGACCTTCAGCAGAGCCAATTGCACCAGGTAACTGGCGAGAATCACGCCAAAGGTGAGCTGAGCACGAACGAGGCGGATGAATAGACTCATGTGAATTGGCGTCGGGATAAGCCTAGCAGCGTTTGGGCGGCGTCCCACCGCTTTGGAAGAGGGGCCCATTCGGTATAAGGTTGGAAGGTGGCGGCGGGTAGTCATAGCCGGAAGGTCCGAGAGAAACTGAACAACGCCCTCCGCAGGGAGCGGCTCGCAGAAGCCCTACGCCAATACGAGGCCCTGCAACAGATCGAGCCACAGGAAGCACGTTGGCCTCATCGCAAGGGCGATCTCCTGAAGCGTCTAGGACGGCCGAACGAGGCGGTCGAGGCCTACGAGCGGGCGATCGATCTCTACGCGCATCAGGGTTTTGTGGCTCGCGCGGCCGCGATGGCCAAAGTGGTCATGGGGATCGCTCCGGAGCGCGCAGACGTGCTCTCGCGCGTGAACCCAGACACCGCACGCAAGCTCCACCGGTCGACGAGGTCGGCAATCGTCACGGCCGATCTCGAGAGCGAGCCCGAAGGGCACGAGATCACCCACACGAAAACCAAGCGCATCTCGGCCGACGCCCTTCCTCTGATCGCCGACGAATCCACATTGGATGATGCGCTCCGATTCTCGAGACCACCGGGAGCTCGCCGTCCGACACTCGAGCTCGACATCTCCGACGCGGAGCTCCAAGACCGCCCTCAACTAACCGTCGATGGCATCAGCGAACGACCGACGCCGGAGCACCTCGCGCAACTTCCGTCGATGCCGCTGTTCGCCGAGATTCCGCAGCCGATGTTGGAGAGGATCGTCAAGGAGTCGCGCCTGGTCAATCTCGAGCCTGGCCAGACCCTCATCGAGCGGGGCACCACGGCCGATGCCCTCTTCGTGCTCGTTGAAGGAAGTGTTCAGCTCATCCGCGCCAGCGACGAGCATGCCATGGTCCTCTCGGAGGGCGATGTCGTTGGCGTCTCCTGCCTACTCGAGCGCGTCTGTTACGAAGGGGACGTGACGGCGCGGACGAAGGTCAGCGCGCTGCGCATCAGCAAGCTCTTGTTGGACCGGCTCGTCTTGGAGCACCCTCCGTTGGGCGACGTCTTGCTGGAAGTCCTGGGGCGGCGGCTGGTTGCAACCTTGGTACGGACTTCAGCCATGTTTGCGGGCTTCGACAACGACACTCGCTCGGAGGTCGCCGCGATGTTCGAGGTGCGCCGCGCCAATCGCGGGACTGTGATTCTGGCGAGCGGCAAGCGTGCGGATGCCCTCTACGTCCCCATGATCGGCGAGCTGACGGCGATTGGGCCGGACGGCGAGGAGATGGGCAGGCTGAAGCTCGGACGCGCGCTTGGTCAGCACTCGATCCTGACTCGAACCCCATCGCCACTGACGGTGTTGGCGGCGTCCGACGCGCTGGTGCTGCGCATGTCCGCCCGACGCTTTCACGAGCTAGCTTCCGCACACCCTTCGATGGTCGCGCACCTCGAAACGCTCGCCCAGAGGCCAAGCTCCCCTAGCTTCTCGCTCCTGCCGGAGCCCCGTCGAAGAAGCCGCGCCTGACGCCTCGCTCGGGCGAGGTGCGCCGCTTGACGATCCGCCTATACTGCGCCTCCCATGAGTTACAGCGCGTCCTTTCGTTGCGTCGCCGGCTGCAGCGGAACCTACCCCCTTAACCAGGTGATCTACTCTTGCCCGGAGTGCGGAGAGCTCCTCGAAGTCCAACACGACATCGAAGCCTTGAAGAGCCGAAGCGGCTCCTCATGGAGCAAGCTCTTCGATCAACGTTGGATGACCCGGGACTGGCCGTACGGTAGCGGTGTCTGGGGCAAGAAGGAATGGGTGCAGCCTCACCTTCGCGAGGAGAACATCGTATCCACTGCGGAGGGCGGCACCAACCTCTTCTGGGCGGAGCGCTACGGCAAGACACTGGGTCTCGACGACGTGTGGATCAAGAACTGCGGCAACAGCCACACCGGCTCGTTCAAAGACCTCGGCATGACCGTCCTGGTGAGCACCGTGAAGCAGGCGATCGAGGACGGGCAGCCGATTCGCGCCATCGCATGTGCATCGACCGGTGATACGTCGGCCGCGCTTGCAGCCTACTGCGCGTCAGCTGGGATCCCTTCGGTGGTGCTGTTGCCCAAGGGCAAGGTCACGACGGCGCAGCTCGTTCAGCCTTTGGCCAACGGGGCACTCGTCTGTGCACTCGACACCGACTTCGACGGCTGCATGGAAATCGTCCAGAAGCTCACGACCGAGCCGGGCATCTACCTCGCAAACTCGATGAACTCGCTTCGCCTCGAAGGACAGAAGACGGTTGCCATCGAAATCGTGCAGCAATTCGATTGGAAAGTGCCGGACTGGGTGATCATCCCCGGCGGCAACCTGGGCAACGTCGCGGCGCTTGGCGCGGGTTTCGACATGATGCTCAAGCTCGGGCTCATTTCGAAACGGCCACGGATCTGCCTCGCCCAGGCCGAGAAAGCCAACCCGCTCTACCGCGCGTACAAGGCGGGCTGGGAGAACTTCGAACCGATCACCGCCGGCGCCACCGAGGCGAGTGCCATTCGCATCGGCAATCCGGTCAGTGTTCGCCGCGCGATACGTGCGCTTCAAGCATTTGACGGCGTGGTTGAGCAGGCAAGCGAGTCCGAGCTTGCGGAAGCGTCCGCCTCGGCAGATCGGGCCGGTAGCTACACCTGCCCCCATACCGGTGTCGCGCTGGCCGCACTCGAGAAGCTCCGCGCCAAAGGCCTCGTGGAACCCGGCCAACGCACCGTGGTTATCTCCACCGCCAACGGCCTGAAGTTCACGCAGTTCAAAATCCGGTATCACGAGAACGAAATCCCGGACGTTGAAAGCAAGCACCCGAACACGCCGGTGAGCCTGCCAAGCGAGTTCGAGGCGGTGAAGGCTTCGGTGTTCAGGGAGCTGGACAAGCGAGCCAAGTAGGCACCCCGTAAAGCCGACGCGGCGCCTCGGCTATACGGGGTGTCCGAGCGTGCATAGCAGGAGCTCGCGGTCTTCTCGGCGCAGGTTGACGAATCGCATTCGCACTTCGAAGCGGGCTTCGTCAACCCGCTTGGAGCCGATCGCCCTGCCCTCGAAGCTCCGGACGCCATCGCCTGTCGTCGCCGTGAATCGCATCGGGGATCCCGGAGCGAACGCACGGGGACTCAACACGAGCAGCAGGTTTCCATCGAAATGGCGGGCGTCGGCGTCCTCGCCGCTCTCCAAACGAACCTTCACGCTGTCACCCTTTGCGGCGCTGCATCGCAGCCCGTGCTTCTTTGAGATCTTCCTGGCGGCGGATCGATTCGCGTTCGTCGCCCTTCTTCTTGCCGCGCCCCAACCCGAGTTGAACCTTGGCCACGCCGTTCTTGAAGTAGACCTGTAGCGGGACGAGCGCATAGCCGCGGGTTGTGAGCCTTCCGCGAAGCTTTTCAATTTCGCGCTTGTGGACCAGCAGCTTGCGGCGCCGCTGCGTTTCGTGACCTGCATGGCCGCCCTGCTCGTACTGGGCGATGTGCATGCTGTAGAGGAAAAGCTCGTCGGCATCGATCCGGCAGTATGCGCCTTCGAGATTTGCGCGGCGCGCGCGAAGGCTCTTCACCTCGGTGCCGTAAAGCACCATCCCGGCCTCGAGCCGTTCCTCGATGTCGTAGCGTTTGGCGGCCTTTGGGTTGCGGCACACCAGGAGCTCCATCCCGGGGACGCCCTTATCAACGCGCTTCTTCGCCATCGCCTGCCGGCTCTAGCACGGGCTCTTTGGCTTTGCGAAGCTGTTCGAGCCAATCGAGCTCGGCCGCCAACCGGTCGGCCTTGGGTGCATCGCCCTGCACTTCAGCTTCCTGTAGAGCCTGCTTCCGCGCTTCAATCTGGCGCTCCCAATGCACGACGGCGGACGGTGAGTCGTCTAGCACCCAGCTCCGGGCTGCCGCCCTGACCGGAACCCGAACACGCGCATCGGGCACGGGCGAATCGGGAATCGATACTTCGAGCAGAAGCCGGGGCCACGACGGATCGATCTCGACCACGCACGGCGAGTCACCCCAGTCCGGGCGTGATTGAAACACCTCCGATACGAAGCCATCAGAATCGACCTGGGCCCAACCGAGGCAGGTCCGCGAACGCTCTCGAATCGCCACGACCACATCGTGTTGTCCGTCCCGATCGAAGTCCGGGCGTGGATCGGGCGCGAGCTCCACCCAGAGTCGCTCGGGCCAGCGCACGTCTGGCACCTGAATCGACAACGAAGGGCCGCGCGACGTCACCACCCGGACGGTCGAGTCCGCGCCTTGCGTCGCGTCGAAGGCAACGTAACCTCGCTCGTCGACCCGGCGGCCCACCGTGAATCCATGCCTGCGAAGATCCTCGATGATCGCCTCGGCCTCTTGGCGAGGGTCGACGCCTATCCGCAGATAGTCCAAGGGATCCTGGACCGGCTCGGGCTTCGTGCATCCGACCATGACCGCGCACGCAAGGATGAGTGATCGCACGGCGTTACTTTACGTGCCCTGCGGGAGAACGCGAGCTGCCAGCACCAAAGTGTGCACCTCCGACACGCCGCCGGCTCTGAGAGCCTCCGAAGCGGCCCGAAGCGTCGCCCCGGTCGTTCTTACGTCGTCGATGAGAAGCACACGCCCCAGCCCGCGCAGCCGCCATGGTGCAAAGGCGCCCGCGATGTTCTGCTGACGCTCGTGGTGCGGTAGATCAACCTGGCTCGCGGTGTTGCGTACCCGTCGAAGCCCTCGAAGCAGCAACGGAACGCCAAGCGATTTCGCCACCGGCTTTGCTAACAGTGCGGCCTGGTCGTAGCCGCGCGAGCGCCGCCTTCGCCAATGGAGCGGCACGGGGACGACGGCATCGACTTTGTCGGCCCAGCGATGCCCGACGTCAGCCATCAGTGAACCGAGCGCCGCGCCGAGCTCGCTGCGGCCGTCGTACTTGAGGCGTTGGATCGCGTCCGCGACGGGACCCCCGTACTCGAAGACAGCACCCGGACCGGACACCCGCTCGCCGATGGAAGCGCACGAGACGCAGAACACCGCAGACCAATCCCTGGGTTCGTCACAACCGGCGCATCGAGGCGGCGCAAGCAGAGCAAGCAGGCCGTCGAGGAGATCGCGCACGACAGGTTATCGGCCCACGCCGCCGGAAGTTGTCCCGGGGACCGCACCGGCACTGACGCTGACACCGACACTGGCGCTGACACCGACACTGGCACTGACACTGGCGCTGTCACTGGCGTGTCACTGGCACTGGCACTGGCGCTGACGCTGGCACTGACGCTTACCGTGACCCTCAGTGGTCGTACGGCTCTCCTCGGAGAATTGAAAACCCCCGATAGAGCTGCTCCGCCAAGAACAAGCGCGCGAGCCTGTGCGGAAGCGTCATCGCCGAGAGTGACAGGCGCAAGTCCGCCTTCTTCGACAGCGCCTGCGGAAGTCCGTACGCGCCACCGATCAAGAACACCACCGTTTGCACCGATTCGTTTTCAGCCCGCCCAAGCCACGCCGCGAGGTCGCGGCTGCTCAGCGAACGGCCGTCGACTTCGAGCGCGACGACGCGCGACCGCTCAGGGATGCTCCGGGCGAGTCGCTCGGCAACTTCATCCACGTTCCCGTCTTTGAGCTCGATCTCTTCGAGCTTCGCGTAGCGCCCGATGCGTGCGTAGTAGTCGCCGAGCAGTGACCGCAGGTCGCGGTTCTTTGCTTTTCCAACGGCGATGATTCGTACGCGCACGACGCAGGGGTCTAAGGAAAGACGAAACCCTCGTCGGCCTGCTGGCCTTCGAACTCCACCCGATCCGCATCGAGCCAGAGCGCCTCGAGGTCGTAGTAGCCGCGCGTGTCCTGATGAAAGATGTGCGCGACCACATCACCGAAATCGAGAAGCACCCAGTTGCCCTGCGGCAACCCTTCGACACCCGAACAGCGCGAACCATACTTGTGCTTCAGGTCCTCTTCGATACCTCGCGCGATGGCGGCCACTTGGCGATCGCTTCGCCCGCTCATCACGACGACGTAGTCGGTGTAGTCGACCTTGCCTCGCACATCGATGATTTCGATTCTCGCTGCCTTCTTGTCGAGTGCTGCCTCGGCGACCTTCAAAGCCAGCTCACGGCCGCTTATCTGATCTTTGCTCGAAAGGGAACTCTGGTTCGTTTCCAGTTTTACGCCTTCTGCTTGTTTGACCAACTAGCTTCCTCCTTGTTTATATCCGGACTTGGCCCTCTCCTTGGCCGACCCATTTGAGAGTACAGAGCTCAGCCAAGCCCATTGGACCATACGCATGAAGCTTTGTTGTCGAAATTCCGATCTCGGCGCCCAGGCCGAGCGCGAAACCGTCGTTGAAACGCGTTGATGCATTCACGAGAACAAGGCTCGCATCGACCTCCCGCATCCAGCGGTCGGCATTGGCCGCATCGTTGGTGACGATCGCCTCGGTGTGATTCGAGCCGTGTTTGGCGACGTGCTCGAGTGCGCCGTCGATCCCGTCAACGACGCCTACGTTGAGAATCAGGTCGAGATACTCGGTGTCCCAGTCTGCATCGCTGGCCTGCTTCACGCCGTTGAGGTGCGCGGCAGCGCGATCGTCGGCATGGATTTCGACGCCCTCGGCGCCCATCGCGGCACCTAGCTTTGGCAAGAATGTCGGCGCGACATCGGCATCGACAAGGAGCGTTTCCATGGCGTTGCACACGCCCGGACGTTGCACTTTGGCGTTCAGCGCGATCTGCAGGGCCATTTCCGGGTCGGCGGTACGGTCGACAAAGACGTGACACACACCCTTGTAGTGCTGGATGACAGGAACTCTTGCGTGCTCGGCGACGAACCGAATCAATCCTTCTCCACCTCTCGGGATTACCATATCGAGAATACCATCAAGACCGATCATCACCAAAGTCGCTTGTCGATCCGTGGTAGGTAGAAGTGTGACAGATTCGGGGGGCAGGCCCTCGGCCGCGAGCGCCTGCGTGAAGACCTCGGCGATCGCCGTGTTGCTATGAAACGCTTCTCTGCCGCCTCTGAGAAGGACGGCATTGCCGCTCTTGAGGCAAAGAGAGGCTGCATCCGCCGTTACGTTCGGCCGGGACTCGTAGATGATGCCGATGAGCCCGAGCGGCGCGCGCATCTTTCCGACGCGAAGGCCGTTGTCGAGCACCCGCTCTTCGACGACCGTGCCAACCGGGTCCAAGAGCGCAGCAACTTGGTCGAGGCCGTCGGCAACGCCATCGAGACGCTTCCGATCCAGCCGCAGGCGATCGAGCATCGCTTTCGAGAGCCCCATCTCCTCGGCGGCCGCCATGTCGGTGACATTGGCTTCGAGCACGCGGTCGCCCGCTTCGCCACGCAACGCTTCGGCTGCCCGGCGCAAGACGGCGTCCTTCTGCTGGGTGCTCGCGTTCGCAAGCACGCGCGAAGCCTCTTTGGCTCGCTGGGCCAGGCCCGTGACGAGCGCGGTCAAGTCATCCGTCATAGCACGTGAACCTAGCACCTTTTACGGCGAGCGGGAGCCCCCAGCTCAGGCGCCATTCTTGGTGAGAACGATGTCGTCCCGGTGCACGACCTCGTCGCCGGTGTGACTGCCAATTCGCTCCGCGATCTGCTGACTGTGTCCCCCCGCCAGCACCCGCACCTCGGCAGCGCCGTACCGCGCGAGACCTCGCGCAACCTCCACGCCCGATTCGCTCACAATCGACACCGCGTCACCGGCCTTGAACGAGCCAGTCACCGACACGATGCCTGCCGGAAGAAGGCTCGAGTTGCGCTGCCCGAGCGCCCGACAAGCGCCGGCGTCGACCACGATACGGCCTTGTGGTTTGAGGGTGTATGCGATCCAGTGCTTGCGGCTCGGCAGGGGCGAGCCGTGTGGCAACAACAAGGTTCCGACATCCTCGCCTCGCATCAGCTCGTCGAGGAACACCGGCGAGGCCGCAGGACCGACGACCACTGGCACCCCGTGCAACGTGGCACGGCGCGCAGCCTCGACTTTCGATTGCATGCCCCCGAGCCCGACATCGTCTTCGGGCGGTTTGATAAAATGCTCGATGTCAGCAACTTCGCGTACGAGCGACACGCGTCCTTCTTTGTCGTCGAGAATGCCGACCACATCGCTCAACAACACCAGCAAATCGGCGCCGACGAGCGTGCACACCATTGCAGCCAGCTGGTCGTTGTCGCCAAACCGCAGCTCGTCGATCGCCACAGTGTCGTTCTCGTTGATGATCGGAACGACCCCGAGCTTGAGGAGCTCGTCGATCGCCTGCCGCGCATGAAGATACCGGTCACGATCGGTCACGGCATCGTGCGTTAGAAGAACCTGCGCCACGTGAATGCCGTGCAACTCGAACGCGTCTTCGTACGCGCGCATCAGCAGAGACTGGCCCGTCGCCGCAGCGGCCTGCAGCAACGAGATCTTTTTCGGACGTTCGATCAGGCCGAGCCGCTCTCTGCCCACAGCGACGGCGCCGGACGAGACGAGCACCACCTTTCGCCCTGCCCTCACCTGGGTCGCAGCCTGCTCGGCAACCTGCGCAAACCGCCCCCCTTCGGAGCACAGCGCACGGCTGCCGATCTTCACCACAATCCGCTTGCAATCGCGCAGCGCAGCTCTGGTCTCGTTCGCATACATATCTAGCCCTTGAATCGCATCCCGAACGCCCCGCCGCAACCGGCGCACAAAAACGGGACAGTCCCCTTTTCGCTGGTAGCATTGACAGATGTTTGCGGGGGACGTGGCGCGCTGGTTCGTTTGGCTGGTGGCTTTTGCTTGGGGAGCGGCTTGGGGGAGCTTCTTCAACGTCGCGATTTACCGTTGGCCCCGGGGCATGTCCGTCGTGCGCCCGCCGAGTCACTGCCCGGGTTGCGGCGAGCCGATTCGGGTGTGGAACAACGTGCCTATCCTGGGCTGGCTCTTCTTGCGCGGGAAGGCTTCCTGTTGCGGCACGCCGATCTCGCCGCGCTATCCCCTGGTCGAGCTTCTGAGCGCAGTCCTCTGCGTCGCGATCGCCGAGCTCTGGGTGGCTCGCGCCGCCCCGGAAACCTTGCTCTTGCACGCAACGATAGAAACCATTCTCTACTTCGTCTTCGCCGGCGGGCTGTTGATCGCCACCTTTGTTGACCTCGAATGGATGGAGATCCCCGATGAGGTCAGCCTGCCATGCGCGGCGCTCGGCCTTGCGAGCGCGCCGTTTCGCGCCGAGCCCGGGCTCTGGTCGTCCGCGGTCGGTGCAGGCGTCGGCTATCTCGTGGTGCAGCTCGTCTTTGTCTGGGGCTACGAACACATAGCCGGCCGCCGCGGCATGGGCGAAGGCGATTCCAAGCTCTTGCTGATGATCGGCGCGTTCCTCGGATGGAAAGGCGCGCTCTTCAGCGTCGTCGCCGGCTCCCTGCAAGGACTGCTGTTCACCGCCTTTTCATTGGCCACCGGACGCAAGCTCACCCCGGATATCGACCAGCGCGTGATCGATGGCGAAGTCATCGAAGCGCCAGAAGAACCCGACACCAGTGGCGTCGGTCAACTCAAGCTTCCGTTTGGGCCGTTTCTCGCGCTCGGTGCGTTAGAGTACCTTCTCGCGGGAGACGCGATTCTCTCGTCGTACTTCGGCCTGCTACAGCGATGAACGGCTAGCGTCGGTAACCGCCGCCACCACCACCACCACCGCCGCCGCCGCCCTGACGCTCACGCGCAAGGTCGACGCGAATGGTACGGCCGCCAAGCGTGGCGCCGTCCATCTGGTCGCGGGCTGCCGCAGCTGCCTCTTCCGTCGTGAACGTCACGAACCCGAAGCCGCGGGAACGGCCAGTCTCACGATCGCTCACTACCTTGGCATCGGTGACCTCACCGAAAGGCGCGAACGCATCCTGAAGGTCTTCAGTGGTCGTGGCCCAGGCG
>Ga0209456_10000334_pt1 | contig 25793 bp, 25 predicted proteins | sample COG_11_FD_184755 | JGI IMG/M metagenome (GOLD analysis project Ga0209456, IMG submission 184755) | Pelagic marine sediment microbial communities from the LTER site Helgoland, North Sea, for post-phytoplankton bloom and carbon turnover... | ecosystem: Environmental > Aquatic > Marine > Neritic...
GGAAAATCAATCGAAGAGAACTCTACAAAATTAAGGTTTAATGTTCTCGATGTAGAGGAGGCTCTATCTACAGTCAAGGCACATGGACTAGAAGCAAAAGTCCTCAGAAATGCCTGGGGCTCGACCATCAATATTTTTGATCCTGATGGCAACAGAATTGGCATCAGAGATGAAACAACCTTCAGTAGTCAAATCAAAGCCTAACAAATCCATCCCAGGGACAGCCTTCGGCTGCGGTTGATGGGGGCGTTAAAATTGTTGGTTGTGGGCAATTAACCGCCATCCAACAGATTTTTGTCGCTTCATTCCAACGATTGGTTGCTTCAACTCATTTCGGTCATTTAAACAAGTTACTGCGATCTCTATTAGAGGAAAGGCGTGACGGCAATATCTGATCTTGTGTTTACTGGCTACCAACCGGGTGGGCTGGCAAGGCTGTGTGCACTGCAAACAGAATACTATGCCCGCGATTGGGGATTTGGTCATTTATATGAATCAGTAGTCACCTCAGATATTGGTGAGTTTCTCCAACGGTATGATGGCGGACGCGATTTTGTGCAATTGGTCTTACAAGCAGGCGAAGTGAAAGGCGGCATTGTTGTTGACAGTCGGGATGGAAAACTGGCACAACTTCACTGGTTTATTCTGCACGATGGATTGAGGGGGCTGGGCGCTGGAAGAAAGCTAATGACGGCGGCTATGCATTTTGTAAAAGAGCGGGGAATTCCGCGTGTTTATCTAACTACCTTTGATGGGCTACATGCTGCCAGGCATCTCTATGAAGAGGCCGGATTCAAACTAGTGGAAGAACAACTCGCATCGACATGGGGTCGCACGATCAAGGAACAACGGTTTGAATGGACAGAGACTTCTCTTGGGCAATGAGCGGACCAAAATCCTAAAACATCTCGATGGCTGCAGTGGTCGATTTCTGCTGGACGAGTTTTCAATACGCACAGAAAAAGTGAACGGCTGCTTATTGGGGCTAAACCGCCGATCTGTCTTGCCGAGTTTTGAAAGGCTTTTGTTGCGCTGGAAGGGGCAGAGAACGGCCAAAAGCGGTTGTAGCAATCGATAGGAATCCTTGTTTTGACCGTCCGGTTAAGCCCTCCATTGCTGTCGTTCATAAATTAAAAACATGGTATAAAAATTGTCTTGAACCGTACTTCGGTTAAGTGCCCCAAGCCGGCATTAGTTAATCTGAGGAGAATAACTGTATTCGGGGCCACAAGCAGACCTTCGTCATTGGTGGTATACTCGTAGCCCGCATGATTCCCTGAAGCGGAGGTTCGATTTACCAAAGGCGCACCCCGTGAGTTTATCGATCCTCTGTCGTGCTGTTCCGTAGTTGTTTTGCTATGAAACGAAAGTAAAGCACTATGGATTAGCTGTCTGTTTAAACATTCTTTTTTCAAAAGAGATTCAATTAGAGCACATCAAAGAAATATGATCATTTTTCCCGATATAGAAATTCAAAATGGGCAGTCCATAAACCGGATTCGCGGCAAGGACAACGAGCCTGAGGTCTACAAAATACACCCACTTGAGGCGGCAAAGACCTTCGTCGACGCCGGTGCAAAATGGCTGCACGTGATCGATGTCGACGGCAGCCTGCAGCGCGAACGGATTAACTACGAACTGATTTGTGAAATCATAGACGCCGTGGGTATTCCGGTTCAAGTCGGTGGTGGCATCCGCACACAGAGCGATGTCGACTGGTGGTTAGAGCGGGGCGCGGCGCGCGTTGTACTGGGCACAGCCGCAGTCCTCGACCGTCTGTTCACCATGGAAGTTTGTGGTCGGCATCCCGGCAAAATCGTTATTTCCATTACCGGCAAGGACGGCTATGCGATGATTGATGGGTGGCGCACCAAAACGTCCTTCACTACCCTGGCACTGGCTAAGTCGTTCGAAAACACGGGGGCCGCCGCCATCATCTATACCGATTTGGACCGATTCGAGAACGGTCAGGAACATGGTCTGGCTTCGACCATTGAAATTGGCACAGAGCTGTCGATTCCGTTGATTTCCACGGGGACGGTCTACACCATGGACGATGTGTCCACACTCGCCCTGTTACCGAATATTGAAGGCGCCATTATCGGCCGGGCGTTGTACCAGGGAGAATTGGACCTCGCTAAAGCCATCAAGGTCGCAAGCACATCTTGGGTTGCGCCAGAGCTGGCCGAGGAAGGCGTGGCGCCAAAACTGGAGGAAGTGTCAGGTATTCCGATTAAGGACATCGATCATGTCGGCGTTTGTATTAGCGACCTCAAGCGATCGGTGAGGTTTTACAAGATGCTTGGTTTTGCCAAGGAAAAAGACCGTGGCTTGACTAAGGATGATCGCGTCATCATGCGTCATGGCAGCGGTGTCGCTATCAACCTATTGAGTCAAGAAGACCGCAATCACAATTATCCCTCGATTGCGCTGGAGGTTAGCTCACTGTCAAAGACACGAGCCTTTCTTGAGTACAACGACATCGATATCGCCGATTCCTACGAAGATAATGCTCATGAAGTTGTCTGCATCAAAGATCCCGATAATAACGTGATTGAACTAAATCACTATCAATAGCGTAGTTACATTACTTGCGCGACTCCCAAATGGCAGCAAGCGTTCAGTTTAGACACCCTAATGTCTGCAATGAGTTGCACGCATTCGTTTGAATGCCCAGATTGATTGAATTTGGGTTTTAGAACGCTGTGAGGAACGTCTGCTATAGATAAGAACAGACGTTCATCCGTTTTTACTGCGTCCGGCTATAATGGGTCGTAAGTTAGCATTCATCCCTGCTACGCGAAGGTCTCCATCGAGTATATTCCAGACGTAGAATCGTCAAGGTTTTGGGTAATGTTGCGGCCGCTTAGGGCCGCTAAGGAGCCACTCGACCTCGGTCATTCTGCAGTTACTTAATCGGGAAACAGCCTATTGCCCCCTCAAATAATTCGCAAACCACCCCATCAAATAGCGTGATCACTCTCTGAATGCTGGAAGTTGAGTGCGGCGGATACCGCATCCGACGCCCGGGAAAACTCAGCCACTAGGGCATCGCCGCAAACCTCATGCACGGTACCGCCATAAGCATGAATGATCGACGAGAATCGTTGAAACGTGTCAGTAATACGCTTATGGGACAGCGTTTCGTCGCGTTGCACCAAAGCGGTAGAACCCGCTACGTCAGCGTGTAAGATAACAGCCAGCTTCCGAGATATGTCCTGATTAGCCATCGTAGCGCCGCGAGCAAGATGAGGTCATGATTATGGGCGTTATTTGTGCGCGGTAATACCGGATTATTGGGAAGGAAATACAACGAGGGGGCTAGAATGATCCCCGGATGACCGGTATGAAATGGAGGAGCCAGTCGCGCTACTTACCCCGAGTGGCCGGAGTTGGCCGGATGCTGACTGACGCGGCGCAGATATATCTTGCTGTTCAAGCCGGTTTTCGCGGTCCGCTTTGTCGGAGACAACCGTCGTTAGTTATCAAACAGATACTGCGAAATTAAGCGTTTCCTAACAGACAGGACCCGACCCAAAGCGGGTGTTGACTGAGCCGAAAAAAGGGCGTGGTATCGTCGAAAGTAGTCTGATGGTACGATTTACATAAATCTGGAATCATCGGATGAACGCCAACTAAAGGGGGTGCATCATGCAAAGAGTGATGATCAGGGTTGCGTTGGCAGCGCTTCTGTTTCCAGGGATAATCGGGTCTCACGTCGGCTACGGTTTAGCACCTGCACACGCACAAAGTGCCAACATCGAAGTTCCACTAGCTAAGGTGGAAACAGGCCACTGCGAAGCCGACGATACCTTCACGATTGTAATACACGGCGGCTCGGTTTTCTGGCGGGGTAATCATGCTCCTAAGATCCCCTTCATGCAGAACACGCTGACCAATGCACGACCTCTACTGGCTGCGGGCGCGCGCGCAATTGATGTCGTCGAGGCAGTCATTGCGGGTATGGAAAACTCTGGTCTTTACAATGCCGGAAAAGGTGCCATTGCCAACCAGGCCGGGGTGATCGAACTGGATGCCTCGATCATGGACGGGCGCGAACTAAAGGCAGGAGCTGTGGCCGAATGCGGACCGTTTCATCAAGCAGAATGGCGGCGCCGTTGCAGATGTTGCCTACTATCTCCACGGCGGACAAAACTTCAGCGATGTGCCTTTGCCAGATGACACAGCGATTACACCTGCCGATGATGGCGTCACGTCGGCCCGGGCGGGCTATCTGGGCATCTGGGGAGGTGTCTTCCTAGGTGACTTGAACGCCATTCTCGTCGTCGAGAAAATCGAGGCCGACAAGGCACAAGTCATCTATGCCTACGGGACTCATCCGATTTGGGGTGAGGCCTTCTACCGGCGTCTCCCCGGCGTGTTCGTGGATGGTGCATTGCAGGTAATGGAACCGGCGGACCTCGGCGGTTACAAGATGACTTATCGGCTGAATCCGGACAATACGCTTTCAATGAAAGCAACTCACCCGAACCAACCGGACGGCAAGGGGATGATGAAACGCTTGTCATCCAAGCCCGGTAGCGACCATAACAGTGGTACCGTGGGCGCGGTGGTTCTGGATCGCTGCGGCGATCTGGCAGCGGGAACGTCCACCGGTGGATTCGACTCCAAGACGCCGGGGCGGGTTGGCGACTCCCCTATCATCGGTGCCGGCACCTATGCAAACAACAAAACGGCTGCGATCTCCGCAACCGGTCATGGTGAGTTCTTCATGCGTCACGTGGTGGCCTACGACATCACCGCCGCGATGAAATACAAGGGCCTTTCGCTGGAGCAGGCGGCGACAAATCTTATCAAGAAGGAGTTACACATCAGGGGTTTACGTGGTGGCGTTATCGCCGTTGATCGTGATGGCAATTTTGTGACGACCTATAACACCGAGGGCATGGTGCGTGGCGTCACGACTAACACTCTGGAACCTTCAGTCAAGGTTTATTGATCGTTTTGCCGACCTGAGAGATTCAACTGTCCGTTGTTGGCCGGTTTCTGACGGATATGGAGCAGTAATATCCAGGTAATCGAGGCCATTTTCTCGGTCCGCTATGGCGGGCACAACCGCCGGTTGAGGTCAGGGAATACCAGGCACTCCGTCGCGGACGAATTGCGAATCAAACAGAGGCGACTGGAATTGACCTTTGCAGCTGTTCCTTAATTGCAGATGAACTGGCGGACGTGGCCACGGTAATGCATTTAGCCCAATAGAATCCAGGTGGGCAGGAAGGGCAGCTGGATCTGCGGTTATAACTTTGAGCCTCCCGTTTTGATTGGACCATCTCTGTGAGTACGTGAGTGGCTATGCGTCGTGCCACATAAACCACTCAGTACCCCAATTGATTGTAGCCCAGCGGATTTAACCGTTGTTACGCACTGGCACTGGCGCTTCAGCCATGAATTGATTGAACTCTTTTTCATCAACGCGACGTTTTGCGTCGGCGCGAAACTCGGTGAATCGACGTGAACGCTCTTTTATCTCATCCTTGATTTCGCGAATACGATCATATTGGGTTTGCTGAAACTCATTGAATACGACGTTATCGCTGCGATCACTTTGTCTAAAACTGTCTTTACCGTGACAGTTTCCAGCCACCTTTGACCACTGACGCCGAATCCCTTCTGGGAGCTCCTGAACGCTTCTGCCCTTGACTATCCAGTACAACATAAATAATCCGATAGGCCAGAAAATTAAGAAGCCTAAAACCATTGCAACTATATTCAGCCCAGACCAGTTACCTATTTTACCCCAGTTACCACAGCAGTGGCCCCGCGATCGATTTTCAGGCTGACCAATAGTTGAACCGCTTGACGATGACATGACTCAATCTCCTAGCAAAATAATTCAGAAGCGTCTTCCCGTATCTCGAGTGTTCAATTTCGGGCCTCATCCGCTTCGGTCATTGACTAATGTGAACACTGTTCGCATATAATATATGGATTGTTGAGGAAGTTTCAATACCTTGGGGCAAAAAAAGTGAACAATGTACACATTAATCGATCGGGAAGCCCTTCATGAAGCGAAATAAAAGGGAGAAAAGGGCCTACCACCATGGGAATCTGGCGGAATCACTGCTGAACGCGGTGGATGAACTTACCACTCAATTTGGTCTCGAAGCTGTCACGTTACGTGGCTGTGCAAAACTGGTCGGCGTCTCGCCCTCATCTGCATTCAGGCACTATGCGGATAAACGCGCTCTGCTGACTGCGTTTGCGACACGCGCTCTGCATCAACTCTCGGATGCCATGGAAGTCGCAAAAAGCCAAGCGCACAAAGACGGAACCAATGCGTTCCGCGCCGTTGGCCTGGCTTACATTGAGTTCGCCCTGGAAAAGCCTGCCTTTTTTCGCGCAATGTGGCGTGAAGAGGCAATTTATTCCAATGATGAAGACTATGTCGCGGCTGCTAATGAACTAAGCGCGCATTTAAAAGGGGGATTTGCGGATACCATTAAAGACGAGGACCCAGCAAGCTTTGGTCCGCTGGAACTCTTGGCCTGGTCATCAGTGCATGGGCTTGCCAATCTGTTCGTAGACGGACCAGTAGCCAAAGACAAAACGAAATCTCAAAAGCTGTCGAAAGCAGATGACATGATTCATGCGATGGCACCAGCGTTCGCCAAAATATCTCACGGATAAGACGCATAACCACTAGACATTAGAACTGCAAAATCAAGCTTTCCCCATCAGCCTGTACTCCATGCCCGCGGACGCTGCATTCCTGCGATCTTACATGTCTGCTTAACATAGCCGTATGGAAACAACTTAAACAAATGTTGCTTGGCATACTTCTTTTTAAAGCCTTGTTCCTTTATCAAGAAACCCACGACATGACGGACATCCGGTGCGACGCGATGTTCCAACCAATAATCATGCATAAAATTGAGGATCGGCCAATACATTGGACTTAACTCAATACCCTCCTCTGCAGCGAGCGCACGCGCTACGGATTCATCCCATTGCTCTGGATCAATAAGATACCCCTCTGTATCGCGGCCTGGTTTAGCGTTCATAATCCTCCGACCTCACATACAGCACACACTTCAATACTACTATATCGCCACATTTGCTTATGGATGCCAGTAGTTGTAACCCTGGTCATGGCTCAACCGGCGGCTTTTGGCCGAGTACTGATGGACAAGATTCAGCAGTACCCAGATGTTCAAGCCAGTTTGCTCGGTCCGCTTTGTCGGCGACAACTGCCATTCGATAACTATCCGAGACAAGGAATATAAGCCACAGATAGGACCCGTTGCAGACAAATTGCAACCTAAACTAAGCCTGAGCGGTGCTAGAAAACGGAACTTGACGTTATTTCGTTGAACTAAAGTGGTTCCAACCATTTGATCAGCGAATCCGGATGCGGCACCCGGTTCGGGCGAGTCAATGTTGCCATACCCCGGATCACGCGATACTCTGGTCACGGTAAGCGCACTGACTGACTCCATCGGGAGATGACATAATAAGCGACCTATCCACGTGAGACGAAGATGCCCGACCTGTTCAAGGAAAAAGCCAGTGACTGGGATGCCAATGAAATGCGCTCGCAGCTTTCGTCCGCCATTGGAACCGCCATCCTGGAATACGTTCCGTTGCACGAGAAAATGACCGTCATGGATTTTGGCGCGGGCACTGGTCTCCTTACCTCACATGTCGCACCGCGGGTAAAAACGATCGCCGCCGTCGATGTTTCAGCGGCCATGTTAGACAAGCTCGTGGCGAAACCTGAGTTTCAAGCTAAGGTCACCGCTATCTGTCAGGACATTATCAAGCTGCCACTCGAGTCACGATACGATCTGATTATCAGTGCCATGGCAACGCACCACGTGGAAGACACGGCCAAGCTCTTGACTACCTTCTCCAAACACTTGAAGCCGGGTGGCCGTATCGCGCTCGCCGATCTCGATCAAGAAGACGGTACCTTTCACGAGCCCGGCACCGAGGGGGTCTACCACTACGGTTTTGCGCGGGATGACCTAGGACATATTATCGAAAAAAGCGGTTTTTCCGATATTTACTTTCACACTGCCCACACAGTCGAACGGCACGGCAAAAGCTTCTCGATATTCTTGGTTGTCGCCTCTAAAACATAGGAGTGAGGTCTTTTACGATCACGGTTGCGAATTGTGCCGGCCAATATTCACTCAACCGGAGGCCCGCGCCCGCGGTTGCGCGACGCCGAAAATCCGCACCGGCGGCGGCCTGTCAGTGCTGTGCCGCCGCAGCTCCGTCTCTCATCGACCCACTCCGGACGATTAGCTAATCAAGCTTGAGCGGCTGCAATTTGCCGTCCAATTCAGTCGTTCGCCGCTTGTCGATGAACTACCGCACGCCCGTCCGGAATTCAGATCCCGTAAGCTACAATATTGCGAACAACAACCAAACCAAAATATGAGGTCTCGCGATGCAGGATCGTCAGGTTATTAACAACCCGCAGGAACTTCTTGACGCCTATGCCCAACGCATGACCGAATGGACGCGGGGTGCACCGGGCACCGTGCTACAGGAAATGGGCAAAGAATTTATTCAGGCGTGGAGTGATTTATCCCTGCAGTCCTTACAAAGTCCACAAAAGTGGGTGGAGATGGCGGCGAAGTATCAATGCGATCAGATGAACTTGTGGTTGAGTGTATTCGGATTACAGGAGGCGGATGCTGGACGCGTGATCGCACCGCAGGCTGGAGACCGTCGCTTCACAGGCAAAGAGTGGCGTGAGAATCCGGTGTTTAATTATCTCAAGCAATCTTATTTGCTGGCATCCAATATGTTGCTGGAGATTGCCGATAACGCCCGTCTCGACGAGCAAGAGAAGAAAAAACTCAGGTTCTTTACCCGCCAATTCGTCGATGTCGTGTCGCCCAGTAACTTCGCCGCTACGAACCCGGAGGTCATACAGCACGCGATCGAAACTAACGGGCAAAGCCTGGTAGACGGGTTAAATAATCTGCTTGGAGACATCGACAAAGGCCACATCAGTATGACCGATGAATCGGCGTTTGAGTTGGGCGTGAATATCGCCACAACGCCGGGCGCCATTGTATTTGAGAATGAACTACTGCAGTTGATTCAATATCAACCGACCACCGAGAAAGTCTCGAATCGACCTCTGGTCATTGTTCCTCCGTTTATCAACAAGTTTTATATTCTCGATCTGCAGCCGGAAAACTCGTTTGTACGCTACGCCCTGGACCAGGGAAACACGGTTTTCATGATTTCCTGGGTCAACCCAGACAGGGATCATAGCGAACTTGCGTGGGATGATTATATCGAAGCCGGTGTGTTCAAGGCGTTCCAGGTTGCGAAAACCATAACCCGTGCCAGGCAGATCAATACCGTGGCGTGGTGTGTGGGCGGTACGTTGCTGGCGAGCGCGCTGGCGGTATTGCAAGCCCGCAAGAACGTGGTCGTCGGGTCCGCTACTTTTCTCACTACGTTACTTGATTTTTCCGATCCGGGTGAGCTGGGCGTATTTATCGATGAAGCCCAGGTCGCACAGCGTGAGCAATACGTGAAACAAACCGGAATGCTGCCCGGAAAGGACCTGGCATTGATATTTTCCCTGTTGCGCGCCAATGATCTTATCTGGTCCTATGTGGTCAACAACTACCTTAAAGGTCGCCAACCGGCGCCGTTCGACGTGCTCTACTGGAACAGCGACCCCACCAACCTGTCGGCCAAGTTGTATGTATCCTACATTGAGGACATGTACCTGGAGAACAAGCTCATACAGGCCGACGCGCTGACTTTTTGCGCAGAGAAGATCGACTTGCGCAAAATTGATACACTTTGCTATTTCGTGTCCACCCTTGAAGACCACATCGCGCCATGGGTGGCAACCTTTAAAACCTTGAAACTGTTCCCTGGGCCCGTGGAATTCGTGCTCGGCGCCAGCGGACATATCGCCGGGGTTATCAATCCGCCGTCAAAGAACAAACGCCATTACTGGATCAACGGTGACCGCGACGAAAATCCGCAACACTGGCTGGAAACCGCCGAGCAAGTCCCAGGCAGTTGGTGGCCACATTGGGACAAATGGCTAAAGGCACACGGCGGTTCCCTGAAAAATGCGCCTAAGAGGTTAGGTAACGCTAAATACAAGCCCATTGAGCCGGCACCCGGGCGCTACGTCATGAAGCGTTCGGACTGACCTCCGGCATCGCTGGTCAACGTCCCGTCAGACGGTCGATGATGGCCTTGATGGCACCGATCTTTGTTCCGGATTGCGGCCTATTTTGGTGCCGGCGAGAGAGGAGTCGAACCTCCGAGCAGTACTTCCTACTTCAAGGCTAATCGGTCGGGCTCTACTTCCGATTCTGCCTGAGTTCTCGAGATGTCGAGGATTTGCTCGCTGAACGCGGGATCACGGTATCGTATGTATCTATTCGACAATGGTGTGGCAGGTTTGGCCCCAATTACGCACGTGCTCTAAAAAAGCAATGAGGCTGCTTAGGCGATACCTGGTTCCTGGACGAGGTTTTTGTCAAGATCCACGGAGAACTACACTACCTTTGGAGGGCAGTTGAAGGCCGACCAGACCGGCCGATCAAAAAGTACTACATAGGCATTTGACGAATGACTCCTCCTGGCCGGGTTCCGACTGACGCACCACAGAAAAATCCATCCGTCAAAGTCAATGTTCTCGGTCCGCTTTGTAGGGGACAACTGCCTTTCGATAACGATCTGAGATAGGGGATATAAGCGTTTCCCAACAGGTTGGACCCGACCCCAAGGCGACCAAGGAAGACGACACCTTCCATCGAATGCTGTTGTAGGCTTACATACATGAACATTGATTCAATTCAGATACGCCCAGCGTCTAACGCTCGATCACCTCGAATTACGTTGCTGCTGTGACAAAATTGTGACAAAACTAGATACGTACCCTTTTCTTTTTGTATCCATCAAGCTAGCCATTCAGCCATTCAGTCAGGTTTCTGCCAGGCATCAATTCTTTCATAAACTCCTCGGCCGGAAGACACCAGATATCGTCCATGCGCACCGGCGTGACCAAGGTCGGGCTCCCGGGCGCGCCGGAAGGCATGAAGAAGGAAGACCCGACCATTGCCGGGTTGCTCAAGGCGCAGGGCTACGTGACCGGCCAGTTCGGCAAAAACCACCTCGGCGACCGCGACGAAATGTTGCCAACCGCCCACGGCTTCGATGAGTTCCTCGGCAACCTCTACCACTTGAACGCGGAAGAGGAGCCGGAGCTTCCCGACTACCCGAAGGACGCGGAGTTCAAGAAGAGGTTTGGTCCGCGCGGCGTCATCCACAGCTACGCCGGCGGCAAAATTGAAGACACTGGTCCGCTGACCAAAAAACGCATGGAAACAGTGGACGAGGAAGTCACCACCGCGGCGCTCGGGTTCATGGAAAAGGCCGTCAAGGATAAAAAGCCGTTCTTCGTCTGGTGGAACAGCACGCGCATGCACGTCTGGACGCACCTCAAGCCAGAGTCTGAGGGCAAAACTGGTCTCGGCGCTGCGCTATAACAACTGGAAGATCACATTCCTGAGGCAGAACGCACACGGAATGCACGTCTGGCAAGCGCCATACGAGCAACTGCGTATGCCGATGGTCGGGAATCTGCGCACCGATCCGTTCGAGCGCGTGCATAAAGAAGCCATCGGCTACGGCAGATGGCAGTTCGAGCACATGTTCGCTTTCGCACCCGCTGGCGCCTTTGTCGGCGAATGGCTGCAAAGCTTCAAGGAGTTCCCGCCGCGCCAGAAGCCCGGCAGCTTCAGCCTCGATCGTGTGATGGAAGCGATCACCAAAGGCGCGGGGGGCAAGTAACGACTCGTTGACCAGCTCCAGCTAACGACCGGTTGGAGCGGACGGCGCTATCGCGCCGCCGCTGAACCGGAGCGTTAATACGAACGACCGCTTTTTAAATCTCGATTGACTCCTTTGGCCGAGTCCTGCGACAGAGGCTAACCCTTATTTGGAAGCAGTTTGAGTGACGATGTTCAGTTGCGACTGCGAACGTATATTTGGCCTCGGTAGTTGGCATGTGCCGGTTTCAACCTGTTCACCATCATTCTGTTTGCTTGGCAATCGTGGAACGGAAACTGCTTCGTGTTTTTATCCAACTACGGCGAGTCGCGGATCGTAGTCACTGCCCTGGCGTAGCATCGCCCAGGCGATTCGCGCGGTCTTGTTGTTCAGGTCCACTAAGGCCACGTTCGTGTGGCTGCGCCTGGCAATGTCGGTAACCAAGCGACTGAGTGGATCATCCCGATGCCGGGCCTGTGAAACCACGGCTCTGGCGCCATGGATCAGCATGGTTCTCAAGTAGACGTCGCCGCGATTGCTGATACCGAGCAAACGTCGTTTATCGCCGCTACTGTGTTGTCGGGGCGTGACGCCGAGGGAAGCCGCCATTTAACGGCCCTTGCTGAAGTGGCCACCGTCACTCACCGTAGCCACTAACGCCGTGGCAACCAAAGGGCTCACCCCGCGTAGTTGCTGCAGTTGCTGGGTGTCCTCCCACAGCCCGGACAGCAGGCCACGGAACCTGTCCGTCAATCCGTTCTCGGTATCTTCCAGCCAATCCGACATCGCCTTCCGCTACGCGAGCAGCTGTTGCGGTGCCACCGGTCCATACTCGGCCACAAGGCCCCGGATCTGATTGGTCATGGCATTACGCTGCAGAGAAAATAGCTAGTATAGCCGGGTATTTGACTGCCGCTGATTAAAAGATTAAATCGTGGCCTGTCCCCTGGTTACGCTTTCCGATACGATGTTAAACAAGATGGTTACGGCTGAAGATGTCGCGGCAATCCTGTTATTCCTTTGCATCAATCCGACAATCACTGGACGGTTTGTCCAGCTCGATTTCGGCACAAGGTTTTAGGAGATTTCGAATGCGTGCTTACGAAATAGTATCAGACGGTGGTGTGGATGCGCTTGCGCTCAACGAAAGGCAATCACCGCAACCGGGGACGGGTGAAATACTGGTTGGTGTTCGTGCGTCTTCAATCAATTATCGCGATCTTTCAACCATCGAAGACCCAATCCCGCGTGGCATTATCTTCCCGTGTATCCCGAACTCCGATGGTGCCGGCGAGGTAATCAGTGTTGGTGCTGGCGTCACCCGGTTTAAAACCGGCGACCGTGTTGCCGGATGTTTCTTCCAGAACTGGCCTGATGGCCGCATATCAGCCGAAGCCATGGCGAGTGCAATGGGTGGTGCCATCGATGGAGTCCTCGCCGAAGAAGTGGTTATGAGCGAGTCTGGTACGGTGCATATTCCAGCTCAAATGTCTTTTGAAGAAGCGTCGACGCTTCCTTGTGCCGGGTTGACGGCCTGGAACTGCCTGGTTGAACAAGGCGGCCTGAAACCCGGACATACGGCGCTATTTCTTGGCACTGGCGGTGTGTCAATCGTCGGCTTGCAGATTGCAAAAATGATGGGCGCTCGGGCGATAATCACTTCATCTAGTGACGAAAAACTAGAGCGAGCCAAGGGCCTTGGCGCAGATGAGTTGATCAATTATCGCCAGAACCCTGATTGGGAAGCGCAGGTCCTCGAAATAACCAACGGTACCGGTGTCGATGTGACGATCGAAACCGGCGGTGGCGGCACTCTAGAAAAGACAATGGAGGCTACCCGGATTGGCGGGACCATCAGTTTGATCGGGGTGCTAACGAGCGGGATGATCAACCCCACACCAGTCATGCGAAAATCAATACGCTTGCAAGGGGTCTATGTTGGAAACCGACGGATGTTCGAAGACATGAACGCGGCGTTTACCCTGAACCAAATACATCCGGTTATCGACCAAGTATTTGATTTTGAAGATGCACGCTCTGGCTTTCACGCGATGCGCGCCGCCGGGCATTTTGGTAAGCTGGTAGTTAGGGTTTAAACGCCGTTGGTACACTAGATTTCGCGAAGGCCCGCAACGAGCAGCCAACCGCAGCACCCAGGGTCGGATCTGGCCGAGAAGCGACTACCGCTTCCACACCCAGGATTACGATTTTCTGATGTGATGGCTGACTCTGGCTTTGTCCTGATCCAGGGTCTGGGGAGGCTGTCGGAGTGTAATCAGGAGAATGCCGGCGGTTACAACGGCAAGCCCAACCCACGCCAGCTTACTTGGCCATTCGCCCAAAACTGGTATTGCCAGCAAAGTGGCGATCCCGGGGACTCCAGCCATAACTGCTGCAGTTGGCGTAGGCCCGATGAATCGAATCGCTATGGTGAAAAACAACACTCCCAGAATACTGGGGCCCAGACCCTGGTAGATCCCCTGCAATAAGATCTCTGACCAGGGCGCCTGATCGATTGCGCTGGGCAGAAAAGCGAGATAAACCGGTCCAAACCAGACCAGGTTGGCCGTGGGAATCGCGACCATGGCCTGCAGAGGAGTGAGCTGCCAGAATTTAGTAGCGACCATGTAAGCCGCAAGGATGCAGGCGGCGCTCAGGAAGAATAGGTGCCCAATCCAGGCATCAGGAGTTGTTCCACCTGAACTCCGATCCAGTCCGATCATCACACAGCCGGATAGGATGACTGCCAGGCCAATGACGGTTCGGTTACCCAGCCGATCGCCGAGCCACCACCAGCCTATAAGTGCGGCAAAAACCGGTAAGGAGCCGTTCATCAAAATGCCGGCATGACTGGCCGGTGCAAACCTCATACCCGTAAAGGCAAACAGGAGATATGGGACTCCAGGACCGCAACCCAATAAAAATATTTTCCACCAGCACAGGTTTCGAGGCCAGTTAGACACAATAAAGGGCGAAACAGCGATTACGGCGACCAGAAAGCGCAGCGCAACCATGTCGTAAATAGTTAGTGTCTGCACCACTCCCAGACGCGAAATTACGACCCAGCCCGACCAGATCAGGAGCACACCGAACGCAGCTAGCCATCCAGACAAAGGGTGGTGGGACGAAGGCATTAAAATGATCCAGGGTGAAGCTTTTTGGCTTCTTCGAATGGTAAACATGAAGCATACATTAAATTACAACTTCATTCCGCCCTCTGCTTCCGGCTACTCTGGGCCGAAACCGCCAGTACATTCTCGCAGAAATTTCTTACTAATACTTGAATTGCAACGGACCGCAATCAATCTCTTAACTGCCGGTGAAATTATTTTTGGAGTGCAAAATTTGCTGCAATGCACAGACAGCAACCGGCTAAAAGGAGCTGACGTTCGCTCGCTTCACGTGAAGTTCCGCCATAGTATTTTCTAAACACAAATCGGAAAATGCACCGCTCAATGGGAGACTGTCTCCCCGGTGCTTGCCGCTATCCTGTATCCGGATGTCGCGGGTTACAGTTGGCCGCTTCCGACTATATTTCAATATTATTCAACAACAACTGGTCGGGTTTGGAGCTTTAAACGAGCCTGGCGGAGTCTCGATTCTAACCACCTGAAATGGTTATAATTATTGGGGTCTAAATTCCAGCCATGGCGATTGTCACGGCCAGCCGCCAGTGTTGATTGGTAGAGTTCGATAGCCCTGGGCAAGTCCTGTTTGAGTCCACGTTTACCGTATTCATAGCGCATAGCGAGTTCCCGGGCGGCCTCGAAGTGATGTTGGTCTACGGCAAGGTGTAAATGGTGCAGCGCCGCGTCGGGATCGATTTCCGACGGAAATCCCTTCTCATAGATTTGAAACAGGTGCCAGGAAGACGCGCCATGACCCATTGCCGCTGCCTGGTGTAACCGAGAGATCGCTTCCGGGCGGCCATCCCCACCATGGCCGGCGAGCAGTTGAAGGGCATAGCGATAGTGCGACTCGGCATCGTCGCGTTGCCCAAGCCGTTTCAGATCCTCATCACCAAGCAGAACGCCACCGGCCTGTTCCTCCAGTCGGTCGATGTAGTGGAGTTGATTTTGTAGATCTCGCACCCGAGCCCGGGCGGCGTTGGTATCAATCCCTTGGTATTGCTCCATGAATGTATTGATCCAGCGCCTCGCCTTTGGGTAGTCCACCGCAAATCCTTCCCTACCGCTCATGTAGTTATTGGTGAGACGATCCATGGCCTCCGGGTCGCCTGATTGAGCGGCTTTAATCAACCACGTCTTCGCAGCGTCAAGGTTTTTTACCACCCCATTTGAGCCGGTTCGAAGCAGGACTATGAGTTCGTCCCGGACAGTCTCGTCACTTTCTGCCAGCTGTTCCATCAAGGATATGCCGAGTTCCCGAACACCAGGGCCAGGCAATTGACTTCTGAGATAGCGCCTGGCCAGCGACTTTACAACAGTTGGATCGCGGTTTTTGAGGCCGCGTTCCCAGGTGTCTAGTTCGTCTAGACGTTGCTGATAGGTTGCAGCATCGATCTGCAGTTTACGCTCGTTATCCGTGAGTTCACTGGCGTCGGCCAACGCCTCATAGTATGACCGAGATTTGGCCAGATCCACCGGATATCCCATGCTTCCGCTGGAGTAATACTGGGCAAGCCGGAGCCTGGCCATGCGGGAACTATTCTCGGCAGCCCGCTCCAACCAGGCATTATGCTCGGCGAGCAGATTTCTCGATTGCGTCCGATAGATTTCCCGTGACAGCATTTCGACCAACACGAATTGCGCGGGTCCGTATTTCCCCTCAACCGCTTGATCTAGCCAGCGTCTTGCTTCTGCCCCGTTACCGGCACCGCCCAAACGCATGAGCTCCTGGTAAAGGGCAAATTGAATCGCAGCGTCTCCCCGCTCTGCCCCCTTTCGCAACCAGATGAGTCTTTGCTGGCGATTTGGCGTGTGGCTAATCAACCACGCAATTGCCTCCACGTTACCGTTGCTTGCCGCAACTTCGTACCAGTATCGCTGATCGCGACTCGCGTTTTTAGCGAAGCATACCTGGGCGTGGGTGTTGCCGAGTTGAGCAAGCGGTCTGCAGACGAGCGCCGGATAACTGTGGAAAAGGAGTACAGCAATTAGCGTCATTGCGGAAGTGGCAAGTATCGGTTTGCGCCACCGCGCGGCAAAGGTAACGATGCGATGATCGTCCCGCAGGAGGTGGCCGGCGAAGAGCAGTGCCAGTACGACATGCAAAGCTACCCAGTAGCTCGCCAAAACGGCGTCGCTGAATGTATTGTCGAACAACTCGAACAGATGAACGCTGCGCGAGGAATTGTGTCCACCTGAAATGAAAATGGGAAAGTAAACGCTGGCCAGGAGCGCGACGATCAGGATCGCGAGCAGCCAGTGTCGAACCGGAGGCTGTATTCGCCGCAGTGTCCTGGCAACCAGCCAGGCCAGGCCCCAGGCAATTGTGCTATAGACGAGCGCCGGTACCAATGCGGTCAGTCCGAGAAAGATCCCTTCCCTGTCCAGGGGAAGCAGGCTAGCCACACCGAACGCGAGCAATACGATCGTTGGGGCAGTGCCTCCGGCGACCGGTGTAATCCACACCACAGGTACGGTGTGCAGTATTGTCAGCAGCATCAGCCAGCGCGCACAGCGCTCTTGAAACACGGATCTGTTCATCTTATTGCGACACAACTTGGCCTGATTAAAAAAGTGTAGTCGATCACGATATCTTTTCTACGCTTGGCAATACCATCAAGCGTTTCATAATTTCGAATGAGGATTTGGGTCGGACTTGATGGAGGAGAAAAACCGTTTGTTTATTTATACGATCGCAAATGATATTTTCGTCAATACCGGATACTCAGATTGCTGGAGATCGAACGGGAGAAAAGGATCGACTACTGTCATCGCTGCTCTTAATATACAAGGAATCGACAAGTGACAGGTCTTAGCTACGAAGCGGAATAAGGAATTCACCCCCAATCTGTAACGAATCCTGGTGACTCGTACCACAAAGAACGGCCAAAAGCTGACAGTGGCTCGCCTCTGATGGTGTTACACGATAGTATCTCCCGAAACGTCCTAATATAAGAAAGACAATCCAAAATGGTAGATCGTCTGCCCCGAAAGCTTGCCGCAATCCTATACGCGGATGCCGATGGTTACTTCAGGGGCTCCGGAAACTGAACTGTATAAGGTTCTTGAGGGGCTTATGAACGACAAGCCGGGAATACTCAACTCCGGACTTACCGGAGGCTTGTTGAAGGACAGCTTCCTGGTTGATCACCCCCGCTTGATCCGGTGCTCGAGGTGGTCGTAAAAATGAAATATTCAGGCGAACCGTTGAAGCCAACATCCGTTGAACTGCGGCTGGAGAAGATTGTTTTCATCTTTCAGTTCCACAATCTGACGAGCCTTCAGCTTTACTTGGTTGCTAGCGTGCGAGTATCGATTCGATCTCGCACCTTAGTTTTGGCAATGACGAGAAAGGATCCGGTGTGATCGAGCCCGCATGTATTCTAAAACGAGCGCTAAGACAGGCGCTGAACGCGCTTGTCGCGGTAGCCGACGGTTACACGCTTGCGGACCTGATTCGACCTAAACACCGCATTCGTACACTACTGTGGGGGATGTGATGAGAGGGCGCAATGTCCCAACGTCGGAAATGCGCGTCATTGCCAGGGACGAGCGTGATCTCAGGTTAGCCTCTGGTGGGGCTGGTGGTGAAGTGCGCGTACGCTCGATGCGTCATTGCTATGGCTGTTACATCTCGGTTTTTGCTGGCTCGTTAAATGAAAGCAATGCGCGATATTGAAGGTTAAGTCATTGATCCCGAGGATTGGAATCAGGACCTCGCCCGGCAACTGGCCGCAGAAAGGGACCTGAAACTCACAGATGAATACTGGCAGACCCTAGATTTCAAGAGGGCGTACTGGGCAGAGAATCGAGTGACACCAGACGTGCGCCACATTGTCAAATATCTCGTGAAGGAACACGGCTATGAGATGATCCATGTTGATATTAATGAGTAGCTAAAATTGAATGATCAGTTATAGTACATACAAGACGTAAAATTCTAAAAGGATTGGGTAACTTTTCGCGTGGTTTTGGCCAGTTGCTGTATTATGCGGTGCAATACAAACTTCTCGCCATTCAAGGGATCGGTGGTCAGCCAAGCTTTCCATTGCGGACATACTTTTAAAGGGTAAATTCTAAAGCTGCTTTCGCTATCGCTCGAATAATTGATCAATTAGATGAGATAAGTAGAATGAAAATGATGTGAGAATTTGCAACCTCTTTGCAACTACTTTCAGCAAGGTGGTCATTCTCGAATTCTCCAAAATTCAGTTTCGCATTTGAATTACTGGAAGCCAATCAAGGTGAAGATAAGTTGGTCGCTGAAGACAAAGCACTCGAGAGCATTGCCACCATTCTTGATAGCCTCGATCAGCTGGTCTACGTCTCTGACATGGATACGTATGAGATCTTGCTGATCAACCGATACGGTCAATCTCAATGGGGGGACGCCCATGGGAAAATCTGCTGGAAGGTGTTGCAGAAAAATCAAAGCGGCCCTTGCGAATTCTGCACAAATGATAAATTGCTCGATGGGTCGGGGAAACCGACGGGCGTTTACGTCTGGGAGTTTCAGAACACTTCCAATAAACGCTGGTATCAGTGTCGGGATCAAGCCATCAGATGGATAGACGGTAGACTCGTGCGAATGGAAATCGCCACTGACATCACCGACCGAAAAGAGATGGAAAACCGGTTACGTGAAGCGGTCACGCATGCCAAGGTACTGGCGCGGGAGGATGAGTTAACAGGGCTTAACAATCGACGTACTTTTTTTGAATGTGGCGCCTACATCTTCAAACAGATGTGCCGTAGTCATAGTTACGCATCAGTCATCATGATGGACCTGGACGATTTTAAGAGCATTAATGATCTTCATGGTCACGCCAAGGGGGACGAGATTCTGGTTGCAGTTGCGAGTGTGATCAAAACACACGTTCGTGAAATAGATATCGTGGGGCGTTTGGGAGGTGAGGAGTTTGCGTTCATTTTTCCAAATACTGGCCTTGACGAGAGCCGGCCCATCTGTGAACGATTGAGAATAGAAATCTCAAAAATAGTTATCGAAAGTAAGGGAGAGAGACGACATGTAACTTCGAGTTTCGGCCTGGCTATCAGCAAAGGCGGCACAGAAACTCTCGAAAAGGTTTTAGGCCGAGCCGATGATGCGCTCTATCGTGCAAAAAAATATGGACGCAACAGAGTTGAGATGGCTCATACCGACAACGAAACCTGAGTAGTTTTCAATTGCATGATAGTAGATTGATACCGCCTGCCTGCCCCATGCGCTTTGTAGCAGGTATCCGTCCCGCCAATCCCGAAGAGCTTTTACTTCGTAGGCGTGTGGACTCCCGAATACCGCTGTAGCAATAAAGCAGGACGAATTGCCAATCGAACGGATCGACTACGCCAATCGCCAGTCCAACCGCCAAACCGACTATCAGTCCGCCTACCCATACTCGTGTGATTCGAAGACTGTCATGTTTGGCTCTCTCGAGCCCAATGAGAATCGTGAAAAATCCAAGCCCAACCTTCTCACAAACGTGAAATAGTCCACCCGTAACTCCCCCAACTATCACTTGCACCTCATTGTTTTATTGCGCGTGGTCCTGTCTTCTCTTAGGAACGTTTAACTATTAATGAATCCCACATGGGTCAGATAATTCTGCTGCTGTTTTGTCGTGTATCTCGGGCCGGGCCATTGTAACCCATTGAATTAACAACTCCATCGCCTGCGATAAGGGAACGTATGTTGCGTGGAGGAAAGTGGACATACCGAGGTGTCGTAAAAATAAAATGCTGATAGCGTTCGAATGGCCGGATAGAGTATTTCTGAGAAGTTCGACTTATGCGTTCATACATTGACTATTACCACGAGGACCGGTGTCACTTGGATTTGGACAAGGATACGCCACACGAACGACCCATGGGGCCTCGACTATCATCCACGGCAAAAGTTGCGGCTCTGTCGCGAGTGGGCGGATTACATCACCGCTACGAATGGCGCGAGGCTGCCTGAGGCGACGCTTTCTTTCGGGGCTATCATCTCGCGGATGAGTAATGACGAGTGCCCCAGCCCGCTTCTCGGGCCTACATCGGGGACCAACTTGTATGTTAGTCAAAAGCGACAACCATTTATACCTGTCTGGAGTGCCTCGACCGACAGCTTATGGCCGGTTGCTGACGGACAAGGATGAGTAATTTCTAGGTTTTCAAGCCTGTTTTCTCGGTCCGCTTTGACGGGGACAACCGCCTTTCGATAATGATCCGTAGCAGGAAATATAATCGTTTCCCAACAGGCTGGACCCGACCCGATGGGGTCGATCATGACTTATGGTGCGAAAGTTTGTTCTCGGTCGTACAGCGGACATTTCCCTTGTAACATCTTAAGAGTCAGTTCATCGTCTGAGTTCAACTTCTACCGAATATCTGGACAGTTGCGGCAGGATCACGAGTGGCGGATGTTTAGTTTCATTTTGGATTTCTAACTATTAACCAGTATCGGGCAATGTCCTTGATGATATTAGCTGGTTTCTAATACCGTTACTTTAAAAACGTGGCTCGCCCCTAATCTATCCTCTTTCAATGAGGCGTTCGCGATGTATGCAGCGCGCACGCTCTTGGCGCGGTAGAGCGCAGCGTCAGCCGCCCGCAGCAGGCCTGAAGACATTTTGTCCGATGGCGTGAGTTTGGCGCTCACGACTCCTGTGCTGATTGTGAGTGCCCCTTGAACATTGGGCGAACTGTGTTGAATCTTGAGCGCCTTGGCAGCGTTTTGCATTTTGTTTGCAACATCGTGTGCACCACGCGCATCGGTATTTGGCAATAAGACCACAAATTCGTCTCCTCCATAGCGGGCGACAAAATCGCCAGGGCGACGTGCATTGTTATGCAGAGTCTGGGCTATCCTGGTGAGGCAGATATCGCCGTATTGGTGTCCGAAGTTGTCGTTGTATTCCTTAAAATTATCGACGTCGATCATCACTATGGAAAGTGACTCAGAGTTTCGGATTGCCCGCCGCAACTCGCGTTGATAGACCACATCGAAACATCGGCGGTTTGGGATCCCAGTCAAACCATCACTCAGCGAGAGCTGCTGGAATACCTTGCTCGCTCGGGTCAGTTCCGACACTGATGCCCGAATACGTCTCACCGCTGGGCGGAAGATGAACGCGGCTTCAAGCGCTAATATGAGGAGTGCACTCGCCATCAGCAATAGTTCGATCCGTTGCAGTTTGGCTACACGTGCTGCGGCTTCTTTCTCGTAGACGTAGACGATTCGATCCATAGTGTCCAGAAAGCTGCCTTCGTGACGAAGCACCGTGAGAACCTGTGGATCTAAATCGATGGGAGTAGCGTCCGTCGTCTCGCCCATCGTAACCACTTCCTCCGCGATCGCTTTCATTGCAATAAAATGTGGCTCGAGACTCGCAAATAGCACTTGGATTTCCGGATTATTTTTGCCCGGTAGTCCTAATCCCACATCACCGTATCGCAGGCCGTCGTGGGATCTTTTCCAAAGGGCGATATCTCTCTGTAGAGTCACGGTACGCGCACGCAAACGGTCGATGTCTGTTTCGCGCTCCGCGGTAAGCACGTGGGCATGGATCCTCTGCGATAGCATGCGCTGTCGTCCGGCGATATTAATCGTGCGCGCATCCTGCTCCTGCTGCATAAGCGAGAATTGAACCAGAACCTGTCCTGTCACGATCAATGCCGCCACAAGGCTTAGGGCGAGCACATAGCGAACAGTGAATACCCTCGCTGGATCGCTTTCGTTCGATTCGTTCTTTTGCTCTTCTTGCTGGTTTCGTCGTTTGTTCAAGTCGTATTCCCGTTCAGGGTGGCGCGATCCGCGCGTCCCAGTTAAACAAGACTGCTAGCCTTTACCACCGGCTATTGATGCGGTGTCTGAAACGGCCCACGTAGGACACTACACAGTGGTCTCCGCCGTCTTCGTTTGGCAACGAATGCCCGTGTGAAGGCTGTGCATGATCAAAACATAGACCATGATGTAACGAAAATCGCACTGTCGTTCTCGGTGCAACTCGTTTCAACGTCACGGAGAAGACGTTTGGCTACTTCTGGGCGACAGATGGCATTCCATGACCCCCAATTAGTCTGAGAAATCCGTCATTAGGCTACACCAGCCCTTCAAAGATCAAAGTTTCGATATGCCCGAATGGCGGAAACTCGCCGGTTCCCGCCTATTGCAGCGCAGCAATCGACCCCGACTTTCACGTTTGAGCTAACGGCAGCAATGAGTATATTGCGTTGAAAAAGTCCGTAACTAGAAATATGGGCATTCACGATGAAACGTACAGGCGTGTACTTTCCAATTTTCAGCGTTAAAACCATATTTTTGCGGCTGTGGGTGCCAACAAAATTGTGATTTATGGATCGTTTTCGAAAGTAGCGACTTTTTCAACACAATCAGTATAAAGCGGGCGAAAATATCTTGATATTCTCAATCACCGACTGCCCGCTGATGGCCGTTCAGAGACCGTCGATTCAAGAATAGAGAGATAGAAACAGACTTTAAGCAATCAGGCGGCTTTGCCCACTAAGAGCGGATACTAAACCCAATTATGCTGCGACGCAGCAGCTATATGCACTATCGAACCGATCCGGACCTTCAAGATACAAATACTTCAATTGCGCAACCCGCCTACTGGACTCTTCTCGCCGCCCAGGTGTTTATCCTACTTATCCGCTTATATCCGTCTTGATACTGCAACCGGAGGCCACATAGGATTTTTTGCCTCCGGACGTATCGAACCATTCGCAGACGGAGACATCCAATATCGTGAGCACAACGAAATAACTCCGATGAGAAACCTAATCGCCGGTCTCCTGACACTGTTGCTGACAACAGTAGCTTACGCTGATGAAAACGCTTCCCCATCGCTGCAATGGCGGCCCTGGTCAGAACAGTCATTTGAGTTAGCTAAGCGGCAAGACAAGCTGGTTCTTCTTGATCTGGAAGCTGCCTGGTGCCACTGGTGCCACGTCATGGAGAAAATCACATACCAAGACAGTGCGGTTATCGAGGAGCTTAGGCAGTATTACATCCCGGTGCGCGCTGATCAGGCCGCTTTCCCGGAACTCTCTGACCGTTTTGAGGACTATGGTTGGCCTGCAACAGTGATCTTCGACGCACACGGCGAAGTGATCGTGAAACGACGGGGCTTTGTTCAACCCACGTTCATGTACTGGTTGCTACGAGGCGTCAGGGAGGATCCGGTCGCGGCCAAAGTCGCCTATGCCAGTCCGGAGGTCGAGGTCGTGCCGTCAGACAGCGCGCGGCTAGGCGAGGAACAGCGGACCGATATGGTCGACCAGTACGTGGTGACCTATGACGAACGGTTCGGTGGCTGGGGCAGGATTCATAAGTTTATCCATGCCCACACCTTGGAATACGCGCTACTTCAGGCGCGCAAAGGCAGTGCTGAGTACGGGCGAATGGCGCGCGAAACACTGGACGCCGCCACCAGCCTATTGGATCCGGTGTGGGGCGGAATGTACCAGTACTCGGACGAACTGAGCTGGAAGTCACCACACTACGAAAAGATTATGTCGATCCAGACAGCAGCTATCCGCGGCTACGTGCTAGCCTACCAGCAACTGCAAGAACCTAGGTATCTGGCGATTGCCGAGTCGATCTATGGCTACCTGCAGCGATTTCTCAGAGCGTCTGAGGGCGTCTTCTACACAAGCCAGGACGCCGACCTGACTCATGAGGTCGACGGACCGACCTTCTACGCAATGGACGACGAGGGGAGGCGGGCGTTAGGTCAGCCCACGATCGACCGTAATATCTACGCCCGCGAAAATGGCTGGATGATTTCTGCGCTGGCAACCCTGCACGCAGCGACGGGAGCCGCGCACTATTTGGACGATGGGTTGCAAGTCGCTGAGTGGTTAGTAAAGCACCGAAGTCTTCCGAGCGGGGGCATGCGCCACGGCGCTGGGAATGAAGCATCGAGCCTCGGGGATAACGTTGCTGTGGGTCGCGCGTTCCTTGATCTGTATGGAGTCACCGGCTCGCGGCCATGGCTCCAGCGCGCCCGATCAGCGGCAGATTTCATCGTCAACGAGTTCACGGACTTAGAAAACGGCGGCTTCGCGACCTTACCAAAAGAAGGGCACAAAGGAATCCTGTCTCACCCCGTCAAGCACTTGGACGGCAACATAGAAACCACGCGCTTTTTCAACTTGTTGCATCACTACACCGGCGATCACCGTTACCGGTCGTTGGCTGAACACGGGATGCGCTACCTCTCTTCTCCTGCCATCACTGACCAGAGGCGTTTGCTTGCAGGTGTGCTTCTGGCGGACGCTGAGATCGGCCGCGCGCCGATACACATCACCATTGTCGGGCACAAGGATAACGCCGAGGCCTACGCGCTGTTTCGAGCAGGTCTCGCCTATCCTACGGGTTCAAGCTATAAGCGTATGGATTGGTGGGACAAACGTGAGGGCCCACTTCCTAATCCGGATGTGCGCTATCCGCAGCTTGAACGCGCGGCGGCCTTTGCCTGCGCGAACCGAGCCTGCTCATTGCCTGTTTTCAGTCCCATGCAGATCGCCAGTGCAGTCGACAGGCTCTATCCCCGCGACAGTGCGACGCGATGATACTCTAAATGGAAAATCGCTGACCGGAATCTATAGGTCAGAAAAACGCCTAGGTTCCAGTGGACCGATTCATTGCCGGTGCGCTTCGATATGTGGTTGAGACGTCCTGCGCTTTTTTAGGACCAGTTGTTAGGTCGGCCTTTGGCCGGGACCCGACTCACGAAGTGCATCGAAATCTACCCACCTAAGCCTATTCGCTCGGTCCGTTATGGCGGGGACAGCCGCCAGTCTAGGGCAGAGAATATGAACATCGAATAGAACGGACTCGACCGGTTCCGAACCTTTAGATATACAGCACATTCT
>Ga0209456_10000335_pt1 | contig 25766 bp, 31 predicted proteins | sample COG_11_FD_184755 | JGI IMG/M metagenome (GOLD analysis project Ga0209456, IMG submission 184755) | Pelagic marine sediment microbial communities from the LTER site Helgoland, North Sea, for post-phytoplankton bloom and carbon turnover... | ecosystem: Environmental > Aquatic > Marine > Neritic...
CGGCTACCGACGCCCTTGGTCGGTTTGCCCTGTTCCTGTGCTTCTTGGACGGCTTTTGACTTCGGCGGTGCCTCTGCTTTGGCCTTTGCCGCTGCGGCCTTGCGTTTCGCGCGAGCTGCGGCGGCCTTCTTCTTAGCGGCGTCTTCGGCAGCCTTGGCGGCCGCTTCGGCATCCGTTGCGGCGGCTGCAGCCGCTGCTTCGGCTTCTGCCGCTGCTTCGGCAGCAGCAGTTTCGGCGGCCTCGGAGGCTGCGGTCAAATCAGCTGCACATGCTTCCTGAGCGGCCGTGAGCTCGGTGAGCATCGCTTCCTGCTTATCCGCGGTTTCTGAGAGTGCTGCCTTCAGAGCTTCGAGCGACTCGACGCTCGCCTCTCCGACGAGCTCCGGCGTCTCGACGGCGACGTCCCTCGACTTGATTACCGCGGCCTCGCCCTTGGTCTTGGCGACGTCGGCCTCGCAGGTTTCGATTTGCTTCGCGAGATTGGCGAGCTCTTCGTTCTGCTTCTCTACATTCTTGGCTTGCTCGTTCGTCAGCTCCTGGAGCGCTTTGACGGCGGTGTCATCCTTCTTACAGCCGAGCATTCCAGTCACCACGACGAGAGCGGCCACTACGGCCAGAATCAATTTCTTAGATTTCACAGGTTCCTCCATTTCGCGTCACTCACATGCAATCCCAGGCCAGTCGGACGACATCCTCATCGTGCCGGCTTCCCGACCCCGCTTGCCCTATCCCCATTTGGGTCGATCGTGAGTGACCAACGCGTCACCTCCATAGCCAGTCCTCTCCGGTGCTGCAAGCGCCAGCGCCCCGCCACTAAGCCTGGAAGCGCCATTTCAGCCATGATTTAGGGCGTTTGGGGCAAAAGCTCAGTAACTTCCGCAGCCGTCCAACCATCGTTGCGGCGCACCGTGTGCGCATTCAGGTGCTCGTCGCCGGCTTCGTCCCATTTGAGCTTGGCCTTCTCGGCCCGGGGTTCGATCTTGCTCCGCTTCCAAGAAACCCACTCGGTGCACTGCCGTAAATCGGGCTTGGCGGAGATGAGGTCACGGACCGACGGAGGAAATGCCTCGAGGGGTTGGTCGCTGCGCCTGACCACGTCGATCTGCACCGGGCTCTTCGAGTTCACCCGTGTACGCAGGTTGACTACGTACGTTTTCCCAGCGCTGAGCTTGACTTGCATGAGCTGGATGGTCGGCGGCGCAGTCCCCGTAACCACCATGAGCATTTGCTTGCCCGGCCACATGGGCGCAGCCATTTGCCAGCCGTTGTCGAGGACGGCGATGCAGCGTCCAGCTTGATTGACGATTCGAAAGGTCACCTCGCTCGCCTGTCTCCGGCGGGCACGCGAGAACACGAGCAGCGCTTGGTCGGAGGGGGCGGCGTAGGGGGCATCCACGGTCTTCGGGAGTTGGGCTTCGGACGCAGAAGCCGCGACGAGCAGAGCGCTCAGCAGAGCGCCGAATGCGGGAGCTTTGCAGGGCCGGCTCTTCATCCTGTGATGTATCTCGCATGCCAGTCGGTGCGCTTCCAGCCGGATTCGCCTGTTTCTACCCGGTTCCGCTAGGTTTGCGTTTTAGCCCAGTCTGACCGGCGGTGGGCTTGGTTTTTCGCAATACTGTATCGGTGCACACAACAGAGGTGGGGAAACGAGAGCCTACGCTCCCGGCGGCCGGGGACTCCCAAGGACCGCAGATCGGGGACGTTCTGGACTCTCGGTATCGCATCACCGGAGTTCTCGGCTCTGGCGGGATGGGCTGCGTCTATCTTGCGGAGCACGTCGCGATTCAACGGCCCTTGGCGCTGAAGCTTCTGCACCCGGACGTCGGGGAAATCGATGAGGTCACAAAACGCTTCGAGCGCGAGGCGTTTGCCATCGGGCGGGTCGACCATCCGAACTGCGTGAACGTCTCGGACTTCGGCAAGCTTGCGGACGGCACCTTCTACATGGTGCTGGAGCTCCTCGACGGTGTGTTGCTTTCCGATTTGCTCGCGCGACGAGATCGGCTCGACTGGAAGCGCGTGCTGCACATCGGTCGCCACATCCTCAGTGCGCTCGACTACGCGCATAACGCCGGCATCATTCACCGCGACATCAAACCCGAGAACGTCATTCTCGTCGAGCAAGACGACGACGCTGACTTCGCGAAGATTCTCGATTTCGGAATCGCAAAGCTCCACGACGATGCGAAACCCGAAGCAAGCACGGCTCTCTTGAGCAACGACGCCAAGCTGACCCAGCATGGTGTCACGATCGGCACGCCAACCTACATTGCGCCCGAGCAGGCCTATGCGCAGGCGATCGATGGGCGTGCCGACCTCTATTCGCTGTCGGTCATGCTGTACGAAATGATTTCCGGCGTACCTCCGTTCGACGCCGATGACGTGGGCTCGCTCCTACGCATGCACGTTTCGGCGAAGGTCCCGACTTTCAGCCACGTCGCGCCAGCCGTCGAAGTTCCCGAGGCTGTAGAGACGCTGATTCGACACGGCCTCGAGAAGAAACCCAACGATCGTATCGGCAGCGCCACGGAGTACATCAAACGCATCGACGAAATCGTGCCGAGTGAGAGCGAAACCGGTGCCGGATCGGGGCTTCGCGCGATTCCGTCGTTGCTCGCGGATGGCTTTGTTGAATCTCTGGCGCAAACCGGTGCGCCGACGGCCGGCAAGAAAAGGAAGAAGAGGCTAGCAAAGCGGACCATCGCGGCTGCGCTCCTGGTCTTCGCGTTGGTGGGCATCGTGGCTTTCGCGTTTGGGAGCAATGGCCCTGACTATCTTCCGAAGGGTGCGATCCTGCCGATCGGCTCGGCGGCGCACGGGCCCGAGGCTAAAGCCGCAGCGGAGATGCTTGCACAGGGCCGCCCTGAGAAGGCGGTCTCGTACCTCATGAGTCATCGGCAGGAAGTGCGCGAGGAGCCTTACGCGCAGATGGTGCTCGGCCATGCCCAGGCCAGCGCCCAGCGCAGTGTTCTGGCGCTCGGCGCCTACGCAAGGGCCATCTCGCTCGAGCCCAAGCTCGCCAAGGACAAGCTCATGCGCACCAACCTCGGGCTCATCCTCGACAAGAATGCCCCGGGCGTGGTCGACACCGCGATCGACTTCCTCGGGACGTTGGTTTCAGTGGCTGACGACTGGACGGCGGCCGATCAGCTGGTGGATATGGCGTCTTCATCCAAGGTGCCCCGGAGGCGCCACAAGGCGATCAGCGTTGCCGACGCGGTGGGCCTAGGCGACCAAGTCGACCGCTTGGGTTCATATCTGCTCGATCTGCAGCAGGGAGCAACCTGCCCCGACCGCAAGGAAGCCGTCGCCAATCTTCGGGCGCTGGGTGACAAGAAGGCCATCCCGGCGTTGCGCAAAGCCAGGAAGCGCATCCGCACCGAAGGTGGCGTCATCAAGCGGAAGGTCAACACCAACGCTTGCCTGCGGCCGGCAGCCGCCGAGGCGATTCGGTACCTCAACCGCGTCTAGGCTCGCGGAGGGCCTCGCCCAGCGTCGGACCGCAGATGCTGCAACGGTTGCCGTTGCACCGGTCGATGTCGTATCCGGTGAGGATGGTGAGCTCGGTGAGATTTTGGGGTGCCTTGGGGCTGTGTCTAGCGGTGACCACTCTTGGGTTGGCGGGGTGTAGCGAGTCGTTCGCGGGCTGTTCTTGCAAGAGGGCTGGCGCAGGCGGCGCGGGAGGCGTCGGCGGGAGCGCTGGCACCGCTGGTGCTGGAGCTCCCCTCGGAATCACGCTGGCGAAAGGCCAAGAGGTGCTCTTCATCGGCGGCTTCATGTCGGAGCTCTACGAAGAGTTGAGCGTCAACCTAGAAGACGAAATCAACGCGGCCCTCCAAGACTCCGCCCGCGCGCTCAACGTGCACATCGACTTGCCGCTCGATAAGAGCATCGACATTCCGATCGGGGATACGATTGCGAACGCCCTTCGGCGGGTCGATCTGCCGATCGCGCACGGCGGTTTCGTTTCGTTCTACACACAGATGCGCTACTTCGATACGCAGCGGATCCGCTATCAGAACTTGTCGGATGTGTCGGCGTCGTTTGATACGGCCGAGAGCGTCGACCACAACGCCGCGGCGATCCTCGCGTTCCTTCGAAGCACCGACAAGCAAATCATCATCGTGTCGCATAGCAAAGGCGGCCTCGACACGCTCGATGCGTTGCTCGATGCGCCGGGGCTCTGGGGTGACCCCGTCATTGCCTGGGTTGCGCTTCAAGCGCCGTTTCACGGGTCGCCGGTGGCCGACTCGACGTTTTCCACCGCCAACGACTTCCTGCTCGACGCCGTGGGCGGCAATGGCCAGTCGGTAGAAGACCTGAAGACCTCGACTCGGGCTCTGTACATGGACGCGCACAAGGGGCGGATTGCGGCCCTCACCGCGCGCATCCCGACCATTTCAGCCTATTCGACCTACCAAGCGAGCGGCACGGTCACGGGCTTCGCGAGCACCTTCGCGAGCAGCATCTTCAACGCGGGTTTGGTCTCGCAGATCACTCAGATCGTGCTCAAGAACTACCGGGACACTCCGCGCGACCTTGCCCGCGTGGTCACGGCGTCGACCAGCGCGGCGATCAGCCTCATCCGCCAGCGCGTGACGAGCGCGCTTGGCGAAGCGGTGGCGAGCATCGGGCTCATGGACCTCACGAACGTGTACATGACCGCAGTCCTGAATTTGCCGAACGATGGTCTGGTGCCGAGCGAGAGCACGAAGCTCGAGGGAGCAGCGCATCGGGAGTTGGCGCTCGGCGACCATGCGAGCCCGGTGATGGATGTGGATCCCTTGAAGAACTTTTGGTCGGAGGCGGAACGCAACGGAGTTACCATTGGGTTGATTCGCGAAGTGCAGATGCGTGCCGCGGGCGAGACCGAGTAGCGACAAGACCGAGCTCGGAACCGCGTTAGGGAAGCCGCCACGGACGCTTCAGCGCGTCGTATTCACTTCGGGGGAGAGCGACGAGCACGGCCGCGTTCGGACGGAGCCAACCGGCAAGGCTTTGCAGAGTCTGCATCGGCATTGCCGTGCATCCGGTCATGCCGCTATCCGGGCCTCTCCAGACGTGAATGAAAATGCAGCTGCCTGCACCCGGCTCGGTCTGCCGGGTGTTGTGTTCGACGACGATTGCGATTGCGTAGAGGTCGTCGCGCCGACGCATGTGTTCAGCGCTCTTCCAATCGATGGCGGTGTTGCTGATAGAGACGATGCGGTTGTAGTGGACTGACTCTGGGTCATCGACGCAGCGGAGCTCCGGCGTCGCTTGGACGTAGGGTAGGGACACCCCGCTCTGCGTCGCCTCGTATCCGTACGCGGCACCCATCTCGAACACGCCGGCCGGCGAGCGACCATCCCCCTCGCGCTTCGTCGGTCCGTGCCGACCTTCGGGTGACCCGTCCCCGTGAATTCCTCGCCCCCAGCCGTAGCCTTCGCGCCCGATGACCGCGTCGATCGGCGAACCTACCGGTTGCCATGCCTGGCCTGGCGACCGTTCGTACCGACGGAGTGTCGCAGGAAAGCGACTCCAATCGTCGGTGACGACGGTCACGAGTTGGGTTTTGAATGGACCGATCGGCGATTGCGTCTCGGGGGCGGGCGTGGATGCGCCTGGCGGCAACGTCTTGCCGCTACAGCCGACTGACAGGCAGGCCAGAAGGGCCAGAGACCAACAGAACCAGACCACGTTCCGCATTTCGGTAGATTGTAGACGCAATCGTGTCAGGAGTACGAGGTGAAGACGATGCACCAAGCATGGATGATTTTGCTGCTGGCCCTGGCCATCGAAGCCCTGGCGAGCCCGCGCCAGGCCGGCGCCTACGACAACAAGGCCTTCATTGCGCCCGAAGGGGAGTCGCGCCTCGTGTTCATTCAAAACCTTCGTGAAGATCGGAAGATGAGCTACATCGTCTTCGACCCGGACAAGCGATGCGTGGCCGAGGTCGGCGGCCGCGAAGCCGAAGTCGCCCGGATGAGACCCGGTCGATACACGTTGTACGTCGCGGGCTACAAAAACCATCGCGTCGACGTCGACCTCGCGCCCGGTCGCACCTATTTCATTCGTCTCTATTCGATCGAGAAGGTCGCAAACCGAGTCTCGGATGTGACGCCGGTCCAACGCGGCACCGAATCGTACAAGCTCGTGAAGACCTGGCTTCAAGGCGCGAACGTGACTTACGCCAGCGAAGATCCCTGCAACGGCAAACCACTCAAAGAACGAGAAAACCGCACGATCAAGCGCATCAACGACGCCAACGCGAATTGGAAAGCCGGCGACCAAATCTACAAGTTCAAGTACATGCTCCTGAAAGAGGACGGACTGACCGCAACCGAAGTCGGTTGGCTCTGAGGCTCGCCAATCTCCTACGCCTCGTCACGATTCATCGCCGCAAGATCCTCGACTGTGTACCGAGGCGTGATGTGTTGCGGGCAGTTCGAGTCCCAGGCTTCGATGTGGAATACGATGGCGCGCTCGAGTCGGGCCTCGTAGTTCGGGTCGACTACTTGTTGCAAAATTTCACTGTCGCCTTCGACGTACTCGGCGCGTCCCCAGATCTTGATCCGTTGGCGGTTTGGGTAGTCCATCAGGAAGATGAACGCTTTGTCGTTCTCGTTCAGGTTGCCGACCGAGATGTATTGGCGGTTCCCGCGATAGTCAGCGAATGCGAGGCGGTGCTCGTCGAGCACTTTGAGAAACCCTTTCGGGCCCCCCCGGTGTTGGATGTACGGCTGCCCATCAACCGATGCGGTGCCCAGGTAAAACGAATCGCGCTCGGCGATGAACGCTTCGAGCACGGGCGTCACGTGGTCATCCCAGTCGTGCCGCGTCATCGCTTTTTCGTATCCCGCGCGTGACCCGCGGGTCTCCTGGGCTGCCTTGACGGCCGGGGTAAACGCGATGTCGCTGTGGTACTTCGGAACAGTCTGTGGATTGGACATGTCGCTACTTTGCTACTGATCCGATTCATAAACAATTAGCCAAATCATATACTCATTGTATATGATTCGTGAACAATGGACCGTCTGCTCGCCATGGAAGCCTTCGTTCGGGTGGTCGACGCCGGCAGCTTCAGTGCGGCGGCCCGGCACTGGGGGAGGTCCAAGGCGGTCGTCAGCAAGTACGTGACCGCGCTCGAGGCTCACCTCGGCGTCGAGCTCCTGCGACGCACCACCCGTTCGTTGAGCCTGACCGAAGCCGGGCGCGCCTATCGCGAACGATGCACCGACGTCCTCGGGGAAATCGAAGCGCTCGAGGCGTCACTCCGCGAAGGTGTGGGGGCACCACGCGGACCCCTGCGAGTCAGCGCACCCCCGGGCCTTGCCTCCCACTACCTCGACATCATGACCAAAGACTTCATCGCGCGCTTCCCCGACGTCACCATCGACCTCGACCTCACGCATCGCATGATCGACCTCGTCGAGGAAAACATCGACGTCGCCATTCGCGTCACCGACCCACGCGACTCCTCTCTCGTCGCCCGTCGAATCGCCCCCGTGCCGATCGTCGCCGTCGCGGCACCTTCGTATTTGCGCAGCCGAGGCACCCCGAAGCTCCCCTCCGACCTACGCAACCACGATTGCCTCGTCGACACGAACTTTCGAGATCAGCAACGGTGGCGTTTTCGAACAGGCGACAAGACCGAGACCGAGACCGTGACAGTCGACGGCCCACTCCGCGTCAATAACCCCGACGCGATTCGCGATCTGGCCATCGCCGGCCTCGGCATCGGACTGGTCCCTGATTTCGTGGCCACTGAGGCCCTCCGCAAAGGCAAGTTGCGCCAAGTGCTCCCGGACGCCGTCGCCCTGCGCTGGTCGATCCTCGCCGTGTACCCGCGCCGACGGTATTTGCCGCTGCGCGTGAGGGCGTATGTCGACCACTTGGTCGAGCGAATGGGGGGTTGAGCGCCAGCGCGCGCGGGTTCATAGAGATCGATCGGGGGTTGTGATGAAGGAAGAGCTCAAGCTTCTGGGATCGGCGACTCGGCTCATCCCGCTTGGCGCGAAGACGCTTCTGGCCTCTGCGCTGCGCGCGATGGAGCCAAGCCCGCCTGAGAGCGCGACGGTATGCGAGCCAATCGTGCTCATGCACGGGTTTGCCGGTTTTCGAGAAATCAATCTCGGCAGGTGGACGGTGTTGGAGTACTTCGAGGGTGTACGCAGGCTGCTCGGAGCGATGGGCTACCGGGCGTTTGCGCCGGAAGTGGCCCCCTTCGATGACCCGCTCGCTCGAGCCAAGCAGTGGGAAACTGCAATCGACGAGATTCGCGACGAGACCGGAGCAGCGCAGGTGCATCTGGTCGGCCACAGCCAGGGCGGGCTCGATGCGCGTGTCTTGGTTGCGCCCCGTGGCCCCGCTCAGCAAACACCGATCGGCTGGCTGCACGGGCTTGGCTACGGGCCGAACGTGGCCTCGGTGACGACGCTTGCCACCCCCCACTTCGGCTCGTTCGTCGCGGACGCAATCGAGCAAGAAATCCCCGTACACAAAGAGGCCGTGAAGGCCGTCAAGCGTGCCATGGAGGTCATCGCGTCCATCATCAAGCGAAAGCCACAGGACATCGACGACGCGGCGACCGCGCTCACGCGCGAGTTCATGCTGGAGCACTTTAACCGCATCATCGAAGATGCCCCCGACGTTCGCTACTACGCCGTCGCTGGAGACCCCATCACCGAGGACTTTGTGTATCCATTGCTGCGTCCGACGTATCAGTTACTCAAACACCAGAGTCCATCCGAGGGTGGGGGCCCGAACGATGGCCTGGTGACCGTGACGAGCTCGCTCTTTGGCAACTCGCCTCCAGCCGATGAAGGGCAGGAGCAACCGGCCGTCGCCCCGCACGGCCGCTCGACCTGGAATCCGCTGGGCGTCCTCCAGGCGGATCACATCGCCGAAGTAGGCATCCCACTACACGTCCTCCGACCCAACAAGTACGACCATCTCGCCTTCTTCGCTGGCCTCGCCCAATTCCTAGACGACGCGTACACGGCCCAGATGAAGCTTCGACCCGACGGTCAGTGGGAGCGCACGCCGTAGCCAGATTGAAGTAGAGTCCGGCCCACGCATGGCTCCCCGCATCCCTCTTTCCAAATCCCGCTTCACCGCCGGCCTCCAATGCCACCGCCAACTTTGGTGGAAGGCCCACGAGCCTCGCGCCCCCGAGCTCAACCCCGACGCCACCCTCCAAGCCCGCTTCGACATGGGCAACCGCGTTGGCGAACGCGCCCGACAGGAGTTCCCAAACGCCACCCTCATCGACCTCGACCACCGCCGCCCCTTTGCTGCCGTCGAGGCCACGCGCAAAGCCCTCGCCGCCGGCGCCTCCGTCATCCTCGAAGCCAGCTTCTTCGAAGACAACATCTTCGTTGCGGTCGATGCGCTATCCAAAGAAGGCGACGGCTGGGTGGTCACCGAGGTCAAGGCCACCATCAAGGTCAAGCCTCACCACATTCCCGATGCTGCCGTCCAGGCGCACGTCATCGATAAGGCCGGCCTCCGAGTCGCCCGCGTCGAGCTCATGCACCTCAACCGCGCGCATCGACACCCCGACCAGGGTCCGCTCTTCACTAGGGCCGACATCACCCAGGACGTGGCCGCGCTCCGCGACGGAATCGCCGACGAAGCGCGCGCGCAGATGCGGATGCTCGAAGGCATGCTCCCCGATGTCGAGCCCGGCCCCCACTGCACCGCGCCATACAACTGTCCCTTCCTCGCCCGCTGCAACGCCCCGCTTCCCGACCACGCCATCGAGGACCTGCATCGAATCAGTGCAAAGAAGCTCGGGGAGCTCCGCGACGACGGAATCGAGACCGTCGATCAAATCCCAAGCGACTTCCCGCTCAACGGGATTCAGGAGCGCCACCGCACAGCGATCCTCCGAAACGAGCAAATCATCGAGCCCGGCCTCCAACGTGCGCTCGCCGCCTACCGCTACCCCATCGCAATGCTCGACTTCGAAACCGTCAATCCAGCCCTGCCCCTGTGGAGCGGCTGCAGCCCGTTCGGCAAAATCCCCGTCCAGTTCAGCGTGCACACGCTCAGCGAGGACGGGGAGGTTTCACATGACGCGTATCTTGCGGAGGGGGAGGGCGACCCGCGACCCGGCGTGGCAGAGGCGCTCGTGAGGGCGTTGGATGGCGCGGCGACGGTGCTTGCCTGGAACGCCGTGTTTGAAAAGGAGTGCTTGAGGAATCTTGCGGAGAATTGTCCCGAGCATGCGGATGCCTTGCTCGAGGCGCGGGCGAACACCGAGGACCTGCTCCCTGTCGTTCGCAATCATGTCTACCACCCCGAGTTCCGTGGAAGCTTCAGCATCAAGGATGTGGTGCCGGCTTTGCTCCCAGAGATGGCCTACGACGACCTCGAGGTGACCGATGGGCAGGTAGCGTCGTTTCTCTTGGAGCGGTTGCTCTGTCGGCCGGGGGAGCTCTCGGCGGAGGCGCGTCAAGCGCTTCGGGAGCAGCTCGTTGCGTACTGCCAGCACGACACCGCCGTGATGGTCGACCTGTTTCGATTCCTGAACCGGGTGGCGGCGGACGCCGACTAGGCGCGTGGGCGCTCTGGTTCCAGCCGGCTCGGGCGCGGATTCAGGTTGCAGAGACGAAACCCCTTTCGGTAGTCTCGCCCCACTGTGTCGAATGCCGACCGATTCCGAAAAGCCGTGATGTGGGCCGGCGTCATTTTTCTGCTCGTGGGCGGGTTTGGCTCGCTGTCGGCCGGTTCCATAACCGCCACTTCAATCATGGCGCTCAGCTTGGCGAGCGCGCTCCTTCTCCTCGACCTGTCTGGCAAACCCAAACCCCGCTCCGCGAAATCGTTCATCGGCTTCGGATTCCTTGCCGTCGCCGTCGGCGCCGCCTTCGTCATGCTCTACGAGATTCTCTCGCGGTAGCGTTTTTCGTTTAAGCGAGCGCATTCGTTGCGCGGGTTTGTACAAAACGGTGAAAAGCTAAATCGTTTCGTGAGCGCTTCCGGGTGATCCTCGGTGCAGGTTTTGCGCGCCGAAAAAGCTAAAGAATTACGTATAGACCCGTGCTTGGTGACGACACAGTTTCTCCGTGCATGGCCGACCTGAAGTTCGGGTCGGTCAAACCGGGGAGGGTATTGCTATGCGTTATTTATTTGGACTTTTGTGTGCGGTCGCGTTGACCGCAGTTCCGTTGGTTGGCTGCAGTGAGACAACCGGAGAGCTCGGTGGAAACGGCGGCGACGGTGGAGGCGGCGGCAACGGTGGAGCAAACACCGCGACGGCCAGTTTCCTCCTGACCGAGTGGACGCCGGAGCAGGGCACCATTGGAGCGGCGGTGGGTGTTCGGATCTGCGAGAATGAGAATGGCAGGGCCAACTGCGTCGATACCGACGATATGGGGTTCGCTTCGCTAGAGGTGCCCGTCGATCAGGAGGTCAGCTCCACGATGGATAAAGATGGGTTTAACCGCCTCTTGAGCTCGTTTGTCGTCTCCGAGGGGGGAAGCGGCTTCTCGCTAGGCTTGGCCACGGAGCAACGCATCAAAGACCAGCACGACCTAATGGGGTCCCCGTACCCGATGGACGGCACGGGGATGATTTACATCGACACCGGCACCCTTGTAGGGGTGACACTCGAGCTGATCGGCACGACCGGCAAGCCGTTCTACCGCGACCTGGATGCGAATTTCGACCCCGACCTCACGGCCACTACGGCGTATGGAGGGGGCGGCTTCCTCGAGGTCATTCCGGGTACGTACGTGGTCGAGATCGGCGGGACCGCCGAGAATTGCGTCATCACGCGGGGGTGGCCAGGCGCCGCTGACAACACCCTGAAGCTCCCGGTCCTAGAGGACTACATGAGCGCTGCCCTCGTCGTCTGCGACGAAGTTCTCAACTAGAGGGCCTCGAGCAGTATCGGCCTAGCAAACCAAGGACGGCGACCCTCGGATCACACCGCGGGTCGCCGTCTGCACCGGTAACGCCCATCTGGTTGCAGATCAATTACGTATGGACGCCCGCCGCACCAAGGCACAAGCTACCCGTTATGTTCCAACGCTTGCTGGCGCCGCTTCCCGTGAAGCACCTCTTTCACCGCGTGGCCAACGTCATTGACCTCGAGGCCGACCTCTCGTTTTTGCGGGCGGCGCGGCTCCTGATGTCACCCGATGGCCCGCCCGAGGTAGAGGGCGAGATCTTCCCGCCGTTCGCGCCGCTGGAGATTCCGGCGTTGGCGGGTAAGAAGGTGGGCATCGTGGCCACCGGCGGCGGTGGCGCCATGGTCTGCGCGGTCGGCGTGGCGCGCGCCTGCGAGGAAGCCGGGCTCGAGATCGCGGGGATCTCCACCTGCTCCGGCTCCGCGATGACTCTCGCTCCTCTTGCCGCTGGACTTGACGCCGAGCAGACCGCAGCCTTCTTGCTCAGCTTTCACCAGCGCGACTACATCGATCCTGACTGGAGCCAGCTTCTCAAGTTACCGCTCGCGCTGGGCCGGGGCTTTACCGGTTTGCTCGACACCGAGGCGATCGGACGGCTGTACGCGGGGCGGCTCGGCCAGGTTTCCGTGGGCGCGCTCCCGATCCCGTTCTACGCCAACATCTGGGACATGGACCGCAACCGTTTAATCTACCTCGGCACTCGCACCCGTCCCGAGATGCCCCTGCCCCACGTCGTGCGTGCCGCGGTCACGTTGCCGCTTTTCATGCGCCCCTTCGAGGTCGATGGTGCGCAGTGCGGCGACGGCGGGGTGGTCAACATCTTTCCGGTGGACCCCCTCGTGGACCACCATCCAGAGATCGACTTCTACATCGGCATCAACGCCTTCTACCCCGAGAATTTCAGCGGCGAGGATCGCACGGGTTGGCACGAAGCCACCTTCAGTATCTTGCGCGCCAGCCCCCAAACGCAACAGTGCCAACATCTCGAATCCGCCCGCATGCAGCTGCGCCGAATCGAGGACCGCTGTCTGATGATCCACCCGTTGCCCTATGAAGAAATCCGCGGCATCAGGCTCTACGAGCAATTCATCGACCGTCGCCCATGGCTAGACTTCATGCGGCGCGGGCACGGCGCAGCGCGTCGCGAGCTAGAAGCGTTGGCGTGAGCTTCGCCTAAGGTACAAAGCCGAAGTCCGCATCGCCTAAGGCACAATCCGATACGCCATATTCCCCGCCGCCAGCGTCTTCCCGGAAGCAGTCTCCACCTCGGCGCTCACGAACGCGGTTGTGCGCCCGCGCCTCCGCACCCAGCCCTCCGCAACGAGGTCCTCTTCGAAGCCGGCATCGAAGTAGTGAACGTGCAGGTCAATTGTCAGCATCTTCCTCGGCGGCGCATCCAATGCCGACATCAAAGGCCCAACCACCACCGTATCGATGAGCGACGCAACCACGCCACCGTGAATCATCCCCGCCGGCTGATTGAACTCGGGCCGATACGGAAGCGAAAAACTCATTCGCGCGTGACATGCCCAATCCCTAGCACGCACCCTTCGGGCGACTTTGCAGCCCGCTCATGGACCGATCCAGCCGGGTCTTCAAGGTCGTCATTCCCATCCTCATCGTCCTCGTCGCCGCGGCCGGCTGGTTGCTCTTTCGCGTCATGTAAGAAGTGACGCTCTCGCGCCCCTCCCGTCTTCACTACATCTGAAGCTTGATCTTGATGACCTTCTTCCCGCCCTCGTACTTGAACGTGCAATCCTTGTAGAGGGGAGGACCGAAACGTCGCGCCGGCACGTCGTTCGAGACCCCCCAAGGCTCTTTGGGCCGTCCAACGAACGTGGTGTTGAGGTCGCCGCTCTTGTCGAGATCATGCATGACCGAGATCGCGTACGTGCCCGGCTTGAAGCCCGCGAACGTACAACCGCCCTTCTTCGATTTCGGCTTGCTGTAGAGCTGCTTGTCCGCCTTCTTCATCTCATCGGGGAACCCGTCCTCTTTCGAAAAGATCCGACAGCCGATCTGACCCTGGTCGTTCTCGAGGCCCAAGATCTCCACCACGATCTCGTCCGCCGGTTTGGGCGCCGCCGCAGATTCCGCCTCCTGCGCCGCCGGCGATTCCGCTTCCTGCGCCGCCGGCGGCTCCCCTTCCTGCGCAATCGCAGAACCAGCCGCAAGCAAGCCCATCGCGAGAACCAGCATCCACTTGCGTCCAATCATCTCATACGCTCCCTGTCACTCATTGACCCGCTGATGGTACCCACACGTGCCCGGCTCAGCACAACTGCTTTATGCGGTAATGGTACTCGGGCCAACTACCGAAGCGCCACCGCCAGCTCAAACGCTTTATTCCACCGCCTCCCCATCCGAACCGCCGAAAAGTCGGCATCCGTAGTGAGGATCCGCCGCATGTCGAGCCGCTCCGCCAGCGCCACAATCGAAGCGTCGACAATCCCAAGCCCGAGGTCCGCAAACTTCTTGTCCACCTGCGCCGCCCGCTCCACATCGCCGAGCGTGACCGCCTCATACGCATACGCCCCCTGCGTGACCTCTTTCAGCAGCCGCGCCATGTCCGCCCGCCGCTTCCTTAGGTGCCAGTCCACTTCCGCGAGCACGAGCCCCGGCACGATGGCCGGCCGAGCATCCTTGAGCGCGCTCGCATAGGGCTCATCCCCGGCCAACGCGCAAAGCCATCCCCCGGTGTCCAGAATGAGCGGCCGCAGGCTCACCCGTCGAAGTCCCCAAACTCGTCCGCTTCCAGCGCCTTCCGCTCCGCCCGGCTCAAACTCAACCAGCCCACCGACGGCCCCCCACGCCTCCGATACGCCGCAGTCACCATCCGAACCCCCCGCCGAATCAGCTCCGACTGCGAAACCCCCTCACGCCGGCTCGCCTCCCGCAGCGCCTGCTCATCCTCGTCGGTCAACACCACCGTAGTCCGCGATGCCATATCTTCCATATACCTGCCCTGACCGTCCACCGCAAACCTTCCGTCCGCCATGCTCGTCATCGGCGGCCCGAGCCGCCCGGCCAGTTCACGCCCGCCGCTTCCGCATCGCCATGAGCTCCCGCCCATACTCCAGCTCCGCCTCAAATTGATTGTGCGCTCTACAGCGAAGCTCGATGTTGTGCGTCGTATGCGGCCCGTCCCTCCCATAGGGAACGCAGTGATGAAACTCGACCTGCCAAGCGGATCCGCAGCGCCGACCCTCGCCATCCACGAAAGCGCACCGCCCCTCGTCCCGTCCAAACACCTCCCGCTGAATCTGCGCCGGAATCGCCCGAGTCCTCCCGCCACCGTTCTTCCGCCCCGCCCGCGGTTTATCCGTAAGCGCCGCCTTCTTCTTCTTCGTCTCGCGTAGCAGCACATCCAACGCTCGCTCGACCACCGCCGCAGGATCACCATCAGGAATCTGGTGACTCAGCAGGTTCTGCAGCTCGGCAAGCTTGTCCCGCGCCAACTGACCGATCGTCACCTGCAGCTTGTAGCGTCGAGGAGAAAGCGGAGTAACGACACCCCTCCGATCGCCACCGACCGCCACCGCCTCGCCATCGCGCCGACCGACCGCCACCGCCTTCCCATCCGACCCCGCAGACTCTCCGACCGGCTGGCCCTCCACCCGAGCACGTTCGCCCGCAGTCTCCCCACCGACGCTAAGCAACAAGCCTCGCCCAGAAGACTCCCCCCGCCCAACCGGCACCGCGCGGATCAAAGCCGCAACATCAGCCTTCGGCGCAATCTCCGCAACGAGCTCCTCAATCTCCCGCATGGTCCGATACCTCGCCCGCCGCAGCACCTCCCGGTGGTTCTCTTCAGTGAGGTGCCCCGCCAGCTGATGAACCCCACTCAGATGCAGCTCCCCCCGCCGAACCATCTCCAAAATGCAGGGAAAACGGCGGGCCGCACGGCCTGCCCGGATCCGCTTCGCAGCAACAGCTTCCGACATCCGAAACCGCTTCGTACAAAACGCAAACATCGAAGGGCACGCATGCTCGAGATAGAGCTTCCGCCGATCAATCTCTCCAATGTAGAGAAGCAGCTCGACCGTATTACCGCGGTCCTTGCCGACCAGCGCAGCGAAATCGCGCAGCAGCCGCCGCCTCCCAACCCGCTCGAGCGACCCCGCGTCCCTCATCCCAACACCCGCCTCCGAACTCGCGCCCATCCCCTCTGACAAAGCACGCCCCGTGCCAACCACCGGCCAAGTCCTTCCAACCACTTAGCCGGCCCAAAACGGCGGATCGCCCAAACCCCGCCGGCGCCCGCCACCGAACCACCCCTCTACCGTGTCCCCCGCGCAGCCGAGTAGGCAAGCCACCAACCCTCCCGCGCCCCACCGACCCCAGCTACCGCTACAAAGCCGAAGTCCGCGACGTCATCGACGCCGACACCAGAATGTGCGCTCAGCCTGGCTCGCCCGCCCAAGCGTCGCTCACCGCCCAAGCATCACATCAATTCCCGACAGAATCGTCTCCACGCGCCGTCGCGAGAGCTTCACCACATGCTCATCGAGCACGCTTCGGTCGAGCATGACGAGCTGCGACACGTTCGCGACCGAGTCCTTCGAGAGCCGCGTCGCGCGTGCGGGCAGCAGCACGTTCCCAGGCGCTTCCGCCCAGCGAACATTGCTCGTCAGCGGGACGCACACCACGGTAGCAATGCGACTCCGGTTGAACGAATCGCCCTGCACCACCAGCACCGGACGACGAAACCCGATAGACGCCTCATCGGCCACCGGGCACGCGCACTGGCAGGATGGTTCGGGCAAAAGAATTACGTATGGACGCCCCTCGTTCATCCATGGTCACATCGTCCAATCCAACGGAGGCAAGCCATGGAAACCGTCGAGAAGAGCATCATCATCAACGCACCGGTTGAGAACGTATTCGAGTACATCGACGACCCACTCAACGACCCTGAGTGGATGATAGGCATGATGGAGGTTCACGAGGTGGAAGGCCTACCCGGAGTCGGCCGGCATTTTCATTGGACCTTCAAGATGGTGGGCATCCCGCTCAAAGGGCAGAGCACGACCATGGAACACGTGCCCAACCGTCGCATGGTCACCGAAAGCCAGGGCGGGGTGTCGAGCACTTGGGCTGCCGACCTCGAACCCGAGGGCGAAGGTACCAAGCTCACGATGAAGGTCGAGTACACCATTCCGATCCCGGTTCTCGGCAAGCTCGCCGAGCACCTGGTCTCAAAGCAAAACGAGCGAAACCTCGAGAGCTCGATGGAAAATATCAAGCACATGCTCGAAGCCTGACCAGGCCCCGGTACAAGCCATCCGCCGCTCGTCCAGCACTCTCAAAAAGCTCACCCGTGCTGATACGTCCGCCCACGGAAGGTGCCGAACACCCAGCCGAAGATCCGCGTCTGAAGCACCTTGACGAACAGGTCCCCCAAGCGGGGCGACACCGCCTGCGCAAGCATCAACAGCCGCGGCTGCCACGGCACCTCGATGCGAGCCTTGCGCCGCGCCAGCCCGTTCAACGCTGCCTCCGCCACTTGGTCCACGTGAATCGGCGTCAGGCGTCGAAACGGCGGCGGCATGTCCTCGGGCCGCACGCTCGAGAGAAGCGGCGTCTGCGTCAGCGACGGGAGGATCACCGAAACGTCGATCCCGGCCCCGCGGAGCTCCTGTCGAAGCGCATCGGTGTAGCCGATGATGGCGTGCATCACGCTCGCGTAGCCGCCGAACTTCGCAAATGCCTTGCGACCCATCACGGACGACATGTTGAGAATGCGCCCCGAACCCTGCCTTCGCATGGCGGGCACCACGGCTTGCGTCACGCGCACCGTTCCGAGGTAATCGATGTCGAACATCTCCCGTACCCCGTCCACAAACCCCGGCGCGTCCGTCGGCCCGACGTTGGACTTCCCGGCGTTGTTGAAGAGAACGTCGATACGCCCGTAGTGCTCGAGCGCCTCTGCAATCGCGGCGTCGACCTCTTCCTTGGAGGCGACGTCGGCAGGCGCAACGAACACGTCTTGCCCAAGCGCTCGAATCTCCTTGGCGACCGCATCGAGCTTCTCACGCGAGCGCGAAAGCAACACCGTCTTTGCACCTTCTTTCGCGAATGCGAGCGCGGCCGCGCGTCCGATACCACTCGATGCCCCAGTCACGACGACCACTTGATCCCTAAAACGTTTCTTACTCATGGCAATCTCCTTTACGTGTAGCTACACGCATTGTTTCAAAAAAAATCACGGATGCAGGCGGTCCCGCATCGTGTCGAGCTCCTTCTGAAGTGATTTCCAGCGATTCGCGCCAAACTCCCGCAGCATGCGCTCATGTGCCTGCTTCCAGAGGGGCAGGGCGGCCTCGAGCCTGCGCTTTCCCTTGGCCGTGAGCAGCACCGTCTTCGAACGCCCATCGGCGCCGGCCCCGACTTTCACCAGCCGATCACGCTCCAACACCTTCAGATTCCGCGTCAGCGTGGTTCGTTCGATCTCCATCGCCTTCGACAGCTCCGTAATCGAAATCCCGTCGTAGGCATCGGCCACCGCCAGGGCCGTGAACTGCGTGTTTTTGAGCCCCGAAGGCTCGAGCGCGCGGTCATACACCTGCCCCAGCACCCGCGCAGTCTTCCGCGCATTGAAGCAAGCGCAGTCGAGAGGATTGGAAACCTTGGCCATGAGACGTGTATATACACTATTCGCCACGCGTCAAGTGCATAGTCCGGCGCGGCCGAGTAGCCCTCAAGTCATCCGCCGCAGCACCTCACACCACATCCAGCTGCGCCAAATGCCCAAAGTGCGCATCCCGCGTACACAACCGCGCCCCGTGCTCCGTCACCAACGCCGCAATCCACAAGTCGTTCGTAGACACAGGCGTCCCCTGTTGCCGAAGCTGACGAAACAACGCCGCGTACTGGTGCGTCGTCGCATCCGTCGCCCACACCACAAGAACCCCAGGCTTCGCCAAGAACCGCTGCAAGAACCGCTCGTTCGCGCGCCCCTGCGCCCCCACCGCAAACCCAGCCCGAAGCTCAGCCAACACCACAAACGGAACCAGCACCGTGCGCGCCCCTTCCACCAGCGCCCGTACCTCCCGGTCCCCCCGCATCAAATCGACATACCGGTTCGTGTCGAGCGCCAGCTTCACCGCCACATCTCATCATCGATCCGGCGCTGCGCCTCGAGCGCCTCATCGACCGCCGCATCCTCCACCCAGCTCCCCGCCAGCTTTCCGAGATCCCGATACGCCTCCGCGCTCCCCCGCAGCCCAAACGCCTCCATCAACGCCTCGACCGCCACCGTATTGAGGCTCTTCCCCTCTTCCTTCGCCCGCTTCCGAATCAACTTATCGAGCCGGGCAGGGAGGTTGCGGATCGTGTATTGCATGCATCTAGTGTAGGCAGTGCAGGCAGTAATAGCAAGCAGGCGTACGGCGCGTCCACACCGACGAGGCGCTCGCAGCATTCCGAGGCCGCCGCTTCGTGCAACTTTCTCTCCGCTACCGCGTGCCAAGGCGAAGATCCCGGCTCCGATGAAAGAATTACGTATAGACGCCCTCCGTCCGTCCATGGTCACATCGTCCAATCCAACGGAGGTAGGCCATGGAAACCGTCGAGAAAAGCATCAGCATCAACGCACCGGTTGAGAAGGTATTCGAGTACATCGACAACCCACTCAACGACCCCGAGTGGATGATCGGCATGATCGAGGTTCACGAGGTGGAAGGCCTACCCGGAGTCGGTCGACATTTTCATTGGACGTTCAAAATGGTCGGCATCCCGCTCAAAGGACAGAGCACCACCATGGAACACGTGCCCAACCGCCGAACGGTCACCGAAAGTCAGGGCGGGGTCTCGAGCACCTGGGCTGCCGACGTCGAGCCCGAGGGCGACAGCACCAAGCTCACGATGAAGGTCGAGTACACCGTTCCGATTCCGGTCCTCGGCAAGCTCGCCGAGCATCTCATCTCGAAGCAAAACGAGCGAAACCTCGTGAGCTCGATGGAGAACATCAAGCACATGCTCGAAGCCTGAGCAGGCGCAGGGTACAAGCGACCCCCTACGCCGCCTCGACTTCAACATTCATCTTCACCCCGGCTCGGTCCAACTGCTCCTGAAGCGCCAGCTTCACGAACACCGTTGGCGGGAACCCCAGAATCTTCGCCCAAGCAGCGGCTCGCTCCGGGCTCACCACCTTTCGCCCCTTCTCGACGTCGCAGAGATGCGAGCGGCTCACCCCCAGCCGCCGCGCAAACTCAGACTGGCTGATCTCGTCGCACGCACGAAGGCTCCAAAGCATGCGGCCGAGGGTGATCGGTCCGTGAAGGCTTTCGAAAAACTCCATCGCGTCGATTCGGGCTTCCGACGGGATGGGACGCTTCTTCCTGCTTTTTCGCTTAGTAGCCATGTTTGCTCACTTCTTCGATGGAAACGACCTCGACGTCCCCTTCCTGCACGAGTCGATACATCGCTCGGTACGCGCGGCTCAGCCGAATGCTGCGCATGCCCCGCCACCGGCCGACCAGGGGCTCATCATGAAATCCAGGGATCTTCCGAACTTCCTCCAAGCCGATCTCCCTCACCAAGTAGACCCACGTCCAGAGCTTCTCGCTAACGCGCACCGGAAGCCTCCGTGCCTGCTTCTCCGCCCGCCTGGTGATTTCCACCCGGCGGATCATGCGAAGTGTACACCTGGCAGGTGAACATAGTCAACGGGATCGGCTCGTGGTTCTGGACGACGGAGGGTTCGCTTGCACATATCCCGTCATCGGTCACCGCCGTCGGAAGTCGCTCAAAAACACGACAAAAACAACACGCCGCGCGGCGTGCTGGCGCCTCATCACCGACCTACGGCGCGACAACGTCCCACCCGCCCGAATCTCCGTTCTGCTCCTCAAGACCCCGCGCGGCGACGAAGACAAACACCTCGAACGCATGGGCCTCCGCCGCCTCACCGAAGACGACGTCCCCCACCTCGGCAGCGCCTCGCTCGGAGACATCACCTGGTCCCCCATCTCCGGCTTCAAGGCCTTGGAAAACGACGTCGTCATCGTAGCCGGCGTCACCGACATCGAAGCCGACTGGCACCGCGGCGTCGCCTACGTAGGCATGTCGCGCGCGCGCACGCGGTTGCACGTCATCATTCACGAGGATTGCGGCGGCAAGCGACGGGAGCGTGAGGTGAGCGACGATACGTCGACCGACGCTACGTCCTCCACCCGCTACTTACGCAACATCCAAATCAATCTCCGTCGGCCGCCCCTCTTCATCCGCAAGCTCCGTCAACCACTTCCGCATCACCGCACGCCCCTTCGACCGCTCATCCGCCATCTTCGCCACCAACAACATCGCCCAAGGCGGCACCGGGCTCTCCTCGCTCTCCCATCGCTGCACCGTGCGCCGGTCCACCTGCAGCAAGTCGGCCACCGCCTGCATGCTCATCTCACAGGAGCTTCGACAGAAGCGAAACGACTGCGGCCCGAGCAGCTTCTGCGAAAAAATGCTCTGCACAACCTTCCCCTCGAACACTCCCAGGTCGTCGATATGGATCAGCGGCCCAAGCTCCGGCCGCTTCTTGCTCACCGAGCACGGAACCCGCCCGCGAAACGTCCGTCCATCCAGCTTTCTTTTGAGCTCTATCATTCGCATGATCAGCCCACGAGTCGCTCCGCACTCTGCAGCCTCTCGCTCAGCGTGAGCTGTGAGTCGAATCCGGTTGACCCTCGCCAGCCCCCGGATGACCTGAAGCGCCTCCGCTGAATCCATCTATCCACGATTAGGACAATTTGTCCTAATCTCGGAGCTTGTCAATCCTGCCGTTGGCGCGTGCCAAGAAAGCCGATGAGAGTAGTTCGTTCGCATACCCCTTCGTCGACCGCCGCCGCCGGAAGTTTCTCCCAATCGCAAGAAACGACAGGCCTTGCGACCTGTTCTCCGCAGCTCCGCAACTGCAGCCGCCGGCAGCCGATAACACCCGGAGTCCGACTGCAAGCGCTTGACCCAGCCGGATACCGGGTGTAGCTTATAGGCTACATGCCCCATTTGCATGACACACGTCGAGACCGAAGTCCGCGTCTACCAGACGCCCAACGGCCGCTGCCCGTTCGACGACTGGCTATTGGCCCTGAGGGACGTGCGCGCTCGCGCGCGGATTCGAGCCCGCATTGCGCGTCTTCGCGAGGGCCACTTCGGCGACGCCAAGCCAATCGGCGAGGGCGTTCACGAGCTCAGGGTTCATTACGGCCCGGGCTACCGCATCTACTTCGCGCGGCAGGGAAGGGCGGTGGTCGTCCTCTTGTGCGCCGGCGACAAGCAGACCCAGCCCCGCGACATCGCGCGCGCCAAGCGCTATTGGAGGGCACATAGAAATGCCAACAATCCCCTATCGTGACCTCCTCCTCCCCCGTCTTCAGGACCCAATCGAGGCGGCCCACTACCTCACCGCCTGCCTCGAAGAAGGCGACGAGGTTTTCCTCATCGGCGTCCGCGACGTCGTCGACGCGCAAGGCGGCATGGCGCACCTCGCCGAAGCCACCGGCCTCAACCGCGAAACCCTCTACCGAACCCTCTCCGAAAACGGAAACCCCCGCCTCTCGAGCCTCGGCCTGATTATCGAGGCGCTCGGCCTGCGGTTAAGCATCGAATCGCCAGGGGACGGACCGCGCGCGGCGTAGAAGGACGAGGCGCTCCCCGCGCCCCGAAGAAGACAAACACCTCGAACGCATGGCCCTCCGCCGCCTCTCCGAAGACGACGTCCCCCACCTCGGCAGCGCCTCGCTCGAAGACATCAACTGCCACGGCTCGCCCGTACATGAGCTGGGACCAGGTCGTCGACCGGAACGTCGGCCTTGCGCATCGCCACCTGACAGACCTCCACACCGGGCTCCGCCTGCGACCGGAGCACGACGAACTGGCCGCCTATGCCCTCGAGCATCTTCCGGTCGTACTCCATCATGCGGTAGCAGCCTTCGACATTGCCGGTGCCGCGGTGTGGGCAAGCGATATGGATCTCGGCATAGACCGTGTCGTTTTCAATCCTGGTGATGGGAACACCCTTGCGTGACGGAAACATTCGTTGCCACTCCCGTCCGATCTCCTCGACCGTCGTTTGAGGTTGTGCCTTACGCATCCCCATCGTCGCGGCGGCGAGGCCGCGCATCAAAGGCCGCGTTGCGAAGTTGAGCCATGGCCGACTGCTGAACCAAACCGACACCGGCATGATGGCCATGAATAGCTGCTTCGGGACCCGCATGTCCGGCGAGAATACTACAAAGTCCCTCGGCGCCGCGTCGAATCACTCCGCGGCGGCCAACCGGTCGACTTCAAGCGCTACCAAGGCCGCTCCGGATGCCTGCAAGACCTCGAGCGAGTCGTCACCCCCCTACGCCGCGACAACGTCCCCCCGGGCCGCATCTCTGTCCTCTTGGTGAAGACCCCGCGCCCCGAAGAAGACAAACACCTCGAACGCATGGCCCTCCGCCGCCTCACCGAAGACGTCGTCCCCCACCTCGGCAACGCCTCGCTCGAAGACATCACCTGGTCCCCCGTCTCCGGCTTCAAGGGCTTGGAAAACGACGTCGTCATCGTAGCCGGCGTCACCGACATCGAAGCCGACTGGCACCGCGGCATCGCCTACGTCGGCATGTCGCGCGCGCGAACGCGGTTGCATGTGATTATTCACGAGGATTGCGATGAGAAGCGCCGGGAGCGCGAGGGTGAGTGGCGGGAGCGTCAGGAGAGTGATGTGGAGATGTTGCTGTAGGGAAGGGCCGCCGCCAAAGACTTCTTTCTCGGCCGCCCGGTCGCCGTCATCGGGGGCCACGGCACCTACGGTCTGCCAGTGGATCCTCGCGAGCACCAGGGTGCGCTGAACAGCCTTCCGCCGCCTAGCTCAGCAGCATCAAACACCCGACCGCCAGCGCGCCCATCACGACCAGAAACACCACCGCGCTAAACGCCAGTCGAAACAACCCAACCCCGATTCCCACGGTCGTCTGCACTGCCGTCTCGAATGCCGAGCTCTCCGCTTCGAGCCAGTGCTCGTTTTCGGAGAGTCGCAATGTGATCTGCCACACGCTTGCCGCACTAGCGCTTCGCGAGATCAACAACTGGGCCGTCCGGTCATTCCATCGCGCTACACTGAGGCAGTTCCTTCAAAGGAGAAACCCCATGAAACGAACCGCCGCCGCTCTCGCGCTGGGCCTAATCATTGGAATGAGCATCGGCCCCGCGCTCGCTGGGGCATACAGCACAGATCCCCCACAAGACACGACGCGCGCGCTCCAAGAGATCGCCAGGACCCTGAAGTCACAGGACAACACCCGTGCGCTTCAGGATATCTCACGCACGCTGAAGTCGATCGATTCGACGTTGAAACGACGCGATTGAGAATTGCGCGAGGCCAATTGAGCAGACGCGCAGGTGTTGCATCCAACTACACCGGCTTGGTCAATGGTCGCTCTCTTCGCCGAGTTGCTACCGTGACTCTGGGGGTGTGGGAATGATTCGACTTCAGAAGCTCGCGACGTGGTCCAGGGAGCGGCCGTCATGACCCGCATGATCCCCCCAACCATCCATTCCACCGTCCAAAGCCACGCCGAGCGTCGCATGTACGAAGTCATCCGCGACGCCCCCAACACCGAGCACTGGGTCTGCCTCCACTCCCTCGGCCTCGCGCACCACGAAACCAAGCGCCGCGCCGAAATCGACTTCGTCCTCCTCACCCAGCACGGCGTCTTCGTCCTGGAAGCGAAGAGCGGCCGCATCCAACGAAGAGACGGCGTCTGGTACTCCGAGAATCGCAGTGGCGAGCACCCGCTCCAGGAAAGCCCCTTCGACCAAGCCTCGAGCGCCATGTTCGAGCTCACCAAAACCGTCCGCGAACGCTTCAAGGGCACCCCCCTCGCCAAAACCCTCTTCGGCTACGGCGTCGTCATGCCCGATGTCGACTACACCATCGACGGCCCCGAGTCCGACCCCCGGTCCATCTACGACCACCGAGACCTCCGCAAGCCGCTCACCGCCTACGTCGACCGCCTCGCCCAGTTCGCCCGCGAAACCGACCCACGCCCCCGCAACGCCCTCAACAACGCCGGCACCAAAGAGCTCGCAGACTTCCTCCGCGGCGACTTCGACTTGGTCCCCACGATGGACGCCATCATCTCAGACACCCGCGCCCAGCTCGCCGAGCTCACCAAGGAGCAGCGCGGCGTCCTCGATGCCCTCCATCACTCCCGACGCCTCATCGTCGATGGTGGGGCCGGAAGCGGGAAGACGCTGCTCGCGATTGAAGCCGCTCGCCGCTTGGCGCGCGAGGGGCAGCGCGTCTTGTTCCTCACCTACAACAAGCTCCTTGCGGCGAGGATTACCACCGGCGCCGCCGCCGAAGACTACGCCGGCGAGCTGCTCGTCCGAAACGCCCACCGCCACTTCCACGAGGTCATCAAGGCCTCCCCGCTGGCCGCTGAGTTCGAAGCCAAGTTCGACCCCGCCAACAACGCGACCTTCGACGAGCTCCTTCCCGAGTACGCCGAGGTCGCCGCATCCGACTCGGGGGAGGGCCTCTTCGACGCCATCGTCATGGACGAAGCCCAGGACTTGCTGACCACCCGGAACCTCAACGCGCTTCACGAGATGCTCCGCGGCGGCCTCGAAGAGGGCCGCTGGTTCGCATTCCTCGACTCCCAAGACCAGGCCGTTGTCTACGCCCGCGCGGAGGAGGCAGCGCTCGATCGGCTTCGTCGAAGCAGCGCCACTCAAGCGCTCGCCATCAACTGCCGAAACACCCAGCCCATTGCCCGCCAGACCGCACTGCTGTCGGGCTCCAAGCGACGAGGCAAAGCGCGGGTCGGCGGCCCTCCAGTCGAGTTCATTCCCTACCGAGAAAAGACCGGATGGGGAGGCAACCTCGAG